>Ga0209039_10003289_pt1 | contig 12743 bp, 9 predicted proteins | sample BogFormECP12_OM1_FD_188238 | JGI IMG/M metagenome (GOLD analysis project Ga0209039, IMG submission 188238) | Bog forest soil microbial communities from Calvert Island, British Columbia, Canada - ECP12_OM1 (SPAdes) (version 2) | ecosystem: Environmental > Aquatic > Freshwater > Wetlands > Bog ...
CATCGATCTCAAGGATCAAGCACGCACGGAAGAAACATGGCAAGATTTGAAGCGGTTACGCCAAGAGATCAAGATTGCAGGACTTGATTGATGTCCTGGTTTGGTTATCATGGTTTAGGAATAAATAGGTGCTTAGGAGCTACTTTAACGAAATTCCCATTTTCGTTTCATTAGGAGCAAATGATTTATTAAGACACTCTCACGATGCTTAGTTACTTCTCGCCTTAACTAAAGTCGGGATCACGATCGATCATGGCAAAAAAACGACCCGCGAAACCACCTGCCGATGCATCTGCCACCGGGCAAGCCGAGATCAAGGCGGACTGGAAGGTGGAAAACGTCGTCGCGACCGTGGTGATCGATCTCGGGTCGTCTGGCGAGAAAATTGACTTGAACCAGATCGCGCGCAAGTTTGCTGATTGCGAGTACAATCCCGAGCGGTTTCCAGGCCTGGTCATGCGCATCGCAGACCCCAAGGCCACGGTCTTGATTTTCAGCACCGGCAAGATGGTCGTGACCGGCATGCGCGAGGCCGCCGAAGCAGAAGCCGTGGTCGACAACGTCATCAAGAAAATGAGGCAAGCAAAGGTCGACATCAAGTCCGAGCCCGAGATCACCATCCAGAACATCGTGGCCAGTGGCGATTTGCACACGTATATCGATCTCAACGAAGCATCCATCATCATGGAGAATGCCATGTACGAACCCGAGGTGTTCCCCGGCTTGATTTATCGCATGCAAGAACCGAAGACCGTGTTTCTCATCTTCAGCACGGGCCGCATCGTGTGCACGGGCGCCAAGACGAAGGAGATCGTCGGTGAAGCGGTCGAGAAGCTCGTCGAGGACGTGAAAAACCTTGGTCTCGCGATGATAAAAGGTGGTTTTGAAATGGGGGACGACGAAGATTTCATTTGAACCCGGTACTGGATGTCGTCACTCATGGACAGTCGTTGTTAAATTCAAAACCAATATAAAGTTCCCGGTTAAAATTGATCACGTCCAGAAAGTATGGAGAGATTTAACATTCCTCACCAAGCATCATCGGCTTCCTAGTTCAAGCTTTACGCCAGTTTTCAATTTGTTTATCAGGCCCTAAAATGGCAGAGAAAATCCAAGTTTCAAGCATTGTCTTTGCATTCTCAGTGGATGCAAAATATCCTATATTTCAAGAAAAAACCAATGATTCCTTAAAATTGCAAAAAGTTTTCGGAAATTTTAATTTGAAATATGATGGAAAAGATGCTTGTTTTGGAAATCTCCTTCAAAAACTGTTTCCTGCAGCCTCTGTGCAAGATCTCGTCTTCGAGAACCTGGAAAAGAAAGATCTTGATGAAGAAGAAGGTGCAAAAGGGCGATGGCGTTTTCGATTCGTACCAAATACGCAGACCGATACGAAATTGAGTTGTGATAACAAGACATTGAACTTTGAAATAATACGGAACCAGGGCCGCTTAAAAATTTCAAAGATTTACTTCTCGCCGAAAAGGGACATTCATCCTCTTGAATGCGTCGTTCAAGGAAGCGTGCTTCTCAATAAAGAGTCGGCACCGTCGTACATGGATAGAGATGATCTCGACCGGCTAACCACGCAAATACCCCAACGTCAAAAAGAATTGATCGAGCGGACAACGGACTGGGATTCTTTCCTGAATCATTCCATAGAAATCACGAAGCAGATGCAAAAAGGGTTCAGGTTCGTTAAAGTCGAGAGATTATCATTTGATACTGCAAAATTTACGATCATTTTTGATTCAAATAACGAAAAAATGCTTAGATCCATTCACGTCGATGACGAAATGGCAGTAGTTCCACTCGGAGCTTCTGAAGATAAATATCATTGGAAATCTACAGGAAAAAAGGAAGATAGAAAGGAACATCGCGTAGAAAAAATCGGGACATTCATCCGTTCCTACCCGGTTAAGACGACGATTGAAATTGACAAAATCATTTTTAAACAACATGCATTCGAGATACAATTAGACGAGGAGTATGAATTCGGGTCTAAAGTAGTGGATAATGCAAAAAACTTGAATCAAAACGAAGATAAGGCGCAAAATAATGGGGATTCAGGAGATAAACCCGTCGTCTCGCGCAATAAAAAGAAACAAACACACTCCAACTCGAGTCAAAATGCAGACCCTCTCCAAGTAATCCAAGCAGGATTTATCATAAATAGTATCGGCGGGGATTTAGGCCCATTAATAAACCAGATTAGAGCCTTGAATCGTCTCATCAACGGAGATGCTAAGAATCCTCGACTTGAGGACTTTATTTTCGATATTAATGAAGTGGATACAACTGCGTCCCAAGGAATTACGATTGATGACGACAAAGTCCTCGAAAAGCGCTTGAATCCACTGCAGAAAAGGGCGATTGAAAAGGCATTGTCCGCGAACGACATTTTTTTGCTCCAAGGGCCGCCAGGAACGGGAAAAACCACGTTCATCGCGGAATTGTGTTATCAAGTTGCGAGCAAAGGCGGCCGGGTCCTGGTCGCATCTCAGACGAATTTAGCTGTAGATAATGCCCTCTCAAAATTGCTGGATGAACCAAAAATGCTTCCGATTCGCATTGGAAAACCCGATCGAATCACGGAGGAAGGGGACAGGTTCATCGAAAAAAATGTCGTCGATAATTGGTTCAAAGGAGTAAAAAATAAAGTCACGACGATGCGTGATAAAAGAAAAAATGAATTTGATAGTATCGACCGTCTTGAAAAAAACCTGGCAGATTTAACGGAAACCGATGAAGAGATTACACAAATTTCCACTCGATTACTAGATAATGATTCTAACATAAATAGAATCGAGAAATCGCTCGATGAAACTCGTCTTCAACTAGAATCGTTAAAAAACACGCTAGAAAACATGGATACCAAGATAGACCTGGTTACTCCAGGCACTCGGGACGATATTTCTCCTGCATCTAAATTTCAAGACGATATCTTGGCGAAGATTAAAGAAATGGAACCGGGAGATTATGCTCGACTAAATGATCGAGTGAATGACCTCCTAAGCACGAATGACTTGGTCAAAATATTGGGAATAAAGAGTCCAAGAACGCTTGAACCGTCATCGATTTCCACGTTTCTTGAAAAGTACTTGTCTTTGAGAAAAGTTATCCTCGACGCGTCCACGCTCAGCATGTTACGCATGTTGAAAGAAATTTGCAAATCGCAAGAGAGCTCCATTTCTGGTAATGAGGAGTACAAGCAGCTCGTCAAGCAACGAGATGAATTGATGACGACGACTGACGAGCAGGATGCAATAAAATTGATCGCGATTAACCGCCAAATAAAAAGCATCGAAAGCAAATCAACAACATCCAAGGGCTGGAAAGAGACGTGCAAGAAATTATATCCTATTTTTGCATCGGTTCTTTCGGAGGATTTTCTCGATATTTTCAAATCATTACGACCGACCGTGCAAGTCAAGGAAAATATAGATCATTTAATCGATACTTTCGAGAATATAACGTCTCATGACGAAATATTTGAAAAGATTGAACAAATCTTCGAACGACATCGGGAGGATTATATTCACGATTTGAATGTCCAAAAACATGAACTTAAAGTCAAAATCAAAGAAACACAATCACGGTTCGACACGATAGAAAATGAATCAAAGGTATTTTACGACAATCAATCTCTTCTATCACAGAAAATGGAGACTCTCCAGAAAAGATTCAAGAAGGCCTATTTTGCATCTTGTGAAATATTAGGATCAACCCGGGAGCCCGATCTGGAAAGAAGCGTTCTAATCGAAAGAGTTCGAGAGACTTTCAACGCCATGACTGGAAAAAAGCAAAGGCTCGATCAAGAAAGGCAATGGATGGAATTGCAAAGCGAGTGGCTGCAGAAGATCGACAAAGCATCTCATGCAGATAGAGAAGAAATCAAGCAAATATACCTTAAAAAAGCAAACATCATAGGCGCCACGTGTAATGAGACAGGAAGGCATGATTTTTATGAAAATAATCTCAACATCGTTCGTCCATTTGACATGGTCATCATCGATGAAGTTTCCAAAGCGACACCCACCGAGTTATTGATGCCAATGTTGTTGGGTAAGAGAATCGTGCTGGTAGGAGATCATCGGCAATTACCTCCACTTTTTAAGGAGGAAAAAACGTTCCTCGAAGCCGCTGGAGAAAATGATGAATCGGTGGAGGAACTGGTTAAAAAATATCGAGCAATGGTGACAAGTTCGTATTTCGAGGAAATGTTTCTAAATGCCCCTGATGATTTGAAAGAGACCTTGACCGTCCAATATCGCATGCATCCCCAAATCATGAATATTATCAATCAATTTTATATAGGGTGCTCCCAACTATCGTGCGGCCTTGAAGACCCGGATAAAGAAAGGCAGCACGCGATTCTATTGAAATCCGAGGACAAGTCTGAATTGTATCCTGGTGGTGAAAATATACCTCATGTCCTCTGGATCGATAGCACTTACAAACCTGATGGAAAACTAAATTTCGAAGAAAAACCAGATCATAGCACGAGCAAATTGAATAGGTATGAGTTACAACTCACATCACATTTGCTCGAGAATATCTATACTTTTTTTGCGAATCATCCAGAATGCAAGGAAAAGGTTGCGTTGATCTCTTTTTATGGCGCACAAGTCAAGGAATTGCATAAGCTCAGGGACCGAATTATCCAGAATTACAAGATCGATTCGAAGCAGTTACGCGTAGGCACGGTTGACCGATATCAAGGCATGGAATGCCCGATCGTGATCTTGAGCCTCGTTTCATCCCCCCAAAAGGGCTACCCAACGAGTTTCGTGAAAGATTACCGGCGAATCAATGTTGCGATGTCCCGTGCCCAAAAATTGCTCATGATAATTGGTTCTGCTAAGGTCTTCAAGGATGCATATGTTCAATTGACGGATTCGGATAGAGAGTATCCAGTCTATGGAAATATCATCAAGATGGTGAAAGACAACCAGGGGTTTCTACATGGTGAAAAAGTTCTCGAAAGTCATCTGGAATGAAATGCAAGTTAATTGGCCATTCCAGAAATACCAGGTTGCTATAAATGTCGTTAATATCAGGCCAATCTCCATGCTCGAATGGGCATTAATGCAACCTTTAAGTTTATTTTCGTCAATGCCGACATACGAGAAAATAGCTCAAGAACTTGGGATCGAGGATCGAGATTTCTTGGGAATGACCGAGGACGGATTGCTCACTCTCGGTGTAATCGAAAGAAGAATAGGTAAACTATCATTGAGCGAGAAAGGGAAGAGACTGCTCCAAGAAGGAAAGATGGAAAGCGCGCCTCGCACGATGCAAACCGTCGCATTGCAGTGTGGATATTCAGCACAATGGATAATGGATTCTCCCATGTACAATTTGAACTTGATGGCTGTCCCTAGTCCTGGATTGCCGATCGTCAATGCAAACGCATTCGCCGAAGAGGTCCCAAATGAGGTCATCAACAAATCCCGGAAACGCATCAAGGATATCAAATCGACGGAAGAATTCCGAGAGATCACGATAAAGGATTGCGTGACGACATATTTTCCCGTTAAAGTAAAATGGGCACTGGACGAAGCAGGCTTGAAACCCATATTATCAGATGACCATTTTGGCGAAGAAAAGGGAAGCGTGCAAGAACAATTGTACCAAGCATTGCAAAACGGAAGCCTTCCGGAAGAAATAATCTCGGCAATTTCATTACCCTTGGAAAATTGCCTATCACTAGAGAAATCAGACCAAGACGCCTACGCGAACTCGAGAACTCTCCCCATTTCAAAGCTAGCCGAGGAAGTTGCCATTAGAGCAAGGCAGAAAAATCGATTCGTCATTAATCATCACGATTTCATCAATCTCTTTAACATTTCACTGCAAGGATGTAATACTATCATCAATATTGATGATTCATTAAAAACAGGCGTGGAATTCAAGGTCACGAAAAAAAAGAAATCACAAGACGAACAAGTCTTGATCAATTTCAAAAAACATGATGACGGATTTACTATACCGTATTTGCAGATAGATGAGACTTGTTTCATCCCAGTTGGGCTGAGAAATATATTGCCTTCTAGGGATTTATGCGGGTTCATGGTATTCACCGCGGCTGATGAATCCTTCATCACTTCTGGATATGCAAACATGAACGACGAGCTCAAGACTCTCATCAAGGCTGGGCGCGGAAAAAAGCAGAATATAGACGGAGTATTGAAAGTGATTGAGACTATCGTGGGAATATCGAAAGATGCCGATCAATGGATACTTGGTATTGATGTGATCCAAGATGCGATTAAATATTCAGCCCGAGAAAAGATTGATTCCTTTATCAAATGGAAAAAGGTTTATAAAAGTTTATTCGGGGATGATCGTTCCAAGATAATCGAATTCAATAACCACATGACAAGTTTCATAGAAAATCTAAATGAAAAAGACTTCCTTGATGATGATATATCAAATTTTGCAATAAAGTACCATCCAGTTAGAATAATCAAGGCATTAAATGGAATGGTCGTCGATCATCCGGAGAATTTAGGAGATTCAGCTTACTCGCAGACGCGGGTTATTTTAAAGAAAATGAACCAGGTCATAACCATCTTGGAAGGCAATAAGAAGTTCCAAGCACTTCAACAAGATATCCACGACTTGATTCATGGTATCAACGGAATTGCAGCGAAAGCCTTCGAGCAGATTTATTCGGACAAAGACATTCAAACCTTCAACAAATTGCACGAACTGATCGTGGCTTCAGACGACACGACGACAAAAGGTAAGGACCATAAAAGTGACGTGGCTGGTTCCATTCGATCTGAATTGCTCGAGAACTGGCAAAAAACGGTTTTCAATATCATCGAACATCCTTTGGATCTAAGCGTGAATCCATTCGATCGATTCAAGTTTCATCTTGAATTATTGGATGCCTTCAAGCAAAAGTTCCCCCGGGACCAATTCTTGGCTAGAGATTGGCCTCGATTGAAAGAAACCATGCAAAAGGACGAGGATTGCTTGAAAATTGTCCTTAATTTTAAAAAGTTTCAAGACATGATACCAAGTGCTTATCGCTCAGAAATTAGATCTTGCATCAGTGAAGATAAAAGGAACATGGTCAATTCTGCTGATGTTGAAAAAATGGATGTCGAACGATTGAAGGAACTCCAGCAAGTTTCTAAAAATGAGGAGGACATCAAGGCAATCATCCTCGGAAAGATCAAGGCAATAGGCAACTCCCCGTTGTCGAGTTCGGATTTCCCGCGATGGATCGGGTTTATAGAACAATTCCAAAACGTGATTCAAGTAAAGAAAAACACGATCTGGAAAGCATTCCTGAACTATTGGCCGGACGGGAAGAAACTTGAAAATAAACATCCGATGTACAAGACCTTGAAGGAGCTTGGCTTCGCCAAGGAATTAGGCAGTTTCAATAACCGTAACGACGATAAGGAAAGTAAAAATGATCAAGCAGATGTAACAATTAAGAAAATTGTCGTGGATGGAAATAATGTCGCAAAATATCAATTGGAATCTGGAAATGCAGAAATTGAGAGGCTTCTTCTCGTTCGGGATCAATTGAGCAAGTTCTTCACGAATGAAAACATTAAAATCTTCGTGAGCGCGGCATTGCGCCATAACTGCGATGATGAAAGTCTTTTAAAGAAATTAGTAATGGAAGGCGTTGTTTTGGAAGCGCCGGCAAAGCGATCTGACGATTATTTTATCATCAAGCAAGCGATGAAAGATAATGCTTTTATCTTGAGTAATGACACCTTTACAGACTGGCAAGAAAAGCATAAAGATTTGAAATCGAACATAACCGATCGAAGGGTGTCCTTTATTTATGACATGAATGAAAAAATATTCAGTTTTGACGAAAAACTCGAGCCATTACGAAAGGAACAATAAGAGTGAGCATGATGAGTGGACACGGGGAAATGTGGGTGCAATTGCAAGAAGCCCGGAAACAAGAAATGATCCGGGAACAAAAACGGGAGGAATGCAGGATGTTCCAAGAAACTATCGAGGGATCATTGAATGAAATAGATGATGCCCAGATTCTTGATTTGATGAAGGACGCATCGAGTAGCATTCACTTGAAGATGCAGGCATTGGATGGCCAAGTTCAAGACACCCCGGATACGGTGTTAAAGGGATTGAAATCCCTTCAACAGGATGTCCAAAAGGCACTTAATGATGCAAGGATCAAGGCAGAAGGCATTTCACGAGAGCAAGCGGAATTGCAAAGCCTTGTTAACACGATCAAGAGGGAAGGAGAAATGTTGAAACAAATGATCAAGCCGGATGCGGGAAAAACAAAGACAATCACGAAATTAGTTTCCGATGTTCATGATTGCTCCACATTCAACGATGCCAAGGGGAAAGCACAAAAAGCACGTGGCGAATTCTCGAAGTTCAAGGAAATGTACCTCAAGGAGTTGGAGCGGAAAAAGATCGTGAGCTTGTTGATCGCATCCTTGAAGCAAGCAGGATTCGTCTCGAGCAAGCCGGTGTTGAATGAAAGCAATGTCATCCTCAAGGGAAAACTCCCCTCGGGAAAGATCATCGAATTCTCCATAAACTCGGATGCAAAAATCAATTTCAACCTAGATGGCTATGAAGGCGAGACTTGCCAAGACCAGTTGAAAGACTTGATGGAAAAACTTGGTGATTCTGGCGTCAAATCGGAGATCAAGCAATTTTCATGGCACAATCCTGACCGTCTCAAGAAGGGAGCCAAGGAGCTCCCCATTGGTGGCCAAGTGATGAAGACCGGGGGTCATACATGATGGAAAAATGGATCGAGAATCTCCTTCGGGAAGCAAACGTTCGCCGTTGCTTGATTCTATATGGAAACGTCCGGGACGAGTTTTACACGAAACTCGAGACCAACAAGAATGGTTATTTGCTGCTGCCCGAGTTCATCGAAGCGCGCCTTGCTTCGGATCCAAAAGCAATTGTCGGCATCCTTCGTCCCAATTATTCCCTCAAGTTCAATTCAAAAGCGGCGGAAACACGCTTTTTTCAATTACTCAAGGAAAATCTTGCTGCAGACATCCAACCCGATGGAGAAGAATATGATACTGGTGATCAAGAGGATGCAAGTGCTGCCGTTCCTCAATCGAATGTGGATGCAAAGCCAATTGAGAATCTTCACGATCTTATCGAGAGCATGTTCACGGTATTCAAGAAGAACAAGCATCCGATTTATATCATCGCGGATTGGACGGATTTCGAGTTCCCGGCGACACAAGCATTGCAACAACCAGATCGTAACGAGCTGACTCGGATAGGAGAATTGATCACCAGCGTGGAAGGCATCAAATCAAGCCTGGACTTGGCAAAAAAAGCCCCGGCATGCTTGATATTCATCACCGCAAATCTCGGGTCAATCCCCCCCGCACTGTACCAAGCCAATTCACGGATCAAGTTATTTAACATTCCAAAACCTTCACGTGCGACACGAGTGGATTTTTTCACTCGGCATTACGAGGACATGTCCTTAAAACAGGACAATTCGCCAAAAATGCAAGTAATCGAGAAGTTGGCTGATATATCGGACGGTTTCACGACCGTGGATTTGCAACAATTGTTCAAGCTAAGTTCCTTGAACACCGGAAAGACCGTGGAAGACATCTCGTCATTGTATAAATTTGGAGAAAAAACAAGCCCGTGGGAAGAGCTTTCAGACGAGAAATTGCTGGGGCTGAATGCTTATCTATCAGAGCGCGTGCTCGGGCAAGACGACGCGATCAAGCACGTGACCTCGATGATAATCAAGGCGTCTCTGGGTTTTTCTGGTATCCAGTTTTCATCGATATTGGCCAAACCTAAGGGTACAGTATTTTTCGTTGGCCCGACGGGCGTCGGAAAAACGGAGTTGGCAAAGGCAATTGCAACATTCTTGTTTGGAGATGAACGAGCTTGTATTCGATTTGACATGTCGGAATATTCGCAAGAAAATGCCGATCAACGGTTGATCGGCGCACCGCCTGGATATGTCGGGTTCGAGGAAGGAGGCCAGCTTACGAATGCCGTGCTCGAACGTCCGTTCTCGGTCTTGTTATTTGATGAGATAGAAAAGGCGCATCCACGAATCCTCGACAAATTTCTCCAAGTTCTCGAAGATGGTCGCCTCACGGATGGCAGGGGCGTGACTGCCTATTTTTCCGAAACGATCATCATCTTCACGAGCAACATCGGCTCGGCAGAAACGAAAAATGCAGACCCCGAAATTCGGAAACGAGAATATATTGCAACGGTCAAGAAATATTTCAACGACATCCTCAAGCGTCCAGAATTATTGAACCGGCTTGGAAATAATATTCTTGTATTTAACGAAATTACAGACTCGGAGCTCCAAGGCAAGATATTACGCCTCAAGTTAAGGCCCCTTCAAGAACGCTTGCGGCAGCGCCGAAACATCGACCTTGTCTACGATGAGAAGTTAGTCTCGTTCTTGATCAGCGCAGCTGACCTTTCCCATGGCGGTCGTGGATTACTCAATGCTGCGGAAACATATTTGATGAATCCGCTGTCGATTTTCATTTTCGAAAACAAGCAATTTCTCCAACAAGGGCGGTTCATCGATTGCACGGTCGAGGAAAACCAAGTTAAATTTGAAATCAAAGAAAATGAGTGAGCACGGGGCATGGAACGACTTGATGGCGACGCTTGCCTAAACATCGCCAAGATATTACCATCTAGCAAGGTGAATGGTCCTGGAATCAGGGTGGTCGCATGGGTTCAAGGCTGCACGCAACATTGCCCCGGCTGTTTCAATTCCACGTTGTGGGACCATGAACCGTCGAATCTGGTGGATGCGGATGAGTTTGCCATGCTAATTGAAACCATGGCTATATCCTATGGTTGCGAAGGTATAACCATGACGGGCGGGGAACCGTTCGAACAAGCGGAAGCATTGAGTTGTCTCATAAGAAAAGTGAAGGAAGATGGTGACCTTTCCATCGTTATTTTCACAGGTTATGAACTTGGCGAATTGGAATCATCCGGGAATGCGGCCATTAAATTCATATTGGAAAATATTGATCTGTTGATAGCGGGACGGTATAATCAAGATAACAAGAGTATCCGGACGTGGAATTCCAACGCGGATAAAACATTCCATTTCCTTTCAGATCGCTACGATAGCAGCATCTTGGACCAAGATTCCGCATCGATCGAGATCAATTTTTCCAAGGATGCAGGGGCACTAGTCTACACGGGATTTCCTGACGCATTCGATATCCAGGCATTTTCGGACATCTTGCAAGAATCGGGGCTACAGCTACGCGAAGCCATTCCATCGAAAAAAAAATGATTGGACATCAAGGAGAAAGTGTAGAATTACGGAAATAGACCGAATCTTCAAGAAGGGAGTTGATGAATTGGACTCTAAGGATATTTTTGTTTTATTGGAGAAGCGAGACTAGCCTGGTTATGGCCCCGTATTCAAATTCGACATATACGACGCCATAAATTGCTTCAATAAGTGTGCCTTTTTCATGAATGATTCTATCTTGTTTTGTATCATTCTCGGTCTGCACAGGCAATCGTTTTATCCTGTAATCCATCAACCCCCATTGGTCACATATTTTTGCCAGGTTTTGGTTGGAGGCTATGCTCGCTCTTTTTTTCGTTAAATCGCCGACCGTTGATAGAGAGGTGTCCCAGAACAATTCAACGATTGCCAAGCTCAAAATAGCGTCTCCGATCAGGGCTAACGCATCACCGGCATCGCCAACAGATTTTAAATCTGCATACTCTTCCGGTCTCAGTGGATTTGATGGTAGCAATGCATTTCGCTTCTCCAGATTGTCGAAAATCACTCTCAGGCTTGGCCGGCTCAGGGCGAGCAAGATTAATTCAGGTGTTTTAAATTTCACCCGAAAGATACTTTCAAGTTTAGGAATGAGTTCGTCCTTGATCCTTCCAATAGACGTGTATATGTTATCCAATTCATCGATTAGCCCTTGAACCTTTTCTCGTTTCTTTGTCGGCTCTTCGGATAACGATGATAATTCATTATGTGCGTGTTCGAGCAGCAATTTAGTCTTACTCTCAAAACCAATTGCATTCCACGTGAGACGGCGATGCATAATCTTTCCACCTTTTCATTCAAGCTTGTATTGCTGCTGCCATTCTCCTTCCATTATTTAATATTTTTTAATGCAGATGAAGAAGTAATGATCGAGTCCAATGACTAGATCCGCAAGACGATCCAACTTGATGAATGCGACTCCGCATCGCGTGGAGACGACAGACTATCAATGCTCGGAATGTGGCGGGGAACTTTTGCATCATGGCATCTCATATATTTGCACTGCTTGCGGTATAATTCAGGACCGGCCAACTAAAAGTAAATCTCAAGATCCACTCGACGCCATTCAAACGATGTGGAATGCTAAAGGCGGTGGAGTCATTTCTGCACGCTGCGATGAATGCGAGGTAGAATTTGACCACGAATTCAAGACAAAGGACCAGCAAGCATTAGCCCTTGAAAGGATGCGGGATAAGCTCAAGCATCATCTGGAAAGCCATATTTTTAGAAAATGAAAGGACATGACCAAAGGTCAGGTCACTTATGCTGGGCGTAGGACGATATTGGCATATATTCTCCATCGATGGTCTTGTTAGAGACACTATCATCATCATGATACATGATGATGTATCATCATCCAATGATATTGTTATTGATAGTGATGTCACCTTGACATTCATAAATGTCGAGGTGAAGTGTTGATCATGAGCGCATCGAATCCCTTCCAACCGGA
>Ga0209039_10003290_pt1 | contig 12727 bp, 9 predicted proteins | sample BogFormECP12_OM1_FD_188238 | JGI IMG/M metagenome (GOLD analysis project Ga0209039, IMG submission 188238) | Bog forest soil microbial communities from Calvert Island, British Columbia, Canada - ECP12_OM1 (SPAdes) (version 2) | ecosystem: Environmental > Aquatic > Freshwater > Wetlands > Bog ...
ATCCTCGAAAGCGATTCGAACGTAAAGACTTTGTTTGCAGAGAATTACGGAATTAGATGCCCTCGGCAGAACCACTTTCGCAGTAAACTACCGCTAGCTACTAACCACTGTTCTTCCGACCCCGGACTTCGGACTTTCTCTCTCGTCACTTGTCACTCGTCACTCGTCACTGCTCTTTTGACCGGAAGATCCCTCAGCCAAGGAAGAACCCACAGTCAGAACTGCACTGACTGTGGCTACCTGCTTCGCCCCCATTTGGATGGTCCAGTTACCCCTGATGAGACAGTTAGCGAATGCACCTTTACGCTGGTACGTACGTTGACAATCCACGATTCGAGAGAATACACTGGCAGCACATCGCCAAGGCCTTCTAACAGCGGAGGCATCCCGCAGATGAACAACCGTTGGTCCACACTACCCTCGAGGGGGGCGCGAGTCCGTGTCTTAGGCGTGGTGATCTTGCTAGCCAACCTTTGGATGGTTGGGGGTGGAGCACTCTTAGGGCAGGAGAAAGATTCTGTCGAACATTACGTTGAAGGGGCCCGGGCAGCCCTCCTGGAGCGGCACTATCCCGACGCGATCGGCCTTCTCAAAAAGGGGCTGCTGCTGTTTCCCAACGACAACCGGCTGTGCGTCGAACTGGGTCGAGCTTATCTCCTCCAGGGTGCAACCGGCCGCGCCATACACATCCTCCGCGATGTCCTGCTGGTGGATCCCAACAACAGTCCAGCCAAGTTGGAATTGGCTCGTGCCTTGGCGTACCGCAGAGAATACAAGACCTCTGACCAACTTTACCGCGAAATCCTGAAGGCGAACCCCGACAACGAGCCAGCCTCCATCGGAATCGTTGGGAACCTGATGCACGAGCGACTCACGGAGGAAGCTCGAACCGAAGTCGAGAAGGGGCTGGCACGCCATCCCAACAGCCTGCGCCTTCAGGAATACCAAGACCGCCTGGAAAAGGGAGAGATGGGGGGCGATGAAGAGGTGTCCAGACGATCGCCCAACCAGATGCAGGCGGAGGTCGACCATATCGCCGACTCCGACGGGAATCGCGTATGGTCCAGCGAGCAGCGTATCAACTACGAAATCCGAGAAAATCTCGCCGACAAGTTCCAAATTGAGGAGCGCCGGTTGTCGAAAACAGGAGGGACCATCGCGACGGTGGGCTCAGGATCAGACATGCTTCGCATGCGGTTGGCGGAGGGAGTGTACCTCGATGCGGGCGGTGGCGCCGTGCGTTTCGACGACGGTGTTACGCGCGCGCTTTACCAAGGTGGCGTTGAATTCTATCCGGCCAAGCACTTGCTCCTCGAGGCATCGTTTTCTCGGGCGCCCTTCTATCCCACGGCCCGAGCCGCGGGATTCGATTTGCTAAAAGAAGGTGTGCAATCGTACATTGGGTGGCAGCCGGGACGCTGGAGTCTAAGCGCTTCGTGGTCCAAGCATCACTTCTCGGATAGCAATCGCGTTCATCGGGAGGACTTCGATGTGCTTCGTTGGATGGGCAGCCCCCGATTGGCTTTTGGCGCCGGCTACCGATTCACCGGCTTTCGCTACTCACAGGACCTCACCCACGGATACTTTGATCCCGACTATTACCGAAGCCACCTGGGGGTCACCGGACTTAGATTTCAGGCCAAGAGGATGTTTCGTGCCGAGTATTTGGCGCGGGCAGGTGGGGAATCTATCTCTCAAGGCCCATACCAAACTGCCTGGGAAGTCTCCCTGCGCCACGAAATTCTGTTGAGGAATTGGGAGCTGTCGGCAGACTATTTCTATTTTCACCTTGCCCAGCCCTCGGGCGCATTCCGAGCACAGGCCGGCCGCGTTGCCCTCAGCTATCGCTTTTGACAGCGAAGACCTCCGGGCGTAGGCTGGGAATGGTTCAACCTTTCTCTAGGCAGACACCGCATGATGGAGAAGTCAAAACGCATTCTGATCGTGGACGACGATAAGGGAATCTGCCAATGGCTTTCCGCCGTGCTGACCGCGGAAGCCTACGACTGCCGTGTGGCCCATGACCGACCAACGGCGGAAGTGCTTCTGGTCGAGGAATCCTTCGACCTTGCCTTGGTCGACATCTATCTGGGGAAAGCCAGTGGGCTGGAGTTACTGGAGCGCATAAAGACCTTACAGCCCGAATGCGATTGCGTGGTGATGACCGCCAATGCCAGCGTCGAGACGGTGGCACGCGCGGTGTCCGAGGGCGCGATCGAGTACCTGGGCAAGCCGCTGCTCATTGACGAACTCATGTCGCTCATCCACCGCCTGGAAGAGCATCGGACGAAGCCCCAAGCGGCGCCGGAAATTCTGGAGCAGGACATTCCAGACTCGATGATTGTTGGACACAGCGCGAAGATGCTGGAGGTCTACCGTGCCATCGTCCGCGTGGCGATGGGTGACGCCAGCGTTTTGATTGTCGGTGCAAGCGGCACCGGAAAAGAGCTGGTCGCAAGGGCCATTCACGCGCACAGCCCGCGGGCCAACAAGCTCTTCACTCCCATCAATTGTGGCTCCCTGTCCGAAACTCTCCTGGAGAGTGAGCTTTTTGGACACGAAAAGGGAGCGTTCACGGGAGCCGACACTTCACGGAGGGGGCTTTTCGAGGCAACGAATGGCGGAACGATTTTCCTCGATGAGATTTCTGAGACCGGCCTGAGTTTTCAAGTGAAGTTGCTGAGGGTTCTGCAGGAACGCCAGGTGCGCAGGCTTGGCTCCAACACCTACATTGACACCGACGTCCGGATTCTGTCCGCAACCAACCGAGATCTGCCGGTGTGGATGCACGACGGGAAGTTCCGTGAGGACCTTTACTATCGTCTCAGCGTGGTTACCATTTCATTGCCCTCGCTCGCGGAGCGGCGCGAAGACATTCCCTTGCTCGTGCGGCACTTTCTAAGAAGTTTCAATGGGCGCAATTCCCGGCAGGTCACCATGACGGACGAAGCCATGGCCATGCTCGGCCGAAGGCCTTGGCCGGGCAACGTCCGGGAGTTGGAGAATGTTGTGGAGCGCCTGGCTATCTTCTCCACAACCGACGTAATCACCGCGGCTGATGTCGAGAGCACGAACGCCCCGGAAACTGCCGCACTTCCCGCGTCGGAGGCTCCTGCCAGCACGCTGAAGGAGATGGAGCGGCAACACATTTTGCGCGCGCTCGCGGAAGCTCAAGGCAACAAGTCTCTGGCGGCCCGGCGACTGGGCATTGAGCGCAAGACGCTTTACAAGAAAGCTCGCCGCCTGGGGATTGATCTGGGAACGGAAGAGCCATGAAGAGGCCCGCCGGGACAGCCCGCGGTCCAAGGCGATCCCGCCTCCGACGCTGGCTCATCCTGAACCTGATTCTGTTGAGCAGCGTTGGCTTGCTCAGCCTGACCTACCCCGTGGAGGAACTGAGCCGCCGGCTGGGCGATTTCTATTTCCGGATTCGCGGCGCCTTGCCCTCTTCTCCCACAGTAGTTCTGGTTCTGATCGACGATGCCAGCCTCAGCAAGTATGGGCGCTGGCCGTGGCCACGCGCGCTGCTCGCTCGCATGGTCCGGGCTGCCGCGCACGACCGCCCCAAGGCGCTGGGGCTGGACATCATCCTGTCCGAGCCTGGCGACGCAAACGAGGATCGCGAATTAGCCGAGGCCTTCCGGGCGGCGGGTAATGTCGTCCTGGCTACCAAGATTTCCGGCTCAGGTGAAGGGTGGCAATGGGGAGATCCGCTCCCACTCTTTTCGCAAAGTGCTGCCGCCATCGGACATGTTCAAGCCGTGCTGGGTCCGGACGGCATTTGTCGCAGCATTCCCGAGAATGAATTGTCCATCGGTGGTCCCCGGTTGGCGTTTGCTGTGCTGCTCGCGAAGGTGGCCCGCCGAAGCACGAGCAGTGACGCTGTCATCTCCTCCACGACCAGTGGGGCCGCCGCCAAACTTGAGGCGGGCGAAGGGACGAGGGACTTCGAGCAGGTGAAGCCGCGGTTCATTTACATCGACTATCGCGGCCAAATCCTCCCCGAACAGACCCACCCTCCTTTCACTTATGTGCTCGCGAGTGACCTTCTTGAGGGAAGGTCGCAAGGCAGGCTGACTGGGAAAGTGGTCCTCATCGGCTTTGCCGCGACGGATATGAGTGACCGCATGGCAACCCCAGTCAGTGACCGCCTTTTGATGCCCGGCGTCGAAGTCCACGCCAATGTGGTCGACGGCCTCCTCGCGGGACGCCACCTTCAACCCGTGGGAACGACGAGCGGGATCCTCCTCGTACTGGCGGCGAGCCTTTTCTCAACATTGCTCATGCTGCGATGGCCTGGCGGTGTCGGTCTGATCGCGGTAGGCACTGGGTTGTTGGGGGGGTATGCGGCGGGGTACTTCCTGTTCACCCGTGCCGGATATCTGATCGGATTTGGGCCCCTGCTCTTGGTGGGACTGTTGGCCGGCCCCTTGGTGCAGTTGGAGAATTTGATTCTTGTAGAACGTAACATCTCGCGCGGGCTCCGGCAAATTCAAACCGTGCTCCACGACGCTAATCAAAGTTTCAAAACCGGATTGCACTCGGCTCTGCGCCCGGAGATTCCAGTTCCATCGCAAGGCCTTCACTGGAAGGTTGAACTGCTCAACCAACTTCAGACGGAACTAAGTTCTCTCTATGCGCTTGACCAGGCTTTGCTGGAGACGATGCAGGATGCCCTGGCCGTCTATTCTGTTGACGGCCGCATGCTGTTCGGCAATCCGCGGTGGACGGGGTTCTGCGAACGGCATTATCTAAATCCCCTCGCCAGTCTTGCCGAGTTCGGCACGGCCTTGCGGGAGTCCAGCCCTCATGATCTGGGCAGGCAACTGGCCGAACCGGGAGCCAAGCTGGAAAAAGAAATCCCCTTGGGGAACGGGTTGTGGCAGGTACGGGTTGTGCGACTTCCTTCCGGGGCTCACCTTGGGGCGGGGGGGGTGATGGTGGTCGTTGCCGACCTCACCGCACGTCTGGAGCGTGATCACGCGCGGGCCGAGGCGCTGGGGTTTGTCACGCACGAATTGCGCACGCCTTTGGTCTCAATCCAGGGGTTTGCGGAGTTTCTGCTGCGCTATCCTCAGGCGGCTGTGGGAAGTGGGGCTGCGGAAACCATCTTCCGCGAGTCCAAGCGGCTGGTGGCCATGATCAACACTTACCTGGATGTACTGCGCCTTGACTCTGGCTCGAAACCCCTGCTACGGGAACCCGTGGCCATCCGAGATACAGTCACCCAGGTGGGAAAAGTGGTTCAGCCACTGGTCCAGGCCGCGGATATGCGGCTCATAACTGAAGTTGCTTCGCATCTCCCGCCCCTGATCGGCGATTCCAATCTGATTGCGGGCGCCCTGCTGAATCTCCTCAGCAATGCAGTTAAGTACAGTCCTCGCGGCAGCAGCGTGACCCTTCGCGTGATGGCCGAGGCGGACAGCGTGGTATTCGAGGTTCGAAACCCGGGTCCGGTGATTCCCGCACAAGATCTAGCCCGGCTCTTTGATCCCTTCTATCGGCGTCAAGAGCAGGAAGATTCGGCCCCGGGCTGGGGCCTGGGTCTGGCCTTCGTCAAGCGCATCGCCGAAAGTCATGGGGGACGAGTTGAAGCCGCCAGTGATGCAGAGAATGGCACCCTGTTTCGTGTGATACTTCCTTCCCAGGAGTCTGTTGCCAGCAGCGTCCCTCCTGATTCGACACTGGGTCTCGAATGAACCCAGGTGTTCCCGAAAGACCCGCCTGCCACTCCTCAGCGACTCATCACATCTATTGAAAACAAAGGGCTTCAAGAAAATTGGAGTTGGCAGGACGCGTGCCTTATAGAGGGCGTGCCGCTCAAACGGCAACATCAAAAAAAGGAGAACACACATGAAAAAGCTTGCTACCTTCACACTGGGAATTCTGCTGGCGGGGGCCACACTCGCGAATGCCGCGGGTTTCATCTCCGCAGCCACAGCCGACAAAGACGCCTTGGCCGCGACCCACGGCGGCAGGGTGGTCCAGACCGTCCTGGAGTCCACCGACAATCCGCCACACTACTCCGTCGACATCGTGAAAACGAACGGGGCGGAATACGAAGTCTGGGTCGATGCCAAGACCGGAAAGATCCTGTCAGTGATCGTCGGTGGGTAAACAACTTAGGCATGGAAACGCGACCTGCGGCCGACGCGGAGCTTGGGGAAGAGTGAAAGGATTTAGCGTCCGATTCGTTACGGGCGATGAATCACCCCGGGTGACGCGCCGGCCGGAACTGCTCGCCAGCGAAGTCGCGTTGTTGTACACTTGGCGATTAGAAGCGGCTGGTCGGCCGATTCGCCCTGGTCGCCCGAAATGAGGAAGCGACCCCACTCGCGAAGTTAGACTCTGTAGTCGGTAAGCGGCAACGGAAATTGGATGCCCTTACCGTCCGCCAATCCGAGGTTTCTTGGCGAGAAGGACCTATATGGCAAGGATTCGCTTTCAACTGCTATTGGCAACAGTGCTCCTCGTGGCGGCCACGCTTGAGCTCGCTGCGCAGGATCGGAAACCCCGTCCTGAACCATCCGCTGAGCCTTGGGCGGGAGCAGCCATTTCAGACTGGGGAGGAAAGGTGCTGGTGCAGTTGCCGGGGGGAGCATTGAGAACACCCTCCCGAGGACAAACGCTGCCACCGGGTACACTGCTGGATAGCGGAGATGGCGAACTCCTTCTGCGGCTCGAGGACGAAAGCGAAATCCTGGTGCGATCGCATACGCGCATCGTTCTCAAACAGCCGGAGCGCGGAAACTGGGACTACCTGCAAGTCCTCGTGGGAAGAATCCGCGCTCAAATCAGGCACCGGACAGGCGGCGCTCCACCTTTTCAACTGGGAACGCCCAGCGCAGTGATCGCGGTTCGAGGAACACGGTTTGACGTGGAGGTTAACCGTCATCAGGTAACCGAGGTGGATGTGTTTTCAGGTTTGGTCGAGGTGGGAGCCGTCGGGATCCGTGGCGCATCGGTATTGGTGCGGCCGGGGTTTTCCACCAGGGTAGGCCCCGGGGGGCCGCCGGAGGCGCCGGTTCCTACAGAACAGATCCGTCCCGACGTTGCGGCTCCCCCGGAAAACATGGAAGTCGAATTTGCACGTGAACGCCAGGTGGATTCGGACCACCTGCGCCAAAGCGAACTTGGCGAACGTCCGGATTCTGAGGTCGAGGAGCTTGAAAACGATGCGCAGGAGGGGCTTGAGGGCAAGGGTGAACATGACACGGGGAAGCCCCCGCATTAGCGGGCCGCACAATCTGCCTGGACAGGTGCTCGGGCTCGAACCCGTCATGAAGATGAGGAATCGAGGCTCGCCTCCCACCCCGCCCGCTTGCCTTTTTCCGGTCAATTCCAATTTTACAACTTAAGATCCTCATGGAATAGGGCTACACTTCCTTTTTCCAAAGGTCATGCTTACGACCCGGCAGGCGAGTACAATGGCAGGGGTTTGGGGTACTGGTTTCATTTGCGAGCGACGTAGCCACGGTCACGGCTTTTCGTCACCGTGGGCTTTTGTCATGCCCGATACCCCGGCGGCAACCGACCGTACGATTGCAAAGGGCACGAAAAGCCGTGGACCTGCAAAACCGGTCCGCGCTACGCTGGCTTTCCGGCAGCGACATTTTGTAGCCTCTAGTCTATCAGATTCCTCTTGACACACGTAGCGTAGAGTGTTAGACTCAACGGATGTTCCTGCGGGGTACCGTCATGTCCGCTCGCATGTCCGCTTCCTCCGTCAAGGGCCGCACGTCCAAGCTTCGAACTCCGCAGCGCAGAATTCCTGCGTTAGCCTCCGTAGGACAAGAAAGCGACACTCCTGCGGAGGATGGAAGACTCCGGCCCCGGGGCTGAATTTCGATTGTCGATTTTCGATTGTCGAGAATCGGTACGTCGGCTCATCGGCCCATCGATCCATCGGAGGAGCACGAAGTTAGTTTTAGGTGGCCCGATCACAAAGACAGTTGTGAGTGACTATTGGAGAGTGGCAAGTAAAGAACAGTACAGGGAACTGAAGCACAAATCTCAGGTCGCAAATTGGAGACCGAATGTTGCAAATCACAGATCGAAAATCGGCAATCGAAAATCGAAAATAATCCGATGGTCCGCTGGCCCGATCGTCGCGGCTCTCCAATATGTGTCAGAAACAAAAGGGGTTAGTCGTTTAAAGCAAAAATGTCGGAACGCTTTATCTCGTTCAAATAAAGATAGTTAGCTTGAAATAAGGAAGCCGGGGAGAAAAAAAGGGCGCGGCTCTCCAATATGTGTCAGAAACAAAATGGGTTAGTCGTTTAGAGCAAAAATGTCGGAACGCTTTATCTCATTCAAATAAAGATAGTTAGTTTGAAATACAGGAGCCGCGGAGAAAAGGAAGGGGATGGCTCTCCATTATGTACCAGAAAAAAGAGGGGTTAGCTGTGAATGGCAAAAATCTTACAAAAATCGATGTCGTTGAAATTAAAAGGTTTATCTTATTTCTCCGTGAGCAGGCTCATGAAGAAAAAGGGGAATTAAAAATGAGGCGGAAATTCCGCAAGTTATTGAAAACAAATATAGAAAAAATGCCCGTTTCCCGCCTCTCCATTATATTCATGAAAACAAACGAGTTAAACCTCTCTCTCCATTATGTTGATGAAAAGAAAGGAGGTTATTAAAAACAGACGTGAAAGGTCTCTGCCCACAGGCAAAGGGCTGGCGCTCCGTCAATCACTATTAGACGGTCTCATACTCGCCCTTTCCCGAGCGGAGCATTACGCGCTCTTTGGGACGAACCTCCAGTTCTTGTTTGGCCGTAATGAATACGTCTGCCGGGTATGTACCCAGCAGGACGAGTCCAGAGCCGACCCAGGTGTGCGGTCCAATGATGGTGCCCGGCGAAAGGACGCAGTTGGCGCCAATCCGGACGTAGTCGCCAAGGATTGAACCCAGGAATTCACGCCCCGACGAGACCAGCGTCCCGTCAGCGTCCTGAACGCGGATATCGCTTTGATTGAACTTCCGGTTTGCAAGGATAGCTCCGGAGCCGATGCGGGCAGAGTAGCCAACGATGCTCTCTCCGACAAAGGTCCCATCTTGAATCTTGGCGGAGTTTAGGCATAAGGACGCCTTGATGTCTGCGCCATGACCGATGACGGAGTCAGAACCTATGAATGTCATCTTTCGGATCTGGGCATGACTACGGACACTCACGTTGTCGCCAATGATGACCGGGCCGTCGATGGTGACGCCAGGATGAATCACGGAGCCCTTGCCAATGTGCACGGGGCCCGTGATGGAAACAAACTCACGCACGTCTCCGAGGATGCGCTGCTCATTCAGTTTGGCAAAGAGATCGGCCAGGGCGTTGAGCAATTCGATGGGTGAGTCGTATCTCTGGAGCCACGCTGCCAGCGCAGGGTCAAAGGGCCCGGAGAACAGGTCGGAAACTCGTAACTTCAATTGGAAATCCTCCCCGTGGCTGATCTTATCATATGCCAGTATATAATGAGTCAAACTTCCGCCGAGCGACCTTGCATTGGGATCTAATCGACCGCCGGCGGTGCCAGCCAGGAGGCAACAACCATGGAGCGTGAGGGTTGTGCAAATGCGTTGAGTGATGACCTGGAGTTCGCAAAGGCGCTGGCTATCGAGGCGGGCAAGGTTACTCTCAAGTATTTCCGTCGTAATGTCGTTGTCGAATATAAGTCCGACACGACCCCGGTTACCATTGCTGACCGAGAGACCGAACAGTTCATGCGGTCAGCTATCCACCAGCGATACCCGCAGCACGGAATCCTGGGCGAGGAAGATGGGGAGACAAACCCAGGTGCTCAGTGTCGGTGGATCTTGGATCCCATCGACGGGACACAGGCATTCATTCATGGAGTGCCACTCTATACGGTATTGATTGCCTTGGAATCCGCGGGAGAAAGCATGCTCGGGGTGATTCACTGCCCGCCGCTAGATGAAACGGTCGCTGCCGCGGCGGGGTGCGGCTGCACTTTTAATGGCCAGCGTTCAAGGGTTAGTCAAGTGCATGATCTGGCCCAAGCCCGCATCAATGTTACAGACTACGCCGACTTCATGAGGCGTAGTCCGAGGTTTGCCATAGCGCTGCTCTCCCAAGCTCGCATGTGTCGCGGCTGGGGTGACGCCTATAGTTATCTCTTGGTGGCGAGTGGACGCGCTGAGATCGGGTTGGACCCCATAGTCTCCGTGTGGGACTGCGCCCCGCTAAAACCCATCATTGCAGAAGCCGGGGGCCGGTACAGCGATTTCCACGGGCTACAGACATCGCAGGCATCAACTGTCCTGGCGAGCAATGGCCATCTGCACGATCAACTTCTGGACTTGGCCGGGCTCGATTTCAATTGACATAACAAATAGTCGTTCGTACCGGCTTCCCCGTCCCTACCGCTATGACTTTTCCCCTACAAAATGACCGAGCGCCTACCTCTTGTCGTATACAAATGTAATGTGACCACAAGATATTGTATATCCTAAAGAAATCATACTTACGCAGATAGTACCCTCGTACTATTTGCCATTTATATGATGAGTGGTATTTCATCAAACGCCGGTCGATCCCTGGCTCCGTATTAATGCCACCGGCTTGCGGGATTGGAATATGAGAGACGCATCGGTTCTTAGCACTGTGCAGTGTTTCATCCACCTCCTCCACATGTCAGCAAGGTGCGAAAAATCTAATTTAAGTTCCAGGCCCCGTTTGCCGATTTCATTCTTGGTTTCTCTGAGCCGGGCAAATCGGCCAGTGCGGGCGACTGCCCCCGAGTGGACTTATAAGGATATCATCATGAACACATCTAGCTATTCTCGATGTTTAAATTATTTCCATAGTTCCAGTTCACGGTCCGCGAAGTCTCGAACGAAAGTATTCTTGGGCGGGACGCTCCTCTTGCTCTCTCTCCTCGTTCCCGGCTGGTCGGCGTTTGCACAGACCACCTTGACTCCTGCGACGTTGGCATTCGGCAACCAAGTCGTAAACATTTCGAGCGCTTCGAAGACCGCTACACTGACGAACACCCAGGCAGTACCACTGACCATCAGCAGCATCGCCATCACCGGCGGGACCTCTCCGGCCGATTACGTTTGGGGCGGGAGCTGTCCTCTCAGCCCGCGTACGCTTGGGCCGGGAAAGAGTTGCAGCATTAAGGTGACGTTGACGCCAAGCGCCGTAGGAGCTGACAACGGGACCCTGAGCGTAACTGACGATGCCTCGAGCAGCCCGCAGACGGTCGCGTTGACGGGAACGAGCGTCGTGTCGGTGTACTTATCGGTGACGTCGCTGAGTTTCGGCAACGTGGGCGAGAATAGTCCGAGTAGCTCGAAGAACATTGTGTTGCACAACAATCAGGCCGTGGCGCTGACCCTCTCGGGAATCACCCTGAGCAATCCCGATTATACCGAAACGAATAACTGCAAGGGCAGCGTGGCCAAGGGGGGCTACTGCACCATCACCGTGACGTTGACGCCGAGCGTCCTGGGAGCGGACAACGGCACCCTGAGCGTGACCGACAATGCCTCGAACGGCCCGCAGACGGCCACCTTGACCGGGACGGGTACTTTGCCGGTAACCTTCTCGTTGACCTCGCTGAGTTTCGGCTCCGTAGGCCAGAATAGTCCCAGCACCTCGAAGAAACTTACGTTGTACAACAAAGAGGGCGAGGCGCTGACCATCTCGGGGATCACCCTAAGCAATCCCGATTATACCGAAACGAATACTTGCAAGGGCAGCGTTGGGGCCAACGGCAACTGCGTCATCACGGTCACGTTTACACCCCGCATCATGGGAGCGGACAACGGCTCGCTCAACATAACCGACACTGCCTCGAACAGCCCGCAAACCTTGAGCCTCTCGGGCACGGGCACGGCTCCTGTGGACGGCCTTTCACCCACCAGCCTTGCCTTCGGCAACCAGCCCGTGGGTACGAGCAGTACAACTCAGACCGCCACCCTAAGCAACACGGGCAACGCCGCCTTGACCCTCACCAGTATCGCGCTCACCGGCGCCAATCCCGGCGACTTTGCCCAAACCAATACTTGCGGGGCCAGCGTCGCGGCAGGAGCCAGTTGCACGATCAGCGTGACCTTTACGCCCGCCGCCAGTGGAACTCGCACCGCCACCGTCACCCTCACCGACAACGCCGCCGGTAGCCCCCAGACCATAAGCCTCACAGGCACGGGTACGGCAGCCGTCGCGAGCCTTTCCCCCAGCAGTCTCACTTTCACCAGCCAAGCCCTTGGCACCACCACCACGGCTCAGACCATAACCCTAAACAACACCGGTAATGCCGCCTTGAGCCTCACCAGCATCGCGCTGACGGGTACCAATGCCAGCGACTTTGCTCAGACCAACACGTGCGGCAGTTCGGTGGCGGCCAGCGCCAACTGCGCCATCACGGTGACCTTCACGCCTTCCGTCACTGGCACCGAAGCGGCCTCGCTAAGCATCTCGGACAATGCCAGTGGCAGCCCACAAACGATGAGCCTCACCGGCGCAGGCATCAATCCGCAGCCGAGCCTGACGAGCCTGTCGCCGGCCTCGGCGGGAGCGGGAGCAGCAGCGCAGACCCTGACCATCAATGGGACGAACTTCCTCTCGACCTCCACGGTCACCTACAACGGGGTGGCCCACACCCCGACCTGGGTGAGCTCGACGCAGTTGACCATCACCTTGAGCACGAGCGACCAGGCCACGGCAGGAACTTATGCGGTGGTAGTGACCAATCCGGCGCCGGGA
>Ga0209039_10003291_pt1 | contig 12727 bp, 7 predicted proteins | sample BogFormECP12_OM1_FD_188238 | JGI IMG/M metagenome (GOLD analysis project Ga0209039, IMG submission 188238) | Bog forest soil microbial communities from Calvert Island, British Columbia, Canada - ECP12_OM1 (SPAdes) (version 2) | ecosystem: Environmental > Aquatic > Freshwater > Wetlands > Bog ...
CCCAAATCCAAATCCAGCGTGCCCACATGAGGCGTGACGTGCTCCGGCAATTTCTCCTGATCAATCAGCAGCGATGGAACAAGCCCTCCCACCACCACAAGTTCATCCATCAAATCGCCCAATTTCGTGGCGAGATAAAGGCAAGTGGACTTCACCCGAGTCACCTGGCCGGGCGGGTAGCCGGAGGCGGTTGTTGGTTTCTCAGGCATGGCTGCCCTTTCTCAAAAGCTGTGCGCGCAATTGCTCTGCCGCTTCCGCGGAGCGCTCGGGATGATCCTTCAAATCCATGTACACCTGCACAGGATGAACACAGCGGACGCCTTCGCGCTCTGTCGCGCCGTGAAAAACGCCTTCGTCGTTCGGCACGACCAGCCAGACATTCTCCCCTTTTTGTTCCTCGTGGAAGCCCATTTCCTGTCTCGCCTCGGCGGACGGCACCTGTCACAGTTTCGATGCCGAGGCTTGCGGAACGGTGTTTGGCCACGGCGTTGCCGTGGTGCTGTTGAAACGCCTCGACGATGCGGTCGCGGATGGCGATCCCATCCTCGCTGTGATTAAAGGATTCGCGGTCAACAATGACGGAAACGACAAGATCGGCTATGCGGCACCCAGTGTGAAGGCGCAGGCCGAAGTGATCGCCATGGCGCAGGCCGCCGCCGGTATTCACCCCGACACCGTTTCCTATGTTGAATCTCACGGTACGGCCACTCCATTGGGCGATCCCATTGAATTGGCAGCACTGACGGAAGCATTTCGTCGTGGCGGGGCGTCTCGCAACCAGTATTGCGCGGTGGGCACGGGCAAGACACACATCGGCCATCTCGATGTCGCCTCGGGCGCCACTGGGCTGATCAAGACGGTGCTGCAACTGCAACACGAGTTCATCCCGCCCCTCCTGCATTTCAAGTCGGCGAACCCCAAGATCGACTTCCGGAACAGTCCCTTCTTTCCTGTCTCTACGCCAATGGAATGGAAGCGTAGTGATGTGCCGCGACGTGCGGGCGTAAGCGCGATGGGCATCGGCGGCACCAACGCTCACGTCGTGGTCGAAGAGGCGCCGCTCTCTCCTTCAGGTCCTTCGCGTAAGACCCAGTTGCTGCTGCTGTCAGCAAAGACGGCCACAGCGTTGGGGGCCATGTCCACGCGCCTGTCTGACTACCTTGAAAGCCATCCGGAAAGCTCCCTGGCCGACGTTGCTTTTACATTGCAACGCGGACGGCAACGATTCCGGTATCGTCAGGCGTTATGTGCAACGAGCACGCCGGAAGCCGTTGAGCGGCTCAGGGCCGCGGATCGTGAGACTACTTCCACCGCGCAGGCGCCCGTCCAGCCCCCGTCTCTCGTGTTTCTCTTCCCCGGACAAGGCTCTCAGTACGTCAACATGGGTCGCGAGCTTTACGAGCGTGAACGCGTGTTCCGCGAGGCAGTGGATCGTTGTGCGGAATGTTTGCAGAATCATCTTCAGCTCGACATACGGTCGGTGCTCTACCCCGAAGCAGCTTCCAAGGCGCAAGCCGAACAGCAGATCAATGAAACGCGTGTGACCCAGCCGACGATCTTCACAGTGGAGTACGCCTTGGCGTGCCTCTGGATGTCGTGGGGAATTAAGCCTTCGTTGCTCATCGGGCACAGCGTTGGTGAGTACGTCGTCGCTGTTCTGGCCGGAGTCTTCAGATTGGAAGACGCTCTCGGCGTGCTGGCGGGTAGGGCAAAGCTCATGCAGGACCTTCCGGCTGGGTCGATGCTCGCCGTGCGAAAGAACGCTGCAGAACTTGAAGGACTGCTGCCCGAGGACGTCGCTATTGCAGCGATCAATAGCCCGTTCCTAACGACTCTGTCTGGCCCGACGGCTATGCTGCGGACTCTACAGGAGAATTTCGAAGCTTCGGGTATTTTCTGCAGGTTGTTGCCTACCTCTCACGCATTCCATTCCTCGATGATGGATCCCATCGTAGAGAGATTTGCCGATTTGGCCGGCAGTGTACCGCGACAGAAACCTACGCTGCCCTGGATATCCACATTCACCGGCACATGGATGGACGACCAGGTCACTTTGGATGGCTCGTATTGGGCGGGCCAGTTGCGTCGTACGGTTCGCTTCGGTCAGGCAGTTGAGACCGCCATCAAGAATGGTGCGACCACCTTCTTAGAGGTTGGACCTGGTCAGGCTCTAACCCAACTTGTCCTGCAACAGCCCTCGAAGGCGAGCGGCCTGACCGCGCTGACCTCTCTCGGCCCCAACGACGGTACCCAGGCAGATATTGAGTCCATGCTGACCACGCTGGGACGTTTGTGGTTGAACGGCATCGAACCCGATTGGGCCGGATTCTACTCGACGGAGAAACGGAGAAGGCTGGCACTACCGACGTACCCGTTTGAGCGGAAGAGCTACTGGATTGCCCCTCCTGCCCAAGGCAAACCAGTCCCCGTCCTCACCGCTCCCAAGGCGGTGGAACGAGACAGCCCAGGGAATGGCAAGGCTGTCGTGGCGCACGGTGACGCATCGCCCGCTGTCGCGGTTATGGAATCTCTAACCATCCCGCAGCCAACTGGCACTGCGGACACTCAATCCACCACCTGCCGCCTGATCGAAAAGCAGGTCGAACTTATGGCACAGCAGCTAGAAACGCTTCGGAGGCGAGCTGTCGCCAGGAAAGCGAACAATGGAATCCACTAAGCGACGCGAGCGATTGATTTACCAGGTTCGGGAGATCGCCCAGGATCTGTCGGGGGTTCCGCTGGAAAGTGTTGCGGAAAACGCCACTTTCCTGGAATTGGGCTTCGACTCTCTTTTTCTGACGCAGCTCAGCGCAGCCTGCCAGAAGGCGTTTGGCCTGCGAATCACGTTTCGGCAACTGTTCAGCGATCTGCCGACCATCGCGGCTTTGGGGTCCTACCTGGACGAAAAGCTGCCTGCAGGGGCCGTTGTGAGTGCCACTGACGCGAAGGAGGACCATCCTATGCCCGGCGAAAAGACCCCTATTCCAGTGGCTGCTGTGGCCCGCCCAGTGGCGCCCGCCCCGGTCCAACTCTCGGCCCCTGTACCGGTGCAGCCATCCTTCGATGCTGTCGCCCCACTTGTCCCCCTAGCACTGGGCGAAGAAGCCGTGCCTGTAGCGGGAATGGAAAGCGTGCTTCTGCGGCAGCTTGAACTCATGAGTGCTCAATTGCGCCTTCTGCAGGGCATTCCTGCAGCTGCCGCCGCTCGCGTCCCTGAGGTACAGGCCAATGCGGTCCCGGTTGTGGCTCAGTCGCTCGCCGCGCCGGAGATTGCATCGCAGGTCGCGAGTGCGAGCAAACCTGCTGAGAGTGCGCCACGAGTCGAAGCCAAGCCAAATGAGAAGCCGAAAGAGGAAGGAACGGCTAAACTGTCCTCCGCTTTCGGACCGGGTGCGGTTAAGAGCACCGGCCTGCAGCCGCTTCCTACTCGCCAGCAGCAGCATCTGGATACGCTCATCAAGAATTACACGCGGAGAACCGCCGGCTCAAAAGAGCGCACGCAGCGTTACCGGAGCCGGCTCGCAGACCCGCGCACGGCCGCCGGCTTCAATCGTCGCTGGAAGGAAATGGTGTATCCCATCTGGGTCCAGCGATCACTGGGTTCGAAGCTCTGGGATGTGGACGGCAACGAATACATCGATCTATTGAACGGTTTCGGTCCCCATTTCCTCGGCCATGCGCCCGCCTACGTCACCAAAGCAATCGAAGAGCAACTGGGCCGCGGATTTGAGATCGGTCCCCAGACGCCCCTCGTGGGTGAAGTCGCCGAAATGATTTGCCACCTTACGGGGATGGATCGGGCGAGTTTCACGTGCACGGGGTCCGAGGCTGTGCAGGCCGCCATGCGGCTGTCGCGCACCTTCACGGGCCGCGACAAAGTGGTGGTCTTCTCCCGCGACTACCACGGCAATTTTGACCAGGTACTTGTTCATCAAGCCAACCGTGAAGGCCACTTGCGTACCCTGCCTTCCGCCCCCGGCATCCCCTTCCAGAGTGTGGACGACACGTACGTGATGGAGTACGGGACCGACGAAACACTCGATCTCATCAAGAAGCACGCCAGTGAAATCGCCGCCGTGATCGTGGAGCCTGTCCAGAGCCGCAGGCCGGAGTTTCAACCTCGGGAATTTCTCCACGAATTGCGCCGCATCACCCGGGAGACTGAAATCGTGCTGGTGTTCGACGAAGTAGTCACAGGGTTCCGGTGCGCTCCCGGAGGGGCTCAAGCCTACTTTGGCGTTGAAGCCGACCTCGCTACCTACGGCAAGGTGATCGGTGGCGGCATGCCGATTGGCGTTGTAGCCGGGCGTAGTTCGGTTATGGACACGTTCGATGGCGGCTTCTGGCAATACGGCGATGATTCCTTTCCGGAGGCGGGCGTCACCTTCTTCGCCGGAACCTTTGTGCGCCATCCGCTCGCCATTGCAGCTGCCCATGCGGCTTTGAAATACCTCATCCAGGAGGGGCCCGCATTGCAGCAGCGGGTTTCTGACAAGGCGGATAGATTTGCAGGACAGGTCAATGAGCTCTTCAAGAGATATGAGCTGGACATTGAGTTACCGCATTTCGCCTCGCAGATGTACCTTCGGATCAAAGAGCAGGCCGAACTTGCCAACTTGCTTTGTTTCCATCTTCGCTATCGTGGTGTTCACATTGCTGAGGGCTTCCCGTGCTATATGACTGACGCTCAAAGCGAGCAGGATATCGAGCATCTTGTGCAAGCCTTCACGGACAGTGTGGAAGTAATGGTAGAGGACGGTATCTTTGGAAATCGTTCCAAACTGCCGAAGGAGAGGGGGACGGAGGCGAAGCGGTATTCATCGCCGGCGATTTCCCCGAGCGTGGAAGAGAGGCCAATCACGGCGCCTGCCTGCGCCCGCTTATCCGAACACCCCCCGACCGACCTGCAAAGGGAGATGTGGATTGCAGCGCAGATGCGCCCAGAAGCTTCCGCGGCCAACAACGGAACCAATGTCGTCGAACTCGAAGGTGGACTTGATGTGGCAGCGATGGAGTGGGCCATTGCTGAAATTGTGAAGCGGCATGAAGCGCTTCGCTCCACCTTCAGCAAAGATGGGTCCAAAGTCGTCGTACGACCATCCATGTCGCTCGAAATGCGCTCCCATGATCTGAGCAGTCTCTCTTCTACTGATGGTGCTGCCCAACTGACTGAAATCCTCGAACAGGACGGCCGGCAGGTTTTCGACTTGGCTGAAGGTCCGCTCGCATCCTTCCAGCTGATCAAATTGTCGCCAAACAAACATCTGCTTGTGTTTACGTCACAGATGATCATCTGCGACGGTTGGGGGTTCAAGGTAGTCCTGGAAGAGATCGGCACGCTTTACTCTGCTTTCCTTGAAAAGCACGAACCGTCTCTGGAGCCGCCGATACAGATGCGTGAATACGCCTCATGGCAAGAGAAGGAACGAAGCTCAGCTTCGACGAAGGACTGTGACGACTTCTGGTTGTCCCAGTTCAGAACGCTTCCTCCTCTTTTTGATTTGCCAACTGCAAATCCGCGGCCTCCGGTCCGGTCCTACGAGGCAGCTCGAGCGAACATTCGCCTCGCGCCGCAGTTCTATAAGGACATTAAGCGGGTTGCCCGTGAGCTGCGGAATACTCCTTTTGCGCTTCTCCTGACGGCCTTTTCGACCTGGTTGTATCGGCTCAGCGGGATAGACGACTTCGTAATTGCCGTTCCCTTTGCCGGACAGGGGGCGCTTGGGTTCAATACGCTAGTTGGGCAGTGCGTGCACACGCTGCCATTCCGCGTTCAGGTGAACCACGGTGCGTCGTTCGTCGATCAATTGACCCGGACGCAAAACCTGATTCTGGATACTCAGGAGTATTGGAGTTCGAATTTCGGCACGCTCGTTCAGAAACTGAACCTGCCGACCGACCCGAGCCGCATTCCACTTACTCCCGTGATCTTCAACCTGGACCCGGCGTTGAGTGGAGTGCAGTTCTCCGGATGCGCCTCCCGCATCACGTCGGGACCAAGGTTCTATTTCTACTATGACCTTGGTTTCAACGTGATCGACGAGGGCGACGCCTTGCTGGTCGAGTGTGACTACAACAGCAACCTGTTCGATGGCGACACAATTCGCCAGTGGCTCGGTGGGTTTCAGACTCTCTTGGAAGGTGTTGTTTCGAACGCAAACCAGCAGCTCAATCAGTTGCCTATGTTGAGCGAAGCGGGGCAACCTCCGCGTCCCAAGCCATCCCGGAGCGCTCTTCGGACGCCCTCACGCGGACCTTCGAAGTCCGGCGCGGAGGAATACGTTGCACCCGGCAACGAGACTGAGGAACGACTTGCTCGTTTGTGGTGCGCGACTTTGAACGTGGAGCGGGTGAGCAGCAGGGCGAACTTTTTCGAGCTGGGAGGGCAGTCACTTTCCGCGGTTTCGCTATTCGCCAAGATCGAAAAAGAGTTTGGGAAGAAATTGCCTCTTGCCACCCTGTTCACCTCTCCGACGATCGAAGCACTCGCGGTCGCATTGCAGGGCGAGAACCTTAAGAGGGAATGGTCGTCTCTCGTTGCTATTAACCCAAAGGGATCGAAGCCCCCGCTGTTCTTGGTCCATGGTGCTGGCGGGAACGTGCTCTTGTACCGGAGCTTGGGTGAGCATCTCGCGCCGGACTTCCCGCTGTACGGCTTGCAATCGAAGGGTTTGGACGGGGAAAGCCAACCGCTGCGCACGATCGAGGAAATGGCGGCTTGCTACCTCCGCGAACTGAGAACCGTGCAGCCTCAAGGGCCCTACTACTTAGGCGGCTACTGTCTGGGTGGCACAGTCGCGTACGAAATGGCTCAGATTCTCCGCCGTGAGGGGGAGGAAGTACCACTAGTCGCCATGCTTGACACGTACAATTTTAGCCTCGCGCTGAAGGTAAGTTTCCGTTCATTCCTGTTGCAAAAAGCCAAGTTCCACCTGGCCAACATGTCCCGCTTGCGGCCGGGCGACATGCTTGAGTATTTGCAAGAGAAGATGCGGTTGGGATTCGGGGGTGAGCTGGCGAATCTGAAGACCTCAATGCCGGGCTCGAGCCAGGCGGACGGTGTTAGCCGGGCGACCTCGGGTCCGGAGGCCAAAGTCCAGGCAATCAATGATTATGCGGCGGAGCACTACGATCCAGTGCCTTACGCCGGCCGACTGACCCTTTTCAAACCGCGGTTCAACTATAAGTTCTATCCCGACCCGAAAATGGGCTGGGGTGAGTTGGCTCTGGGCGGACTCGATCTTGTCGAGGTGGCTGTGAATCCCCACTCAATGTTGCTCGAGCCGTACGTCAAGGTGCTGGCGGCACAACTCAAGGAGCGAATCGCAGGAGCGCCGCCGGTTGCAACCGCTTTAGGGGCGTATGACTCTTCGTCGGTGGAGAATGTTGCGGTATCAGTGTCAAACGATTGAGCGCACCCCAGATCGGGTCCGCTGCTTGACCGGAGGTTTTCCAGGAAATGAACCCTAAAACGGCCAGCTCCCGTTTGCGCGCTGGCGATCTCGTCACAGTTCGCTTACCGGACGAGATCCTCAAGACCCTCGATGCGAACGGAACATTGGACAAACTGCCGTTCATGCCGGAGATGCTGGAATTTTGCGGTAAGCGGTTCCGAGTGCTGAATCGCGTCGTACAAACCACCATCGACGCCGCGTTCTTGTCCCTTCACGCGGAGTCGTTTGTCAGGGAATTCAGGAACAATGACGTCGTGATACTTCAGGGCGTGCGTTGTTCCGGCGCAGAGCATGATGGCTGTCAGCGAGGCTGTGCGATTTTCTGGAAGGAGGCGTGGCTCGAGAAAGTCGACGATGGCGACCAGGACTGCGTTCCCAAACGAGATTCTGTGAGCGGAGCCTCAGATGAGCTCCGTTTCATCCTGAAAACGAGGACCGAACCCGCAAGGTATTTCTGCCAATCGAGTGAATTCCTTAAAGCTACCCTGCATCTGTCGAGCGTGCAGCGTTTCAAAAAGTGTCTCAGCGCCGTTGCGGCCGGCAACATCAGCGCTTGGAGGATGGTGAAGCGCATCCTCGTCTGGATCTGGTGGAAGACCCATACCAAGCTGGTTGGTGAACATGTGCGCGGGACACTGGAGAAGACGCCCACTGAGTCTCTCGGGCTGAGGCCGGGGGAGATGGTGGAGGTGAAGTCACTTCCGGAGATTGTCGCGACGTTGAACAAGAACGGCCGCAACCGGGGACTGCACTTCAGCCCTGACCAGCGTCCTTTCTGCGGCGGACGGTACCGGGTGAGAAGTCGCGCCGACAAATTCATCGCTGAAGGAACGGGCGAGATGAAGCATTTCCAAAATAATACAGTCATGCTGGAAGATGTGCTTTGTGACAGTGCCTGTTTCGCGTTCGGCGGCTGTTACCGGGCTGATCTTCTGTACTGGCGGGAGATTTGGCTTCGGAGGGTCGAAGCGCAGCCGAGCCTAGCTGGCTCAGAAGCCGACGACCTCCGCCGTCGGGCCTGCTGACCGCTCGATCTGCCGCTCCACCTCTCGCGCCTGACACTTTCCTCAAAACAACAGCATGAGCGTTCTGAAACGAATTGCGCGCAGGGCCCGATGGGAGGTTCGGCTGGGACTGGACCACATAGGGGACAGGTACTACTCGATTGATACGGTTCCCGCCGGCCCGTTGCCGAAGTCCCTCGAAAGCAGCCGGTTTGGCGATGCCTATGTGAATGGGCCTGTTAGCTATTGGATTCTGCGATCCTATATCGATTGCAAGAAACTCGGAGCGAAAGAAGTGTTTTACGACATCGGCTGCGGCCACGGGCGCGTCCTCTGCATGGTGGCTCGACATCGTGTCGCGAAATGTATCGGGATTGAACTCTCGACGGAATTCGCCGAGAAGGCCCGAGCGAACGCCGCGGCGCTGCGGGGCCGTGTATCTCCAATCGAGGTTCATGTGGGGGATGCGGCCGAGATGGACTACACGGACGGTACTACATTTTACTTTGGTAATCCATTTGGGGCCGACACGATGCGAGCCGTCCTGAAGCGGATTGGTGAGACTGTAGCAGCGAAGCCGAGGGCTGTCAGATGCATTTTCGTGCTACCCACGGCAGCGCGCTTGGATGCGATAGGGCGAGTTATCGAGACTAGTGGCTGGCTCCGTTTCGTCGGCGAACAATCTCTATGGTATTCCCCAATGCGAGTTGAGTATTGGGCCTGGGGACCGAACCGAAACGGAGACGCATAGGCATTCAAAAAGTTTTTCGCCACAGGTGCGAACTACTCTCGTCCTTCGGGTCTGCCGGATCCGAGATCTTGCGGAAAGAGAACTTCTGCTGGATCCCCCATTCCGCGGGCCAGTCGCTGAGCGCGATTATGCGATTGATGACTCCCTTGCTCAACGGCTTCGGCCGGCGACGTGCGACGAGATCGCCAGTGATTAGCCGTAAGGCCGATCATCGGCATCCGTAGTTCGCTTGCTCCAGAAGGATGATGCGAGAACCTGCAGAGGGAATGGCCAACTCTATGGACACCACGTCGCCGATCGCGCTCCTGCTCCGCGGTAGCATTCCTTCGCCCGACGACGACCGCCTCGCGGAAATCCTCGACTTTTTCGGCATTCCATGGACAGCGCTGACAATCAGCGAAGCTAAGGGAGACGCTGTAGCCTCGCTGACCTCTGGTCGCTCTAGGTTTTCCATCCTAACTTCCGCGCCGTGTCTCGCTGAAGCCCTGCAACGCGGCGATGCCAGAAAGCTGCCGGATTGGATGACGGCAGCCGCTTCTGTGTTCGTTTATGGATTTAAAACTACGGATGCTTGCAAGAATCTACTGCGGGACATCACGGGGGATCCAGAGGCGAGCATCCGCAGCCTGGACGCACGGCCGCTAAACGTGTCCTTTGCGGATGACTTTCCGGAAATGTGCGGCCCGATGTCGGGCGTCCAGATGCAGCTTGAGCCTGGCGCCGCTGACTCGGTGCTCACCGTCCGGTGTGCTTCCGGTGAATTTCAGAGCATCGTCGCCGCGTCCGAAGGGCACCTCTTCCTAGGATTTACCCACGCTGGTGTGCCGTTTTTCGGTGATGCGTCGCAGACGGTGATCGGCATTCATCAACGCTCTGCAACTTACTTTGATGTGAAGAAGTATTTCGCTGGTGTGGTGCCCCTCGTGATGTACCTCAAGTGGTCGTTCCGCGAAATCTGCTGGACCGCTCAGGAAACAAGCGCCTGTCTCATCATCGACGATCCACTCCTGAAGCCACGGTACGGTTTCCTCGATTTTCGCGAATTATTGCAGTTAATGAATAAGCAGACATTCGCCGCGACGATCGCTTTCATTCCGTGGAACTGGCGACGAACAAATCACGACACTGTTGCTACCTTCCGGCAAAATACCGACAAACTGTCCGTCTGTGTACACGGCTGCGATCACAGCGGCGGAGAATTTGCGACGCGATCAACCGAGTTGCTCGACAGGAAGCTTAGAACTGCTAAGTATCGGATGAATTCACTTCTCAAGAGAACTGCGCTTCATCACGACCGGGTCATGGTGTTTCCGCAGGGGGCATTCTCGCCTGAGGTCGGGCTGGCTCTAAAAGGAAATGGCTTCGTCGCAGCGGTGAACACGGAAGTTGCACCGCTCAATAACGACTGCAATGAAACAACAATTGCAGACCTATGGAGCGTCGCCATCCTCCGATATGGAGGGTTCCCCATTTTCACCCGGCGGTACGTTACTCATGGAATTGAAAACTTTGCATTTGATGGATTGTTAGGTAAGCCGTGCTTCGTTGTCGGACACCACGAACTCTTCCGGGACCATGGTAGCAAACTATCGGAGTTCGTAGGGAAGCTCAAGTCCTTGAATTGGAACCTTTGCTGGCGGACTCTTGAGGACGCTGTTTGCCGCAGCTACAGCATTCAACGTCGCGACGAGATAATTAGAGTGAAGATGTTTGCTGAACAACTCATCATTGAGAACATAGAGGCAGTGCCACGACAGATGACGGTCTTAAAGGACGAAGCAGACATCTCTGCTGTAAAAGGTGTTACAGTTAACCAGGAACCCATAGATTACGAATACGCAAGCGGATGTCTACAGTTCATCGTCAACGTCCCGTCCAAGAGTACGGCAGAAATACGGTGCACTTATCATGAGGAGCCAACTTCTTCCGCGAGTTCAGAATCGATCTCAGACAGTCTCAAGGTGGCGGCTCGGCGATATCTCTCCGAGTTTCGGGACAACTATGTCTCCCGCAATGCATTCCTGTATCGAACCGCAGCCGTTGCCATGCGGCTGCTGAAGTAATCGGCCAAGACAAGCGCCGCACACCCTTCCATTCTTAGACCTAAGGATTGGCGCAAGAACAGCTGCTCAGTCGTAGTCGTACCTAGATCATTTAAAGGGGGCTCGGTCGCGCTTCGTAGGAGAAGACATGCGCAGCTCTCGTTCCCGTAATCATTGCCTCTACCCACCATAGATGATTAGCCCGATTCGCGTTTCCAATTGTGTTGTAGTTCCGATTGAACACCCAAACAAGTCGGGACTATGACATTATGCGCCCCCTCTCCTTCGCCCCCCAAGTCCTTCGCAAGCACTTGCTGCGCCACAAGATCGCTACTCTGCCGGAACTCAAAGACGTTCTCGGCGCCTCCGCGAACCTCACCGTCTTTCGCAAACTCAAGCGCCTCGACTACCTCTCCAGTTATACCCACCGCGGGCGCTATTACGCCCTCCGTGAAACCGCCCGCTTCGACGATGCCGGCCTGTGGTCCCACGATGCAGTCTGGTTCTCCCGTTACGGCACGCTCGTCGCCACCATCGAATACTTCGTCCATCAGTCCCCGCGCGGCTGCTTCGCCGACGAACTGGCGGACGCACTCCATGCTGAGGTCCAAGATCCTCTCCACGATTTGGTCCGCACGGGACGCTGACACCGCTCGGAGGTGGCCGGACGCTTCCTCTACACTTCCCCCGATAACCGGCAGGCAGGGGATCAGATCCGCACTCGACAAACCGCCCTCTCCGTTCCTCTGAGGGCCGACGCCTCCGCTCTCCAGGTTTCTCCCCATGTTTCTCCCCATGAACTCCAGGCCGCCATTGTGCTGTTCTACAGTTTGCTGGACGAGCAGCAACGCCGCCTGTTCGCAGGCCTGGAATCGATCAAGCTGGGGCACGGCGGCGACCGTATCTTGGCCGAATTCCTCGGCCTGGATCCGCACACCGTCGCTCGCGGGCGCCAGCAACTGCTTGATCAGAATGTGGCGCCGGGACGCACCCGCCGCTCGGGCGGCGGCCGCCAGCCCGTTGAAAAAAAGCCGACATCGTCACCCTAATCGAGTTCCTGCTCGAATACGACACCGCCGGTGACCCCATCACGGGCCTGAAGTGGTCGCGGCGAACCACCGCCAAGATTGCCATGGCGCTGAGCGACTTTGGTATCCTGGTTTGCCCCAGCACCGTCGCCCGCCTCCTCCATCAGATGGGCTATTCCCTTCGTGTTAATCCCAAGAAACTCTCCACCGACCACAGTCCCGATCGCAACGATCAGTTCCTCTACCTCGGCGACCTTCGAGACCGATTTCAGCGCCGCGGTCTCCCCATTATTAGCGTCGACGCCAAAAAACGCGAACTCTTCGGCCATTTCAAAAATCCCTGTGCGCGCTGGGATCTGCCTCCCCGCTTGGTCAACGATCACGACTTCCGTTCCGATTCCACGGGCGTCGCTATCCTTCACGGCATCTATGATCTGCTGGCCAATCG
>Ga0209039_10003292_pt1 | contig 12720 bp, 11 predicted proteins | sample BogFormECP12_OM1_FD_188238 | JGI IMG/M metagenome (GOLD analysis project Ga0209039, IMG submission 188238) | Bog forest soil microbial communities from Calvert Island, British Columbia, Canada - ECP12_OM1 (SPAdes) (version 2) | ecosystem: Environmental > Aquatic > Freshwater > Wetlands > Bog ...
ACAACGCAAACAAAGGACTTAGCCGAACGCTATTGCAAAGTTGTCATTCCTGTTTCAACCTGCCCCAGCAGGTCCGTTGCTCGTAATGACAACTCTGAAAGGGGGTGGGCCTTTTAGATTGTCAGCGTGTCACTATAATCCGCAATTCTCAATAGGCCCCCGATGTGAACGGGTCCCCACGAAAGTCGAAGGTGACGATTCTGGTTCTCGGCTGCCACTTCCGTTTAATTGCACTCCATAGCTGCGTGATTTAGTATCGGTTACCTGATCAGGTGTTACTGTGCTGTAGGAGGCCCGAACATGGCATTTCAGGTGGATCGGAGCGCCTTTGACCCCGATTCGGGTTTTGAGTACTACATCTGCTTTAAGCCGGCAAGCCAGGTCGATGGTGATGAGATTACCGCCCGCATCTCCATTGAAGTGGCAGTCTCGGTGTCGGAGACGGGCGACATCGCTGATCTCAGCTTCGTGCTGCCCAAGGCCTGCCGCAACGACTATTCCCTGACCTACATCACAAAGGACTCGACCGCTATTTGCGTGGAGAATCGTGTGTTTGTTTCACTGCCCGGCCTAAGCGGCGACGCCGTCCTCAACGCGCCCGGAACCGTCGAACTCGACAATGCGGGGCGCATTGTTGCCATTGAGATCAATGGCTGTATTCCACATACCACAACCTTTAAGCCCGCTCGGGCCTAAGTCCCAATGGCGCTGTGCCGTGACTCCGTCAGGTATGATGACGGCGTGGAAGGTGTCTCCGCTTTCATTCTCGCAGGGGGCCGCAGTTCGCGTATGGGAACTGACAAAGCCCTGTTGCCGTTGGGCGGGGAAAATCTGCTGCTAAACGCCCTGGGTAAGGCGAGAGAAGTCACCCCCACGCCGACCATCGTGGGTTCACGGGCGCGTTATTCTTCGTACGGCGATGTCGTCGAAGATCGTTTTCCGGATTGCGGGCCACTGGGCGGAATTCATGCCGCGCTGTGTGCCACGCAGACCGATCTGAATCTAGTGTTGTCGGTGGACATGCCGCTGATGACGGCCGGTTTTCTCTGCTGGCTCGTTCAGCTTGCAGCATCGGGAGAGGAATTGACGGTCGTGCCAGAGGCCCAGCGCCGGTTGCAACCGCTCTGCGCAGTCTATCGGCGACGCGCACAATGCGTGATCGAGCAAGCGCTGAAGAGCGGCGACCTCAAAGTGGACCATATTTTTTCTTTGGTTCCAACTCGCTACGTAAAAGAAGCCGAATTACTTGCGGCAGGGTTTTCGCCCGATATCTTTTGCAACGTCAACACGCCCGCCGAATACGAAGTTGTCAACCAGATGCAAAGGCAAGGACCGATGCAGGGGTCCGAAGACCGAAATAAATGAACGAACGCAAACCTTACATCCAATTCGAACATGTGCACAAAGCCTTCGGCAGCAAGGTCGTGATCAGCGATGTGAGTTTCGACGTCATGCCGGGAGAGACAGTCTGCATCCTTGGCCGCAGCGGTGTGGGCAAGTCGGTGTCGCTGCAGATGATCATGGGTTTCCTGAAGGCTGACAGCGGACATGTGTGGGTGGCCTATGAGGACGTTACCAAGGCCAGCGAGGCCGAAATGGAAGCCATCCGCAAGAAAGTTACTATGGTGTTTCAGAACGGCGCTCTATTTGACTCACTCACCGTCGGCGAAAATGTTGCGTTTCCCTTGCGTGAGCGCGGCGGTCTCGAAGAAGAGCAAATCTATCAGATCATCGATGGACTGTTGGACATGGTTGGCGTGCGCGAATTCCGCGACCAGTTACCTTCCGACTTGTCGACTGGCCTGAAGCGCTCCGTGGCAATAGCCCGGGCGTTGGCCGCGCAGCCCGAAGCTGTGCTTTACGACGAGCCGACCACCATGGTCGATCCGCTAATGGCCCACCTGCTCGGCGACTTGATCAAGAAGCTCAAACGTCAGCTCAAGCTGACTAGCATCGTAGTGACCCACGACATGGCTCTGGCAAAGAAGCTGGCCGACCGCCTCCTCTTCCTGCACGAAGCGCGTGCCATCTTCTTCGGAACGTTTGCGGAAATGCAGAAATGCGGCGAGCCTATTGTGCAGGAGTTTCTGGAACTCGACTCGTTGGACTTTGAGCGCTACTTTGGCGCGCAGCGTCCGCCACACTCGGTGCTCCTTTGATCGCAACGTCGAACACAGTCGGCTTGCAGTGACTTGCGATCCACTCAGAATCCTTGGGCAACTAAGCGGTCAACGGTTAACGCGGCGGCTTGGCCATCGCGCCGTGTCCACTTCTCGAGGTATTTGGCTACGATGTCGGTTTCGATGTTTACCGGGTCGCCCGGCTTGAGCGACTTCAGATTGGTCATCTTGATCGTGTGCGGAATGATCGCAATCGTAAGCCGCAGGCCTTCCAATTTGGCCACTGTCAGGCTGATTCCTTCAATCGCAATCGATCCCTTGAATACGACATACTTTTCCATATCCTCGGGAATATCGATGAGCATCCAAAAGTCATCGGCGTTGACGATCGGCTCAAGGCCAATCAATCGGCCGGTACCGTCTACGTGGCCCTGCACGATGTGACCGCCCATGCGCGCGTCAACCTTGAGGGGCAACTCAAGATTCACCTCCGTGCCCTTGGTTATGCGGGAGAACGATGTCCTGGTCCAGGTCTCTTTGGCGAGGTCCGCGCAGAAGGCATCTGCCTTAATGTCGAGCGCCGTCAGGCAAACCCCACTGACTGCGATGCTGTTGCCCTTCTTGAGTTCCTTCGCGGAATAGGGAGCTTTGATCGTAATGCGGCGATTCCCGCCATTCTCAACGATGCTGACGACCGTTCCGACTTCTTCCACCAGTCCAGTAAACATGAGACAACCTCGAAAATGACCCGCGAGAGCGAGCCGATTATGAATTTTGTGGGATGGCGTGAATCACGTCCCCGTAGGGATCGCGCAAATATCCCTCGACAGCGAAGTCTTCTCCGAAACGGTGCAACGTGAGCGAGCGCACGTATGCAGCTTCGCTCATCCTCCGGTATCCCGTACCCAGCGCCAGCGGGATCGAAGCTGTTCCGGCAATGATTTTTGGAGCGTAATAGAAAAAAATCTTGTCTACGATTTCCGCCGATAGCGCCGCCCAATTCACCATGGCCCCGCCTTCGATGATGAGGCTGGTGATTTCGCGATCGCCCAGTCGCGCCATAACGCGTTCCAAGTCAGGTCGGCCATTGGATGTCGCGGCCGAATTGGGAAACGGAATTGTCCCATCTTCAAACGGTTGTCGCATGGGAACCTGCTCCACCATGATGCCGTGCGCCTCCAGTTCTTGCCGCTTGTGCTCCTCGGCGAAGCAGCAAAAAACGATAACGTCGTAGTTGGCTGTCCTGACGACACGCGAGTCCAGCGGTAGCCGCAAGCGCGAATCGAGAATCACGCGCAGCAAAGGCCGACGCCGGGGAAGTCCCGTGCGATCGGTGAGCAATGGGTCATCGGCGATGATCGTTCCCACCCCAACCATGATGGCGTCGTTGGCATGGCGCATTTCGTGGACATGCGCACGCGCGACTTCGCTGGTGATCCAACCGCCGGTCGAGGCCATTGAGCTCATTGTGCTCGGCGGAACACTGTCGCCGGGCGGAGGTGCGATCTTGCCGTCCAGCGTCATCGCGGTTTTCAAGGTGACGAAGGGTGACTTGTATCGGATGTACTTGGCAAACGCCTCATTCAACTTGCGGGCCTCGGGCTCGTAGAGGCCTTCGTGCACATCGATTCCAGCAGCTTGGAGCCTCGCAAGTCCACGCCCCGCGACCAGGGGATTCGGATCGCGCATGGCGGTCACAACCCGCTTTATGCCGGCGGCGATGATGGCGTCGGCGCAGGGCCCGGTGCGGCCCACGTGTGAACACGGCTCCAAGTTCACATAGAGCGTAGCCCCTGCTGCCCGGTCGCCGGACGCCTTGATCGCAAGAACCTCCGCGTGCTTGATGCCATCGTAGATGTGGGTGCCTCTACCCACGATTTTGCCTTCTGGGGAAACCAGCACGGCGCCAACGCGTGGGTTTGGCGAGGCCAGAGCAATGCCACGGCGCGCAAGCTCCAGTGCCTGCTGCATGTATCGCGCGTCGCTCGGTTTAGCAGGCATCTTCAGTTAAACAGTGATTCGACAAAATCCTTGGCGTTAAAGGGCAACAGGTCGCCGACCTTCTCGCCCACTCCGACATATCGCACGGGCAAGCCCAGTTCCTTCGAGATAGCCACAACGACACCGCCTTTGGCGGTTCCATCCAGCTTTGTCAGCACGATCCCGGTGACGCCGGCCGACTGCGTGAACAGTCGAGCTTGCTGCAGCCCGTTTTGTCCGGTCGTGGCATCCATCACCAACAATGTCTCGTGTGGAGCAGAGGGGATGAATCGCTGTGCGGTGCGCCGCATCTTTTCCAACTCGGTCATCAGGTTGCTCTTGGTGTGCAGCCGGCCAGCCGTATCCACGATCACGTAATCGGTGTTGCGCGCTTTGGCTGCCTGCAATGCGTCGAAGAGCACCGCCGACGGATCGCCGCCGGGCTTGTTCTTGATGACTTCGACCCCGGTGCGGTCGCCCCAGATTTCGAGTTGTTCGATGGCGGCGGCTCGGAACGTATCAGCCGCTGCTAGGAGCACGGTTTTTCCCTGCGAGCGCAGCGCGTATGCCAGTTTGCCGGTCGAGGTAGTTTTCCCCGTGCCATTCACCCCGACCACAAGGATCACTTCGGGCTCGCCATCGACCTTCTGCACAGGACGCTGCTCGGCAACATTGAGAATCTTGAGCAACTCTTCTTTCAGCACGCGCTTGAGCTCGGCGACGTCGCCGATTTGCTTGCGATCCACCTTCGCCCGCAACGTCTCAAGCACTGCGGACGTGGTCGCCATCCCCAGGTCCGCGCTGATCAGCGTAGCCTCAAGTTCATCAAGCGTATCGCGGTCAATTTCCTTCCCGAACGAGGCGATATCCTCGATGCGCTCGCTGAGGCTCTCGCGCGTGCGCGTGACGGCCTCTTTCATTCGCTCCAGGAAACTCGGTTTTTCTTCGGTGCTGCCAAACAGGGTTTGAATCATCGATGGGTCCGTCGCGAGCTGTTAGAAGTGTGCGGCGCGAAGGAGATCTCCACACGCGGAAGCTCAAGGAGCCGCGAATCCTTCATTATAGACAAGCTGTCATGCCGCCGCTGTGACAGTGAGAGTCCCCCAGTTTGTGGGTCCCCGCGAATTCCGAGTCGCACGTCCTTCATCCAAACGAAGGTCACAAACACTTCAAGGAATCGGCACACAAAGTGATGAAGACCTTCAAGTCGGGCGATTGGAAGTGGTGCTACGTGCACGAATCGTGTCTCTAACCGCCAAGCCTGCTCTCGACGAACTGCACACTGCCTCGCGCCCGAGGAACGGTTTGTGTACTCTGTAAAACAGCATTACAGATCCTGCGGGACTTTTTCCGGCACTTGATGGCATTCCTCACATTGGCGCTACCATTTTCTCGTCTCCGACGCACACTCGCCTCGTCCTGCGTACTGCTGCTGCTCTGCAGTTTTGGGCACGCGCAGGTCCCTTCTCCGTGGGTCGATACCAAGCCGTTGCCCGTCGACACAGGTGTCACCGGCCTCAAGATGACGCTGCGCCGCCTGCATACAACAGCCCGCCTGATGCACACGACCGCACACCCGGACGACGAGGACGGCGGCATGCTCACGCTGGAGTCCCGCGGGCGCGGCGTCACCGCGCTCCAGTTGACCCTGAACCGGGGCGAGGGTGGACAGAACAAGCTTGGCAGCAACCTATTCGACGAGCTCGGTATCCTGCGAACGCTCGAGTTGCTCGGGGCGGATCGCTACTACGGCGTGGAGCAGCGGTTCACTCGCGTGGCTGACTTCGGTTTCTCCAAGACGCCCCAGGAGACCTTCGACAAGTGGAACGGACACGACGTCGCTCTTGCCGACATGGTTCGAGTCATTCGGACATTCCGGCCAGACGTGATCTGCACTCGCTTTCAGGGTACGCCTCGTGATGGCCATGGCAACCATCAGGCCTCGGGCATCCTAACGCGCGAAGCATTCCGAGCCGCCGCCGACCCCGCGAAGTTCCCGGAGCAAATCCGCGAAGGTCTGGCGCCCTGGCAGGCGAAGAAGCTGTACATGGACAATGTCCGCCCGACTGAAGAGTGGAATGTGGAGTTGGAAACCTCGCAGGACGACCCGCTGCTTGGCGAGTCCTACGTGAAGTTCGCGTGGAAAGGACTGCAACATCAACTTTCGCAGGGCGCTGGAGGCTGGACGCTGTCCGAAGGCCGCCGCACCAGCTACTACAAACTCATTGACTCTGCTTTGCCCGCCATTCCAGTCAGCGCGACCCACGAAAAAGACTTCTTCGACGGAATTGATACCTCGCTCCCGGCACTGGCCTCACGTCTCGGCGTTGACGCGAAAACGGTTCCTTGGCTGCGGCCGCAACTCGAAGAGATTGCCAAGTTGGTGGATGAAGCCAGCGCTGCGGTGGAGAAGAATCCTCAGTCCTCCGGAAAACCTTTGTTGCGTGGGCTGACCCTGACGCGCGCACTGATTGGCAAACTCGAAGCGTCAGGTCTGTCTGCCGAAGAAAAAGCTGACCTGATAGCCAATTTGCGCAGCAAAGAGCGACAGTTCGAGCAGGCAGCGAATCTGGCTTACGACTTGGATGTCGGGATCGGGCCGGGGACTCCCGACGGCCGTCCCATGGCCGAGGAGTTCGCGACTGGGAGCGGAGATGTTCTGGCGGCGGTCATTACGGCAGGGAAGTCCTTCCTGCTGCTGGCTAAGCTGCATAACGGCAGTACGGTACCGATGGATCTGAAGGAATTTGTCCTCGATGTTCCGCGCGGCTGGCAATACGAATTGTTCATGGACAAGATGCCTGCGCGACTCGCTCCTGGTGGCGGATGCGCCCTTATGTTCCGCGTTTCGCCGCCGGCTGACGCGCAAATCACGAAGGCTTACTTCCACCGCAACGATCCGGAAACCGACTCGGTTTATCAGATCGATCAGCCTGAATATGAAACGCTCGCGCTGCCTCCTCCTCCAGTCACGGCGCGTGTGGTGTACAGCATTGAGGGGCAGGAAGGGGTTTTACGCACGGTTGCTCGCACCCCGCTTCACGACACCAAAGGCGAGGCTTGGTCGATGCCCCTTGTGGTCGTGCCGCCGTTTTCGGTCATCACGTCCCCGTCGACCCAGATCATTCCCGCCGGATCGAACCCTTCCGCCGAACTGAGCGCGGTCGTTCGATCAACTTCGGATCATGCTTCCGGCAGCGTGCGCCCTGAAGTACCCAATGGCTGGCGGGTGGAACCGCAGTCAGCCGTCATCGAATTTACCAAGAGTGGCGAACATGCCTCCGAATTCAAGGTACTGCCAGACGGCGCCGTGGAAGGACGCTATCGCGTCCATGCCGTGGTGGCTGCCAACGGCCGCGAGTTCAGTGAAGGCTACAGTCTGGTTACGCGCCCCGACATCGGCGGATTCTTCTATTACCAACCCGCCGGCCAGCGCGCCGCGATCGTGAACGTGAAAGTCCCGCCGGATCTTAAGGTCGGATACATCATGGGTGCGGGCGACGACATACCCACTGTCTTGCGGCAGGTCGGACTCGCGGTCACGCTTCTAACGCCCGACGACGTGGAGCACGGCGACTTACAGCAGTTCGGCACGATTGTGTTGGGCATTCGCGCTTACGATACGCGCGATGATTTGAAGAAAAACAACCGGCGCCTCCTCGACTACGCGCACAATGGTGGGACGTTAATAGCCCAATACAACACCGATCCGACAAACTTCAATGCTGGCAACTTCATGCCCTACCCGGCGCAACTCAGCCGGACGCGCGTCGCTGTTGAAGAGGCCCCGATCACGGTTCTCGACCCGAAGAGCCTGGTCTTTCACTATCCCAACGTCATAGCCGAACGCGATTTCGAAGGCTGGGTGCAGGAGCGCGGGCTCTACTTCATGGACAAGTGGGACGACCACTACACGCCGTTGCTGGCGTCCAGTGATCCGGGCGAGGATCCGCAAAAGGGAGGCATGCTGGTCGCTCCGTATGGCAAAGGCTATTACATCTACAATGCGTATGCCTTTTTCCGCCAGTTGCCCTTCGGAGTTCCCGGCGCCATTCGCCTGTACGTCAACCTGCTAAGCGTGGGACATGAGCCCAGGTGAGGCCACCGAACAACCCGAACTGATCCGCGGAGTCGGTCTGACTGGCGCGACCACGTTGAACATGATCGACATGATCGGCGTCGGTCCGTTCATTACCATTCCTCTCATCGTCAGTGCAGCCGGCGGACCTCAGGCGATGCTGGGCTGGATCGCGGGCGCGGTCTTTGCCCTGTGTGACGGGCTGGTCTGGGCCGAGCTGGGGGCAGCCATGCCCAACGCAGGCGGCTCGTACCAATATCTCAAGGAGGCATACGGGCCAAACTCCCTTGGTCGCCTGCTGTCTTTTCTCTTCATCTGGCAATTGTCGTTCAGCGCGCCGCTTTCCATCGCCTCCGGTTGCATCGGCTTGGCGCACTATGCGGGATATATTTGGCCCGGCTTGGAACACACCTGGCTGTCGCACACCTATCAACTCGGTGTTCCGCTGCTCGGTTCTCTCGAATTCAGCACCGTGTTGATGCGGGGAACCCTTGTCGCCATGGCCAGTTGTGCCATCATCGTCTTCCTTCTGTATCGCCGCATCACAGTGATAGCGAAGCTGGCCGAACTGCTCTGGGTAGGCGTGGCAATCACGATAGCCTGGATCATCTTCGCCGGTCTCACACATTTCAATTCCGCTCGTGCCTTCGATTTCCCACGAGGCGCATTCACGCTCTCCCCAGAATTCTTCACGGGGATGGGCGCTGCCATGCTCATCGCCACTTACGACTATTGGGGTTATTACAACGTGTGTTTCCTGGGTGGCGAGGTAAAGGATCCTGGCCGCACGATCCCGCGAGCGCTCATTCTGTCCATCATTGCAGTCGCCGCGATTTACATCGTGATGAACATCAGTGTGCTCGGCGTCGTTCCTTGGCGCGAGATGACTGGGCATGCCGGCGAACAGAGCAACTACATCGTCTCAATTTTCATGGAACGCATCTACGGCAACTGGGCAGGCCGCGCCATCGCCGCCTTGATCATCTGGACGGCATTCGCCTCGGTGTTCTCTTTATTGCTGGGATACTCTCGCGCTCCCTACGCCGCAGCCCTCGACGGCAACTACTTTCGCGCTTTTGCCCGGGTGCATCCTAAGAAACGCTTTCCCACTGTGTCGCTGCTGGCGCTCGGAGGTGTCGCGGTTCTCTTCTGCCTGCTTCGCTTGGCCGACGTTATCGCGGCGCTGGTGGTCATCCGCATTCTGTTGCAGTTCATCGTGCAGGCGGTGGGAGTGATTGTGCTGCGGCGTCGCCGGCCCGACATGCCCCGGCCCTTTCGCATGTGGCTTTACCCGCTGCCGGCGCTCATGGCGATCGCTGGGTTCTGCTACATCCTGCTGGCCCGCAAAAACTTTCAGCGGGAAATCAAATACGCCTTGGTAATTCTGATCGCGGGCTTGCTAGTCTATTTCGTGCGTTCGTGGAAGCGGAAAGAGTGGCCGTTTGCGCCCTCGGCGGCAAGACCAGAAATTGCGGGTTGACCCCAACACTTGAGCCCCAAAAGTTTGGCATGGACTAGAATGCTTGGGCACGCAATCCCGGAGTTTTAGATAATTATTTTGCGGAGGGATTTTCAATGAAAACGCGCATCGCAGTTTGTTGCCTTCTGGCGAGTCTGGTCACCACTGCAACGGCAATCGCCGCCGACCCGCAGGCGAAGCCGGATTCCAAACCGACATTTGCCTCTGTGCTCGACCGCCAACTGACCAGTTCGGAAAAGACCGTTGTTCCCGCCGCAGAGGCCATGCCTGAGGACAAGTACGACTTTGCGCCCACCCAGGGTGAGTTCAAAGGCGTGCGCACTTTTGGAATGGAAGTCAAGCACATGGCGGTGGCGAACTACCGGCTCGGCGCTGGGATTCTCGGCGAGAAGGCTCCGGCAGAGGCAGGCGAAGGTCCCGACGGGCCGGCCGCCATCAAGTCGAAAGCCGAAGTCGTGAAGTTCCTGAACGACTCGTTTGTTTATGCTCACAAGGCGGTCAATAGCGTCAATGAGACCAACATTCTCGAGCCCATAAAGAGTCCTTTCGGTCCCAACATGACCACCCGCCTCGGCCTTGCAATCAGCTTAATAAGCCACCCCTACGATCACTACGGACAGATGGTCGAGTATCTCCGGATGAACGGCATCATTCCGCCCGCTAGTCGGAAGTAAGTCCCAAGTTCCATACCGAAGCATTAGCGGCAACGGGGCGCGTGCGAGCGCGCCCTTCTGATCAGAGAGTGCCACGCTCCCCTCATTTACAATCCCGACAGAAGTTGCCGGGCAAGAACATGCATATCCCAGACGGATATCTGAGTCCTTCGACGTGCGCGGTCCTCTACGCGGGAGCTGGACTCGGTTGGTATGGAGCCCTGAGGCGAATCAGGCGCACTTTGTCCACTCGCATGATTCCACTGATATCGGTTTTTGCCGCGTTTTCCTTCGTCCTGATGATGTTCAACTTGCCGCTTCCTGGTGGTACCACCGGGCACGCGCTCGGAGTGACGATCGCGACCATCGTGATCGGGCCCGCCGGATCCATCCTGGCGATCTCGATTGCGTTGGCCATCCAGGCACTCTTTTTTGGGGACGGCGGCATCACCACCTTAGGCGCAAACTGCTTCAACATGGCCATCGTGGGTTCGCTGGTGGCTTATGTGACGTACCGCATGATCGCGTCGGGAGCGGCGATTACCTCGCGACGCCGGCTGGTAGCGGCTGCGATCGCGGGCTACCTCGCCACCAATGCAGCGGCATTCTTCGCTGCTGTGGAGTTTGGAATTCAACCGCTGCTCTTTCGCGACGCTCGCGGCGTTCCTCTCTACGCGCCCTATACGTTGGGCGTAGCCATCCCGGCCATGATGATCGGACACCTCGCAATTGCCGGTGTCGCTGAGGCCGCGATTGCCGCCGGGTTGGTGGCTTATCTGCAGGTCGCGGATCCCACGCTTTTGCAGAACACCTCAGGTCTCACGCCCGATTCCGCTGCTGCGCACCCACAAGTATCCCAGAAGTCTCTTCGCAAACTGTGGATCACCGTATCGTTGTTCCTGTTGCTTACGCCCCTCGGAGTCTTCACTGCGGGAAGGGCCTGGGGCGAGTGGAGCGCGTCAGAGTTTTCCAATGCTGAAGGGCGCGCCCGTATCGCCGCCTCCTCGCAAAACCAGCCAGCTCCTGCCGAGGTTCCCTTGGGCTTGCAGCGTCTCTCTACCCTCTGGACTGCGCCAATTCCGGCTTATGCGCCGCCATTCGTGCGGAGTCCATCGCTGGGATACATGCTTTCCGCAATGTTCGGCGTTGGCCTCGTGATGTCACTCTCACTGGCCGTGCAGAGCTTTCTGCAGCGGCGGCGCGGTGCAGGACAACCGGCGTGAGGCGCAATCGGGCCATCAGTTCGACGCTGGTTGGCCTGACCCGAGCATTGGGACATGCTTTGGTCTCCGAACACGTGGCGCGACAGCCCGGTCTGCTGCAGGCCCTTGACCCCCGGGTGCGGGTCGTCGGACTCCTTGCGCTGGTGCTCGCCGTCACGCTCTCGCGCCGGATTAGCGTTGTTCTCGCAATGTTTTGTGCCGCGATCTTGATTGCGTTGCTATCACGAGTCAGTCTCGCGACACTTGTGACGCGGGTTTGGCTGGTAGTGCTCCTCTTCACGGGAGTGATCGTTTTACCGGCACTCTTCCTGACGCCCGGTGACGCCGTATTCACGACACCCGGCGGAGTGCTCCGCATCACGGCCCAGGGTGCAACCACAGCCCTGCTCCTGATCGCACGCGTGGAGACGGCCGTGACGTTCACCACGCTGCTGGTCCTCACCACACCCTGGATGCACGTCTTGAAGGCCCTCCGCGCCTTCCACGTTCCGCAGGAAGTCGTGATGATGCTGGCCATGACCCACCGGTACGTCTTTCTGCTGGCCGAGACCGCAAGCCAGATGTTCGAATCGCGTCAAAGCCGCACCGTAGGAGTGCTGGACAGCGCTACCCAGCGGCGCGTAACCACGCGGACCGCTGGCGTCCTGCTTAGCAAGAGCGTCGAACTGAGCAATGACGTTTTTCTCGCGATGCAGTCGAGAGGCTTCCGTGGTGACGTGAAGATCCTCTCCGAATTCCGCATGCGCGCCTGGGACTATGTCGGCCTGATGGCGTTTCTCGCAGCAGGCGGTTTCGCGGTATGGATGGGTAGATCATGACCGACCCTCCCATCTTCGAAGTACAAAACGTCAGCTTCGAGTATGAGAGCATTCCCGCTCTCCGAGGACTTTCATTCACCATTGATCGTGGACAGTCGGCCGCACTGGTAGGCGCAAATGGCTCTGGAAAATCCACCTTGCTCCGACTTCTCGACGCTCTTAGTTTCCCGTCGAGCGGAACCGTCAGCTTCTGCGGCGAACCACTCACGTCAGAACGGCTTCGCAGTGGCAACTTCGCGATTTCATTTCGACGACGCGTGGCGCTCGTCTTCCAAAACCCCGATGTCCAGCTCTTCAATCCGACTGTCTTCGACGAAGTAGCCTTCGGGCCGCTTCAGATGGGGTGGTCAAGCGCGGACGTCATTGCC
>Ga0209039_10003293_pt1 | contig 12718 bp, 10 predicted proteins | sample BogFormECP12_OM1_FD_188238 | JGI IMG/M metagenome (GOLD analysis project Ga0209039, IMG submission 188238) | Bog forest soil microbial communities from Calvert Island, British Columbia, Canada - ECP12_OM1 (SPAdes) (version 2) | ecosystem: Environmental > Aquatic > Freshwater > Wetlands > Bog ...
GGTGGGGCCCGCGAGGCCGCTCATGCCCGCGAGCGACTCCAGGCGCTCGAAGCGAAAGCGGACGAGACGGCGCAAGCCGCGGAGGCGGTGAGCCCGAAGCAAGAGCCGCCGGTGAGCCCCGTCGACTGGCGCGACGCCAAACCCGGCGACCTTGTCCGCGTGCGGGAAGGGGGGGAAGCGGTGCTGGTGGCCCTTCCCGACCGACGCGGCCGCGTGTCGGTCCAGGTCGGCGCAGCGCGCCTACTGGTCCCGATGGATCGGCTCACCGCAGTCGACCGGCCACCCACCCGGGACGCAACACGCGAGGGCGTCGGTGTAAGACGGGGGCCGGCCCGAGTGGCGGTCGAGTGGGGGGCGCCCGACCGGGGCTTGGCCGAAAACGCCACTCTCGGGGAAACCTTCCTGGGCTGCGACTTGCGCGGACTGCGGGTCGAGGAGGCGCTCGGGCGGCTCGTCGAGAGCCTCGACCGCGCTGCCGTCACCGGGCAGCGCTCGCTCGTGGTTTTGCATGGCCTGGGCAGCGGCGCCTTGCGCGACGCGGTGCGCGCGCACCTCACGAGCTCGCCCTACGTCGTTTCCTTTGCGCGCGGCGATCCCCAGCAGGGAGGCGACGGGGTTACGGTCGTTCAGCTCGAGGCGTCTCAACCCCAAGATCGCTGAGTACTGCCTCGGCCACCCGCGCACCGGAAGCGAGCGCGCCTTCCATGGATGGCCCCACAAGATAGTCGCCTGCAAAATAGAGGCGGCGGCCGTCGCGCCGTGCCTGCTCTTGGATGGCTTGAAAACGCCCGATCGCGCGAAACCGGCCGACATCGAAGCGCGGATACGCGTATTCCCAGCGCGCCAGTTGTGTGAAAAGCGGCGTGTGCGAAAGCGCCGGGACGATGCGCTCCCCATGCACGAGGAGCTCCTTCTCGACCACCTCCGCGGGCGCTGCAAGATGAGGCCGACTCCAGGCATCGCGGGCGATCAGCGTCACGACGGCATTTCCCGCCGGAATGGCGCCTCCCCTGCTCCCGACCTCGATGGCGACGTGGCTGAGCGGCAGCGCCTCCACCGGCGCGATTCGAACGCGGCGCGGCCCGAGGCTGCGCTCGGAAGCAAGTGCGACGCTCAGCACGACAGAGGCGACTGCGCGCGACTCGGCGAAAAAGGCCCGTTCTGCGTACGAGAGCAGAGGGTTCGCGATACGGGCGGCCTCGGCTGGCGGCGTTGCGCACACTACCGCGTCCGCTTCGAAGCAGGAGGAGGGAGCGCCGGCGCCGACGATCCGCAGGCCACCCGCCGCCGAGGGCTCGAGCGTCGCGGCGTCGACACCGAACTCGAGCGCCATGCCTCTGGCCATGACCTCGACGAGCGCCCCGACACCCGAGCGAAGCGCGACCCGCTGAGCCCCGGCGCCGAGACCGTGCCTCAGGAGGAACAAGACGCGGCTCGTCTCGCTGGCGTCGCCGAGGGTGACTTCCGCGAGCGCCGCCTCGATCCAGCGCTCGGCGAGACGTCGGCCGAAGTACAGACGCCCAAATTCGAGTGCGCTCCGATCGTCGATCCCTGCGGCCCGCTCGGGGGCCTCGCCGTCGAGCACGCGCGCGTAGCGGGCGAGCAGTCGCCGAAGCCGCGGGAGCCGCAGCACACCCAGACCCGCCCCAGGAATGCGTGCGATACCGCGGAGTCTCGTCGGATGGATCGCGCTTACGCGATCGCGCAAAAGCTGTGCTTCCGCGCCCGCCGGAAGAGGCTCGATCTCACGGGCGAGCCTGAGAGAAGCCAGTCGCTCGCGGAACCTGCGGTCGGCGAAGCGAAAGACGTGGGCGCCGGGCGTAAAGCAGAAGCCGTGGAGGAAGCTCCCCGCCGCCCGGCCCCCCGGATGCGGCTCGCGCTCGATCAAAACGACGCCGACCCCCGCGCGCTGGAGCCTCAGCGCCGCCTCGAGGCCCGCCAAGCCCGCTCCGATCACCACCACGCGCCGGGGCTTCACCGGACCTCCTCGGACCCGGACCGTAGCGAACAAGCCGGTCCGGCCCGTGAACCTCCCGGCCCTCTCGTGCGTACCACCAAGCACAAGGCCGTTTTCGTCCGCGAGGTTCGCGGAGCGGGATGCCGAAGGGCGCGTGGTGGGCGGTGGAGCGATGGCCGGCGTTACGCTCTGCGACGATGCGACCCACGGGGACCCGCAAACCGATCGGGCCGTCAACGACGGAGTCCGACGAGGGCCTCATGGTGCTCATGCAGCGCGGCGACGCGACCGCGTTCGAGCTCTTGCTGCAGCGCTACCGGCAGCGGCTCTTCGGGTTTCTCCTGCGCCGCGCCTCGCCGCAGCACACGGAGGACCTCTTTCAAGAGACCTGGCTGCGGGTCGTGCGCGCACGGGAGAGCTTCGACCCGGCCCGACGTTTCTCGACGTGGCTTTTCCAGATCGCAAACAACCTGTGCCGCGACGGTGCGCGGCGAAGCGCGGTCGAAGCCCGAGAGCAGGCACGCCTCAAATCCGACGTCGCGGCTCACGGCGGAGCCGGGGTCGCGGCACTCGACGCCAAGCTCGACGCGCAGCAGCGACTCGCTCGGCTGCCGGAGCGCCTGCGCGAGGTACTCGTGCTGCGATATTTCGAAGACCTCGGTGAACGCGAGATTGCGGAGATCGTGGGCGTGCCGCCGGGCACGGTGAAAAGCCGCCTTCATGCCGCGGTCCGCGCGCTGCGCGGAGCACCAGAGGAGCACGATGTCACCCACTGACGCGTGCCAAACGGCACGCGCGGCACTCGAAGACGCTTTCCTCAGCCGGCGGACTCCGGGCGCCGAGATTCGCGCCCATCTGGACTCCTGCGTGGTCTGTCGCGAAGTCGAGGGGGAGCTGCGCAGGCTCGGTGAGGCACTGAGCGGTCTGCCGGCGGGGGCGCCGCCCGAGCGTCTCATCGCTCGCACGCTCTTGCGCGGGCGCGCTGAACTGGCCTCCCGAAGCCTCGCCCCGGCAGGCGCAGGATCCCCCGGGCATGCGCTCCCCCGGGGCTTTGCCGGTGAGCTGTTGCGGCTGCTGGGGGTCGCGACGGCGGCCCTTCCCCTCGTCCTCGCGTGGAACGCCCTCGTGATCCGCCTCGGCGGCCGACTGCTCGCGGGGTTTGTGCCGGAGCCGGTCCTCAGCGTTCTCGCGGGCGCGTATTTGGCGAGCGTCGCCGGTTGGCTGGCGTTCGTTTACGGGTCGATCCCCTTTGTCGCGCACCGCCGGGTGCAGCGAACGATTTCGGAGGTGACGGGATGACGGACATGAAGACTTGCCCCTACTGCGCGGAAGAGATTCGGGGTGAAGCGGTCAAGTGCCGTTTCTGTGGCTCACGGCTTGATGGCAACGTGCTGGCCATGGAGTGGACTCGCTGCGACGAGGGGAAGATGATTGCCGGTGTGTGCGCCGGCCTCGCCGCTCAATTCGACATTTCCGTCACCCTCGTGCGTCTCGCCTTTGTCCTGATGTGCGTCTTCGGTGGAGGCGTCGGCATCCTTGTCTATGTCATCCTTTGGATCATTATGCCGATGGAGCGGAACCCGCGCGGGCGAGACTTCGCGCCCGACCCCCGCAGCGATTCCGCGCCCTTCGATCCGCCGCGTCTCGGCTAGCGTTTTCGGGCCGTCTCAGCGACGCGCGAGCTGCGCCTCGAGACTCGCCACCACGTCGTGCAGCGTTTCAAAGCGCTCGAACGGCGCCTTGTTCTCGGCGAGCGCTTCGGCAAGCGACCCCTTGGCAAATGCAATGTCTGCAGCGAGAGCACCGCACAGGTCCGAGACGCGACCGTTCCCGATGTGGACGATGCGGCTTCCGGGATGCCCCGCACGATAGGCGTCGATCCGCGCGCGCTTGCAATTGCCGGTGCCACAGCCGCAGTTCGGATTGCGCAGGCTGGCCTCGATCCGCCACGTGTCATTTTCGAACCGCAGTCGGTTCGCATCGTACGCGAAGCGCACTCCGTGCCTCTCCCGCAGTCGATCGAGGTTGTAATCGAATCCGTCGGAGAGGATTCGAAACGGCAGACCGTGCGCATCGCAGAAAGCCAAAAGCGGCTTCGCGCCTGGATCCAGCTCGATGGTTTCGAGAAAGTCATCGGTCGCTGCTTTGGACAACGGGAGCCGGTCCAGAATCTCGAGGTTGTATTCCCAAGCCGTGATCTCGCCTCGCGCGAGACGTGCGAGCTGCGCGGGCCGACGCTCGGCCGCGTGGCGCTTGGCCAGCGTCGAACCCACGTCCTGCACGGCGAACGTTCCGTCAAAATCGCAGAACACCGCGAGCGCCGGCGCCGTCGGGAGTCGCACCAGGACGCTCTCGTGCGGCCCGAGCGCCGCCTCGAGCCTGGCGGGCGGCCGCAGCGATAGATCGGCCGCGCCAAGCACCCGGACGAGCGGTTCGGTACACACCGGGAAGCCGAGCCTCCGGAGATCGAGGCTACACACACGCGGCTTATCGTCCCCGTTCATGAGGGCGATCAGCGCGCGTTCGCCGCAGCGCGCCACCGCGGCGGGCGCCAGCTCTGCAGCGAGCGGATCGAGCACACGCGCGACTCCAGCATCGACTTCGCGAGAGAGCGCGAGCACATCGCGGACCAAGGCCCGCGCCTTGGCGTCGAGCATCGGTACGTCGTCGGAGAAGATCACCATGCCGCCCGTCGCTACGATTGCCGCGGCGAGGGTTTGCGACTCGGCGCGAGTGAGCTGCGTGTCGGTCTCGCGCACCATCAGGCAATCGGGATCGTTCAGCCAGAGCCTCCGGTGCATGAAGGCGCGCGCCAAGGTGTTCCGTACGCCGTTGCGCGTGGAAGGATGGGTCCCCGCAAGACCGGGTAGCGTCCTGGATGGGTCAACCTGCCATACGGGAGCCACGTCGGGCCCGATTCGCATCCCGTCTACCACACCTACGGCGGGACCCAGCGGGCAGCCGCAGCCGAGAAGGAACGTCTCGCTGCCGCAGCCCTGCCGGACTGCAGCCAGACCGCGCCGCAGGCGCTGCGCACGCGTCACGCCGACGTCGAAGGCGTCGGCTTGCATGGCCTGCGTATACAGGAAGTCCAGCTTCTGGTAGGTCCAACCCATCTCCACAAGCGCACGGAAGGTTCGCTCGAGGTGCTCGACCACCTCGGGCCGGCTGGCGTCGAGTACATGAATCCAGCCATCCTTCGTCCACATCGCGTGGTGGAGCCCACGAAAGATTTCACTGCCCTGCTGCAGCAGCCAATCGCGGTGGGATTCGAAAAGGTAGCTGTCCGGGGCCACGCAGAACGGGGCCGTCCACAGCCCAGGCCGAAACCCCGCGTCTTGAATCTCGGCGGCGAGCGGCGCGATCCCGCGCGGGAACTTCGCGTTCGTCTCGAGCCAATCACCGATGGCACGCTGATAACCATCGTCGAGCTGGAACACCTCGATCGGAAGTTCGGCACGCGAACGCACGAGCGCATCGAGGTTGCGCCGCAGGTCATCCTCGGTCACGCCGTGGAAGAAGTGGTACCAGCTACACCAGCCGGATTGGAACGGGGCACGGGTGCGGGCGCCGGCGGCGCGACCGTAGGCCTCGGCATACTCCTCGAGGAGCTGGCTCGGATCGTCGCCGAGGGCAAGGCGCACGGCTTCCGTCCGCCGGGCCTCACCGGGTTGCAGCGGTACCTCGAGGCGCAGCTCAACCTCGAGCGCAACGTCGCGAGAACCGGCGGCGTCCGGAGGGCCGGGCCGCGCATAGACGATGCCGAGCGTCTCGCCGCGTTCGTACACGCCGGCGAGGCAGGCGATTCCCGTGGGCGACGCACCGATCACGCTGACGAGCTCGGAGCGATGCCAGCCGGCGCGGTCCTGCGGAGACTCCCCGAGCGCGTGGAACATGCCGCGAAGCCACGGCCCGCAGGCCGGCGGGGGTTCCCCTTGGTCGTCGAGCGGCCTGGCTTCGGTGACCGACCATGACTGCCAGCCGTGGCGCAGCCAACGGAAAGACCGGGCGCCGTGGCCTGTCCAGCGGAAGCCAAGCACGAGCGCGTCGACGCGGACGGGACGCGCTTCGGTGTTGCGTACCACCGCATCCACGATCGCAGCGCCCTCCACATCGTGGACTGCGAGATCGATCTCGATCGAACCCGCACGGTGACGTCCGGCAGCGGGTACCCCTTCCGCGCGCAAAAGGGTGGACGCTCCCCGGTCCGGGGTGGCGCGCGTGTCGGTGACGCGCGCGCCGAGCCGCACGGGTTCGAGTCGACCTGCGCCGGGGCGCTCTACCAGGACGACAGGACGGAACATGGGGGGCGCAGTATAACCGTGGGGTGGAGGGGGACCTATCCCGAGGTGGGCGCTAGCGACGCGGCTTGCGACCGGTGCGCCGATCCTTTTGGACGGCGCGACGGGGACCGAAATCGAGCGGCGCAGCGCCTTCCCCGCCGCCGCTGCACTCCCGCTCTGGTCTACGCACGCTCTGCTGCGGGACACGGCGCTGCTTCGTGAGATTCACCGCGACTACGTCCGGGCGGGCGCAGAGATCCTTACGGCCAATACCTTCCGCACGCAGCGCCGCACGCTCGCCCGCGCAGGACTCGGCGAACGGAGCGAAGAGCTCACGGCGCGTGCCGTCGCAATCGCACGCGCAGCGGCGGAGGAAGCAGCGCCTCCCGGGCGAGCCGTTCTGGTGGCCGGTTCCCAACCGACGCTCGAGGACTGCTATCACCCCGAGCGCGTACCTGAGGACGATGCGCTCGCCCGGGAGCACGCCGAGCACGCGCGTGCACTGGTGCGGGCGGGCGTCGACTTCATCCTGGTCGAGACGATCAATACCCAGCGAGAGGGAGTGGCTGCGCTGCGCGCCGCACGCGAAGCCGGTCTCCCGGCATGTGTGAGTTTCGTGTGCGCCGCGGGCGGGCGCCTGCTCTCGGGCGAGCCGCTCTCGGAAGCAGTCGCCGCCTGCGTTGAGCTCGGCCCGCTGGCCGTCCTTGTGAACTGTCTGCCAGCGGGCTTCGTGAGTGCGTGTCTACCTGCGCTGCGAAGCTCCGGCTTACCTTTTGGCGTGTATCCCAATCTGGGCGCACCCGATGCCGTGAGCGGTTTTCGGCGGAGCGATGACTGTGCTCCGGAGCAGTTCGCGACGCTTGCGGAATCTTGGCTCGCTGCCGGAGCCAGGCTCGTCGGCGGCTGTTGCGGGACGACGCCCGCCCACATCGCGGCCCTCGCCCGCCGTCTCGACCCCTAAAGGGCGCATGCCCCGGGGGTCGCAGCCCCCTGCGCGGCGGACACAAATTGTGTCACTCACGCGCCTTGGCTGCGCAGCACTTGCATCGGCACCGCGGCAGCAAGAGCAGAGGAAGGAGCGGGCAAAACCGAATGACTTGGGTACGCCGGCTTGCCGACCGCATGGGTGGCATGCGGATTGCTCTATGGAGAAGGGCGAGGGAGCCGATCGAACCTCACGCCCGGGCCGGGTACCCCTCCCCTCGCACTCTGTGCGAGGACTCGGCCCGGGCGTCTCGTTTCACAGTCCTTTGGTTTGCGAGACCTGCCAGCACGGCCCGCACCGCTAAGATCCGCCGGCGATGTCAGCGGCTGCGCGCTCCGGTGCTCTGCCTCCCCTTTTGCCGCAGCCGCGGCGCGTCCGACCCTTGCCCGGAAGCTTCCAGCTCTCCCCACAAGTGCCGATCGTCCTCGCGGAAGGGAGTGACGAGAGTGATTTCGCATCCGCCCGCGCCCTGCACGATGCGTTCGCCGAGACCTGCGGGCTTCGTCTGCCGATCGAAACCCACGCACGGGCGGGCGATCTCGGCCCGCGGGTTGAGCTCTCGCGGGAAGGGGCGGTAGGCGACGCCTACCGGATCGTGGTACGGGAGGAGGCGGTGCGTGCTTCGGCGGCCGGGCCTTCCGGCCTTCGCTACGCCGTGGAGACGCTGCGGCAGCTTACCCCGCGCGCGGCGCGCATCGCGGGCTGCGAGATCGAGGACGCCCCGGACTTCCCCCATCGCGGGCTCATGCTCGATGTCTCACGCGGCAAGGTACCGACCGTGGCCACGCTCCGAGGTCTCGTGGACCTGTGCGTGCGGCTCAAGCTCAACGTGCTCATGCTCTACACGGAGCACACCTTCCGCTTCCGCCGCCATCCGGAAATCGGCGCGGATGCCTCCCCCCTCGACGCGACGCAGATGCGTGAGCTCGACGCCTACGCGGCCGAGCGTCACGTGGAGCTCGTCCCGACGCTTCAATCCCTGGGCCACATGCAGCACGTGCTCGCGCTGCCGCGCTACGTGCAGCTCGCGGAAACCGAGCGCCGCTGGACAATTTCGCCCGCGGATCCCGGGACCTACGAGTTGCTGCGCGACCTGTACGACGAGTACCTGCCGAACTTCCGTTCCCGGCGATTCAACGCGAATTGCGATGAGCCCTGGGACCTCGCCCTCGGCAGGTCCGCCGAGCGCGCCCTCGAGGTGGGCAAGGCCGGCGTGTACCTCGATCACGTGCGCCGCGTGCGCGACCTTGCGGCCTCCCACGGCAAGCGCACGATGATCTGGGGCGACGTCGTGCATGCACACCCAGAACGAATCCCCGAGATTGATCGTGACCTTGTGCTTCTCGACTGGTGGTACGAAGCAGCGCACGACTACGACCGGGTCCGCGCATTCGCCGCCAACGGCATCGAATTCTGGGTTTGCCCAGGAACGTCGAGCTGGAACAGCTTATTTCCGCGCGTTCAGAACAGCTTCGAGAACATCGCCCGCTATGCCGAGGCGGGGCGGCGCCACGGCGCCCGGGGCCTTGTGGTCACCGACTGGGGCGACTTCGGCCACTACAACCTGCAGGGCTTCTCATGGTTTGGCTACGCGTTCGCAGCCCAGCAGGCGTGGTCGGGCGACGCCCCTGCCGAGCTCTTCGAGCACGCCTTCTCCCGGGTTTTGTTCAACGACGAAAGCGGAGAGACAGCGCGGCTTTACCGCGAGCTCGGAGCGCTGCACGACGCGGGTTTCCCCTTGTTCAACGCGTCACCACTGCAGGCGCTCTATTTCGACGACCTGGGTCCCATGTACTTCAGCGCACGCGCCAAAAAGTCGGCGCTCCGTCGCACGCTCTCGGGATTGACCCGGGCCAGGGCGCGTCTTGCCGCGGCAGAGCACCGCTTCAAGCGGGAGGCGCTGACGCACGACGAGCTCCTGCTCGCTGCAGACACCTCACTGCTCGCTTGCACAAAGGGTCTTGCGGCCCTCGAGCTCCTCGCCTGGCGGCGCCGTCCAGGGAGCTTGCCGCCCGCGAAGCGGCGTGCACTTGCCGCTCGCCTCGAGCATCTCTCGGCCGAACAGGCCACCCTCGGCCGCCGTCTGCGGCGGCTCTGGCTCGAGCGCAGCGCGCGCTCAAATTTCGAAATTACCGGGCGGCGCCTTCAAAAATCCATCGCGAGCTTGCGCCGTGAGGCACGGTCCCTGCGCCTCGGAAAGCCTTCCGCGGCGCCGGAGCCTGCGCCCTAGCCCTCCGCCGCGAGAACCTTGCGCGCGATGCCCGCGAGATAGAGCGATCCTGTGGCGCACAGGAGGTCGTCTTCGGAAAGGCCCTGCCGTGCCGCGCGAAGCGCCACGAAGGGATTGGGTACGGCGTGCACCGTGGCGCGCGAACCTGCGGCGCGGATCGCGCCTGCCACGTGCGAGGGATCGAGGGAGCGCAGGGAATCGGCCCGCGTGACAAAGATCTCCTCGAAACAGGGCAACAGCGCTGAAAGAATGCCGGCCAGGTTCTTGCCGCTCGAGACAGAGAGCACAAGTCGGCCGCGGCGCCGCGCAAGGGTTCCGAGGGCAGACGCCAAGGCGCGGGCCGATTCCGCAGTATGCGCTCCATCCACCACAAGCCAGGGTCGGCGTCCCAAGAGCTCGACCCGTCCCGGAAGTCGCGCCGCGGCGAGTCCCGCGCGCGCCGCCGAAGCCAATGCTTCGCGCGACCAAGGGGCCGCACGGCGCACGCAGGCCAGAGCGAGGGCTGCATTTGTGGCCTGGTGAAGGCCGAGCGTCGAAAGCTTGGTCTCGACCTCCAGGCGGCCGTCCCACAGGCGCACGCTGACACCCGAAGCGTCGCTCGACGTGACCTCGGCAAAGAGCTCCCGACCGAGCCGGCTCAGCGGTGCGCCAAGCCCCTGCGCCCGCGCTTCCACCACTGCACACGCTTCGGCGGGCAGCGCCCCGATCACCGCCGGCCGCCCGCGCTTTAGGATGCCCGCCTTTTCGCCCGCGATGGCGGCATGGGTCGTGCCGAGCCGGTCGGTGTGCTCTAACTCGATGGTCGTGATGCACGCCACCGCCGGATCGACGACGTTGGTCGAGTCAAGGCGTCCTCCCATGCCGACCTCGATCACTGCGCAATCGATCGCTGCGTCACGGAAGAGGAGGAAGGCCGCCGCCGTGATCACGTCGAAAAAGGTGGGCGCCTTTCCCGGAGCCTCCTTGGCGAGGGCTTCTACGTGCGGACGCAGCCATCCGAGAGCGGAGGCCAGGGCGTCGCCAGAGACTTCCTCCCCGCCGATGCGGAAGCGCTCTGTCCAGCGCTCGAGATGGGGCGACGTGAAGGTCCCCACGCGCTGGCCCGCGGCACGCAAGATCGCTTCGGCGAAAAGCGCGGTCGAGCCCTTGCCCTTCGAGCCCGCGACGTGAATCACGCGCAAATCGCGCTGCGGCTCACCCACGCGCGCCAGCAGGTGCTGGATGGGTTCGAGGCCCAAGCGGCTGTAGGGAAGCTCAGGCAGGCGTTCTACGTTGATCAGACTTTCGAGCCAGGCGGCCGCCTGCTCGAGCGGAGAGGAAGAGGAGCTCTGGCGCTGGTCGTGGGGGCTCACGCAGGAACCGCGGCCGGGCCTCCGGAGGGCGGAGGCCGGGCCGCCGGAATCACTGGACCATGTAGCGCTTCCACTGGCGGTACTCCTTCACCGCGCCGCTCGTGGACTCGACGGCGGGGAAGAAGAACTTCACCGCGTGGCCGCAGACTCGACAGATCTTGTAACAGAACTTAAACCCGTCGACTTCCTGCATCTTGCCGACCATGACGCGGTTCTCTTCACCGCAGCAGCTCGATGGATTCGGCGGGGACACGATGCGCTTCGGATACTCGTTCTTCGGTGACTCCTTCGTCGAGTACCGGATGATGTTCCGAGTCGGTCGATTCACCTTGGTGTCGGTGCTCTGCTTCCGGATGTTGCTGCCGATGCGCCTCAACTGGTCATCCTCGCCCATGCATCTCCCCCGCGCTGCCGGACCCCGTGGTCCAGTGTGAGCAGGAGAGGAGAAAAATCTTGGTAGGGAGTGACGCACGGCGGTCCGTCCGCGAACCAGAATTCACCGCCCGTCCCACCTGTGCAGCGCAGCAGCGTAGAGCTGCGCGTCCCGTAGCGGCCCGCATGGATGCAGGCATCCTCGCGCGGCGAGGGCCCGCCCTCGTGCCCGCGGCAGATCGCAGCAAGCGCACTGAGCACTTGGTCGGGCGGCCGCGCCGCAGCGCTCTCGGCGCGGGCGAACAGGCGTCCGACCTTGGGGATGTCGCACGCGTCTGGGTCCGCATTACCGATCACATGCACGCCGGGACCGATCTCCCGCAGCTTCGGCCCTTCGTCGTAGACGACGGTAAAGGCGCGATCGCGGTCCGCCAGCAACAGGTTGAACGGGTTGTACGCTCCAGACGGCATCTCCAAAGCTCCACAGGCGGCTTCGTCCGCGCTGTGTGCGGCGAGGGCATCCACGACGACCTGGCCCCGGGAGCGGCGGCTCGGATCCGGCTGCGGGCTCGGCCGGTTCGTGATGCCGACGAAGAGCCCGGCGGCATTCACGCCAAGCCAGGTCCCACCCGCGCGACAATCGCGCGGAGCCACAAACGATCCACTCGCGGTCTCGCGCAGACACGGCGGCTCCGCCGGTCGCTCGAAAAACTCGTCGCGGTTCGCCGCGACGACCACCGGGGAGCCCGGTACGCAGCGGTGGAGCACGATCAGCGTGCACATAGGCTCAGCCTGCGTCGCTCTCGTCCGCCTCGGTCTTGTCCAGCGAAGCGGCCCTGGGCCGCCGCGCGGTCACGATGGGAGAGCAGGTTCATGTGCGGACCCAACAGGGTACCAGCCATCTGTGGGGATGCAAGCACCCACGTGCCGCACGTGTGCTTCTCGCCCCGCTAGGCTGGCTCCGAGCCTACAAGGCGCAGGGGAGGCTCCCCGGCTTCCGCTGCGCCCGGGCTCTCCGCGCCCCGCCAGCCCCGGGCCGCGCGGACCCGCTCGGCCTTGCGGCGCGCCACGCTGCGGTTCATCTCGAGCCCATAGCGGGACAAGACCGCTCGCAGCTGATCGAAGTTCTGCTCGATCGTCAGTCGCACGGACTCGAATCCGTGCTCCAGCGCCTCTGCGCGCTTCCAGAAGGCCAGCGGGTTCACGGAAAAGAAACTCGCGTCGGTCTCCCGAGGCTCGAGCAGAATGATGTCGCCCTGGAAACGATCGTCGGCGAGGTAGCGCTGGATGCCGAGCTTCAGCCGGGAGTGCAGCAGCGTCCGGAAGACCTGGTTCAGCACGACCTTAAGACCGCGGTCGGCGAGGTAGCGTCCGTTTGCGAAGTAGGCGGAGCTCCTGTCTTCCGCGTCAATCCGATTGAGGAACGGGCGGAATGGGTTGTAACAGATGATGAGGTCCGCGCCTTTTTCGATTGCGACGTCGATGTTGGCGGTATGGCGCACACCGCCGTCGACGTAATCCACGCCATTGATCCGGGCG
>Ga0209039_10003294_pt1 | contig 12718 bp, 8 predicted proteins | sample BogFormECP12_OM1_FD_188238 | JGI IMG/M metagenome (GOLD analysis project Ga0209039, IMG submission 188238) | Bog forest soil microbial communities from Calvert Island, British Columbia, Canada - ECP12_OM1 (SPAdes) (version 2) | ecosystem: Environmental > Aquatic > Freshwater > Wetlands > Bog ...
AGACCCGCTCGAGGGCCTCGGAGATCTCTCCCAGGGTGGCCCGCACACGCGCCGCGCCGACGGCGGCTTCGAGCAGATTGCCCTTGCCCGTGCGCGCGACCTGCGAAAGGGTCTCGAGGGCCGCAGACACTGCCTTTGCGTCGCGGGTTGCGCGCACGCGCAGAAGCCGCGCGATCTGGGCCTCGCGGACCGCGCTGTTGTCGATGTCGAGAACCTCGAGAGCCTCTTCCTGCGGCGCCCGGTATTTGTTGACACCCACGATCACATCCTCGCCGCGATCGATTCGCGCCTGGCGGCGCGTCGCGCACTCCTCGATCCGCAGCTTTGGCATGCCCGTCTCGAGCGCTCTCGCCATTCCTCCCGTCGCTTCGACTTCCGCGATCACTTTGCGCGCTTTTTCCGCCAGGGCATGGGTCAGCGCCTCCACGAAGTAGGAGCCGCCCAAGGGATCGATCACATGCGGGATTCCGGTCTCCTCTTGCACGATCAACTGGGTGTTGCGCGCGATGCGCGCCGTCGCGTCCGTGGGCAGGCCCACGGCCTCGTCCATCGCATTGGTGTGCAGGGACTGCGTACCGCCGAAGACGGCTGCCAGGGCCTCGATCGTCGTGCGGATCACGTTATTCATCGGGTCCTGCTCGGTCAGCGTCCAGCCTGAGGTTTGGCAGTGGGCGCGAAGCATCGAGCTCTCGAGCTTCTTCGGTCGAAACGGCGCCATGAGCTCCGCCCAGAGCAGCCGAGCAGCGCGCATCTTCGCGATCTCCATGTAGAAGTTCATGCCGATCGCCCAGAAGAAGGACAGTCGCGGCGCGAACTCATCGACCTCGAGACCTTTGGAAAGCGCGGCCCGCACATACTCGAGCCCGTCCGCCAGCGTGAAGGCGAGCTCGAGGTCTGCGGTCGCTCCCGCTTCCTGCATGTGGTAGCCGCTGATCGAGATCGAGTTGAACTTCGGCATGTGCCGGCTCGTGTACTCGATGATGTCGGCGACGATCCGCATGCTCGGAGCAGGCGGATAGATGTAGGTGTTGCGGACCATGAACTCTTTCAGGATGTCATTCTGGATCGTTCCGGTGAGCTTCTCCTGAGGACAGCCCTGCTCCTCGCCGGCCACGATGAAGCAGGCCATCACGGGGAGCACGGCCCCGTTCATGGTCATCGACACGGACATTTGATCGAGCGGAATCCCATCGAACAGGATCTTCATGTCCTCGACGGAGTCGATCGCGACGCCCGCCTTCCCCACGTCGCCGACCACCCGCGGATGGTCTGAGTCGTAGCCCCGGTGCGTCGCGAGGTCGAAGGCCACGGACAGACCCTTCTGACCTTGGGCCAGATTGCGCCGGTAGAAGGCATTGCTCTCTTCCGCCGTCGAATACCCCGCGTATTGCCGGATGGTCCAGGGTCGATTGGCGTACATCGTGGCGCGCGGGCCGCGCACGAAAGGCGGAAGGCCGGGGAGCGAGTCTGCGTGAGGAAGTGCCTCGAGATCCGCTGCGGTGTAGAGCGGCTTCACCACCACTCCTTCCAGCGTCTCCCAGGCAAGACTCTCTGGGTCCTTCCCGCGCAGCTCCTTTCGGGCCTCCGCCCGCCACGCTTCGAGGTCTGCCCTGCCCTTCCCGCTTCCCACCGCCATCTCTTCACTCCTCGACCGCCGGTTCTGCCAGCGGTCCTACGAGTCACATCGAGCGTCGATAGCGCCCGCCCACCGCGAAGAGCGCCTCGGTGATCTGGCCGAGGCTTGCAACCTTCACCGTCTCCATGAGCTCAGCAAAAACGTTTCCCCCGGAAAGCGCCACCTCCTGGAGACGGCGCAGCGCAAGGGGCGCCTCTTCCCTGTGTCGCTCATGGAAAGCCTGCAGGGCGGCAAGCTGACGCTGCCGCTCGTCCTCGCTCGACCGCATGAGCGCCGCCGGGGACGCTGTTTTTTCGGGGTGCGGATTCTCGAAGGTATTGACGCCCACGATGGGGAGTTTGCCGCTGTGCTTCAGGGTTTCGTACTCGAGGCTCTCATCCTGGATTCTGCCGCGCTGATAGAGCGTCTCCATGGCACCGAGGACGCCGCCGCGCTCGGAGAGGCGTTCGAACTCCCGAAGCACGGCCTCCTCGACGAGGTCGGTGAGCTCCTCGATGACATAGGCGCCTTGAAGCGGATTCTCATTGCGTGCGAGACCGAGCTCCCGGTGAATGATCAGCTGGATGGCGAGGGCACGTCTTACGGAATCCTCCGTCGGCGTCGTCACCGCCTCGTCAAAGGCATTCGTGTGAAGGCTATTGCAGTGATCCTGAATCGCAGTCAGCGCCTGGAGCGTCGTGCGGATGTCGTTAAAGGCCATCTCCTGGGCGTGAAGGGAGCGGCCGGAGGTCTGGACGTGGTACTTGAGCTTCTGACCACGTTCGGCCGCGGCGTAGCGGTCGCGCAGCGCAATCGCCCAGATCCGCCGGGCCACTCGCCCGATCACCGAGTACTCGGCGTCGAGACCATTGCTAAAGAAGAAGGAGAAATTTGGCGCAAACTCGTCGATCGCCATGCCCCGCGCCAGGTAGTACTCGCAGTAGGTGAAGGCGTTGGCGAGCGTGAAGGCGAGCTGGGTCACGGGGTTCGCCCCGGCCTCGGCGATGTGATAGCCGGAGATCGAGACGGAATAGAAGTTCCGCACCGCGTTCGCGGTAAAGAACTCCTGAATGTCGCCCATCATGCGTAGGCCGAACTCCGTCGAGAAGATGCAGGTGTTCTGGGCTTGGTCCTCCTTCAGGATGTCGGCCTGAACCGTGCCGCGGACGGCCGCGAGGGCCTCGGCCCGTAGGCGGGCAAACGTCTCGGCGTCGACCGCGTCGGATCCGGCAATGCCGAGGAGTCCCAGCCCATGACCCGAGTGGTCCTGCGGCAGCTCTTCGGCGTAGAGAGGGAGCGTTCCCGGGCGCTGGCGCGCGCGCACCGCCTCAAGCCCCCCCGAAGCCCGGAGCTCCTTCTCCACGGTCTGGTCGATCGCCGCATTCAGGAAGAATGCGAGCAGGATGGGAGCGGGTCCGTTGATCGTCATCGAGACGGAAGTCGTCGAATCGACGAGGTCGAATCCCGAGTAGAGCTTCTTGGCGTCGTCGATCGTGCAGACCGAGACGCCCGAGTTGCCGATTTTGCCGTAGATATCGGGTCGCAAGTCGGGATCGCGCCCGTAGAGGGTCACGCTGTCGAACGCCGTGGATAGACGCGCGCCGCGCTGCCCGCGGCAGAGGAAGTGAAACCGGCGGTTGGTGCGTTCGGGCGTGCCCTCCCCCGCAAACATGCGCGTCGGGTCCTCGCTCTCGCGCTTGAAGGGAAATACCCCGGCGGTAAACGGGAAGACTCCGGGCAGGTTCTCGAGGCGCAGGTAGCGGAGCAGCGATCCCCACTCCTCGCTCCTCGGGAGTGCCACCTTGGGGAGGAGGGTGTGGGAGAGGGTCTCCACCTGATTTTCCACCGCGAGGCTGCGCTCGCGTACCGCGTACTCCTGGCGCGGTGCCCGGTAGCGAGCCCGCACGGCGGGCCAGGCCGCAAGCGCGGCTTTGTCCTCGGGTCCTAGCGCTGCGAGGGCGGCGTCGTAGCGCAGACGGAGCGCGCAGAGCGCGGCGTCGTCTCCCGACGCCGAGTCGCCGTAGAGCGCAGCGCCCTCGGGCGGTGTGTCGCCGAGCTCCCGCAGGCTCCGCGAGAGCGCCCACGCACTGGCCGCGTGCTCGGCGAGGACCTCGGTGCGCTCCCGGTAGCCGCGCACGACCTCGGCAATCTCTGCGAGATAGCGCACACGGGGGGCGGGAATGAGAGGCTCGAGGTGCCCGATCTGCGGTGCTCCGCCGACGCCTTCGCGGCGGCTCGCTAGACCGGCCCGCTCGAACCCCTTCTTGTCCGCAAGCTGCGCCACGAGCGCGGCGTAGAAACGGTCGGTTCCCGCGTCGCTCCATCGACTCGCCACCGTCGGGAACACGGGCACCGCGTCGTCGGCGAGCGCAAAGGAGTTGTGGTTGCGGCGCCACTGCTTGCGCACGTCGCGCAGCGCGTCTTCGGCCCCTGCGCGATCGGACTTGTTCAGCACGATCAGGTCCGCGAGCTCCAGCATGTCGATTTTCTCGAGCTGGGAGGGCGCGCCGTACTCGGGGGTCATCACGTAGACCGACAGGTCCGCAAGGTCGATGATCTCCGAGTCGCTCTGTCCGATCCCCGCCGTCTCCACCATCACAAGGTCAAAGCCCGCAGCCTGGAGCACAGACACGGCGTCGCGTACGGCGGTCGAGAGCGCGAGGTGCGCTTGTCGGGTGGCGAGGGAGCGCACAAAGATCGTGGGCGCATGGATGGCATTCATGCGGATGCGGTCGCCCAGCAGTGCACCGCCCGAGCGCCGACGGCTCGGGTCTACGAGCAAGATCCCCACCGACTGGAGAGGTGCGTCGAAGCGCAGGCGGCGCACGATCTCATCCACCACGCTCGACTTGCCCGCACCGCCTGTGCCGGTAAAGCCGACGACCGGCGCCGGGCGTGCGGGGCGGCGGCGCGCGAGCTCTGCCCGCAGCCGCTCGACCACCACACCGCCGCGGGGACCTTCCTCCTCGAGAAAGGTCATGAGCCGCGCTACCGCGAGAGGCTCGCCGACGCCAAGGCGTGCGACGAGATCGTCCGGCCGCGGAAGGCTCCGCTCCCTACACTCGTCCAAGATCATCCGCACCATGCCCTCGAGACCGAGCCGACGACCGTCCTCCGGGCTAAAGATCCGCGCGACGCCACAGGCATGGAGCTCTTCGATCTCCTGCGGCGCGATCACGCCGCCGCCGCCGCCATACACGCGAACGCGCTCTGCCCCACGTTCTCGGAGCCGATCGACGAGATAGCGAAAATACTCGAGGTGCCCCCCCTGGTACGAGGACACGGCCACGGCGTCCGCATCTTCTTGAATGGCCGCCTCCACGACCTCCTCCACGGACCGGTCGTGACCGAGGTGAACAACCTCCGCTCCGAGCTTTTGGAGGAGACGGCGGATGATGTTGATGGAGGCGTCGTGGCCGTCGAAAAGCGAGGCCGCCGTAACGACACGGACCCGACTCGGCGTGCGTCGCAGGGGGGCCAGCTGAGCCACCGGTAGGGCGGAGCTCATCCCGTGCGTCTCCGCCCGCTGGAAAGGGCGCCGATCCGGCTTGCCACCCGCGCCCGGTACTTCGCGATCTCATCGCGCAGCCGGCTGAGCTCGCCGATCCGGGCATCGACTTCCGACACGCGGCGCCCGAGAAGTTCGTCGAGCCGCTCGAGCATGGCTCGCGTCGAGCCGCCGATGGCGTGGACGGCGTTCAGATCGCGGATCTCGGCCAGCGCGAGACCGAGCGCCTTGAGCCGCTGGATGAAACGCAGGCGCTCGAGTTCGTCGGCCCCGTAAACGCGCCGCCCGGCCGTTCGCCGGCGAACGCCGGGGAGGAGGCCAAGCTCCTCGTAGTAGCGCACCGTGCGGGGGGAAAGCCCTGTGCGCTCACAGACTTCGCGGATCGAGAGCCCAGCGGGGTCAGTTTGCCAGTTCACGTCAACTGGCTAGCAAAAGGCCCGCCCCGGCGCCAATCCGCAAGCCGCAGGCGGCGAAGGCGTCCCTACCCTCGGGCGGGTGCGCTAGACGGGGGGCACCGAGTGGCGTTTTTGCGGCGGAGGGTCGCGCCGGCCGCGCGCCACGACCAGGCGGGAGACGAGCTCGTCGCGGAGTCCTTCGGGCGGCACCACGGCGTCCACCACGAGCTCGCTCGCCAGCCGCTCGATGGCGACTTCGGAGGAGTACTCTTCGCGCAGCTTGTGGACGAAGGCTGCCCGCTCGCTCTCGGGCAGCGCCTGAATCCTGTTGTAGTAGACCGCATTCACCGCGGCTTCGGGACCCATCACGGCGATCATCGCGCTCGGCAGAGCGATACACGCGTCCGGTTCGAAGCCAGGCCCGCACATCGCATAAAGTCCGGCCCCATAGGCCTTGCGCACGATGACCGAGATGCGGGGCACCGTGGCCTCGGATACCGCCATGATCATCTTGGCCCCCGCCCGGATGATGCCCTGGCGCTCCACCTGCTTGCCGATCATGAATCCGGGCACGTCCGCCAGGTAGAGGAGCGGGACCCCGAAGGCATCGCAGAGCCAGATGAAACGAGCCGCTTTGTCTGCGGAGTCCACAAACAGAACGCCGCCTTTCACCTTGGGCTGGCTCGCCACAAGACCCACGGGGTGGCCGTCGATCCGGGCAAAACCCGTCAGAATCTCCCCCGCAAAGAGCTTCTTAATCTCAAAGAACGAGCCTGCGTCGATCAGCCGATCGACCACTTCGCGCATGTCGAAGAGTTTATTCTCCTCGCGCGGGATCACCGACTCGAGCTCCGCCGGAGATTTTAGCGGGGCCGCGGGAGCGGCCCTTGGGAGAGCACCGTCGGTGTGACTCGGGAGATAGGAAAGGTAGCTTCGGGCCGCGGCGAGAGCCTCAGGCTCGTCGTTTGTCAGAAGGTCTCCGCAGCCCGACACCGTGCAGTGCATGCGGGCTCCACCCATCTCCTCGAGCGTCACGGTCTGCCCGATCACCATCTGCGCCATGCGCGGTGAGCCCAGGTACATGCTGGCATTCCCGTTCACCATAAAGACGACGTCGCAGAAAGCAGGGATATAGGCCCCGCCCGCCGCCGACGGACCGAACAGCAGGCAGACCTGCGGCACCATGCCCGAGAGGCGGACCTGGTTGTGGAAGATCCGGCCCGCGCCGCGGCGGCCGGGAAACATCTCGACCTGATCGGTGATGCGCGCACCTGCCGAGTCGACGAGGTAGACGAGCGGGACGCGCAGGCGCTCGGCGCGCTCCTGAATCCGCAGGATCTTCTCCACCGTCCGCGCGCCCCAGGAGCCCGCTTTCACGGTGGAATCGTTTGCCATGACGCAGACGGTTCGCCCGTCGACCTGGCCCGTGCCCGTCACCACACCATCGGCGGGCAGATCCGGAGCGAGGGCGTTGGCGAATGCGCCGTCCTCCACGAACGATCCAGGATCGAGCAGAAGAGCTAAGCGCTCGCGGCAGAAGAGCTTGCCCTCCCCTGCAGCCTTCGCGTGGTACTTCTCGTCTCCGCCGCGGCGGATCCGCGCGAGCTCGCCGCGGACATCCTGGCCGCGTTTCAAGCCGCGCCCCGGCGCGTGCGATCGCGCAGACCGAGTCGGACCCGCAGCACCCGCCCGGGGAGGGGCCTTTTCAGCACCTGCGTTTCGAGCCACGCCGTGGTGTCCACCAGCGCGTCAAGCTCCACCCCGGTCGCCACCCCTGCACTCTCGAAGAGGTCCACCACGTCCTCGGTCGCGACGTTGCCAGAAGCTCCCGGTGCGTAGGGGCAGCCTCCGAGTCCGCCGAGCGACGCGTCGAAGGTGCGGACCCCCGTCTCATATCCCGCCTGCAGATTGGCGAGAGCCCGGCCGTAGGTATCGTGGAGATGAAGGGCGATCCGGGCGAGGGGCACGGTATGGGAGACCGTGTGGACGAGCTCGCGCACCTGGCTCGGGTGCCCAACCCCAATCGTATCGCCCAGCGAAATCTCATCGACCCCGAGCGCGAGGAGATCCGCCGCAAGCTCCGCCACCTTTCCTGCCGCAACCGCGCCCTCGTACGGACAGCCGCAGACCGTTGAGACGTACGCCCGGAGCCCGACACCGTCTGCACGCGCGCGCTCGGCCACCGGCCGGAATCGTTCGAGCGACTCTGCGATCCCGCAGTTCACATTTTTCCGGTTGTGCGTCTCGCTCGCCGAGACGAAGAGCGCTGCGACCGGAAGCCCAGCCGCGCGCAGGCGCTCGTAGCCCTTTAGGTTCGGAACGAGTGCGCTGTAGCGCACGCCGTCGTAGCGGGGCACGCGCCCCGCGACTTCATCGGCGTCGGCGAGCTGCGGGATCCAGTGCGGGGAAACAAAGGAGGTGATCTCGATGCGCCGGAGCCCGGAACGCGCGAGGCGATCCACCAGCTCGATCTTGGCGTCCGTGGCGATGGCCTCGGGCTCATTTTGCAGGCCGTCGCGGGGCCCGACCTCGTACACGACGACGGCGGGCTCGGCCGTCACTAGGCTTCGTAGTTGTAGAATCCGCGGCCGCTCTTGCGACCGAGCCAGCCGGCCTCGACACGCTTCTTGATCTCGAGGCACGGCGCATAACGTGACTCGCCGTATTCGCGATACAAGCTGTCGAGAATCGCGAAGACCACGTCGAGCCCGACGAGGTCTGCCAGTGCCAGCGGTCCCAGCGGATGGTTGCAGCCGAGCTTCATGCACTCGTCAATACTCTCGGGTGTGGCGACGCCTTGCTGGAGCGTGAAGGCGGCTTCGTTGATCATCGGGAAGAGCACGCGATTCACCACAAAACCCGGCGAATCCTTCACCTCGACGGGCACTTTCCCCATGCTCTCGGCGAGGCCACGCACGGCGGCCACGGTGGAGTCACTCGTGCGCATCCCCCGCACGACTTCGACTAAGCGCATCAGCGGCACGGGGTTAAAGAAGTGCAGGCCCACGAAGTGCGCCGGGCGCCTTAGGTAGGAAGCCAGCTTCGTTATCGAAAGGCTCGAGGTATTGGTGGCGATGATGCTCTCGTCCCCCGCAATGGCATCGATGCCCTGCAGGAGCTCGCGCTTTAGCTCGAGGTCTTCGGGGGCGCACTCGACGATGCGCTCGCAGCCCTTAAGCTCCTCGAGCGGGACGACGGGTCGAATCCGCTCCATCGTCTCGTCGCACTCCAACTTGGTGAGCTTCTCCTTCGTGACAAGACGCTCAAGCCCTTGACGGATCTTCTTGACGGCCTGGGCGACCGACGACTCTCGACGGTTCTGAAACACGACCAAATAGCCCGCTTGGGCCGCGGCCTGTGCAATCCCGGCACCCATGGTGCCCGTGCCCACGACGCCGATCGTGTGTCGCTGCTGCACCATGGCTAGGCGAGCTCCACACCGAGGGCGACGGCCTCGCCGCCGCCGATACAAAGCGTCGCGATCCCCCGCTTCTCGTCTCGGTCTTTCAGCGCGTGGAGCAGGGTCACGAGGATGCGCGCCCCCGAGCAGCCGATCGGGTGCCCGAGCGAGACTGCGCCGCCGTTTACGTTGACGCGCGCGGGATCGAGGCCGTGCTCCTTGATCGCCGCGAGGGTCACGCCGGAGAACGCCTCGTTGATCTCGTAGAGATCCCAATCGCCCGGCTTGGTGCCGCTCTTTGCGTAGAGCCGGCGCAGTGCCTCGACCGGCGCAATCGTGAACCACTTCGGCTCCACCGCCGCGGCCGAGTCGACGACGATTCGGGCCAAAACCGGAAGGCCGTGGTTTGCAGCGGTATCCGCGGAGGTCACCACGAGGGCAGCGGCGCCGTCGTTGATGCTCGAGGCGTTGGCGGCGGTCACTGTTCCGTCCTTCGAGAAGGCGGGCTTCAAGGTCGGCATCTTGTCGAGTTGCGCCTTCTTGGGCCCCTCGTCCTCTTCCACGTTCACGGGGTCGCCTTTTTTCTGGGGCACCGGGACGGGGACGATTTCGGCCTTGAACTTCCCGGCCTTCTGGGCCTGGATGGCGCGCTCGAAGCTCGTTCTGGCGAAGCGGTCTTGGTCCTCGCGCGTGAATCCATATTTCGCGGCGACTGCATCGCCGCAGGTCCCCATGTGGACCTGGTCGTAGGGGTCCCAAAGGCCGTCGTAGATCATCGAGTCCACGAGCGTGCCGTTGCCCATGCGGTAGCCGTTGCGTGCCTGGGGCAAGAGATACGGTGCGTTCGACATCGATTCCATGCCGCCCGCGACGACGACCTGCGCATCGCCCACCATGATCTCGCGGCGCGCGAACATCACGGCTTGGAGCCCCGAGCCGCAGACCTTGTTCACGGTGATCGCGCCGGTTGCGACGGGCAGCCCCGCCTTAATCGTCGCCTGGCGGGCCGGAGCCTGCCCCACACCTGCGGAGAGGACGCAGCCCATGATCACACGCTCGATCTGCTCGGGCTTTGCGCCGGCACGTCGCACCGCTTCGCGGATCGCGATGGCACCGAGTTCGGGAGAGCTCAGTGAGGCGAGGCCACCCTGAAACGATCCAATCGGGGTCCGCACGGCGCTCGCGATGACAACGTCGGTGGGCTGGCTCATCCGTTCTCCTGTGCTGATTGCGGCCTCGTCGGCCAGCGCAAGCTCGTGGAGTCGCTGTGACGCAGAGCCGCAGGGGCTGGGCGCCCTCGCTGGGGTGCGGGCAGCGGACCTCAGCCCGGGCACCGTACACGAATCAAAAGGCCGACGTCAAACGTAGCCTAAGGCTTCGACACGCCGGCGCTCGTCCGCCCAGCGGGGCTCGACCTTGACCCAGAGTTCAAGGTGCACCTGGCGTTCGACAAGGCGCTCGATCTCCTGCCGCGCTTGGCTGCCGATACTGCGGATCCGCTCGCCTCCGGTGCCGATCACGATGCTCTTCTGCGACCTGCGTCTGACAAGCAGGTTCGCGCGTATGCGAACGAGATCGGAGCGGGTTGTCTCGTCGTACTCGTCCACTTCGACGGCGATCGCATAGGGGAGCTCCTCCCGTAGCTGTTGAAAGACGGCCTCCCGTACGAGTTCGCCGGCCAGGAAGCGAAGGGGTCGGTCGGTGAGCTCGTCGCGCCCTCGGAGCGGGGGACCTGGCGGCAAAAGGGCCGAAAGAGCGTCCAAGAGGGGGCGGATTCCCGCGCCGCTTTGGGCGGAGAGGAGGAGTGCGGGGGGCCCCTCTCGAACCTCCTTCGGCGGCCAAAGTGCCCGCTTTGGCCGCGGCCGATCGCTCTTCGTCCCGACGACAAGCCACGGCTTGCCAAGCTTTGAAAGGCGCGCTGCAGCGACTTGGTGCGCAGGTTGCCAGCCCTTCGTGGAATCGATCAGAAGAAGGGCCACGTCGCAATCCTCGACGGCCGCCACGGCCGCCCGCTGCATGGAGGCGTGAAGTTCGCCCTTTCCCTCGTGCAGACCGGGCGTATCGAGGAGCAAAAGCTGCGCGCGCTCGACGGTCAGGATCCCAAGGAGTCGGCTGCGGGTGGTTTGCGGCTTTGGGGTCACGATCGCGAGCTTCTGGCCGAGGAGGCGATTGAAGAGCGTCGACTTCCCCGCATTCGGGAGACCGAGGAGCGCCACGACACCGCAGCGGTACGCGGCCCCGGCGTCGATGCGGGCGTTCTCAGCCAAGCTCGCGCTCGGCGTGGCGAAGCGCGGCCACCGCGGCTTCCCGCTCCGCCTGACGTTTGGAGCGTCCCACGCCTTCCCCAAGTGCCCGCTCCGCCACACGAACTTCGACCAGGAAGCGGCCCTCGTCGTTCTCGACGCCGCTATCCGCCACGTCATGGTAGGTAGGGACACAGCGGAAGTGTGCCTGGGCCCATTCCTGGAGCTGTGTCTTGGGATCGCGCTCCGGGGGGGCGCCCGCCTTAAGGGCGGCTTCGAAGCGCGCCCGCACAAGGGCGCCGACGGGTGCCGTGCCGGCATCCAGATAGATCGCACCCACGAGGGCCTCGAAAAGGTCGGAGAGGATGGAGTCTTTCTCGGCTCCTTCCGTGCGCTGCTCACTGCGACCAAGACGCACGTGCTTGCCGAGGCACAGCTCGCGCGCGAGACCCGCCAACGCACGCATATTCACGAGCGCGTGGCGCGCCCGTGTGAGCTCGCCCTCTGTCCAGTCCGGATGGGACTCGTAGAGGAGATGGGCGACGACGAGACCGAGGACCGCGTCCCCCAAAAACTCGAGCCGCTCGTTGCTCTCCCGCAGGCCCGTCTCGTTCGCGAACGAGGGGTGGGTGAGCGCACGCCGGAGCAGCGTCTCGTCCTTAAAGTGGTGACCGAGCGCCGCCTCGAGCTCGGTCCGAAAGGCTTCCTCTGCCGGCGCGGTCACTGCTCGGAGCTCGCGATCCACCCTCCGCCCAGGACGACGTCACCTTGATAGAAGACCGCGGCCTGTCCCGGTGCGACGGCGCGTACCGGTTGGTCGAAATGCACTGCGGCGCAGCTCGCGTCTGTGCGCTTAAGTTCCGCGGCGGCTCCCTCGTGGCGGTAGCGAACCCGAACTGTGACACGGATGGGGTCGTCGGGGGGTGCGCCCGCCACCCAGGTTACACCTTTCAGCGTCGCCGTACGCGCCAGGAGGTCTGCGGTCTCACCTACGACGACGCGCTTCGCAGCCGCGTCGAGACCGACCACGAACAGGCGCTCTGCGGCGGAAATGCCGAGACCACGGCGCTGCCCCACCGTGAAGCGGTGCACACCCCGATGCCGGCCGAGGACGCGTCCCGAGGTGTCTACGATATCGCCCGTGCGGGCCGACGCTTCCGGCCGTAGCTTCTCCACCACACTCGCATAGTCGCCATCGGGCACAAAACAAATTTCCTGGCTCTCTGGCTTTTCAGCGGTGGCGAGGCCGAGGCGACGGGCATGCGCGCGAACCTCGTCCTTGCGCATGGCTCCAAGCGGGAAAAGGGCCTTTGCAAGCTGGCCTTGGTCGAGATCGAAGAGGAAGTAGGACTGATCCTTGGCAGGATCGACCGCCGCACGCAGGCGGTGCCGCCCGCTCGACGGATCCTGCTCGACGCGGGCGTAGTGGCCTGTTGCCACGGCGGAGGCGCCAAGTGCGCGCGCGCGATCAAGCAGATGGCGGAACTTAAAGCGCTGGTTGCACGCCACGCAGGGGATCGGCGTCCGTCCGGCGAGGTATTCGTCGGCGAAGGCTTC
>Ga0209039_10003295_pt1 | contig 12711 bp, 11 predicted proteins | sample BogFormECP12_OM1_FD_188238 | JGI IMG/M metagenome (GOLD analysis project Ga0209039, IMG submission 188238) | Bog forest soil microbial communities from Calvert Island, British Columbia, Canada - ECP12_OM1 (SPAdes) (version 2) | ecosystem: Environmental > Aquatic > Freshwater > Wetlands > Bog ...
CCCCCCATACCCCCCCGCTCCTGGGGGGACCCATCCCCCCAGACCCCCCTTGGGGGGACAAGCCCCCCGACCCGCTGGGGACCCGTTCCCCCCAGGACCCGCTGGGGACCCGTTCCCCTGGGACCCGCTGGGGACCCCCTCTCCCCAGGCGCCACTTGGGGACCCGTACCCTGGACCCCTTGGAAGGGAGGCGAGCATGGGGCGTTCTGTGCTTGTGACCGGCGGGAACCGTGGCATCGGGCTGGCCATCGCACGGCGGTTCGCGGCCGACGGCGACAGCGTCACCGTCACCTCCCGATCGGGCGACCCGGTGGACGGGCTGGCGGTGGCCCGCTGCGACGTGCGCGACGCGGCGTCCGTCGACGCCGCCTTCGCGGCGGTGGAGGCGGACCAGGGGCCCGTGGAGGTGCTGGTCGCCAACGCGGGCGTGACCCGTGACACGCTGCTCGCGCTGATGAGCGAGGACGACTTCGCCGAGGTGCTCGACACGAATCTGGTCGGCGCCTACCGGGTGGCCAAGCGGGCGGTGCGCGGCATGATGAAGATGCGCCGCGGGCGCCTCATCTTCATCTCCTCCGTCGTCGGCATGTACGGCTCGGCCGGCCAGGCCAACTACGCTTCCTCCAAGGCCGGGCTGGTCGGCCTGGCCCGATCGCTGGCACGCGAGCTGGGGTCGCGCGGCATCACCTCCAACGTCGTCGCGCCCGGGTTCGTGGACAGCGACATGACGGCGAACCTGTCCGAGGAGCGGAAGGCCGGGATCAAGGCCGCCGTCCCGCTCGGCCGGTACGCCGTGGCGGCCGAGGTGGCCGCGGCGGTCGCGTTCCTGGCCGGCCCGGACGCCGGCTACATCACCGGTGCCGTCATCCCGGTCGACGGCGGGCTCGGGATGGGCCACTGAGCGGTAGTTGCGGGGAACCCACAATCGGTGACGCGCAGGCTTCGCGGAAAGGTCAGGAGGTACCTGACAGAGGGCGGCTAGCGACATTGATGAGGAACCGTGATAATTTTGGCTGAAAATCTCCACCACGAGGCCTTTACGCTCGCCTGAACTAGCCGCCGGCGCTGGAACCCGGCACAACTGGAGGAAGGCGAACTAAATGACCCGACGACCACCACGCGGCCGCCGCATTAGTGGCACTCAGGCTCTCGCGGTAGGAGCGACCGCCCCATACCTTGAGGCAGGCCGACGCACGGCGAAGGGCGGCGGGCGATGATCAGGTTCTCCAGAAGGAGCGGGGGCGCAGCGCTCCTGGCCGTCGTCTGCGCGACCGGGATGGCGGCCTGCAGCAGCACCAGCAGCTCGTCCACGCCGACTACCTCGTCGAGCTCTTCCGTGAAGAGCGGGGGCTCGCTAACCTACGCGCTGGATCAGGACGTAGCAGGCTTCAACCAGCTCACCGTGGCCGATAATGCGTTCGTGCTGGGGCAGATGATGGACCAGGTGTGGCCCTCGGTCTACAACATCCTGCCGAACCTGTCCCTGGCGCTGAACACCAACGTCGTCACGAGCGCCACGCTCACCAGCACGAACCCGCAGACGGTCGTGTACCAGATCAACCCGAAGGCCACCTGGTCCGACGGGGTGCCCATCTCGGCACAGGACTTCATCTACAACTGGCAGGCGCAGAGCGGCAACCCGGCGTACAAGGACGTCGGCGGCAAGGCTTTCCTTCCGGCCGGCACAGCCGGCTTCAACCTGATCAAGTCGGTGACCAGCTCCAACAACGGCAAGACCGCTACCGTGGTCTTCTCCAAGCCGTTCGGTGACTGGCAGTCGCTGTACGGCGCCGGCACGCCGATGATTCCCGCGCACATCGCGTCCAAGGTCGGCTTCAACACCGGCTTCCAGACCTTCGGCCCGGCGGTCCAGGTCTCCGGCGGTCCGTACGAGATCCAGAGCTACGCCCAGGGTCAGAACCTGATCGAGGTCCGCAACCCGCATTACTGGGGCGTCCCCGGCAAGCTGGACAAGATCGTCTTCCGGTTCATCACCGACGACACCCAGATTCCCCCCGCAATGCAGAACGGCGAGGTCAACCTGACCAACCCGACCCTGGCCTCGACCGCCTTCAAAGCCGCGGTCCTCGGCATCGCGAACACCACCACCGCGGTGATTCCCGGGCTGGAGTTCCAGCATATGGACTTCAACCAGGCCAACCCGTACCTGGCGCTGGCCAACGTCAGGCACGCCATCGCCGACGGCACCAACCGGGCGGAGATGGTCCAGCGCATCGTCGGGCCGCTCACCAGTAAGATCGGGCCGCTGCAGAACCGGATCTTCATGCCCAACCAGCCGCAGTACCAGAACACGAGCGGCAGCTACGGCCAGTTCAATGTCTCCGCGGCCAAGACCCTGCTCACGCAGTCGAACATGACGATGAGCTCGGACGGCTACTTCCACCCGAACTTCGGGCCGGAAAAGGGCAAGGACTTCACGCTCTCCATCTCGACCACCAGCGGCGTGCCGGTCCGGGCCGAGATCGAGCAGCTGTTCCAGGCCGACATGAAGGCCATCGGCGTCAAGATCAACATCCAGAACTACAACGCCAACACGCTGTTCGGCACCGTGCTGCCCAAGGGCGAATTCGACATCGCCCAGTTCGCCTGGCTGAATGGGCCGTTCGGCTCGGCAAACCAGTCCCTCTACTGCTCCTACACCAACGCCTCGCTATGCGGGTCGAACTATAACCACTACTCCAACACGCAGGTGGACAACCTGTTCAACCAGGCTGTGTCGACGGTCAACCCGGCCCAGGCGGCTAACCTGTACAACCAGATCGACTCGATTCTGTGGAAGGACATGGTCACCCTGCCGCTGTTCCAGGCGGCACAGCTGTACACCTGGTCCAACACCTACGGCAACATCATCCCCAACCCCAGCCTCATCGGCGTCCCGTGGAACGCCCAGGTCTGGGGGACGAAGGCCTGATGAGCCTGCACCACGTATCGCCTCCGGCCCGGTGCGGGCCGGAGGCGGCGCGGTGTGATGCGCGCCGATTCCCTCCTGCGTCGTAAGGGGATAGCGATGGGCGGATACATCCTGCGGCGGTGCCTGGCCGGGCTCGTGACCTTGCTGGTGGCCAGCTTCCTGGTGTTCCTCCTGGTCGCCGTGTCCGGAGACCCGCTGGCCACCCTGAAAGCGAACCCGCACGTCTCGCCGGCCACGATCCAGGCCGCCAGGGTTCAGCTGCACCTGGACCAGCCGTTGCTCGAGCGCTACTGGACCTGGCTGACCGGCATGCTGCACGGTAGCTTCGGGACCAGCACCACCGGCCAGGACGTGGGTGCCCAGCTCGGTGCTCGCCTCCTGGTCACGCTCAGGATGGTGATCCCGGCGACGATCCTGGCGGCGATCATCGCCGTCCTGATCGGGGTCCTGAGCGCCGTCAAGCAGTACAGCATCCTCGACCACACGATGACCGGCCTGGCGTACCTGTTCTACTCCACGCCCGTTTTCGTCGTCGCGATCCTGCTGAAGGACTTCTTCGCCACCGACGTGAACAAGGCCGCCGGGCACACGGTGCTCTACACGATCGGCCAGAACACGCCGGGCACAACCGGCGCGTGGCCCGTGTTCACCGACTCCTTCGCGCACACCGTGCTGCCGGTGATCACCCTGGCCCTCGTCACCTACGCCGGCTGGAGCCGCTACCAGCGTGCCTCCATGCTCGACGTGCTCAACGCCGACTACGTGCGCCTCGCCCGCGCGAAGGGACTGTCCCCGCGCCGGGTGCTCTACGTGCACGCGCTCAGGAACGCCCTCATCCCGATCACCACCGTGATCGCGCTCGACTTCGCGACCATCGTCGGCGGCGCGCTGATCACCGAGATCGCATTCGGCTGGGAGGGCATGGGCCGCTTCCTGCTCGGCGGCCTGACCGGCCCGATAAGCCCGGACGTGTACGTGGTGCAGGCCTGGCTGATGGTCGCGGCCACCGCCGTGATCGCCTTCAACATCATCGCAGACCTGGTCTACGGCCTGCTGGACCCGAGGATCCGCTATGCCTGAGCCGCCACCCGAGCCGTTTGGCCATTCGTTCATGCCGGAAGGGGCGCCGCACTACGGCGAGGTCATCGGCGGCGCGCCCGGGACCGAGGTGCGCGGCTCGAGCACGATGACGCCGGCCGAGCTGAGCTCCGAGACGCTGACCCCCGACCAGCTGGAGGCAGCCCGCGAGGGCCTCACCATCAAGAGCCGCAGCCAGCTGAAGATGGTGACGGAGCGTTTCTTCCACCACCGGATGGCGCTGGTGGGCCTCGGCATCTTCGTGTTCCTGCTGCTCATATCCACCATCGTGCCGCTGTTCTGGACCTACAGCTACTCGGCGATCACCGACCAGTTCGCGACCGGGCCCACGCTGCAGCATCCCTTCGGCACCGATCCGATCGGTCACGACATGTTCGCCCAGGTGCTCCAGGGCACGGCGACGTCGATCAAGACCGCCCTCGTGGTCGCCGTGATAGCCACCGTGATCGGGACCCTGATCGGGGCCGCCGCCGGGTACTACGGCGGGTGGGCCGATTCGTTGCTGATGCGTTTCACCGACCTGATCCTCGTGGTGCCGCTGCTCGCGATCTTGCTCGTGCTGTCCAACAAGTTCAGCAAGCAGGCCAACGGCTGGGTGTTCGTCGCGCTCCTGCTCGCGCTCCTGCTCTGGACGTACCTGGCCCGGCTGGTGCGAGGCACGTTCCTGTCCCTGCGCGAGCGTGAGTTCATCGAGGCGGAGTGGGCGATCGGCGCCACCGACGGGCGCATCATCTTCAGGCACATGATTCCCAACGCGGCGGGCGTCGTCGCGGTCAACGCCACCCTGACCGTGGCCAACGCGATGCTGATCGCGGCCGCGCTGTCGTTCCTCGGACTTGGCATCCAGCCGCCGCAGGTGGACCTGGGCAGTCTCATCGCGGCCGGCGAGGGTGACGCCACCGCCCTGCCCTGGTTGTTCTATTTCCCGGCGCTCTTCCTCGTCGCGGCCATCCTCTCGGTGAACTTCATCGGGGACGGGCTGCGCGACGCCCTCGATCCCACCCAGCGGATTCGCACGTGAGCGGGCCGCTCGCCCCGGCGCTCCTCGAGGCGACCGGGCTGTCGGTGACCTTCCCGACCAGGGACGGAGACGTCCGGGCGGTCCGGGACCTCAGCTTCACGCTGGAGTGCGGCGAGACCATCGGCATCGTGGGCGAGTCGGGGTCGGGCAAGTCGACCGTGGCGCTGGGCGTGCTCGGCCTGCTGCCCAAGTACGCCCGCGTGACCGGCTCGGTGCGCCTCATGGGCAGGGAACTGGTCGGGCTCCGCGAGGAGGAGATGGCGAAGATCCGGAGCAGCACCATCGCCTACATCCCGCAGGACCCGCTGAGCTCGCTCAACCCCGCGTTCACCGTCGGGTATCAGGTGTCGGAGACGATCTGGACCAGGCGGAACGTGTCGAAAGAAGAGGCCAACCGCCGCGCGGTCGAGCTGCTGGAGATGGTGGGCATTCCCAGGGCGGCCGAGCGGGCGGATAGCTACCCGCATGAGTTCTCCGGTGGCATGCGGCAGCGGGTCGTGATCGCCATCGGCATGGCGAACGATCCCGAGGTGATCATCGCCGATGAGCCCACGACGGCACTGGACGTGACTATCCAGGCCCAGGTGCTCGAGGCGCTCCGCGCCGCCAAGGAGCACACGCAGGCCTCGCTGATCCTGATCACCCACGACCTCGGCGTCGTCGCCGGCATGGCTGACCGGGTCATGGTGATGTACGCGGGGAAGCCGGTCGAGACCGCGCCAGCGGACGCCGTCTTCTACGAGTCGAGGATGCCGTATACGCTGGGCCTGCTCGGGTCGCTGCCGCGGCTGGACGCCAGCAGCCACAGTGCGCTGCGGCCGATACCCGGCAGCCCGCCGTCCCTGCTCAACCTTCCCTCCGCCTGCCCGTTCGCCCCTCGGTGCCCGATCGCCTACCAGCGCTGCCTGCAAGAAGAGCCCGCGCTGCTTGAGGTCAGCCCCAATCACGCGACCGCGTGTCACCGCTCGGCGGAACTTACCGCCGGCGACACTGGCCTGTTCGCTCCCTCCTGGGCCGATACTGAGACTGCGGATCCAGCCGCGGCCCTCGTGGCGACCGAGGTCTCCGGAGACGGAGACGGGACGCAACCAGCGGCCGCCAACAGGACGCTGATGGAAGTCCACGACCTGGTCAAGCATTTTCCCATCCGCGGTGGCAAGCTGATCAGGCACACGGTTGGTAATGCCCACGCGGTCTGCGGAGTCTCCTTCGACCTGGCGGAAGGGGAGACCTTGGGCCTGGTCGGGGAGTCGGGCTGCGGCAAGTCGACCACGGCGCGGACCGTCCTTCAGCTGCTGCCCGCGACTTCGGGGTCGGTTCGCTATCGGGACACCGAGCTCACCGGCCAGAGCCGGAAGCAACTCCGGCCGATGCGACAGCACATGCAGATCGTCTTCCAGGATCCGTACGCCTCCCTCGACCCGCGGATGCCGGTCGGCGAGATCGTGGCGGAGCCGCTGCGGGTGCACGGGCGCTGGGACCGCAAGACGGGCCCGGAACACGTCGACCGGCTCTTCGAGCTGGTGGGTCTCAACCCCGAGCACCGCAACCGCTTCCCGCATGAGTTCTCCGGCGGCCAGCGGCAGCGTGTCGGCGTCGCCCGGGCCCTCGCGCTCGACCCCAAGGTGCTGGTGCTCGACGAACCCGTGTCGGCGCTTGACGTCTCCATCCAGGCCGGGGTCGTGAACCTGCTGGAAGCACTACAGGACCGGCTTGGCCTGGCGTACCTGTTCATCGCGCATGACCTGTCCGTCGTGCGGCACATCTGCGACCGGGTAGCGGTCATGTACCTGGGCAAGATCGTCGAGATCGGCACGGGCGCGCAGGTCTACGAGACCCCTGCGCATCCCTACACGCAGGCCCTGCTGTCGGCGGTGCCGGTGCCGGACCCGGCCATCGAGCGGCAGCGGCGGCGGATCCTGCTCACCGGGGACGTGCCGAGCGCCGTCGCGCCGCCGTCCGGGTGCCGGTTCCGGACCCGGTGCTGGAAGGCGCAGGAGATCTGCGCCCAGGAGGAACCCGCGCTGACCGAGAGAGGCCAGGGCCATCCCGTGGCCTGCCACTTCGCCGATGTCACACGGGTTATTCCAGGCCAGTGACGCTCAGCTGGCCTGGCTCACCGACGACATGTTGGACCGGCGGCATGGCGGCGCGGTTGAAGTAGTCGCCCCATTCGCGTTCCTGGCCGGGCCGGAAGCTGCCTACGTCACCGGCGCGGTCATTCCGGTGGACGGCGGGCTCGGCATGGGGCACTGAACCTCTTTGTCGGGAATTCACAAGAGCGGCGCGGAACCTTCGGGCAGTTTGTCATTTTGCCAGCGGGCTGCTAAAGGGAAGGGTTGGGAGCGTGCTGATCACAACGGAAGCGGGACTGTATGGGAATCCTGGCGGGCAAGCGGATACTGGTCACTGGCGTGCTCACGGATGCCTCGATCGCGTTCCACGTGGCGCGGGTGGCCCAGCAGGAGGGCGCCATCGTAGTGCTCACCGGGTTCGGCAGGCTGAGCCTAGTGGAGCGAATCGCCAGGCGGCTGCCGTCTCCGCCGCCTGTACTTGAGCTCGACGTTACGGACGACGATCATCTGGCCTCGCTGGCCGGGCGGGTCAGTCAGCACGTGAACGGCCTGGACGGGGTGGTGCACGGGATCGCGTTTGCCCCGCAGGCGGCGCTCGGGGGCAACTTCCTGAACACGGCCTGGGACGACGTGGCGACGGCGGTGCACGTCTCCGCGTATTCGCTGAAATCACTGACGATGGCGGTGCTGTCGCTGATGACCGGCGGCGGGTCTGTCGTGGGTCTCGATTTCGACGCGAGCGTGGCCTGGCCGGGTTATGACTGGATGGGCGTCGCTAAGGCCGGCCTGGAGTCGTGCGCCAGGTACCTGGCACGTGACCTGGGAGGGCAGGGCATCCGGGTCAACCTGGTGGCGGCCGGGCCGCTGCGTACCATGGCGGCGAAGTCCATCCCTGGGTTCGATCGGTTCGAGGACGTGTGGGGGAAGCGGGCGCCGCTCGGCTGGGACATCGGCGACCCGGAGCCCGCCGCGCGCGCTTGCGTGGCGTTGCTTTCCGACTGGTTCCCCGCGACCACCGGCGAGATCGTACATGTCGACGGCGGCGTGCACGCCATGGGCACCTGATGGGCGAGTTCATCCTCACCCTGTCCTGCCCTGACCGGGTGGGGATCGTGCACGCGGTCGCGGCGTACCTGCACCAGGCAGGCTGCAACGTGCTCGACAGCCAGCAGTTCGGGGACAGGCCCGTCGGCCGGTTCTTCATGCGGGTGCACGTCGAGACGGTTCCCGGCGCGCCCGCTACCTACGACAGCCTGTACGCGGGGTTCACGGCCGTGGCTGCCGAGTTCGGCATGGAGTGGGAGCTGCACGACACCGCCGTCCGGCCGCGAGCGCTGATCATGGTGTCCAAGGCTGGGCACTGCCTGAACGACCTGCTGTACCGGCGTGCCGCCGAGTCGCTGCCCATCGACGTCCCGCTGGTGGTCGGTAACCATCCCGACCTGGCCTCCCTTGCGGCGGCGCATGGCGTCGCGTTCGAGCACGTGCCGGTGGACAGCACCCCGCTATCGGCGGAACGAGCCGAGGAACGCCTGCTCTGGATCATCCAGGAGATGGGCATTGATTTCGTGGTTCTAGCCAGGTACATGCGCATTCTGTCCCCATCGCTGTGCGCCAAGCTGCCTGGCCGCATCATCAACATCCATCATTCGTTCCTGCCGAGCTTCAAGGGTGGCCGCCCCTATCACCAGGCGCACGCGCATGGTGTCAAGCTGATCGGCGCTACGGCTCACTACGTGACCGCAGACCTGGATGAGGGCCCGATCATCGAGCAGGAAGTCGCGAGGGTCGACCACACGAACCGCCCAGAGGACCTCGCGGCGATCGGCCGCGACGCCGAGCGGATTGCCCTCGTCCGCGCGGTGCGCTGGCACGCCGAGCATCGCGTCCTGCTGCACGGGCGCCGTACTGTCATCTTCCGCTGAGGCGCCGGGGAGCCGACGACGGCGCTGGATGTGACCAGGCACTGAGGTATCCGAGGCGGAGGCGGGATCCGAAAGCTCGCCGGAGAAGAACCGCCGCGGACCCGTCCCGCCAGGCCCGCCGGAGAGGGCGCGGCACTGATTATGTGCCTGTGGCGCCCGGTGTTGCGGGACCGAGCTGGGGCAGGTGATCGCGGCTATCCGCGGCATTCCCTTGCCCTGCGGGCGGATGATGCCGATACTCCATTCATGGAAGGGTCGACGGCGGACACGCCCGCATCGCCCGAATTCCTCCGCGCCTCCGACGCGGAGCGTGACCACGCGGTCAGCGAGCTGAGGAACGAGTTCGCCGAGGGTCGTCTCTCGCACGAGACCTTCATGTACCGCATGCAGAGCGCTCTGGACGCGCGGAACCACGGTCAACTGGCGGGATTGTTCACCGACCTGCCGCCGCGCCGGCCCAGTCTGCTGGCCCGGATCCGGGCCGTCTTGCGGGGCGAGGACCCGGCCGCGCGTGATCAGCGGGCCGAGGAGGGCCTGGGAACCCAGCGGATCGTCGGCTCCCCCCACAGGCCAGGGCCGCAGGCGCTGTCCTGGATGCAGCGCCACCAAGGCCAACCCGCGGCGCCGCCGCCCGCCGCTGCGGACCCGGCGCCGCTCGTCTTCCCGCCGGGCAGCGGGGTCCGGTTCACCATCGGGCGGACCCGCGACTGCGACCTGTGCCTGACCGACCTGTCGGTGTCGCGGATGCACGCCCTGCTGGTGCGCCGCGAGGACGGCTGGGTGCTCGGCGACCTGGGATCGCACAACGGCACCAGGCTCAACGGCTGGCTGGTCCGCGAGCCAGTCCAGGTGCACGCGGGCGACCGGGTGGAGTTCGGCTCGATGGCGTTCATCATCCAGGGTGATCCCCCGGCGGAGCCCCCCGCCCCTGAGGGGCCTTCCGGGTAAAGGGCACGGAGTCGGCTAGTGGTGCTGCCGATTAATACAGCGTCGTAAAGGGCGGATGGTCTGGTTGCGTGGCGTTACCTGGTTTTGTCGGTGGGTGCTGGTTTGATGGTTGCATGTCCAGGACAGGTGCCCCCGATACGCCGCGGGTTGTGTACCGCACCGCGCGGTGCGGGCTGCGCGTGACCCGGGGACAGCAGCGTCGGCTGTTCGGGCTGCTGCGGTCGGCGGGGGACGTGTGGTGCTGCGTACTGGAGGTCAACGCGTGGCGGCGGCGCCGCCAGGATCCGGCACTGGCCGGGTACCAGGAGCTGTGCCGGGAACTGGCCAGGGCCGGTCCGGGGACGTTCGGAGAGCTGGACAGCGTGGGTGCCCGGTCGGTGTTGCGCCGCTACAGTGACGCGTGGTTCGCCGCAGCGAAGCGCCGTGCGGCGGGGGAAGCGTTGGTGCGGTTCCCGCGGCGCAGGCGGGGGCTGGTCCCGGTCCGCTGGTATGCGGGGACGTTCGGCCTGGACGGCCGGCGGCTGCGGCTGCCGGTGGCGCGGGGCTACCCGCCGCTGGTGGTGCGGCTGGACCGGGACCTGCCCTACCCGGCCGAGCGGGTCCGGTCGGTGACCTTGTTGTACGAGGCAGGGAAGCTGTGCGTGGACGTGACCGCGGAGGTGCCGATCGCGTCCTATCCCGCGGGTGAAGGCCCGGATCCGGGCCGGGTGGCCGGGGTGGACCTGGGGATCATCCACCCCTACGCCGCCGCCGGGCCGGACGGACAGGGACTGCTGGTGTCGGGGCGGGCGATCCGGGCCGAGTGCCGCCAGCACCTACGCGATAGCAAGGGCCGCCGCCGTGCGGCAGCGCGGCGGGCTCCCGGGCCGGGGCGGGGCCCGTCGCGGCGGTGGCGGCAGCACCGCCGCCGTGACCGGGTGGTGCAGGCCCGGCATGGGCGGCGGGTGCGGCAGGCCCAGCATGAGGCCGCCAAGACCGTGGTCGGCTGGGCCGTCGATCATCGGATCGGGACGCTGGCGGTCGGCGACCCGCGCGGCGTCCTGGACCTGGCCGCCGGGCGGCGGCATAACCAGCGGACCCGCACGTGGCGGATCGGGCACCTCATCCGCGCCTTGTCCGACAAGGCGCAAGCGGCTGGGGTCGCCGTCCGGCTGGTCGATGAGCGGGGTACGTCCTCCACATGCCCGTCCTGTGCCCGGCGGGTTCCCAGGCCCGCCGGGCGGGTGTTCAACTGCCCGCACTGCGGGCATACCGGGCACCGCGACCTGGTCGCGGCCGCCAACATCGCCGCCAGGATCCCTGGCGGCGGGACCATCGCCGCCCCATTCGGGGCGGGGATCACGCACCGCCGTGCCGGGACGCACCTGCCAGGTGTGCACACGGCACGACGTGACCCGCGGCGCCGGTCCTCATCGCGGCCCGCCGCAGGTCCCCTGGCCGGCACCGGCCCGCCCTGACCGGCACCCGCCGTCCGGGGAGTCGCTCGCCCAACGGCGAGGAGCACGCCAGCACGCCAGCCACCGCCGGTGAACTAACGAACAGGTGCACTAGAGTCGGGAAGCGTGACGACGGTTCTGCTGGTCCGGCACGGGCTTACCGCGACGACTGGTCATGTGCTGACCGGATGGACGCCGGGCATCCCTCTCGATGACCGGGGCCAGGCTCAGGCGGCCGCGCTGGCGGCCAGGCTGGCCCCGCTCCCGCTCGATGCCATCGTCAGCAGCCCGCTGGATCGCTGCCAGCAGACCGCGGCGGCGATCGCGGCCACCAGGGACGGCCAGCAGGTCATTACCGAAGAGCGGGTCGGGGAGTGCCGGTACGGCGACTGGACCGGCAAGCCGCTGAAGAAGCTGGCGCAAGAGCCGCTCTGGCGCGTGGTACAGGCCCACCCGAGCGCGGTGACGTTCCCCGGCCCGGGCGGCGAGTCCATGCCGGACATGCAGCACCGGGCGGTGGCCGCGGTCAGGGAATGGAATGCCAGGCTCGGCCAGGACGCTACCTATCTCATCTGCTCGCACGGAGATGTCATCAAGGCCATCGTCGCCGATAGCCTTGGATTGCACCTCGATCAGTGCCAGCGGATCCAGGCCGATCCGTGCTCGCTGACCGTGATCAGGTATACGCCGCTGCGGCCTTTCCTGGTCCGGATGAACGACAGAGGAGGTGGGGTGGATGACCTCATGCCACGCGCAGACGGTCACGGCCATGCCCGCAGTCGCGATAAGGCGAGCAGCGACGGGGCAGTCGGGGGCGGCTCGGGCGGGGCTGTTGGGGTTGAAGGGACTCACGGGGTCGACGGGACGGACCCGGTGAACGGTGCCGTCAGTATCCAGGCAGGCGCAGCTGCATCAAGTGGCCAGCAGCCGGCGGACACGCGAGGATAGGACTATGCCGGTCTATTTTTATGACCCGCCGGACAGGTTCGTGGCCGGCGCGGTAGGGCAGCCAGGAGAACGGATCTTCTACCTGCAGGCGACTTCCAGCGGTCGCGTGACCAGCGTTGCCTTGGAGAAGTTCCAGGTGAGCCTGCTAGCCGAGCGAATTGACGAGCTTCTCGACGAGGTGCTCAGGCGCACCGGGGGATCGCCCGACGTACCCGCCGCCGTCCCGGCCGGGCTGCAGGACGACGCGCCGCTCGACCTTCCGTTGCTCGAAGACTTCCGGGTGGGCGCCATCGCCCTGGCCTGGGACGGCGACGGCGGCATGGTGGTC
>Ga0209039_10003298_pt1 | contig 12697 bp, 16 predicted proteins | sample BogFormECP12_OM1_FD_188238 | JGI IMG/M metagenome (GOLD analysis project Ga0209039, IMG submission 188238) | Bog forest soil microbial communities from Calvert Island, British Columbia, Canada - ECP12_OM1 (SPAdes) (version 2) | ecosystem: Environmental > Aquatic > Freshwater > Wetlands > Bog ...
GCTACCGGCTCATGTATACAACTAACCCTGGTATGGGTAACCGATGTTGTGGCATAATTTAGCATTAGACTCGGGTGCACGATGTTCTGTCCTTTGTGATGTAACTCGTAACCCGTAACTCGCAACATTTCTCCTGTTTGGCCCGATATTTGCTTGCACATGATCCGGAGGTGCAGAAAATGTCCGGGAAAAACTGCCTTGGTGGTACAGCCCTTACAATTTTCATCATAGCCTGTTTGACGGCAGCCTGCGCCCTGAATGTGGCCTCGTCTAAGCTCTCCTCCGGAGATCGGCCGCCCGTTGTTACATTCCCCAAGCGGGTGGGTGTTGCCACGCTCACCGGTAACCTTGCAGCTCAGCAGGAGGCCACGACTCGTCTCTCGCGTGGCCTCATTGATCTTGGTTTCCAGGTGGTGACGAGTAACTGGAATGTGGACAAGGTCCTTGGCCGGTGGGCGGAAGGGGTTTTTGAGACTATCCCCGAGCCCGCTCGCAGACAGCTACAAGAGCAGTATGGGCTGGAAGGCATATTCGTCGGTATTCTGTCACAAGATCAGGGCAACGTTGTCAATGAGACCCGGCTCTCGCTCAGGCTCATAAGTGTGCCCACCGGAAAGCTCGTCTGGTCCGCTAACGTGCTTGGGGGAGGGGTTGCAGGCCTAAGCGGCGGTGTGAAAGATACGGCACTGGCGGCCGTGCAGAAAGCCTTAGCCTCCCTGGAAAAAGACCTTTACAAGGACCCTAAGGAAAATAAGCAAGGGACCAGGCAAACCTCTTCAACGCTGCAGCTTAAGGGAATCCAGTCGAAGAAATCAGACTAAGATATCGAGCGCTTTACCCAGCATATCGTTTTGCGCTTGCAGGGCTTTGATGTTCGCTTGGTAACCTCTTTGCGCCACGATGCTTTGGGTCAGTTCCTCGGCAAGGTCCACGTTGGACTGCTCCGACATCTTCCCGTCCGCTTCCTGAACCAGGGGGCCGGGAGTATCGACTTGCTTGAGGCTCAGCTCGGGCAGGCCGGACCCATCATCGGTGATTACCGATTCCGTTTTCTTGTAGCCCGACGTATTACTGTTGGCAATGTTGTTCGCGGCGACAGAAAGTTTTTTTTCAAAGACAGCAAGTCCAGCGAGTGATGCGCCTATACCACTTATCATATTCCATTATCGTCCGAATTTCAGAAATCTTGAGGGGGGGGGTAAGTAGCGCGACCGCTGCGCTCAAGGGCCGGGCCTCTGGCCCTTAAGGACCGGGAGCTGCGCTCCCTTGAGGAGCGTCGCCTGCGGCGGCTTAAGGTTGGAGGCAACTGCCTCAAGCGAAGCGGTCCTCGAATCACGCCAACGGCGTGATGGTCCTCAAGCGAAGCGGTCAGCCCTATCTGTTTCGTGATTCCGCTTGACAAGCGGCCTTAGAGCATCGTATACTTCTTTTGCCATGAAGGCGTGCTGGGTCTGAAGACCACAGCCTTCGTGGCCTTATTTTTTGCGGAAGTTCAAGATGGCAGTGGAAGATAGAAAAACATTTTTTGATCGCCATGCTGCTTCGTGGGACGAACGTTTCTATGACGCCGACCAGCGTGCGCGGCTTTCAGACCTGGTCGACTCGTTTGGACTGGCTGCCGGTAACGCGGTGCTTGACGTTGGCACGGGCACCGGTATTCTTCTTCCATTCCTGCGCGATACAATCGGTCACGAAGGCCGACTGGCTGCCATGGACTTTTCGTTTAAGATGTTGCAACAGGCTGCAGAGCGACGCAAATTTGTGGATGCGGTGCTTCTGAACGGCAGTGTGGAAGCGATTCCTTTCTGTTCGCGCCAATTTGATTTCGTGACCTGTTTTGCCGCGTTTCCGCATTTTCCGAATAAAGAGAAAGCTCTTCTTGAAATGGTCAGGGTCCTCCGGCCTGGAGGGAAGGTGGCCATAGCCCATCTCAAGAGCAGCGATGAGATCAACCGATTACATGGGCAGATCGGCGGGGCTGTGGCCCGCGACCGGATTCCCCACTCCGAAGCGCTGCGTCTTCTCATGGAAAGCTCAGGGCTCATCGACATCTCCATAGTGGACGAGGTCGGCCGGTTCATTGCCCAGGGACGGAAGGCCTGATGCATCATTCGATCGAACTTTACGATATCCATGTGAAGCTGGGAGATGTAACCGTGCTCTCCGGAGTGAGTGTCGAGGCGAAGCCCTATGAGTTTGTCTCTCTCGTTGGCGGCAACGGAACAGGCAAGACCACACTTCTCAAGGTTGCCAATGGCATGCTCCGCCCCTTCAAGGGGATCGTAAAGATGGTTGGGCATGAGCTCTGGCAGGGAGCCAACGGCAACAACGGCGTGCGAAAAGAGATCGGGTTTGTACCGCAGCGATCCGTCTCCAGGCACTTCCCCATGCGCGTGGACGAGGCAGTGCTGATGGGACGCTACGGCAAGATCGGCCTGATGCGGAAACCGTCGCGGCAGGACTGGGACAGGACGCACGAAGCCCTGGAGATCGTTGGTATGACCGGGTTCGCGGCTAAGCTTATACATGAGCTCTCGGGCGGCGAGCAGCAGAAGGTTGCGCTGGCGCGCGCGCTTGCGCAGGAGCCCTCTATACTGCTCCTCGACGAGCCCACCACCTATCTCGATGCTGATTCGCAATCTGAGATCATGGAGACGATCCACAGAATGCATCAAGAGCGGGGCCTGACAACGCTCCTCGTCACCCATGACCCGCACTGGGTTGAGCAGTATAGTAATAAGGTTTATCTCCTGAAGGAAGGGAAGAGTCACCTGATCAGGCAGAAAGCATGAGCTGGATCGGGTCTCTGAGCTTCCCCTTTATGCAGCACGCCCTTGTCGGGGTGCTCTTTGCAGGCATCGCTTTTCCCTTAATCGGGGTTTTCATCATCTCTCTCAATCTGATTCCGCTCCGTTTTGCCATGATGCACGTAGCCCTGCTTGGAGGGGCCATCGGTCTGTTCATACATTTCGACCCCATGCTCATGGGCCTGCTTCTTTGCGCCCTATCTGCGCTGGCTCTAGGGCCGCTATCTGAAAAGACAAAAATCGGCCTCGGCACTATTTCGGGCTATTTCATGACCCTGACCCTGGCCCTTTCCTTCATCCTCTTTTACAAGGGCAAGATCAACGTCATCCAGGCCTTCAGCATACTCTGGGGCAATATCTTCGCGCTCACCGCCTGGGACCTCGTCATCATCGGGGTCGTGAGCCTCTTCGTTCTATGTATAATCTTCCTCTTCTTCAAGGAGATACAAGCGATTCTCTATGACCGCGAGATCGCGCTCGCTGTCGGCATACCCGAGAAGTCGCTCTACTACCTGATCGTTTTCATGCTTGGCCTGACGATCGCCGTGTCGATGCGTATGATCGGTGCGCTGCTCGTGGATGCTTTCGTGCTCCTGCCCGCAATGGCAGCCGGCATGATCGCGAGAAGTCTGAAGCAATCATTCATCCTCTCCTCATTCTTTGGTCTTGTTTCGGGAATGAGCGGCCTGTACTTATCATTTCGCTTCGACATGCCAGCAAGCTCCACCATCATCCTGGTGGCGTCGTTCATAATCGCTTTAAGTATGTTATTTGGAAGGAGGTTCACCCGTGCATAATGCCGATTCGTATTCACTCGTATACCTTCCGGGTACCCGCTTGCGGGTGGGGCTCCTCGCTGCCGCCTCGGTCTCCGAATGACTCCGAATCGGCATAGACCTCCACTAACGTGTTGCAGGTCTTTGATAGTGTTCTGTTTGGGGGTAGCACTTCTCGCTATGTCGTCGCTTGCGTGCGCAGCAGGGCAGGTTGTTGTCGCGTCAACGTCGCTCACCGGGGCCATCGCAAAGGCTGCGGGCGCTCAGGAGGCGCGGGTACTTACACCGGCAGACGCCGGCCATCCCCCTGAATACGACCTGAAGCCTGCGGATCTTCTCAAGCTGGAAGGGGCCGACGTTGTCGTTTACGCAGGTTATGAAAGGATGGTGTCACGGCTTGTTGAGACCTCCCGCAACAAGCAGATCGTTGCGATCCAGGTGGATACGACACTCTCGCCTGAGAATATCATCGCGCAGGTGCATAAAGTTGCAGGCGCCCTGAAGACAGAGAGAGAGGCAGGCTTGTGGGAGAAAGGCTTTCTCCAAAAGCTCACGTCACTCAAAGGCAAGCTGGCTCCGGTTGCCGGAAAACGTGCCGTGGTGCACTTTCACGCCAGGCCCTTCGCCGCGTGGGCAGGTCTCACGGTGGTTCAGGTTATCCCTCTCGGGGAGTTGACACCAAGGGTCATAGCCGATTCAATCGCTCAAAAGCCTGACGTGGTGGTGGATATTCTGCACGCACCGGTAGCAAAGACCATTGCAGACAACGCAAACTGCAGGTACGTTCAGCTTATCAATTTCCCTGGGGTGGATAAGACAGCGAGCCTTGAAGATATCTTCGAATATAACACCAACCAGCTGCTGAAAGCCTTCCATAGCCGATAGTGAGCGGTGAGCTGTTTACCGGTATTACTTGGCCGGGACCCACGCCTTATGGGAGGGAACATACCTGTCACCCACCCACTGGCCCGGGACAGTCACCCATTCACCAGGAACATTCTGGGGAGCCTCGGCCCTCGGCGCTGGCGGAGGGGCAGGGGCAGCGCTTGGGCCCTGGTAGACATATCCTTGCGGCTGCGGTGGATAGGCATAGGCTGGCGGTGGATAGGCATACGCGGGTCGGGGGTAGGCATAGACAGGCGCCGGCGGTGGATAAGCATAGACCGGTGCCGGTGGATAATAGTACGGGCGAGGCGCGACAGCCGCACCAAAGAGAAATCCCCCGAAAAAGGCAGCTCCCGGTACCCACCAGTTGTAGTTGTAATAGTATCCGTGAGCCTGGGATCGTTGCGGCACAGCTAATAACGAGAGCATAAGTGCAAAGGCCACCATGATAAGCACAATTTTCTTCATACGAACCTCCCTTGATACCTACGCTTCTAATATAACACAGCCGCGTAGCACTGGCCAGTGAGTGAAGAAACAGTCTGTCCGCGCCGTTATCATGGCAGGGATCCAGGGTCTAACAGGAGCTTTCTCTTCCAGCGCGATTGTTACGGTCCATCAGCATGAAGACGAAACTCAGAAAAAAGAAAATGGCTGCGAGCAGCATGAACGAGAATCCAGCATAATCATTTCTCGTTGGGTGAAAGAGAGGGGCCAGCTCACGCAAGTTTACTGCGTGAATGAGCATGATGGCGAAGCCCAACGAGCAGAACCTTGCAATCCTGGCGCGTTCCTTCAAGGAAATGCGTCTTATTGAAAAACCTTCAAATAATCCTCTCCAACCCTTGAGAGAATCTCTGTCCGGAAAGACCTGCGGGATGTTGAAACTGTCGTCCTGAAAGGCATTGCCATATTTCGAGGCGAGAAAACTTTCTTCTTTTCTGAGTGTCGGTCCGTACGACCAGAAAAAAAGAAACGGGTATGCTGCGACCAGATAGAGATTGCCGCTCAAGACGCACAAACTCGAATCAATCAGGTAATTCGCCAGGTAATAGGGATGTCGAACCACGCCATATATCCCCCTGTCACAAAGAACTACATTCCGTATCAGGGCGCCTTTGGCAACAATGTGTAGGAAACAACCTATGGCAAGCAGACCAAAACCGATCGCCACGGTAGCGATGCTATGACTGTAAATTGCCGAGGAGGCAAAAGAACAGACGACGACGACATCTCGAACGTTGCTCCTGGTAAGAAGATTCTTTTCGCTCTTCATGGACAACGCCATCCTGTATAGGTTCGCTCTTGCCAAACGTGTTCAACAAAACCAGTCGCATTACTCACTTCTTCAGATAAACGAGATCGGTGGGCGCAAACTTGTTTCCTTTCCTTGCCGTCGCCGAGGACGCATCCGCGCCAACGAAATCGACAACTTCAATCTCTCCCCTGTAATCTCCCTTTACCTTTCCGAGCGGCGTTTTGGTCGCCGCATCTATAATCTCGCCACCAGACGCATAGACCTCAAGGATGTCCCCCTTCTCCAGCCCTGACAGTCTGCCCGCGTTGATAAAGATTTTACCCTGTTCCGTTGAGGCTACACGGGCGTGCCAGTCCAGGGACACGATGAGCTTCTCAATGTCCTGCGCGATGGGTTCTATACCGAGATCCACTGCCTTGTTGGGTTCTGCATTTGACGTCGCATCCTGCTCCCGGGTCAGAAAGGCGCCACTGCCCGTCAACTGCCTGAGAATCAACCCCGTTTCTGCATTGTACACGGTAAATGAGATCTTCTTGCCGGAACTCGCCGGTGTATCGAAAAGAGTGCCCTGCACGACGGCCTGTATGCCGTGAAGTTCATCCAGGTCCCTCATGGCCCTAGGTTGAGTGACGTCACCGCGAAGACCTATCGATTTGGGATCGACGCATATGATCACACCCGTGCTTTCCAGATTTGTGATAAGTCTGCTGGTGACACGTTCAGTAATCTGCTTGGACTGAGCATCCGTCCCACCGCTCATCGGCAAAACAAGCACGCGACGCTTTAAGTTCGGCGAGGGATTGACCGATCCAGTCTTTTGGAGGGATGCCATAGAGCCCGTACCGGCAGGAGGCACGGCAGCAGGCCGGGCGGGAGGGACTTTCTGCGCCGGGATTCCCGTCTTCTGATTGTACTCGGCCTCGAGCTTGTCCAGCCTGGCTTTCAGCCCTTGTTCCTTTTCTGTGGGGACCGGGGATCGGAAGGCAAAATCATCAAGCGTACCCGGCCCATACTGATCTCTGCGCAGCCAGACAAAGAGTGGTTCCGCAGGGGTGTCCATGTACCTCGGGTTCTTGCCATAGACATATTCGACACCGTCGACGACCTTGACGTCCCCCGGTTGCGGCTCTTTTGGAAACGGAGTTTTGCAAGATACGAGAAGAAGGAAGGCAAGCAGCATAATCAGTGTACGCGGGGTTTTCCCCGGCCCGCAGGCAGTAACCGCTCTGTTACCTGTAGTGATCATGTACAATCCCCGCTCATGAGGCTCTCAATCAGAGACAAGCACGCCGAGGCCTCGGACCGACGTTTAAGGAGGTATTATAGCATAATAAGTCCGCCACGTCTCCGTGATTGTTGCCCTCGTGAGGCAACCACGATGTGCTTTGCTTATGCGTCGAGACAAAACTACACGTCCTTCCGGGCGGCACGGGCGGCAGCTGGTTCGATAAGGGTTTGGGGGGGTGCCGCCGCCCGATTGCCGGAAGGGTGCGGTTTCAGATTCCTCTGTTCGTCCTTTAACGGATAAGTCGCGGGTAATTGCAAAAAGGTTACAAACATAGTTAGCCTCCCTGCCTGTAACCTTTTGCGGCTTGGCCGCGACTAACGAAAAGTAGAGGTTCGAGTTTTGACATTTCGAATTTGAGGCTTTTTCTCGGATCTGTCCGGAATTTTTATGTTGGGGCTTAGCGGTTGAAGCACCAGGCGGATTCAGATAGAATGTTTTAACTGGGGCTGCCAATGCCCGTACCATGCAGAGTAGAGGAGATATGTAACGGGAGTGATAGCTGCTCCGGGGTCGTAATGGATAATAACACCTACAGCCCGGATGATTATCAGATCGTGCGCCGGGTTATTGCCGGCGACGTGAATGCGTTTGAGCACCTGATGAAAAAATACCAGCGTCTCGTTCTGGGTGTTGTGAAGAAGCACGTGCCGTTCGATGAGATAGAAGACACGGTGCAGGATGTATTCTTGAGAACCTATCGATCGCTGCCGGCGTTCAAAGGGAACAACTTCAGCCACTGGCTGTCGGTGATAGCGGTGAGAACCTGCTACGATTTTTGGCGCGAACATTACAAGTCTCGTGAACTCGCGATGAGCTCGCTTACGGAACAGCATCAGGTGTGGGTGGAGGCGGCCTTATCCGAAAAATCAAGCCAATCGTTTCATGAAGCAGGCATGAAAAAGGAAGCCAGGGAGATTTTGGACTGGGCTCTGGATAAACTATCGGCCGAAGACAGGATGGTGCTGGAACTGGTCTATCTCGAAGGTCATTCGGTGAAAGAAGCAGCCAGCCTGCTCGGCTGGAGCACGGCCAATGTAAAAGTGCGATTATTTCGCTCCCGCAGAAAACTCCACTGGTTGTTCACGGGGGCGACGAAACATGGAAGGAGTGATCTATGAAAGTCTCCAGAGACGAGATGCAAAGGCTCACGGAACTATTGCGACAGGCGTATTGGGGAAAGGAAAGATGCGAAGTCGGTACACAGTGGCAGAGCAGCGTGATGGCTGTCATTCGGCAGATGGGCCCGGTCAGATCCACGCCGCCTTTCCTGTCGACTTTCGAGCATTTGGTCTGGCGGCTTGCTCCGGCCACCTCTCTCTTGACGCTCGGGCTCGCCGCACTTCTGGCGTCAATGGACGTGGTATTCGAGTACGATCTCTTTCAACTATTTCTGAATGCGATAGAGGAATCGACATTGGCACACATTTTCGGTGTGTGAGGAGGGGGCATGAATACCGGGAAACTTATAGCAGGCGTGGCCCTTGTCTTCATTGTTGGCATCTTGGTCGGTTCAGTGGGCATGAGCCTCTATATCAAACATCACTATCGTCATTTCATGCCGGAGCGAGGAAACAGAACAGCCTTCATCATGAAGAGGCTATCGAAGGATTTGAGCCTTACGCAGACTCAAGAGGCTGCGATAAAGAAGATCGTTGAGAAGACGGAAGAGAAAGTTCGCGAGCATTTTCTCCAGAGGCGGTCTGAAATGACTGCCATTATTGACGATGGCTTCTCACAGATGAGAAAAGAGCTTGACGATGCTCAAAAGAAGAAACTTGACGAGTTAAGAGAGAAATTCGAGAGGCGCAGGCAAGCGAGGGAAGAAAGAGACTTTCATAGGCCGCCGCCCAAGCCGGAATAGCCCGCTTTTCTTTGGAGGCAGCCACAAACGCGGTGCCCACAGTCGACGCTGCACCCGGCTTGTTCACCACGATGAGCGGCTGCCCCAGATATTTTCAACAGCCACTCCAGCCTTTGCCTTCATCATTCAACTTTTTTTCTTGTAAATCAAAAAAAGACTCTTCGGATTCGCTGAGCATGCCTCCAAAAGTGACCGGTCCTTGAGTGCCCTTTCCCCCGCGGTTTGTTGTTGAGTTGTCAAGGAAAACGAACCGGACGATCGTAGCTGGCGAACTGAGACAGAGACCAACGCTGCGCGCAGTCTGTGACGTCAATCCGGCAGAACTGGCATTGTGGGATGGGCTTGACGGATGTGGTCGCAAGGCGATATAAGTTTCCACGCGCACGCGAAGTTTCGGGCTCGCTGGACTCCGGATGAAATAAGAAGAGCATGCAACGACGACGTCTCATCATACTGGGAATTGGACATCTCGCAACCGACATCAATCAGGGGGCATTACCCGCCTTGCTCCCCTTTCTCATTGTGGAGTACCATCTTTCATACAGCGCTGCGGCGGGAATCGTCTTCGCTGCCAACATTTTTTCCTCGCTCATCCAGCCCGCGTTCGGACACTTTGCGGACCGTCTTTCCAAAACGTGGCTTATACCGGCGGGCATGCTGGTTGCCGGGACAGGAACCGCTCTCATAGGCATTGCACCGAATTACTGGTTCATCTTCTCCGTGGTTGCTGTGAGCGGGATTGGCATGGCCGCCTTCCATCCGGAAGCAGCCCGTCTGGTCAACCGCGTGGCCGGCAGGAACAAGTCAAGCGCAATGAGCATATTCTCTACCGGTGGCCAGCTCGGTTTTGCAGTCGGCCCGTTGCTGACCACCACCCTCGTGCTCGCATGCGGGCTAAAGGGCACGCTCTTTCTTTTTGTGCCCATGGTCCTGACCGCGCTTTTCCTTATACCCGTGACCGCCCAGCTCGGCAGGCAGGAACGGGAGACTGCCGCGGTCGGAACCTTTAGCGCGCAGGGAAATGAGCCGGATCAGTGGAGAGCCTTCCTCATTCTGGTGGTCGCCATCATGCTCCGCTCCGTTCTCTTTTACGGGCTGAACACGTTCCTGCCACTTTACTGGCTCAACGTCCTGCACCAGTCGAATGCAGCCGCGGGCACGATACTGACGGTCTACTTCAGCTGCGGGGTCTTCGGAACCCTTCTCGGCGGAAGACTGGGAGACCGGATCGGGTATAGCCGGATAGTCTTGATCAGCCTTCTCGCGATGGCCTTCATACTGCCTGTTTTTCTCTGTCTCACGACCGCCCGCGCGGCAATCTTGGCCATTGTGCCGATGGGCTTCATCCTGTTTCTCTCTTCAAGCTCCGTGATCGTGATGGGACAGAAGTACCTGCCCAACCATGTAGGCCTCGCGTCGGGCGTGACCCTGGGCCTGACCATTACCGCGGGAGGAGTAGCAGCGCCTTTCCTCGGCAAAATAGCTGATGTTTACGGAATCCATTCGGCAATGTGGAGTCTTACGTGCGTGCCCGTGATCTGCTTTTTACTCATCCTCGCCTTGCCAAGCTCCCGGCAGTATCATGACCGGCGGGAATAAGCGCAAAATCAGGTCGGAGGAATTTGATGGAGATTGAAGTAATGGACGATGCAAATCTGGCTGCCAGAAAGGCTGCTGCGGTCATTGCCGGAGACGCACGGGCCGCTGTCGCGCAGAGAAACCGGTTCATTTTTGCAGTCAGCGGCGGCCTTACCCCATGGGTAATGCTGCGTGCCCTGGCAAGCGAAACGCTTCTCTGGGAGCGCGTACAGGTGGTTCAGGTGGACGAGCGTGTGGCTCCGGCAGGAGACCCGGACCGAAATCTCACGCACCTGGCCGAAAGCCTGCTCGAGCGAGCCTCACTCCGGCCCGAGCAGGTATATGCCATGCCGGTAGAATGGACTGATCTGCAGGCCGCTGCAGCGCGCTATGCTCTGACCCTTCAGGAGATAGCCGGCTCACCATCTGTGCTCGACCTCGTCCATTTGGGCCTCGGGCATGACGGCCACACAGCCTCCCTGGTGCCCGGAGATCCGGTCCTCGACGTTACTGATGCTGACGTTGCACTGACCGGGACCTATCAGGGCAGGCCTCGCATGACGTTGACCTACCCGATCCTCAATCGGTCCCGGCGCATCCTGTGGCTGGTGACCGGAACAGATAAAGCCGAAATGCTTGTGCGATTGCTTGACGGCGATGCGTCAATTCCAGCCGGACGTATTAGCAGGGAACGAGCCTTGGTGATCGCCGACCGGGCAGCAGCGGAAAAACTAAAAAAGGGCGGGTGCTGTAATTTCGCTACGGCGTGAGGGCGTGATCATTTTTCCAGGCGTTCCGAAAAAGATTTTCCTTGCTAAAGAGTGCCCTACTGTGGGATAATGGATAGTTGCCAGGGACTCCTCAGGCCTTGGTGCCGATTTGCTAAGAGCGCTGTTCCCTCGGAAGGAGTTCCTTTGTTGTTCCAGAAACCTTTACCGGCACTAAAAATAAAAGGAAAAATTGCCGAGGTGCCCATTATTCAGGGCGGGATGGGTATCGGCGTGTCGCTGTCACCCCTTGCCAGCGCTGTCGCGAAAGAAGGTGGAGTCGGTATTGTGTCGAGTGCCTGCCTCGACAGACTCCTGTCGAAACGAAATGGCAAAACGCTCACTACGTACGAGGCAACTTTTGAGGAAGTCTCGCTCGCCAAGGCGAAAGGCGGCGTCGCGGGCATAAACATCATGGTTGCGCTTGCTCGCGACTATGATAGCTCTGTAAGGGGTGCCATCGATGCCGGAGCAGATATTATCATCAGCGGTGGAGGATTGCCACTCCATCTTCCGCATATTAAGGAGCCTGGCGATACGGCTCTGGTTCCCGTGGTATCGTCAGCAAGAGCCCTTGACCTGATATGCAAGAAGTGGGAGCGTGCAGGCTATCGGCCTGACGCTGTCGTGCTTGAGGGGCCCCTTGCCGGTGGCCATCTGGGATTCGCCTTCGATCAGATATACCTCGAATCTAACAGGCTGGAGAACCTTTTTCTTCCGGTCAAGGAGATGTCACTTAAGTACGGGGGCTTTCCTGTTATCGTTGCGGGCGGGATCTATACGCACGAGGATATTGTAAGGTTTTTGCGGCTGGGAGCAGATGGAGTGCAGATGGGGACTCGCTTTCTGGCGACAGATGAAAGCAGTGCCTCGCCAGCCTACAAACAGGCTGTTGTGGATGCCCGAAAAGAGGATATACTGGTCGCAAAGGAACCTGGTTCACCCTGCGGCATGCCTTTTATGGTGATCAAGAACTCACCCATGTTCCGCTCGGCCCTCGAAGGGAAGAGGGAGCCCTTCTGTGACAAAGGGTATATACTCTCCAGAAACAGGGAGGGGGTTTTCACGCGGTGTCCCGCCAGGAATGACAACAAAAGCACCTTTTGCATCTGTAATGGCCTCTTGAGTTCGGCAGGTTATAACCCACTCTCCGAGCAGCCACTCTATACAGTGGGTGCAAATGGCTACAAGGTCGACAAGGTTCTGAGCGTGAAGACGTTGATGGACGAACTGACCTGCAAAGCCTCAACCCGAGACCTAATTAGCCTTGTGGCGTAGCAACGCCCATTAAATCGCTAAATTTTTCCTTCTTCGTTACAGGATCCTCTGTTCCCATACTACAAAGAGAAGATGTATATTAGTGCTTTTCAGGGTAATCATTTCCTGCTTGTCGACGCGATCCCGTAATAGTCGTCTGCCCAGCGCTTGCGCGCAGCGTTGTCCCATCTGTAAAGGCCGTGAGCCATGTCTGTCAGGT
>Ga0209039_10003299_pt1 | contig 12694 bp, 12 predicted proteins | sample BogFormECP12_OM1_FD_188238 | JGI IMG/M metagenome (GOLD analysis project Ga0209039, IMG submission 188238) | Bog forest soil microbial communities from Calvert Island, British Columbia, Canada - ECP12_OM1 (SPAdes) (version 2) | ecosystem: Environmental > Aquatic > Freshwater > Wetlands > Bog ...
CGTGTGGCACGAGTGCTGTCAAGGACCCGAGTTTCGTTGAACTGCTGGCGAACGAAATTGGTTCTGACCGAATAATCGTCTCCCTCGATCACATAAATGGGAAGGTTCAAGTGAAGGGCTGGACGGAAGCGACCGACTTAGATGCTTTTGTACTCGCCCAAACGATGCAAGAACGCGGAGCCGGGCAAATTCAATTTACTTCTGTAGAGGCTGATGGCGCATTCACCGGACCAGACTTAGAAATGACCGCTAAAATGGTACAATCGGTGAGCATTCCGGTGCTTGCCGCCGGGGGCATTCGGACCTTGCGCGATCTGAAGCGTCTCAAAGAGATTGGCGTGTACGGCGTGATCGTTGGCAAGGCTCTTTACGAAGAGCGTTTTACTTTGGGTGATGCGTTAAAGTTATAATTCGAGAAGTCAACTACAACTCATTATTTGCGAGTGTGGGCCCAAGAATGCTTGAAATATTCCTTGTTTTTTGGCCATCCTTTACCCTCGGAATCCTCCACTCGTTGCAGCCCTGCGAGGACAAGGCCATCTTTTCCTTCTACGCGTTTGGAGTCTCTCGGGACTGGAAGGATGCCTTCAAACTCTTGAATTTGTACGGGGCGGGTCTCCTTTCAGCAAACCTCGCAATCGGCTTAGTTTTTACCATAATTGGGGCAACGATTCTAACTTATGTTCCCCCAGTGCCGCTTGCGGTATTTGGCGGGGGTGTGACGATTTTTGCCGGGATTTTTATGTTTTGGCGCTGTGAAAAAGAGGTTTATGACCCGCATAGCCGGCAAAAACAAGAGATTGGGACCTCGCTTACCCGGAAAACTAACTCTGCTTACGGTCTCGGCATGTTGGCTAGCATTCCCCCGTGCGTGATGGAACTAATCATTTACATCCAAGCGACAACTTACGCAGCGGAGTACGGCATTCTCTCGGGGTTGCTCGCGGTTTTCTACTTTGGCATCGGCACGTGGATTGGACTTTACCCGCTGGGCATCATTGGATTCGCCGGGTCTCGAGCCAAAGCCAAGGTGAGCTCCCCGTGGAGACTTGCTAAAATTACAGCCGTCTTGATGATCATTCTTGGGGGCGTATACTTAGTTTTGGCCCTTCTTGGCATCAATCTGTTCCCCACGATTGTCTAAACTCTTTTTTTGGTTTCTCGCCCTATTTAAGGGAGTCAACTAAAAATTGGCCACCTTAATTTTAAAATTCTTAATTGCTATATATCATATAACGAACTGAGATTGGGAGTTAAGATATTGGTTCTAAAACCATGTGCTGTTTGCGGGAATAAAAAGTCGGTTTATGAATGTCCCAAATGTGGGAAAGCCTACTGTGAAACTCACGTTGGCAGCACGGACAAATTCTACTGTAATCGGGACAGCACAAAATATACTCCCGAGGAAGCAAGGCAAAATAACGAGCGTTGCACGCTCGCTCTTAATTCTATTTGCTTTAAATGCAGAAGTCCCCTGTACATCTCTCAGTCAAATGGGGAATCTTTTTTAAAATGCTCTAAGTGCGATTGGACGAGTTTAGAAGCCGAACCTCCCCTCAAAAGCGACCAGCGTTCGACCCTCATCAAGGCGGCCATTCGGCGCGGGTATTTGCGCAACGACCATATCTGCGGTTCCAAATTGAGGAAAGACCCGGGGGCACAATATTGCCCAGATTGCCTCATTGAAACGTTGAAGCGGGACCCCACGGTTTCATTCAACACCATTAGTTCGATGTTTGGCATGAAAGTTGACGCCATCCCCGAAATCTTGGCAAAATTGCTCCAAGAGCAAAAAATCCAAGGATTCATCGAGGAGAAGAATAAAGTCTTCATTTCTATTACAGATACCTTCTTCAGCGAGCTCAAGCAAACTCTGCAGTCGAGCGGAAAACTTTCGCTGCAAGAGATTGCAGATAATATGACTCTCGATATTGAATATGTAAAACAAATCGTACTGAAGCTGATTCGTGACGAACACTTCCGCGGATGCTTCTCCCAAGACTTTAATACCTATTACCAAGAAACGTACCTCCTGAAAGAGCTCATTAGCATCATATCCGAGAAAGGGCGCTCTCCCATCCAAGAGTTAGCAGATGTTTTCAGCATCCCCTTCGGAAATGTTAAAAATTACCTAGTTGGGTTGTTGAAAGATAAGCAACTTAAGGCTTATTTTGCTGATAATGGCAATGAAATCGTTACGGTCGACAAGCTCGAGAGCGAAATTCGGCAATACGCAAATAAAGTTGGTTTGTTCCAGCTCGAGGATGCCGCAACCCTCTTTAAAGTCGCAGTAGAACTCGTGCGGAGAGCATTGGCCTCCATCGTCAAGAAAGGGCACCTCCGGGGACTGTTCACTCAAAAGCGGGAATTCATCACCGAGGAATTGCTCCGAGAGAAAATCATCAGTATTGTAAAGGCCTACCGGATTATGAAGCTCGGAGAGCTTGCCCGCCGCCTTGCAATTACGGAAGTGACAGTGGAAGATGCACTCGCCACGATGATAGCGAACGGGAACATTGGAGGCTACATCGACATGGGGCGGCGTGAATTTGTTGCCGATGCGGTGCAGCCCGCTTATAAAACCCCCGCTCCTGCCACAAAACCTGCGGAAGGGACTCCCGCTGCGGAAGGTGGCGAGGAAACCGCGGAGGCACCTAAGGTCGAAGTCGTGCGCGAGTATGACTTCATGGGCGGGCAAGTGCACTTTAAAATTGCCGTGCGTAACTTCACGGACGAAGCGATTATCGACGTGAAGGTCGTGCTCGACGTCCCTACTACCTTCCGCGTGGAACAGGAAGTGGTGACAATTCCCGTCATCGACCCTGGCAACTCCCGTGGCGTGGACTTTTACCTCGAACCAGAGACGTGTGGCATTTCCTCCATAGGCGCGACGGTTATTTACAAGGATGCCCACGGCACGCCCTACACACTTCACGTTGCAAAGAAAGAAGTCCAGATCAAGTGCCCACTCGTAATTAAAACCCTCGACTCCATTGAAGATTGCCAGCTTGCCATCCAAGACTTGCCCAGCGACGCTCGAGCATTTCTCATTTCGGACTTAGACACTCGCCTTGCTTTCCGGGCGGGATTTCGGGCTATCTCTACGTTTGACACGCGGGTCGTGGCCAGCCACGAGGGATTGGAGGCAGGGCAATATGAGGCGGAAGCATGGTTTTCCAGCAAGGCAAAAGTAACGGGGGGACGCATTATTATTCGCCTCCTCGTGTCTGCGCGCAACCAGTCCATCGAAATCCGGATCTGGTGCAATAACGCGGGCCAGTTGACCGGTCTCCTCGCGAAGGCGGTCGAATTGCTCTTTACCGAAATCAACCTCATCCGGAAAATTAAGGACGAAAACAGGGAGCGCACGATTGACTTGCTCTCTCTTCAACAAAACGTCCTCCTTGTTTCAAACTACGCAGAGTTGCGGTGGAAAACCTCAGATATTGTGGTTAAGCTCCAAGACATTTACGCGCGTTTGGAACGTATTCTAGGAACCGACAACCCTATCGTGCAAAAGGTGGGCGCGTGGTTTGAGAAGTTGCAGGCTTACGGTCCCGACGACCATATTTCCCCGGAGGACGGGGACCTTTTGGGGAACGATATGGAAGCCGTTCAAGACACCATTACCCGCTCCGTGGCCCCCGTCGCCTGAGCTATGATTTTTTTGCATTAATTTTCATTTTTCGAAATACTCTGGATTCCCGACATTTTCGTTCCCCGTATATTCTTCCGGTGTTAAAACCCGAAGCTCATTTGGATATCGCTTGGCCAAATCCTGGTAAAGCTCCTTAAATCCTTGCCAGAAAACCGTAGCTTGCTCCGGAACCGGTCCAATTACCTTGGCAGGGACCCCCGCGACAATTGTGTACGGGGCAACAATGGTCTTATTCTTGACCACGGCACCTTCTGCCACGATGGCTCCCTCCCCGATTTCCGCGTAATCGGTAACCGTGGCATTTATGCCGATGACTGCCCCTGCCCGAATCGTGCAATTATGAATCATTGCTGCATGCCCGATGGTGACGTTATCTTCAATGATAGTCCATTCCTCCGGCCGGGCGTGGATGGTAACATTTTCCTCAATCGCGGTTCCGGCGCCAACTCGAATACTGCCATAATCCCCCCGGAGAATTGCGCCGCTACCGACATAAACATTCGGACCAATAATAACAATGCCCGTAACGTCGGCAGCCGGATGCACCCACGCGGAATGCGCTATCTGGGGAATTCGATTTCCAAATGCATACACTGTCATTTAGGTTCCTGCCACTAATTTTTAATGAGGAGAGTAAAGCGGATTAAAAAACGAGCTTATATGATGCCTAATTGTGGAATTTTCATAACGAGAATTGCAAATGTATGACTGAACTGTAATTCGCTGACAACTTACAAAATATGAATGTTTGGATTATTTGGGTCGGAACCGATCCCAGCCAAGAAATTCCGCCACGTATTTGTGGTGCATTAAAGGAATAACTTTAAATCCGTTTTGAGGTAATTGGTATAAAATAAGAAATACTTGGGGATTTTTCGGGTGAAAATACCCATTGTTGTATTAAGTTGGGTCATATTCGTCGGGAGCATATTTTATCTTCCCATTACAAATTCCCCCTCAAAAATATGTCCCAATTGGGTAAATGATGCCGGATCTTCCCACGAGAATCCCTTGTTTCCGGTTACTGGTTCTGATTCCTGTCAACTTAATACTTTTAACCCAACATCTCTTTACCATTTCTCCGAAACTTGCCAGCGGAATTATCCTTGGTCTAATGGCGCAACAAACAATGTAATAATCGACACGCCCGCGTCCTATAATGCCACGTCTGCTAGTTTCTCATTTCTTGTAATGGATCCTAATCTCAACGAGTCCACCATTGTGGATGCTGCGAATACCGCAAACGTTTCCAATTACGAACAAGCGCAAGGATTTCGGACCAGCAACGATACGTTCTTTGCCGGATTTTCTTTCTACGCCTTGGGTAATGGCACCAACCAGATAATTATGGAACTCCGAAATGAATCCTATGCGGGGCTCACGCTCGCTACTTTTAATGTCAATTTACCCGCGGGTCCCGCGTGGGTCAATGTGACCCTATCCCCTCCCATTTTCCTCCGAACGGGACACTATTACTTATTTATGGCGTGGTCCGGAAGTAATGGAAGCTCAGGCGCGACATGTTGGGCACATGTGACAAGTAATATGCTCGCTATATCCCTTGGAGATGCATGGACCTACAGTCAAGGGGCATGGTCGCAGCAAGTGTGGAATCTTACGCTAAAGGTCAGGACCTACGTCTCGATCAATCCATCAACTGTCGGAATGAATGTGTCAACGCAACCTGTTGTTGACTTGGGGAATGGTCAAGGGCTGGTCGATGTCACCCAAGATATCATGGGTCTCTTCCAAGAATTCATCATCCAAAATGACTCCCCCATTTTATTCTATTATGCGGTAAACGTGACATACTATGGCACTCTTTCTATCTCCAACGCGAATTTTTTACCTGAACAAGGTCAACTGAATTGGAATATCTCCATCCCTTTCACTGACCCAATCTATGTCAACTACCAAGCTAAGATTACGGATATGCAATCCGATTACAATAACCTTCAGATATGCAGTGGGAAGAACACTATCGGGTTCACGTGGGTCAACACAACTACCATCCAATTCGCTTCTCCGGCAAATTATATCACATTCGATAGTCCCAACTACATCACGGACATTGAGTGCCCGACATTAGTTTATCCAGGAAGCAATGCGAATATTAATGTCTCCGTTCGCGGAATGGGGTTTGTGTCCGTATTTATATTCCAGAATGCCATCCTGTTGTATCAAAATTGTTCTACAGCTAATATGCAAGCGTCGTTTGCATGGCCCGTTCAGATGTCCCAAACTACTGGGCAGGTTATAGTCCAAGTCTATTTCTCCGGAACCAACGAAGTGGGAATAAATTCATCTTTGATCACCATAATAACCCATCCCCCTTCACTTGGTTTGGTGCCTGTAACTATTGGAGTATTTGTTATTATCGTGTCTGGGATTGCCGCAAGTTTTACCATTAACAAATATGTGATTCATAGGAAAAAAATGCTAGGTCGTTCTCTCGACCAAATGATTATCGACGTCGAAGCTGCGCCGCAAGCGTTCCCAAATCCTACTCGCAACAACGCCTTCACGAACGTTATTTTTTACAAGTTCGGGTTGCACGGTCCTGAAATCATCTACTCCGAGCATCCTCTCACGGAAGGTATGGCCTTAGCATCGGGCGCATATTATTATACGGCCCTCGGTCAAGGCAGGCAATATTCGCGGGGTTTGTTTGGGCCCTTGCCCTTCGGCGAGCAAACTACCCCGGCAGTTGCTATTATTTACGCGGCGCAGGTGTCCGACACAAGCAGAGCGGACCCCCGCTTAAGCAACCAAACCTATTTCATGATCGCCCTCATATATTCCCCGGAGGATGCTTCAATCGTTGACCGGACCCACCTCGAACAAGAATTGGGTCGCATTACGGGTGAAATCCGCGACCTCGCCACGATGACAGCGGAAAACTTTTCCGAAATGGTCATACAAATTCGGGCTGTTTAAAACAACCTAGTATAAGTTTCCTTCAATTTTTTTAAGACTGGATGGAAAAGGAATTAAAAAAAAGGCAGGATACTTTGCGGTTTCTCGAGATTTAATTAAAAAAAATCTAAGTTTCTGTAGGTATTTATTTATAAGATTTTATTAACTTCTGTCCAAAATATTATTAATTTCAAAATCATATAGATCCACAGTCAATAGAAGCAGGAATTCTCATGCCGATCGTGTCTTTTTCGATTTCCGAAACATTGAGGAAATTCGTTAAATCCATGTTAACGGATAAGAAAAAGTACAAGAATCAGTCGGACCTCATTCGGACCGCTTTAACACGGTTAATGAATGAAGCAGAAGTGACGGAGGATGCTGGAGCGGTTATAGAACCGTTCATCACCGAGGACACGATTAGCACGCCCGCCACCGCCGGGGACGTCATTCTCGTCTATGATAGTGCTAATGACGCGATTAAGAATAAGCTGCATAAGATTGAGCGGCAGCACGCGAACTACATCAAATCCAAGACGGTGGTCACCTCGCGTAACTTGCAGACCGTGCTCTACGTCTACGAAGGAGCGCTTTTGTCCTTCCAAGCCTTTACGACAGCCCTGAACTCTATCAAGGACATCAAAAACCTCCGATACATCATTTTGGAATAACAATATTCCTGCTTGGTACTCTCGCCCCCCCTAATTTTCACCCTTTGAATTCCCAAGGTTTTTTACGTTCATACGGGAATTATTCCAACCAACACGCGTGATTTCGAAGGGAACCATGTGAACGCTCACGATCGCATTTGGGCTGCCCTCTCCCACGAGGAACCGGACCGCGTTCCCACGTTCGCCCAGCACATCGAGCCCCTTTTTCTCGAGCATTACGACGAAAAATACGAGTTACAGGACGATTATGGCCTACACCAGCCTGACCTCGCGCTCGCCAAGGAAATTGGCCTGGACTCCAAGTGGAACCATTCCGGATACTCGGTCGCTCCCCGGGATAGTCGCCCCGAACTGCCGGCAGATCTGCAGACCCGCTTTGAGGGAAAAATCATCAGCGACGAAGGGCAAGTGCACGCGCGCGGGCCGAATATGTCGTGGTACGTGGACGGCGTCCTGAAAACGCCCGAATTGATTCGCGAGTGGATTAGTTACATTAAAACCTTCGAAGTGTCGAATGAAACGCACTGGAACTACTGCGGGGAAGTTTGGAAAACGGGCTGTGAGATCGATATGGTCCCGATTCCCACCGCGGGTGGCCCGACCTATACCTCGTGGGCGTCAGTGGGCTTGGACCGCCTCGCCTATATCGTGCGGAAATATCCGGAGGTCTTCCGCGACCTGCATGCGGCGTGGTCCGACCTCGCGATTCAGCAGCATAATTGCCTATTCGAAGAGGGCATTGACTTGGTGTTTTTCTGCGATGACCACTGCTACAAGGACCGCTGCATGTTTTCCCCCGCTCAGTTTGAGGATTTATTTGTAGACAACTTCCGCCGCATGGCAAATAATGCCCACAAGCACGGCGCAAAAATCATCATGCACTCCGACGGGTACCTCGGCGAGGAAATACCTCTCCTGATTAAGGCTGGCATAGACGCCGCGGAACCCCTCGAGTATGAGGCGAATAATAGGCTCGGACCTCTCAAGGAGCAATACGGCGACAAGATTTCATTCATCGGCAACGTGGCAGCCTCGGACGTCCTCAGTTATGGGACAGTAGAGAACACGATCGCCCTCACGAAGCAGTGCATCCTCGATGCGGCCGTGGGCGGAGGGTACATCCTAGCCCCCGGCTCTGACGTGCTGGGCACCATAAAGATTGAAAATATGAAAGCGATGATTGATACCACCAAGAAATTTGGCTCCTATCCAATCGACCGGAGTCTTTTCTGAAGTGCATTGTATTTTTTACTATTTTTCTTGTACTCACGCATACTTTCTTGATTGATATCTCTTTATTTTCGAAATTTTAGAAGACATGACCGCCCGATAGTTTTAATAAACGTTTCAAGGTGACATATATCTACAAACGAACACGAACGTAAAGAGGAATCATAAATGCCTGTTCCCCCAGATTGCACGGGTTGTAGCGAGTTCAACCCCGGCTCTATCCCCCAAATGATTGTTTTGGTCATTCTGACTCCCATTATAACCATCTTCTTGATATCAATGGTTATCAAAGCGATCCAGCGCAAAAAACGGGTCACTTATTACCTTCTAATAACAATCTTGCTATTTTCTGCAGCTATTTTTACATCTACGTTCTTCAATGTGCAGTCGTGGATGCTAGATTACCGCCCCGCTTGGGGCGTCTTTGTCAACCCTGTTTTATACTTTCTTCTGTGCATCAGCGTCTATTTCTTGTTCCTTTTCTGCACGGAGGTATTTGTGACGAATCCACACAGATGGGTTCAAGTCGCCTATTTAGTTTGGGCGCTACTCGCCGGCATCCTCATAATTCTTCCGCAGAACAATTGGGGCATAGCAGGGGCGGACCAGACGTTTCGCCTCATAGCCCAGATCCATCTATTAATCTTCATGGTAGTGACGCTTCTTTTACAGGCACGGGGGGCATTTCGTACGTCTAGGCGCGTCGAAGGACTGAGTGAAAAAGCCTCGCTTCGGATTATCGGTTATGGTGCAATTATCCTTGTTATCGGCCTATTTTGTGTAGTTGGAGACACATTGACTGGTCTTCTCCTGAAGGCCGCTGGGCAATACAATATCTTCGGCACGTTAGTCTGGGTCTTTTCCACTTTGGGGATGATTATGCTATACCTCGGATACATTCAACCGGGATGGTTTAAGAAGCGTTGGGCAAGTTAATTGTGAAACTTCCCCAGCCTCCAATCAAAAATATCCTTGTTGGATCCTATTTTTTATTCTTTCTCAAATTGAAATGCGGAGAATTTAACAATTAATTGCTCGGGGATTTTCATAACCGCGTTCATTAAAAGCGAAAGATCGACCTGTAATACTTGGTAATTATGATTGGGGGTGTTGCATGAAAAAGGTGGAAACAAAAACTGCCCTGTTTGGTGCTGGATGATTCTGGGGTGTTGAAGCCGCATTTAGTCGCGTGAAGGGCGTCGTGTCTACCGCCGTGGGATATAGCGGCGGGCACTTCGATCGCCCAACTTATGGCGACGTTTGCAGCGGCAAAACGGGTCACACGGAAGTGGTTCAAGTGGAATACGATCCGACGCTCGTGTCGTATGAAGACTTATTGGATATCTTCTGGAAAATGCACGATCCCACCGCCCGCGAAAAGACCCAATACCGGTCGGTTGTGATTTTCTACACGCCCGAACAGAGAAAAATTGCATTAGCCTCTCGGGCAAACTTGGAATCGACCAGCGAATTCAAACGCCCGATCGTGACGGAAATCGAGCCCGCGAAAACCTTCTGGCGGGCTGAAGAATACCACCAGCACTACTATGGGAAGCAAGGCGATATACTTGGGCGCTTTCGAGTTAATACAAGTGCCTAAGAGTGGTCTTTTTTTCTTTATACTATTGAATCTAGCAAATTTGAAAGTAATTTGGACCCGATCTTTTAATGATGCGCATATTGGTATCTTCCTCGGGGAACTGGCAAACGAATGCACAGGTTATAGCGAGGACAACCGGCCTCGAAGCATTATGCAAATTTACACAATTGTTGAATATGTCACCATACTAAAAATCCGAATCGCCTGCGAATAATTATTTCCAGCTACGAGTTCCTCCCACACAATGTCCCGCCTCAGTCACCCTCCTCGCCAAAGCCGTATCGTTTATTCTGGCGACACTGCCATCATAGTTCCCAGAGGGTCCGCTAAAACTGCCTCTAATATTGCTGTGGTAGGGAAAGATCCCACCGTGATTATTGATACCGGTCGGGAACGGGATCCTGGTTTGCAGATTTTTTCGCATGCATTGAAAAAAATGCAAATCAACCCTGATGATATCAAAACCATCCTAATCACGCATGCCCATATAGACCATGTTGAAGGCCTGAAACAGCTAGTAAAAGTAATGCCGGCTGCCATTACGTGGGTATGTGAGGGAGATTTGCCATCGCTGTTCCACCCATTTTGGGCCATGAACAGTTGGAAAAGCTTGTTCCGAGAGCAAAATTTGCCTAGATTTTCCTTTCCGGTATTTAAAACATTGCTCTATATTTTAGATGGGACGTACCAGAGCAAGGCAATTCAGGAACTAAAGGTAGGCATAATCAGAGATGAAAAAAGCTTGGTAAATATGGTGGGGAATAATATTCAACCCATTTTTACCCCCGGGCACAGTCCCGGGCACATTTGCTACCTCCACGAAAATGGCGACTTGTTTTTAGGGGATATGGTGCCCCGCACGCCATGGCTTGATCCAGGAAAAGGAGTATTGCGCCATCACATGCAGTCCATACAGTGCCTGATTGACCTTCCGTCTAATAAGGTGCAGCGAGCAGTCAGGTCTCACGTCAACATTAAAGAGGGGGCGCGTGTGTTTTACCCGTGGGAGGAAGAGCGGGAGCGGTTCCGCATCCATCTTGAGTTAATTAACGATTCTCTCGAACGCATTCCCAAAATGCTCAAAAATCGGGAATTATCCATCCACCAGCTAATCCCTTATGTTATCGTTCGGGACAAACCTTACTTGGATATTATGTCGAAAGTTTTCATCGACCCCGGTGCCTCGTGGCTCGCCGCCTACTTGGAGGAACTCCAATCCCAAGGTTCAATTCACCGGGCGATTAAAAACGGAAGAGTAGTGTGGAGTGCATAATTTGTTCCGATGGGAGAATGTGAAAATATGATGAGAATGCGAAGAATTTCATAACAATTAAATACATCTACCAGCATAATCGTGGTGGAGGATGAAACCATGATCATTGCATCATCTACCCTTGTTAATGGGATTAGCGCAAGCATTGTAGATTTTTTGGGATTCTTAATGGGAGTGCTTTTTCTCATCAAATATTTTCGTGAAAAGAAAGGACTCATGCCTTACGTGAGTTTTATTGGCTTTACTTTTATGGGACTTTATTTGGGTCCGACCGTCACGTTTTGGTCACTTGTGTTCACAAACGCCAATGTCTCATTTGTGACTTACGACCAATTGTCGTACGTCGTCTGCCCGATCGGTTTTGCGAGCATGCTGTATCTCGGATTTTCCATTTTCAATCCGGACAAGAAGAACTTAGCGGGGATCATTTATCTGGCCACAGCGGTGCCCTACTACATCTTCCTTTTTGGGTTCCCAGACGCGATGGTTGTAATAAATCAATCTTGCATTACGTCTGGGCTGTCTGCTACCCAGTGCGTCGACACACTCAACGCTAATGGGCAAATGATCGACATATCTTTACAATCTGGACAGTTTATCCTTAATTTGCTTTATATTATTAGTGTCCTCATCTTTTTAGGGGGTGGTTTTTACTACCTCCGGCTAAAGATTGCCGGCATTGACCGGCAACGGGCGACCTACTTGGCGTGGGGGTTCTCCTGCTTTGCCATCGCGGCCATCATAGAAAACGCGTTGGGCAGCTATGGTGATGTATATAAAATTATTGCACGTGTTATTATGGCAACATTCCTTTTGCTCGTTTACAAGGGTTTCTCAGCCAAAAAAGCGCCTGATATTCAAGCTCCCAAAGCAACTGGCTAGGGCATTTAACAAATAGGAGGGAAATTCATGAGCCAAGCAAAAATCCACTCGAATTGGTATTACACTATGGGCAAGAAAACTCAGGCGGGAACTCTCCAACTGACCGCCGAGGGTTTGACTGTCCTTAAGGGAAAGAAAGTCGAGCTAGCTATCGCCTTTGGCGACATCCAGCAAATCTCCAAGGAAATGGAAAAGAAAGATCCCGTGGTCAAAATTGTTGACGCGAATAACCAGGTATTTATTTTCAAACCTCTTGCGATTGGCGAAAGCAACCTTGTTCCCTTTGTAGACCAGCTCATTGCGGCGATTGAAGCGGTCCGGTGAATATTTTGGAAAAGTTTAGTTTTATCTTTTTAATTTTCATTTAGCAGCAGTCTCCGAACGGATAATATTAGGAATGGAAAATTCAAGCCAATTATCGACAGTCCCGTCGATGATGTTAATTGAATAATTGAGTCGCCAAG
>Ga0209039_10003300_pt1 | contig 12694 bp, 5 predicted proteins | sample BogFormECP12_OM1_FD_188238 | JGI IMG/M metagenome (GOLD analysis project Ga0209039, IMG submission 188238) | Bog forest soil microbial communities from Calvert Island, British Columbia, Canada - ECP12_OM1 (SPAdes) (version 2) | ecosystem: Environmental > Aquatic > Freshwater > Wetlands > Bog ...
ATTAAGGAGACTTCGGACAGGTTTTCATCTAAATGGTGTGAGCCAACCTGATCTTTGATCCATTTGAGGATGATGTTTGTGGTGGGCACGATGATCACTTTACCGGCATAAGTATTGAATGCATATTTACCGGGAAGCAATGCTTCATTCCAGACACCGCGCTGACCGTTGCTCACCAAAGTGCCGTGACGATATTCTTTCCCAGATAGGTCTTCACCAACTGCACCGGTGTACGAAACGACTACTCCCACGAAACCGACATCAACGATGGTTTTTGGGATCATCTCTACGGTGGCGAATAACCGGTTTAGATAGTACGTGCCTTCTACCAGAACTTGCAATTGTCGCCCACGCAGTCCATTAGCATTCAGGAACCGGTCAGGCATCTGGAAGTTGTTATGGTAGGTTTCAGGGTTTTTCGAATCACCACCCACCACTGGCGCAATAATCTCGCCATATGGCAACGATGGCCCATCGTGGACGGTTACAATACCGATCTGGTCATCCGAATCCTTAATGACAACCGGAGTGAACCCCTTGCGGTTGGAAATAACTTCAGCCATGCTTTGGATGACGGTCTGGTCATCCCGGCTCAATGGCAAATAATAAACTCTTTCTTCGGTGATAACCACAAATTGAGCCAGGTTGATGGCATAGGTACCTTCCCGCAATATTTGCCGTTGGGGGCCGCGCTGACCCCCACTTTTCAGGAAAGTTGCCACATCCTGGAAGTTGTTAGCAGTGGTATTGGAAGCAAGGACCTGCATAGCGCTGAGCGGCTCGCCATCGCGGGCGAAAACATAGCCAATTTTACCTTGCGCGATGGTGACTAGCGGGGCAATATGCACCAGATACTGGATCGGGACGAGGAAATGCAGCCCACCTCGCAGTACATCCGGTTGGTAGCCCGCCTCCCCTTTGAGAGCGATAAATCCACCTTTGACCGAACGTTGTCCAAAGCGTTTTTCTACGATGCCAATGCGGTTATTAGGGATGAACCGGATTCCTGATATAAGAATTAATACCAGGATGATTATTACGATGGTAACGATAGGAGTAACCAATGATATATTCAACTAGATTGCCTCACTTTTTTACCAAGTTTCTATTATTCAGCCTGTCCGTAAATATTCTGTACCGCTTGGAGTAGAAAATTTTTTTGATGAATTGTTCGATCGGAGGGATTGCCCTTTAGTATACTCCCCAATCCCTGTAAATCGTTAAATTGCCGCATCCTACTTTTTTTGAAATCCCTGTTATTTCTTCATTAGAAGCTCAAGAGCTTTAGCAAGGTAAGGATCATTGGACTCGCTATATTGGTCCCAGCGGCCGGAAACGCTGACATCCGGAATGACGCCGGTCTTATCCCAATAACCTGGTATTTTGCCGTTTGGTTGGAAGGTCATTGAAGGTAAAACCAGGGTTGAACCGTCTGGAAAGTCGTCTACATATTGGAGGTAGGCGTCTCCCTTACTTGTTTGTCCGACAATCTTGGCCCTCCCAGCTAATTGAAGAAGTCCCTCAAACAACGCTGCATCGCCAGTTGTCTCATCCTGGATCACCACCAAAGGCACGTTCAGTGATCCGGATACATCCGTTACCGGATTGGCTGTGAATGGAACAGGGGTCAGATTCTGATCAACCCGATTAGAGACAAAACTGCCCTGTACACCTCCAGTAAACAAACCGAGCAGCAATTGTAGAACCGTGTAATTCGAATTATTAATCATTCGTTGATCGAGTATCAATCCTTGTAATGGGTTGAGGCCGCTCATCTGGTTGAGAGCATCGACCGTCTGGTCTACAATGGATGGGTATTTAAGCTCTTCCCAACGCATGTAGCCGATGCGCGTCCCCGGAACCAGGCAGTAATCAACTAACGAAGTTTGGTTTACCTTGCTGATATTCATCTTTACATCTTTTTGCGCCATATCGCCAGAGCGGATGGTCACTGTTACGCTTGAGCCAGCCGGGCCGAGTGTGAGTGTATTATCGTTTGTTCCAATAAATGGTTCACCATTTACTTTCAGGATAACATCATGCGGCTTAAAACCGGCTTTATCGGCGGGACTGCCTGGGAGAACCCAGTTCACTGCGTTGATAGTCTGGCCTTGATCAGAAATTGGTGATGTTAGCACACCTATACCTGCTAACTTATTGTTCGCGGCCAAAGCCGTCTGGCGGGCTTGCCCGCTGGGGCTCAAGAAATAGGCTCGACTATCCCCTAGTTCGCTTACCATCTGCTGTAAGGCCAGGTAAAAATCAGTCTGGCTTAGTCCATTTTGAATCAGTTCTTTATACTTCAGACTGATTGCCTTCCAATCTTTTCCGTTGTAATCGGCGTATACGTAATGATTGATAATATCTCCATCAATCTGATAGTATAAATTCATTTGCCTCGCCAGGGTTACACTTTCGATCTTTATGTTCGTGAAAGTCATGGGTATAGGGACCGGGGTTGGAAGTGGTGAGCTATTACTTGGCGGGATATAAGCCGGAACAGATTTTCCAGGGACAAAATCACAGGCTCGAACTGTAGCTGCAACTGTTGTGGCTTGGGCATTGGTTGGGGAAACAGGAACTACGACGGGCTGGCAGGCGATAATTGCCACCACGCACAATATCATTACAAGAAATAAACACCTGCTCTGAATCGTGCTGCTCTCCTTGTCCTATGTCGCCCGGGCTGGTTTCTATGTTTTTAAATCTTTATCGCCCATTTGGGCATCCCAAATCTGCAATAATTATAGAAATGCCGTTCTCAATTGTCAAACAGATCTAATTTTCACTTAGCAAGTAGGTCAGTGATTCGTACAGGTTGACGGTACGATACTGAAATCAAATTGTTTGAGCGCCGGTGAATAAAAACTCTCATCCTTTAATAGCCCAATATTGGCGCCAAAATAGGTGTTGAAAATGATACGAAAAGTGTTGACCGGTGTGATGGTCGGGTAAATCTGCTTGTTCCCACCGTTTGGCAAATAATAAGCATTTAATATGTCTACCCGGTTGGGATCATTCACCCAGCCATGGTCTGCTTGAATGACAATTATGGGAGGATTTTTGGATTTCTTGATAATATCTCGAATGATCGGTATGATTCGATTGTTTAAATATTGGATTTGATTTGTATATCCGACTATTGGATCCGATGTAGGCGCAAAATTTCCATTTGGGTCCACAACATAGGGGCTGTGGGGAGCCGGTACGTGCAGATAGACAAACTTTTTTCCGGGCAACCGGATGGCTTTTTCAATGTTAATAAATTCATTCATTAATTCTGTATATTTGGTTGTTTGCAGGTCGGTTGGATTGAAAGTTGATTGGCCCGGATCGTCTGCTATGCCTAACATGCGCGCATCAAAATTGGCTGAGATATTTTCAAAATCATAATAGGGTCTTAGCACTGATGTTTCTAAAAGCAAATCATCGAATTCATTAGCACTCGATACCCTTTGCAAGAAAGTGCCTGCACCATAATAAACATCTGCGTCACGCAGTTCAACCCACGGGAAACCATTTTGGAAAGAAACAATTGTGTATCCTTGTTGAGCCAGAACAGCCCGCACCAGGCTATGGATGGTGTAATCACCCTGGACGTCATAATCTAGACGTGCAGGAAACGTGCTGTCATGCGTGTAGCCTTCAAAGTAATTCATATTTAAGGTGGCTGGCATTGAAAGTGCTGTCCAGGCATAGTTGCTTTGCGTACAGGCGGGGATCACAAATCCGAGCTTTTTTAATTCATTTATAAATGCGCTGTTATCGAATTTGTAATAATCTCGGATGATATCGTCTCTACTATAACCATCTAGCAGAATATAATAGATATCTGGTCGTGTATCCGGGCTGGATGTTTCTGAAATCGTATTAAGCCCCGGAATGCTGGCGAGAACCGTTTTCGGATCGGTTTTTTGGGTTTCACTCTGGTAATACAAAAATCCAAGATTCCCGGTAGAAAATAAAACCAGTACCAATCCGATCTGATTTAAATAGCGGTTGAGAAATACCGCCTGGCTGCCATATTTAATAATCAATATTGTCCCTGCCAATAACAACAGTAACCAAAGAGCACCCAGAAATCGATGACGGCCTATTATGATACCGAATAGGGTTTTTCCTTTGACGAAATCATAGACATGGCCATATGTAAAGAATAACAACAGGAATAAAGTAGTCAGTAAACCCGCCTTCCGGCTATTCTTCAGTACCTTCAAAAATAATTGATAAAATATAAAACTGCCAAGTAAGCAAATAAAAAAAGCGGATATGACATCGATGGGAGTTAATTTGTCATAATTGGCTGCCCAGAGTGAGAGTAATGGAAATATTGTAAATAATGCTGGGTGCAGTCCAGAAAAATTAAATAATTTCTTGAATGAGATCATAAATTTGGTAGGGGAGATTTTTTTTATCAAAAAAACTTTGTAGAACTTTTAATAAATCAGAGCTATCTCATTTTCGGTTTGTAATCAACTTCATAATTCACGGTAGTATATCACGATGAGCATTTATCTAAACTTTTTGCCCGGTAAGGCTTTTGCATTAGAAATCTCATTCTGAATGAAATGAATAATCTGCCATTTAAATATAAATGTCTTTTGGTACAATTGTCGAGTGCAGATAATGAATCATGAAACCGACAATAGCACCGCACTTGGTCAGAAGACAAGCTGGTCTTTGTTGAAAAAGTTGGCTGAAGGCGATGCTGGTGAAGTTTACCTGGTTGAATCGTTGCTTGACAACCAACCAGCCATTCTGAAACGACCGCAGCCAAGTGTCTTTAGTGGGGACGTAAGACGACAGGCGGATCAAATCCAGACCGAAGGCCGTATCTTAAGAGCACTTGAGCTTTTACTTGGCAGTCTGCCGGATGGGCGGGTGCATGCTCCAGTATTATTAGACCAATCCAAGCCAGGCAGTGAGGGTAGTGAGCGTTTCTTTATAGTGATAGAGCGCGCCAAAGGCTTTGAACTTTCCCTTCTTGCACGAATTAGCCAGATGGGTATGGCGGATAAGAACGATCTCGAAGTTTCGCCGGTCGAATATGCCTTCTTTCAGGAAATTGCCCGCAGTGGCAAATTGCCAGAGCGTATTTTAATTGAAGCACTTTCAGCTGTTTTTTCCACCTTTGCTGCGATTCATCAAATTCCGGACCAGACACCTGGTGTTGTAGCAACCAGCATTTTATGGAACGATGTTAAACCAGACCATCTTTTTTGGAACCCGCAAACAGCTTCCATCACGATTATCGACTGGGGTAATGGGCAGTATACCGAGCCAGGCATATCCGAGCGCAACCTGCGTCATACAACGCTTGAAGATCGGCGTCAATTCCTGGATGAGATGAACCGCTTTTTAGCTCAGGTTGCTCCCTCCCTGGCCGCTCGGTTGGAATGGCCGGCTGAGATTCCTTCTACCGAGGAATTCCAAAATAAATTTGACCAATTACGCGAAAAAGTTTCCGCGTTTCGTATTGAAGCAAACCGATCTATAGCTCTTCTTCGCCAGGAGGAAGCTGAACTGATCCAACCTGGTCCATTAGCAGGACAATCTGTAAAGCATTTAGAGGAACTCCACCGGAAGATAATTTCCTTGGGTGAATTGCCGGATTATCAAGGCGCATATCATTTGGCGGCCGGATCTATTGGCGCTCTGGCTTCGACGGGAGAATTGGAACAGATTCAACAGCTTTGCACCTGGGCGGGTGGATTACCCAGTTCCGAAGGTAATCCCCAATTTTGGATATTGCTGGCCAGCTTAGCTAAATACATCATGCAGACGCCCGATAGCATGCGAAGCCGCATGTCCGAGGCGGTTCGCGCCGCTGCAAGAGATGATTGGGATGGGGCATTGTGGCATATGATGGCTGCGTTAGAGACCAATGCTGAGCCAGATTGGTGGTTTAAGATGGTCCAACAAGTGCGTGTTCAAGCAGCAGGTGATGAAATGAAAGCTATCCCGCCATTGCTTTCTTTGCGCCGATTGGTATTGCACTTACAAACCAGCAGCCTTCAACTTGAAGATCGTCTGGCTCGCTTACCATCGGTTGAAGGCAGCCAACGCCTGGCATCTATGTACAAATTGTTAGAGTCTTTGCGCTTGGCAGTTCAGAACTGGATTCAGCTTGATCCAATGCCTCCACATTCCACAATAAACTATAACGAAATCGATCTGCTATTTACCGAAATTGAGCACTGTATACCAGATGGCGGCGACGAATTGAAGCGTCTTTTAGAGAAACCCAAAGTTCAAGTAGTCAGTCTGTTGGAAAATTGGGGGCGCAAGGAGTTTGTGAATGCCGGGCACGGTCTGCGACGTTTATTGGTATTGGATCCGGATCGGCGCAGGTTAGTGCGAGCCGATCAGGCAGTACAGGCCGCCCCAGATTGGCTGCTGCGTTTGCAACGTGGTCCGCAGCCGGGTGAAATCCTATCTGATTTTGTAACTGAGCTCGAATACGAAGGCCGCGAAATGCGAAATCAGTTTGGACCAGCAGGTTGGTTGGATGGCATTTTAGAAGGATTGAAAGCGCTGCGACTGGGTACCTGGCCTGGTGATTTGTTGGGTGTCGCCGGTTCAGAATTATTGAATGAAATGCCTTGGCTTCGAAAATACGCCCGGATCGAAGTGCTGAATCAATTCATACGACCTAATCAAGCTGCCCCAGCATTGCCCTCCATTATTGGTAAACGGAAAACCCGTTTTGGGCCCGAAAACGAGATATCTTTTGTTGAGGCCTTGGATGCCTGGATGCCAGAAGCGCGTGGCTCTTCAGCACGAGTCTATCTTGCAAATTACCTTAGTGGTGGCGGAGAGCAGCGTGAAGCTGCCCTTAAACTCATGCGTCTCGATAAAGCTGATTACGCCTTACCACTCTTCCTTGAAGAAGTTCGTGTACTCTCAGTCATGCAAAATGTACCCGGCGTGGCTCGGCTTTTGGAGTGCGGCTTTTTAAAAATGGCTTTGGAAGAAGATAAGCTTCCCCCCGACCATGATCTACAAACCATAAAAGCGTTGAACGGTGAGGCCTTTCGAATTGGACCGGATTGTTTCGACTCCTTTTCCGAACAGCTTATCGATCGCGTGGAGACAAACTGGACTCCATATTTGCTTGTCGAAAAGCGCCGAAATGAAGACAACCTGCTATTGATGTGTGACGCAAGTCTCAACCATGGTCATTTTCGACCGGTGCCAGATTTATTATTTATTGCTATCCAGATTTGTGATATCCTTCATGAGTCCCACCTACGCAACGTGGTTTATCGTGATCATAAGATCTTGCATTATTATTGGCAGCCCGAAAATAATGGGGTTTCGATTATAGATTGGAATGTAGCCCGTTACCATCCCGAAGGATTATCAGCTGTGGATATCCATATGGATCTTGTCCAACTCGGGGCGCGCGGCTTGCACCACATTCTCACCGGTCGAACGGCCCCCGGTGCTTTACCGATGGGCCCAACCCGCCCTGAAGAAATCGAGCAAGCCGCCCAAAGTTACGCTGCCCAGTGGACATACGATGATCAACGTCTTTCTGATGAAGTACGCACGATTCTTGAACAACTTCTCAACGGAAGTTATACCAGCGCTGCGGATCTCCGCGAAGATTTGAAGCGTGCATATATGAATAGCATGTAAGGAATTTCATGACCGATTTTGAGACACTATTAAGCAAGTCAACCCGCCTGCTCGATCAGGAGACCCCCCCGGTTGGAGAGTTGCGTCGCCTCTCCGTTGAGCTGGACGACTTAATCAATTCGCCCGAATATCAAAATCTGTCTGTCGAAGACCACAGCCAGGTGCAAAGTCTCCTCCAGAATTTGCGCAGTCGTCTCCGCGGGGGTGAACAGGTCCTTGTACCCTTACCAAATCAAATGCCAATGGTTCAGGAGGTCGGTGGCGCTGCGCCCAGCGCAACGCGAAACGAGGAGCGCCAGCATAACTCTTATGCCCAGGAATCGATGGAGGAAGCCGAAAAACTTTTCTACAGCGGGCATTATAGCGATGCAATCAAGGTGTATGACCAGGTCTTAACCATAGAACCCGACTGGGAACGCGCCAAACAACACCGAATTGAAGCCGAAGGATACCTGCGTACCGGCCATATACCGGCTGTGGCTCTACCTGCTGAGGCTGCTACAGCATTTAGTAAGGCTCAATCAGCGGCCCGGCTGGGTCGTTTTCAAGATGCAATGGGTATGCTCATGCGTGCTCAAAATATCCTTCAGCAATTTGGTATCCAGCGCTGGCAAGAAGGACAGGAGTTCGAGCAAAAGCTCCAGCAAAATATTGATGCTGAGAACGTCTATAACGAGGGCATGCAGCTTTTTTCGCAGGGTCAATTAGATGAAGGCATTGATAAAGTCGATACCGCTGCCCAGGTCACTGGTTTGCCACGCTATAGTGAACGGTTGCAGACATTATTGAAAGAGCGTGATCAGATAGAGAACAGCATCGAGGCGCTCAACGCTCCCATACTAGAACCAAAAACAGTTTCGCAGGCCAGATCTGTGCTAGATGGCTTGGTATTAAAATATGGTCTGAATCCAACTTTACAGAGGTTAAAGAGCCAGATTGATGCCGCCATTCCACGTGTGGTGGCGCCTTTGAAGGATCAGATCCAATCCCTTAAGACACAGGCAGCACGCGCTCAGACAATTGAAAGTGCTCGCAATCGCGCTCAACAAGCCCGCCAACTCATCGACACAGTACGCAGCCAGGGCTATTGGGATGAAGAGATGGACCGACTTCAAGGCGAAGTGGATAAATTGATCCAGGATCAATCTCGATATGCCGACCAGCTTGAGCAGGCACGCACCGTGCTAGAAGCTAACCGTTCCTGGCCTTCGGCTGCAGCACGAATGAGTGTGGACCTTCGTGCTCGTTATCCCAACGATCCGGATGTGGTTGAATTGAATCGGTCTCTTGGAACATACAACAATACCATTTTGGGTATCAAGATTTTGGCTGGTATTGTGGGGGTTGCTCTGGTCATCTTTTTATTGTGGATGGGATTTCGCCAGGTGCGCGCCGGCCTTCTTGCGATGGCGCCAACCTCCACTCCTACACTGACTGCTACGGCAACTGGTACCGCAACCCCGCGCCCGTCACTTACACCGAGCCTGACACCGACAATGACCAGTACACCTACTGTAACCCCAACACCGTTATCAGCCATTGTAGCGCGTAAAATTTGGCTACATACAGGTTGTTATGAAGAGTTTAACGCAATAGTGCAAATTCCAATGGGCGCATCGGTGAACCTGCTGCCGGCTGAACGACGCTTTGACAGCCTTGCCCGTGAATGTTTATTAGTTGAGTATCACGGCCCAACCCAAACGACTATTGGATGGATGTTGATTGCTGATTTAAGGTAATCAATTTAGTTTTATTCGTAGGCCAAAACTTCGCGGATGGTCATCTGGGAGGCGCTGCGGGCAGGCACCAGGCTGGCTAAAAGTGACAGGACTGCCACTGCCGCCAGCCAGATTCCAAATCCATGAAAGGTCAGCGCGAAATTGGCAGGCGAGTTGAATATCGCCTGGCTGATGACTTCTGAAAGTACGCTCGTAATTGGAAATGATAGCAAGCTTCCCAGAACAAAGCTGATCAGACCGATTAGCAAGCCTTCTATCAAAATCAGTTTCAAAATAACGCCGTCGTGGGCTCCAATTGCGCGCAAAACGCCAATTTCTCGCGTGCGTTCCATCACACTCATACTGAGCGTTCCAGCCAGTCCAACGCTGCCTACCACCGCGGTAAGCATGGCCATGATTAATAAGAAACCCGTTAAAATACCCAGGTAATCTGTTAATGATTTCGTAAATGCGCCGCCAGCTTCTGAATTGGCAACATTGAAATCATTGGCTCGATAGATTGTATCCAATGTTTTTGCCAGGTCTGTCTGGGAAGCCAGACTATGATTGATGCCTTGAACGCGGTACATAGTAGTGCGACCAGATTGGTTGAGCATTTGTGAAAGATAATCGTAATTTGTATAAGCAATTAAAGTATCCACTCCAGTGAACTGGAAGATACCAACGATCTGCCAGTCCTGCTTGTGGGTACCAACTTTTAATCTTAAAAAGTCACCAACCTTGAGTTCAGGGAATTTTCGAAGGAAGGCTTCATTAATCGTAATGGCATTCTGGTCTCCTGGAATGATCCACCGTCCGGACAACATGATTGGTGAAACCAGAGAACTATTTGCCGGGGGAGCGATTAAAGCCACATCGTCGCCAATAGTGCCATCAGGTTTTAAAATTGAGCCTTGCGCGGACGTCCAGGCCTCGATTTTTTGTACACCGGGAACTTGCATGCCCAAGTTTTGTATCTCGTCCACCGGATAAGAGTAAATAAAATCCAGGTTCACATCTGCTCCAGAATACTTGATGATCTGGTCAGTTTTCAAATTTAATGATTGCTGCACATTAAAAACGGATATGAATATCGCTCCACCTAAAGTCAGTGTAAAAAGGGTTAGAGCCAGGCGCCATTTGTGTCGAAAGGTGTTTCGAATGGAAACTAACACCGGACGTGAGATTCCGTGCAGGAGTGACAGGATCTGATCCAACAGCCCTTTTTTCAAAGGTCCGTTTCCGGAGGTGTTGTTTCCGGTGATAGCTTTCTGGACGGTAACCCTGGCGCCTTTAAGAACTGGCAGCAAACCTGCCAGCAATGGAACAGCCAGGGCAATGACTATTTGAGCCAGGATGGCCTGTGGAATAAAGCGAAAACCTTTGAGCGGAAAACCGATTAATTGCCCTGCGTAGGATGAAAGAGCGTAGGCTGCCCAGCCGCCCAGCGGTAAGGCGATCGCCAGCGCCATTATCCCGAAGGAGAAGATTAACGCCAGATACATGAATACAATTTTCAGGCGACCTGCTCCTACCAATTTCATGATCCCAATTTGGGGCAGGTGTTGAGTCAGTAGAGCGCTCAATGTATTGGAAATAAGCGATCCACCCAAAAAAACAATCAGTACTCCCAAGATCAACAGAATACGAAGAATCGCCTGGAGTATCGAATCCATCGGGTGTGTGTTTCTAAGCTCTACCCTTGAGCTGTACACTTTACTATTATTGTTTTTTAGTTTATCGGTTACCCGATTCAAGACTTGCTGGATAGTGGTCTGATCATTTGGGTGGTCTTTCACGGTTATTTGCATCTCGGTATAATATTCCGTGCTGTGCAACCATTCGAGCGTATCTGGAATAATGTAACCTTTTGTATCAGAGGATGATCTGCCAATTCCGGAGGTAACATCCTGAGATATTCCTGCAACTGGCAAAACCCGGTCTGTTCCGTCATTCAATTTGATCTGTAATTCATCACCCGTCTTAATATTATATTTATCGGCGATCTTCTTTTCGAGAATAACCTGATCTTTGGCAGGTATTTCAGCCCCGGAAAGATGGAGTTGAGCATTGATTCTTTGCGGTGCGAAGTCCGATAAGGCGATCAGATCGAGACTGGTCCACTGATCTGGGCCAGTATTAAGGCGAACCGCAACCGTCTGCAATCCCTGAGCTTGCTGAACCCCATGAGTATTATCAATGGCCGTGAGCATATCTTTATTAAACGGGTCGGTATTCAAATCGATATTAGCCGGGTTAGAGGCAGCATAACTCGAATTCATGTCATTGGGAATAATATAATAAGCCCCGGCAATCATCCCCACAGCAAAAACACCAACCGCTATTGATACAACCACCAATATCGAACGAATTTTGTTGCTTAAAAGATCGGCTAAAATCTTTCGATAGCTGGGTTTAATATTGAATATCCCCATACTATAAGATTACCTCTCCCCCGGTAAGCAAGGCACGGCGCATTGCGGATGATTCGGTGATCAATTCGCAGAATATTTTTTGGTCCAATGTCAAAAGCTCAAGAGGCTGGCCATGATCAGCAGCCATAACACCATCTGAAGTGGGCATATTGCTCAATAGACTCACCTGTCCGAAGACATTTCCTGGACCTAAAGTGATAGTCTTGTTGGTGTGGTTCCTCCGTACCTCGACATTTCCACGATTGATGATAAAGAGCTTATCGATCTTTTGGCCCGGTTCGATCAATCGTAAACCAGGCTGATAGGTATCTACCTGACAGGCATGAGTTGCTCGCAGCATTTGCGTATGAGACAGCCAGGGCAGAGCGGCAGCAATGGCTGGATGGATTACTTCACCATCACATAACAATAGAGTACGAGAAGTTCGTTGAGCCAGTTTTGGATCGTGTGTGACCATGATAATGGTCTTGCCATTATGGACTAATCCCTCGAATATTTCGAAGATATTTTCGGCTGTGCGTGAATCCAGATTACCGGTCGGCTCATCAGCAATAATGAAAGGTGGATCGTTGGCCATAGCTCGCGCTACCGCTGCAGCTTGCTGCTGCCCGCCCGATACTGCTGCTGGCATTTTTCCGGCTACATTTTCCAGCCCTACCATTTTCAGTAGGGATAATGCACGCTTCTCGCGTTCGGAGCGTGGGATTTTGTTAGTAATGTCCATTGGAAGCATAGTATTCTCGAGCAGTGTCAAAACCGGTAATAGCTGGTAAAACTGGAAGACTATCCCGAGGTTGAGACCCCGCCAGCGGGCCATCTGGCTCTCGCTTAAGGTGTGGACGAGGGTTTCTCCAATCTGTACCTCGCCAGATGTCGGTCGATCAATGCCAGTCAGCATAT
>Ga0209039_10003301_pt1 | contig 12692 bp, 11 predicted proteins | sample BogFormECP12_OM1_FD_188238 | JGI IMG/M metagenome (GOLD analysis project Ga0209039, IMG submission 188238) | Bog forest soil microbial communities from Calvert Island, British Columbia, Canada - ECP12_OM1 (SPAdes) (version 2) | ecosystem: Environmental > Aquatic > Freshwater > Wetlands > Bog ...
CGCCATCGTTCCGTTTGCCGTGGCGGGAAAAAGCAGCACCGTCATGCAAGTCGCATACCAGAGCAAAACGACCAACGCCATCACCATGGCGGCCAGCCCGGCCTCGCCGGGCGTGTTCACGGTGGCGCAGAACGGGAGCGGGCAGGGTTGCATCCTGAACCAGGATTACAGCCTCAATTCGGCGGCCAACCCGGCGGCGCACGGCGACACGGTCATGATCTGGGGGACGGGCGGCGGCCAGACCGTGCCGGCCAGCGCCGACGGCAAATTCACGATCGGAACGTATCCCATCATTCCGCCGCCGGTGACGGCCACAATTGGGGGCGTGGACGCTCCGGTGAGCTGGGCCGGTGACGCGCCGGGCATGGTGGCGGGAATCAACCAGTTCAATGTCCAGATACCTTCCGGCGCGCCCTCCGGAAACAGCGTTCCCATCATCCTCAAAGTGGGGTCGGTGGCAAGCCTGGGCACGGTGACACTGGCGGTGAAATGACGATGCGCCGCCGGCATCGGCTAAAGTAAAGACTTGCCTCTGCCTCTATTTCAAACTCCGGGCATCGCCGCCCCCGCGCTGGCCACGGCGATGGGGCTGGTCGGGGCCGCGCTCGGGTTGTGGCTCACCGGGCTGCGGCGGCGCGCCCGGGTGGTGGTGCCCTTCAGCGCGGGAGTGCTGCTGGGGGTGGCCCTGTTCGGGCTTCTGCCGGAACTGGCGGTGGAACTGGGGTGGCCCATCAGCCTGATGCTGTTCGCGGCGGGGTACGGGCTGCTGCTGGCCGTCAACCGGTACGCGTATCCGGTATGCCCTACTTGCGCCCACGATCACGATCACAACGCCTGCGCGACGGAATTGCACGGCTTCGCGGGTCCGCTGATTGCGGCGGCGGCGGTGCACAGCTTCCTGGATGGCTGGAGCGTGGGAACCGTGCAGTCGACGGTGCCCTTGGGGCTGAGGGTGGCGGTGCCGCTGGCGGTGGCGCTGCACAAACTGCCGGAAGGGATTGCGCTGGGCGGCATTCTGCTGGCCGCGGTGAAACGGCGCTCGGCGGCGCTGGGCTGGTGCCTGCTGGCGGAAGGGACCACGCTGGCGGGCGGAGTGCTCGGCCTGGCGATGGCCCCGCACCTGGGGACGCAATGGATCGCGTATCCGCTGGGGATCGCGGCGGGCTGGCTGTTCTACCTGGGCTTCCACGCGGTGCACGAGGAGTGGAAGCGGCGCGGCGCAGCGCCGGCGTTCGCATCGGCCCTGGCGGGAGTGGCGGGCGCGGCGGCGATTCAGCGGGGGGCGGAGGCGCTGTTCCGGTAGGGGGGTGGGCGGACTTACCCTAATAGGTACGGTGGGAATCCGCCGATATCCAAAGAGAGTCGTCGCTCAGGGTAGCGGAACGGTTGCCTTGGGGCTACAATACCAGGCAAGACATCGCCGGAGACAAGGGAGGCGAATATGGGCCCCCATCACGCGGAAGCCAACCTCGCGGCCTTGATCGAGAGTACCGAAGACCTGATATGGTCGGTGGACCTCAATTATCGGCTGCTTACGTTCAACCGGGCTTTTCATGACAACATCCAGCGGAACTATGGTGTCCGGACAGCGCTGGGGATGCGGGCGGAGGACTTGCTGCCGCCGGCGCGCGCGGCATCATGGCCTTCACTGTACGGCCGTGTGCTGTCGGAAGGAGCCTTCCGGGCCGAGTATTCCCTGGTCGACGGCCGGACCTTGGAACTGGCTCTCAACCCAATCGTCCAGGATGGGGAAACTACGGGCATTTCGGTCTTCGGAAAGGACATCACAGCACGAAAGACGGCGGAGAAAGCACTGCTGGATGCCGAGAGACAATACCGCGACATGTTCGAGGGGGCGCTCGAAGGAATCTATCGAACGTCCTTGGAGGGGAAGCCTCTGGCTGCCAACGCCGCCGTCGCCAGGATGCTAGGTTACCATTCAGCGCAGGAGTTCCTATCCACCGTCACCGACACCGCTCGGGAAGTGTGGCTGGACCCCGATGCGCGGTCGCCGTATTTGCAGCTACTCGAACAGCATGGGGTCGTGCGTGGCTACGAGTGCCAGTGGAAGCGCAAAGATGGGACCGCAATTTGGGTGTCGCTCAATTGCCGTATAGTCTTCGGAAAGGACGGACGGGCGCTCTACACCGAAGGCTTCATCGAGGACATCACCGGCCGCAAGCGGATCGAAGATGCGCTGCGGAACTCAGAGAGACGGTACCGCGACATGTTCGAGGGGGCGCTCGAAGGAATCTATCGAACGTCCCTTGAGGGGAAGCTTCTGGCTGCGAACCCCGCCGCCGCGAGGATGCTAGGTTACGATTCGGCGCGTGAGTTAGTATCTGCGATCAACGACACGGCTCAACAGGTGTGGCTGGACCCGAACGAGCGTTCGCGTGTTCTCCAACTACTCGAAGAGCATGGGGTCGTGCGTGCGTATGAGTGCCAGTACAAGCGCAAGGATGGGACCGCAATTTGGGTGTCGCTTAATTGCCGGAACGTTTTCGGAGGGGATGGCCGGGCGCTCTACAACGAAGGCTTCTTCGAAGACATTACCGAACGCAAGCGGATCGAAGATGCGCTGCGGAGGTCGGAGGAGCAGTTCGCCAAGGCATTTCGGGGCAGTCCCGCCGCCATGGTGCTGGCCAAAATCGAGAGTGAGGGCCATCGGATCGTCGATGCCAATGAGGCGTTTGAACGGCTCAGCGGGTATCGGCGCGAGGAAGTAATTGGGCGTCTCGCGCAGGAGGAACTTCGGTTGTGGGCCGACCCTCGTGAATATGAGGAATACCTGAAGCAATTCCGAGGCGGCGGCCGGACTCGCGATTTCGAGTTGCACTTTCGCAGGAAAAGCGGCGAGATTGGCACGGGCTTGATTTCAGCGGAGTCGATGGAACTCGACGGCCAGCCGTGGATGATTACAACAACCATCGACATCACAGAACAGAAGAAAACCCAAGAGCGGTATCAGTTGATTTCCGAGAACGCCGCCGATGTGATTTGGATGTGGGACCTGGAAGAAGATCGATGCGTCTATGTCAGTCCGTCGGCACAGCAGTTGAGAGGGTTCACACCCGAAGAGATCCTGGCGCAGCCCATGGACCAGGCGATGCCGGACGATACTTACCGGATGGCCGTCTCTGAGATCCAAAGTCGCAGAGCCGCCGTGGAATCGGGCGACGAGAGTGCACGAATCAGAACCTATGAACTAGGATTGCTCTGCAAAGACGGCACAACTATAGTCACGGATACCGTTACGAAACTGGTGTCGGATACGCGCGGAAAAGTGCGCTACGCAATCGGCGCAAGCCGGGACATCACCGAACTGAAACGCGCGGAAGCCGACAAGGCCAGGGTCGAAGATCAGTTGCGCCAGGCTCAAAAACTGGAGAGCGTGGGAAGGCTGGCGGCTGGGGTGGCGCACGACTTCAACAACCTGCTGACGGTGATCAACGGGTACAGCCGGCTGCTGCTGGGCAGCCTGAAGGCGGGCGATCCGCTCCGGGACGGCCTCGAAGAGATCCACAAGGCCGGAGAGCGCGCCGCGGGATTGACCCAACAACTGCTGGCTTTCAGCCGCAAGCAGATCCTGCAACCGCGCGTGCTCAATTTGAACTGCGTGGTGGAGGAGATGCGGCCCATGCTGGAGCGCTTGATGGGCGAAAACGTGGAGGTGTGCGTAAGGTTGGACGCGGAAGCCACGACGATCCGCGCCGATCCGAATCAACTGGAGCAGGTGGTCATGAACCTGGCGGTGAACTCCCGGGACGCCATGCCGCGCGGCGGCAAGCTTTCGATTGAGACGGGCTTTGTGAAATGGGGCGAGAGCCATATCCAATCGCGTCCAGGGGCGCACGCGGGCTGCTACGTCACGCTGGCGGTGAGCGACACCGGCGAGGGCATGAGCGAAGAGACGCGCGGGCACGTCTTCGAACCGTTCTTCACCACCAAGGAAGTTGGTAAAGGGACTGGACTGGGGCTGTCGACGATTCATGGCATCGTGGAGCAGAGCGGCGGCTACGTCGAGGCCGTGAGCGAGCTGGGGCGCGGGACCACGTTCAAGATCTACATGCCCAGGGTGGTGGACGCGCAGGCCGATTCGGAAAAGCCGGAAGCCCAGGCGGCGATGGGGGGCAAGGAGACGGTGCTGGTGGTGGAGGACCAGGCGGTGGTACGGAGATATGCGGCTGCCGCGCTGGGGGGATACGGCTACCGGGTGATCGAAGCGGAGAACGCCGACGAGGCGCTGCTCGTCTGCGAGCGGGAGAGCGGGCGCATCGACCTGATTTTGACCGACGTGGTGATGCCGGGCTTGAGCGGCGGGGAACTGGCCGACCGGCTGAAGAAACGCCGGCCCGGAATCAAAGTGCTGTTCATGTCGGGCTACACCGACGACACCATCGTGCATCAGGGGGTTCTGGAGAATGTCGCGGAGTTTATCCAGAAGCCGTTCGGTCCCGACGAGTTGGCCGTGAAAGTCCGTGAAATGCTGATGGCGCCCGGTCGCGCGGCTGGACCCGTCGATCACCGACCTGGTAATGCCTGAACAGGAAGGGATCGCCCAGGGTGCCGATTAAGCCGGTGAGCGCCGAACTGCTGCCGGCCAAGGTGGCGGAGGCGCTGAAGTCGCGGCGATGAGCCGGAACAGATCGGCGGGGCTGCGGTTTATGCACAAGTTTGCCACATGCCGGCGCCGGTAAGTGTATGGACTGGCGGGGCGAAATACTTGTTGAAAAATGCCGGCCGAGATGAGATGCGGCTGGCTTTTCGAGCGGCGCTCGCGATACAAAGAGAGAGTCCATTAGGCCGTTGCGCAGCCGGGATGGCAAATCTCGGGGGAGGTGGTCATCCTGGTTGCGCAGGCGAATCCGAGCCGCGACCGTTAGAAGCTGTGAAAAAATCCAGCTACGCAGGCGGAACCGCCTGCGCCACCGCAATAAGTCCTGCATTCTCAGAGGTGGGGCAGGCGGTTCCGCCTGCCTCGCCCGCTTGCGGGCGATTCTTTCACAGATCCTTAGGGAGCGGTGGGCACGGGCAAGGCCTCAGGCACGGATTGACGCGGCGTGGACGTGGACCGGCGAGAGCCAGCCGTGCCGGTCGGGCGTCGAGCCGTTGATGATTCCGAAGAATTCCTTCTGCAGTTTCTCCGCCACCGGGCCGCGGCGGCCCTTGCCAACCGGAATGCGATCGACCGAGCGAATGGGCGTAATTTCGGCGGCCGTGCCGGAGAAGAAGACTTCATCGGCGATGTACAGCATTTCGCGCGGCACGATGGTCTCAACCAGCGGAATGCCGAGATCGCGGGCTAGCGTGAGGATGGCGTCGCGGGTGATTCCGGGCAGCACGGAAGCGCCCAGCGGCGGGGTGTGGATCTTGCCGTCGCGCACCACGAAGATGTTCTCGCCGGAGCCTTCGCTGACATAGCCGGCGGCGTCCAGGGCAATGCCCTCGGAGTAGCCGTTGGCCAGGGCCTCCATCTTGATAAGCTGCGAGTTCATGTAGTTGGCGCCAGCCTTGGCCATGGCGGGCAGAGTGTTGGGGGCCAGCCGCGTCCAGCTCGAGACGCAGACGTCGACGCCTTCGGCGAGCGCTTCTTCTCCCAGGTACTTGCCCCACTCCCAGCAGGCGATATAGACGTCAATCGGGTTCTTGGACGGATTTACGCCCACTTCTCCGTATCCGCGCAGCACGATGGGGCGGATGTAACAGGCATCCATGCGGTTGACGCGGACCAGTTCGAGCATGGCTTCGGCGAGCTGATCGCGAGAGAAGCCGAGATCCTCCATGCGGTAAATCCTGGCCGAATCCGCCATGCGGCGGACGTGCTCGCGCAGGCGGAAGATGGCGGGTCCGTTGGGCGTGGAGTAGCAGCGGATTCCTTCGAAGACGGAACTCCCGTAGCTCACCACGTGGGAGAGGACGTGGATGGTGGCCTCTTCCCATCGGATGAAGCGGCCGTTATGCCATATCTTTTCGGTGGGCGTCAACATGCGTCAATTATACCGTAGGGGTTGGGGGATTCGAGCGGACGCCGCGCTGGGCGCGGGCGTGGAGTTCTCCGATGTTCAAGCCGGTGAGCGCGGTGGCGATGGCGCCGCCGAGGAGCAGCGGAAGAGCTTGCGCGGCCAGCAGGATGAAGGAGAAGGTCTTGGCGACGTCGGTCTCCACGTCGAACAGCCGGAGGGCCACCACGCAGGCGACATTGAGCAGGCCGACGTTGCCGGGAGCGTTGGGCACCACGGTCGCCACGCGGATGATCGCGAGCACCCCCGCCGCCACCCAGAAGGAAAGGTCCAGCAGATAGGATTTCATGAGGGCATAGACCGTGAAGACCTGCAGGAACAGGTAGAGCAGGCTGATGAGTGAGGTCGCCCCGAGGGTGCGCAGATTGCCCATCAGTTGCAGACCCTCGACGACATGGCGCAGGGTGGAGGCCCAACGGCTCTCGCTGTCCACGGCGTGCGCCTCGCGCCTGGTGGAGACAATCCAGAGCAGGGCGCCGGCGCTGAGGATGATGAGCGCGCCCAGAACCTGCACCAGGATGACGAGGTCCTTGGGGACGCCCCTGACAAAGCCGGCGGTGATGAAGAACGCGAGCAACATCCAGACGCCGTCGATCAGACGCTCGACGGCGGCGGAAGCGAAGCTGAGGGAGAGGCGCAGGTCGCTCCAGTGGGCCAGCAGGTAGCAGCGGATCAGTTCGCCGGCGCGCAGGGGGAGCACTTCGTTGGCGAACAGCCCGATATAAATGGCCTGCACGGTGCGCCAAAGCCGCAGCCGGACCACGGGGGCCAGCAGGGTGTTCCATCGCCAGCCGTGGGCGACGTAGACCGCGAGGTCGGCCAGGATGGCGACGCTCATCCACCTCCAATCGAGGGTGCGGATGTCGCGCGGAAGTTCGTTGACGCGGTAGCCGTGGAGCACCCACAAAAGGCATCCGAGGGAAAGGCCACAGCCCAGCAACTGGGGCAGCCAGCGAGGCATCTTGCGGCGCCAAGGCGAGCGGCTCATCGGTTCGAACGATCTCCGGGTGTTACGACCTATGATAGCGAAAGATTCGGGGACAGACCGCGCTGTCCACGCGGCGCGCAAGAAACGCGCGCCTTGGGACAGTGTGGTCGAAAGATTCGGGGACAGACCGCGCTGTCCACGCGGCGCGCAAGAAACGCGCGCCTTGGGACAGTGTGGTCAGTCCCCCAGCCGGTGGAACATTTCCGCGAATCCTTCGAGTGAGATCCGTTCAGCGCGGAGTGAGGCTTCGGGCCAGGCATCGACGAGTTCCTTCCCGTAAAGGCCGGCCAAGTTGTTGCGGAGGGTCTTGCGTTTTTGCCGGAAGCACTGGGCCAGGAAGCGGAGGAAGGCGTCGCGGTCGGCCAAGCCCAGGTCGCGGGTGCGCGGTTCGAGCAGCACCACGGCGGAATCGACTTTGGGCGGCGGGTGGAAAGCCGCCGGCTTCACTTCGAAGAGCAGGCGCGCGTCGGCGAACAGCGCGGTCCTGACGGTGAGGTAGCCATATGCGCGCTCGCCAGGCCGCGCCACCAGCCGTTCCGCCACCTCCTTCTGAATCAGGAAGACGGCGCGGGGCGGGTTGAGCGGCAGCACCTTTTCGATAATCGGCGAGGCGATGTAGTAGGGCAGGTTGCCGGCGATGGTGGCGCGGCCCCACTGCGCCAAGTCGGTTTGGAGCGCGTCGGCGCAGACGATTTCCAGGCGCGGCTCGGCCGCGAACTTGAGACGCAGGCGCTCCACCAGGAGCGGGTCCACCTCGACGGCCACCACGCGCGCGGCGCGCCGCAGCAGTTTCTCGGTCAAAGCTCCGCGGCCAGGGCCGATTTCGACCACCAGGTCCTGGCGCGTGGGGCACGCCGCCGCGGCGATGCGCTCCAGGATAGATCCCCGGGTCAGGAAATGTTGTCCGAGTTTTTGGCGGGGCACGCGAGCGCCGTCAGCCTCGCACGCTGATCTGGCTGCGGCGGAAGGAAACCAGCACCTTGCCCCAGGTGGGCCGGCCAAAAGCGGTAGCCGGAGCGAATTTCGAAAACAGGACCAGGTTGTTCTGGATTTCCGGGGTCATCTGGCCCTCGGTGACGACATAACCCTGGACCCGGCCGCGCTCGTCGATGGTCACCTCGATTACGATTCCATCACGCGCGTCCACCGGGTTCATCTCTTCGAGAGCGGGATCGGTGTAAAGCACCCACAGCGGCACGTCATTGCGGAAGTTATGCGGAAACGCCAGGCTGGGGACCAGCACGGCGAACATCACCAGGGCGGAAAGCACGCCGCCGGCGAAGGGGAGCGCCAGGGGCCGCATGAGGTTCTCGAAGACCAACTGCAGGCGTCCGGCCCAGCGGTGCGCGCGGGCGGAAAGACCGACGTGCGAAAGCCGGCGCAGGCGCTCGTTCAGGGCGAGCGTGCGCAATCCGTCCCGCAGGCGGGCGGGTAATTCGGGTTTGTCGAGCTGGCGGAGCGCCCCGCGCAACTCTCGCATGGATTCGAATTCGGCGCCGCACTGGCGGCACGATTCGAAGTGCGCCAAAACACTCTCCTGCTCCCTGGCCGTAACCCTCCGGTCGAGGAGCAACGAGACCATTTCATGCATGTCGTCGCAGCTCATAGCTTCCTATCACTCTGCCGTCTTCGGCACCAATCGCAAGGCCGGCCTGGATTCCAGGCTTCCCGCGAGTTCTTCCCGCAAGGCTTCGCGCCCGCGCAGGATTCGAGACTTGACGGTCCCCAGGGAAACACCAAGGACTCCCGCGATCTCCTCATAACTCAGGTCCGTGATGTCCCTAAGCACCACGGATTCGCGGAAAATGGGATTAATTCTATCAAGCGCCGCCTCAATCATGACGTGCCGTTCGCGGTCGAAGGCAGCGTCAAACGGCGAGCGGCTGTTGTCCGGTATGATCTCCTTCCAGTCGCGCGTCTCTTTCGGATTTGCGTCCAGCTCCACTTCGCGGTGGCGGTGCCGAAAGAACCATCGCCGCGCGTTATGCGCTTCGTTCACGGTGATGCGGTAGATCCACGTCTTCAGGGTGCTTTGCCCGCGGAAGTTTCCGATATTGCGGAAAACCTTCAGGAAAACCTCCTGCACCACGTCACAGGCTTCGGACTGGTTGTCCAGCAGCCGCCAAGCCAGCGTGTAGACCGGTTGCTGGAACCGGGTGAGCAATTCCTCGTAGGCCCACTCAGACCCCTCGCGCAGGGCTTCCACCAGGCGAAGATCGTCCGATTCGGCGCCTTCCGCCGTCTGTTCCGGGCTCAAGTCCAAGATTGAAGTGGCCACCAATAGCCTCGTATTCAGCCTAACTTCAAACTAGCAGGAAACAACCGGCCTTGCAAAGAGATAGACACCGGCTGGGGGTGAAAAGTTCCCGGGAACCGCGGTTGGCGGTGCGCTACAATCCGAGTGAGCGAAGCCATGAGAAGAACAAGTTGGGCTATTTTGCTGGGGATACTGGCAGCCGGGTTGGGGCGTGCGGCGCCCATCGGCGCCCTGATCATCGATGGGCAGAACAACCACGACTGGAAGTCGACCACGCCGGCGCTGAAGAAAATCCTGGAGGACGGCGGCCTGTTCCGGGTGGACGTGCTCACCACCCCTCCCAAGGGTGGCGACTTCAGCGCCTTCAAGCCGGAATTTGCCAGGTACCGCGTGGTGATCTCCAACTACAACGATTTCCCCAGCGGCAGCAAGTGGCCCCCGGAGGTCCAGGCGGCCTTCGAGAAATACGTGCGGGAGGGCGGCGGCTTTGTCTCGTATCATGCGGCGGACAACGCGTTTCCGGAGTGGAAGGCGTACAACCTCATAATTGGGATCGGCGGCTGGATGGGGCGCGACGAAAAATCCGGACCATACTGGTACTTCCGCGATGGCAAGCTGGTGTCCGATACGTCGCCCGGCATTGCCGGCAACCACGGCGCGCGCACCCCGTTCCCGGTGGTGATGCGCGACCACCGGCACCCCATCGCCAGGGGGCTGCCCGCGGTGTGGATGCACGTAGCCGACGAGTTGTACTCGAAGATGCGCGGTCCGGGAGAGAGCATGACGGTGCTGGCGACGGCTTACTCGGACCCGGCCAACAGAGGGACCGGGCACGACGAGCCGATGCTGATGGCGCTCGCCTTCGGCAAAGGGCGCGTTTTTCACACCACGCTGGGCCACGACGTGCCGGCCATGGAGTGCGTGGGCTTCATGGTGACGCTGCGGCGCGGCGCCGAATGGGCGGCCACCGGGAAAGTGACCGTGAAAGTGCCGCCGGATTTCCCCACGGCCGACAAGGCGAGCACCCGGCCCTTACGGTAACCTGGGGGTGAATGCCCCTTATTTCCGCCCCCGAGCTTACGCGCTTCACCGAACAGATTCTGGTAGCCGCGGGAGTGCCGCCGCACAAGGCCGCCATTGCAACCGCTTCCGTGGTGGCCTCCAACCTGCGCGGCGTGGATTCGCACGGCATCCAACTGGTGCCGTTTTATGTGGACCAGTTGCTGGCCGGGGAAATGGACCCGCACGCCGACGGCCGGGTGATTTCGGAAAGCGGCTCGTGCCTGCTCTTCGACGGCCAGAACGGCCTCGGGCAGTGGATCGCGGAGACCTGCTGCAACCACGCGGTGCGCATCGCCGGCAAGCAGGGGATGGCGCTGGTGGTGGCGCGCGAATCGAACCACTTCGGCGCCGCGGCCTGGTGGGCGCAGAAGATGCGCGCGGCCGGGCAGATCGGAATCGTGGTGTGCAATGCCTCGCCCATCGTGCCGCCCTGGCAAGCGAAGCAGGGGCGCGTAGGCACCAACCCGATTTGCATGTCGGTGCCCGGACCGTGGCTGCTGGATATGGCGACCACCACGGTGGCGGCGGGCCGCGTCTTCAAAGCGTTCCTCAACGGGCAGCCGGAGATTCCGGCGGGCTGGGCGTTCAACTCCCAAGGCGTGCCCACCACCGACACGGCCGCGGCGTACAAGGGAATGCTCATGCCGCTGGGCGGTTACAAAGGCAGCGGCCTGGCCGTGATGGTGGAGATTCTGTGTTCGGTGCTGGGCGGCGGCGCCATGGCCAACGAAGTGGGCGGCATTCGCTTCCGCGGCAAAACGGTGCGCGTGAGCCAGGCCTACATCGCGATCGACGTGGCCCGTTTCCTGCCGGTGGAGGAGTTCACGGCGCGTGTAGAGGAGTTGGTGAACCTCATCAAGACGACGCCCCCGGCGCCGGGCTACGACGAGGTGCTGGTGGCGGGCGATCCCGAGTGGCGCGCGGAGGCTGAGCGGCTGAAGCACGGCATTCCGCTGGCGGAGGGCAACTGGGAAGCGCTATGCAAGGCGGCGGCGCGGGTGAAGGTGGCGGCGCCGGCGGTGTAGGAGGGTGACGCAATCTGTATACAGAAACGTGTACACGATTGTGGCTTTTGTGGTACAAACAAGTAGAGATCATGTCCACGTCGAACGTCCGTATCAGCGCTGAGGGCCGGGAGATTCTTCGCGAGCTGGCACGTAAGGAAAAGCGGCCCATGGCAGCGGTTCTCGAAAGGGCGATCGAAAGATACCGGCGGCAGAAGTTCCTGGAAGAGACGAACGCCTCCTTCGCCGCGCTGAAGGCGAATCGCAAGAGATGGAAGGAAGAGACAGCGGAGCGGGCGTTATGGGACAGGACCAATGCCGATGGACTGGAAGATAGATGAGCGCCGTCCAACCCTTCCGAGGTGAGGTGTGGTCACTGGATCTGAATCCAGTCCAAGGCCGCGAACAGGCCGGCAGCCGTCCGGCGCTGGTAATTTCCGTAGACCAATTCAATCATGGCCCGGCGGAACTCGTGGTGGTGCTTCCGATCACTTCCCGGTATAAGGGGATTCCACTTCACGTTGGGCTGACACCGCCGGAGGGCGGCATAAAGCGGGAAAGCTTCATCAAGTGCGAAGACGTCCGTTCGGTCTCGATCGAGCGGTTCGCTCGGCGATTGGGCCGCGTTTCAGCGGCGACGCTGATGGCCGTTGAAGATCGCCTGCGGATACTGATGGGGTTGTAGCTTACAATAGAAATTAGGTGCTCGTCTCCATTTCTCCTAAGCTCGATCCCACGACAGCCGGGCTTCCGCGCCCACAATGGCTGCGGGCGCCGGCGCCGGGCGGCGAGAACTATCGCGATCTGAAGGAACTCATCGGACGGCTGCGGCTGCACACGGTTTGCGAGAGCGCGGCTTGCCCCAACGTGGGAGAATGCTGGAACCACCGCACGGCCACGTTCATGATCCTGGGCAACGTATGCACGCGCCGCTGCGGATTCTGCGCCGTCGAAAAAGGCGCGCCGCTGCCGGTGGATTACGATGAGCCGCAGCGCGTGGCCGCGGCGGTCGAAGCCATGGGCCTGAAATTCGCGGTGATCACCAGCGTCGACCGCGACGACCGCGCGGACGGCGGCGCGGAGCTGTTCGCGCTGACCATCCGCGCCATCCGCGAGCGCGTCCCGGGCTGCGGTATCGAAGTGCTGACGCCGGATTTCCAAGGCAAGCGCGCGGCCGTCGAGATGGTGATGGAAGCCGCCCCGGACGTGTTCAACCACAACACCGAAACCGTGCCGCGGCTCTACCGCCAGGTGCGGTTGGGCGCGCGCTACGAGCGTTCGCTCGACGTGCTGTCTCACGCCAAGAGTGTGGCGCCCGGCACGCCGACGAAGTCCGGCCTGATGCTGGGGCTGGGTGA
>Ga0209039_10003302_pt1 | contig 12689 bp, 10 predicted proteins | sample BogFormECP12_OM1_FD_188238 | JGI IMG/M metagenome (GOLD analysis project Ga0209039, IMG submission 188238) | Bog forest soil microbial communities from Calvert Island, British Columbia, Canada - ECP12_OM1 (SPAdes) (version 2) | ecosystem: Environmental > Aquatic > Freshwater > Wetlands > Bog ...
CACTCAAGCTCACCACATATCTCTTGGCCATGCCTGTCTCCTTAGCGGAGACAGATTATCACCCGTTTACCTATCAAAGCATGTGTGACAAACTACTAGAAACATCAGGAATTGAGGATGATTCGGCAGCGCAATCATGGCTCGCGAAAAAATGACGCACACCCCTGCCCAACCTAACCGCAATTTATCAAGGGCACATTTCTTAAAGGAAGGGGATTAGTAGAATCCTGATAAGCAAATGATCGAAGCGGCACCCGCCAGGCTGTCGCCTCGCGAATCTACAGATTGGTGGTTCTTCAAGGCAATAATTCACCGCTCTACGGCCCCCTTTTGCGTGCGGTCAAATCTATGTTTATCCTGGCACTTCCCACTGAGCCAACACCTGGGTACTTATACTTTCCACTTTTTCCCGTGCCTCCCATCTTTCGTAACCACTCGCCAATAATGTGTCGTACTCTGTTTCGGTATGTCGGATATGAGCCATTAGGGCGAGTCGAACCGCCTTTTCATCCAGGCTTTTGGCTGCCATCGAGCGTCCCACGCGGCCGCTGTACTTCAGGCAGGCATGCTCCGCGATGACTATTTCTCTCCCCGGAGGGCACATAGGATAAAGCTCACGCACCCGCGCCGCGAAACGTTCAACATATTGCTGATCGAGTTCTGCTCTGCGTTCGGCTTCACGCTCTTTTCGCCGCGACCTCGCCTCGCTATCGGCCAGGCATTCTTTTTCAGCGTGTTCCAATGCCTGATCTTCGACGAGCAGGCCTTGCCGTTCATATCGCTTTCGGGCGCGGCTCCATTTCAATACAACCGCTGACAATGTTGAGTGCTTGCCTGCCCGTCGGGTGAGCGCCGCGTCGCCAGAGGGAAGAAATATTAGATGATCAAGGTCGGCGCATGCCAGGCAAAGGGCTCCCTTGTCTTCAACCAGCGTGATCCAGGCATGCCGGCCCAATTCCTCACCGCATTCGCTGCAGGTTGCATTGGAGGTGGTGATAAATACTTTAAGACTCATTCCTGATCGGTTTCTGCCGGGGGGGACGATCGCCTGTCGAAGGAAGCCTGTGCGGCAGCCAGCGTTGCAGGATTTTTCCAGGCCGACCCCAGGATCAAGCTGCGGTTCTCAATGAAGTGGCCGGTCGCCATGCGCAGGAAACTGATCTTCTTTTCGGGCACGCTGTATTCATTTGCCAGGGCCCGGATCAATCTCATCAGTTGGGCTTCGATGTGCTCGGCATCGGCCGGGCGGACGATCCTGCCATTGGCATCACATCTCCAGCCTTTCTCGCAGGTACAAGTGGCGTTAATGCCATTCCCAGTTAGCTCCCAAATGCGTACGGCAATTTCCCGTTCCTTGGAGAGAGCAAAGGCGCGCACTTCAGCCCTTTCTACTTCGATTTCGACCTGGATGCGTTGAGCAGTAACGGCTTTAGGCAGGCGGACAAGATATGGCCTGGCAGGTTTCCTGACCGCTGGAGTCTTGGTCTTGCCAGGTTTTTTGGGATATTCGTTGTCCTCGGCCTTGGGAATTTCGGTTTTGGCCGGCAGCGGCGCTGCCTGTTCTGCAGGCGCCGGGGGCGGCACCGTGATCCTTTGCGGTTGGCCATCGGCAGCATGACACAGGTCGCGATGCTTCTGGCAGGTCTCACGCCCGCAGGTTTTGCAGACCATCAAGCTTTGTACGCATACCGGGGTATCGCAGACAACGCAGGTGTGTACTTTTTCGGAGCACAGTTTGCAGAAGGCGCGCTTGCAGTCCGTACACTGCGGAGCCAGGCAGGCGGAATGCGCCAAATGACCGCTTTCGCACAAGGTCATTCCCTCTCCTGGCCGCCCGCACACGTCACAGACCAGCGGCTCGAGGATGTGGCGTACCGGGTCCCAGGCGGCCGGTCGCACGATCCTGAGTCCGCGTTTCTTGATTTCTACATCGATCTCGATCTTGGGTTGGGCAATGATTGCCAGGTTGATCAATTCCACATCCAGACGCAGGCGATACTTGTGCTCGGCGTCGGCTAATTTAGACTGGCGTTCGTCATGCAAGGCGGACAACTTGGATTTCAAGGCTGGCTGACGTTCATCTTCAGCCTTGGACAGGCGTATTTCTAGGTCGCGTTGCAGGCCGGCGTAGTAGTTTTCCAGGCGGGCGCGGTCGAGTTCAAGGAAGTGCTGCGAGCGTTTCCTGGCTGATTCCAGGGTGGGGGCGATTTCATCCAGAAGAGCTACGCGGGCGCGATCCAGCAGATCGGTCAGGACCTCCGGGGTAAACGGATTCTCTCCTGATTCGGCGCCGGCACGCCAGGCGGGCGGGGAGGCCATGAGCTCGGGGTAGGCATGATTAGATTCAAGCGATGCCCTGGATTGAATCCCAGCCGGTGGCAGAGAGTACCCCCCTTGCAGGTGCATCCAAATCGAAACGACCATTTCCCGTTTTTCGTCGCTCACCAGGCTGACTTTGAAGTTGAAGCACGTATAGTGGTAAAGCCGGTTGCGTTGGATATGCCCGGCCTCTGGGCGGGCATTGGAGAAGGTGAACGTTTTTTCAACCAGTTCACGCAGACCGGGCTTTTCAAGCCGAGGGGGATTTATGAAGAGGCGGGTGTTTGCCGGGCGCTGGCGAAGTTCGAAGACGATTGTCTCCACCAGGGGATGACCGTAGTACAGGGTGGTCACGGGCATTGCCCCCCCTTCCTTTCGAGCGGAGGGAGAGGAGACCGATTCCCGTCCGTCATCCAGAGGAAGAGGAGTGGTCAAAGCCGGATCGAAATTAAATCTCTGGAGGGAGCCAATTCCCCAATGGGCAGCAACCTCATCCGGGAGCAGCACGTCGTATACCCCATAGGCGGGCGGCTCAACCAGTCCGCCCACTTGCTGGCAGTAGCCGAGGATGAAATCGCGCAGGGAGGTATCTTCGGCCACGATCTACTCCGCCGAGAAGTCTTGCCCGAAGAGAGCATCGTCATACTCTTTAACTTGCCGGTAGGATTGACGGGCCTGCAGCAGGGTTTCTCCCAACCGATCGAAGCCAGCTTTCAAGCCGGCCTGGCCCTGGCTGCTGACCCATACTTCCATCAATAAATCCTCGAAGTCGCGCTCGTCCGACAAATGGCCGAGAATCATATCCATCTCGCCGATCACCAGTTCAAACATATTGAGTTTTTGATCCAGAATTTCGAGCAGGTAATCCTCGACGGTGCCACGCGCCGAGAGATTGTAGATGCGCACTTCGCGGTCCTGACCGATACGGTGGATGCGCCCGACGCGCTGCTCGATGCGCATGGGGTTCCAGGGGACATCGAAGTTGATCATGGTACGGCAGAACTGCAGGTTACGGCCTTCGCCGGCGGCCTCGGTGGAGAGCAGGACCTGGGCGCTGGACTGGAAATCGGCGATGGCCTGGTTCTTGGCTGCCGCGCTCATCCCGCCGTGATAGACGACGAATGAGATACCCAGAGCGTGCAAGCGTTCGGCCAACAGGTCAAGCGTGCGGCGGAAGTGGGTAAAGAGCAGCGCTTTTTCGCCAGGATCGGCCTTGAAGAGCGTGGTGAGCAGCTTTTCGAGGGCCTCCGCCTTGGTCCAGGTGGAAATCTGAGCTGCCTGTTCAGCCAGGGACCATAAATGGGTGCGCCGGGCGGGATTCCCCTCCCGGCCGGCCATGGATTGCAGGGTAGGGGCGGCCGCTGCCGGGCTGCTGCCGATCTCGCGCTGCAAGGTGAGCAAGGCAAAGCGGTCGGTCTGCCTGACTTTTGCACCTGCCTCGGCTTCGTCGGCGGGAGGGGAGTCCCCTTCCCCGGCAGGGGAGGGACCAGAAGCGGAGACAAAACCCTCACGAACAACCGCGCTCACCGCTTCGTAAAATTCAGTTTCGTCAGGCGAGAGGGTCAGGCGGATCGTGTGAGCCTGGCGCGGCGGCAGCCTGAGGTTCACCTGGGCGCGCGAATGGCGCACCATGACATCGCCAAGCAGATCGCGCAGTTGGCCGCGGTTCTTGGGTAGACGCGGGTCGCCGCGTTCTACAAACCGCCTGCGGAACTCTCTTGGCGTTTTGAGCTGGCCGGGTTTAAGCAGGGTGATCAGGTTATATAATTCGTCCAGGTCGTTTTCGACCGGGGTGGCGGTGAGCAATAAAATGTATTTGCGCTGCAATTCGTTGACGAACTTCCAGGTAATACTGGCGCGGTTTTTAAGGTGATGGGCTTCATCCACAATGATCAGATCATAGGGGATCTGGCTGATCTGGGCGCGGTGTTCGGCGCGGCGGGCGGCGGCCAGGGAGGCGATCACGCGCGGGAAGCGTTCCCAGGCTGCCGCGCCGAGGGTGCGGAATTCAGGGTCGGCGCTGGAGATGAAATCTTCCAGGCCGAACTTCACCGCCAGCTCTTCACGCCACTGTTCGACGAGCGCCGCTGGCGTGAGGATCAGCACACGCTGCGCCACGTTGCGCAGGCGATATTCTTTAAGGACCAGACCGGCCTCGATCGTCTTGCCCAGGCCGACCTCATCGCAAAACATACCGCGCCCGCGAAAACGACGCAGCATGATCTGGGCGGCGCGCACCTGGTAATCAAAAGGAGCGAAACCGAGCGTATCCAGGCAGATCAATTCGTCGAACCCCCCTACCAGCACAGCATGTTCGGCTTGCAGGCGCAGACGATATAGATCGGGCGAGGCGAACGCGGCGGGGGCATCGGGTCGGAACAGAGGGTTGTCCGGCGGAAGCAGGCGGAGTTCGAGGTCGGAGAATTGCGGGAGGGGCAGGGAAGACATGGCGCAACCTTTACCGAAAAAAGGGAGTTAATTGTACCCGAGAGCCAGTCTATTCGACCACGGCTGGGAGGCGCACCAGCCCCAGTGCCTCGGCAGCCCGCAGCCGGTACAGGCCGTCCAGCAGGATATAACCATCCTTGACCCGCCGTACTTGAACAGGCGGCGTAATGCCCATGCGACGGGCGCGCTCCGTGGCCTTCTCCAAGCGGAGTGGATCGAGGGTGAGCGTTTGTTGAGAGCGGTTTAATCGGATGAGTTGGATGGGAATTTCGACAACCGGTTGGTTCGAGAGCGGTGCAGGGGGTTTTGGCGTGAGGCTGGGGCCGGTGATCACCAAGCGGTATCCGGTTCGGGCCGCGAAAGCGTCGGCGATCTCGGAAAGGGCCCCAGCCTCCGGGAGTTCGGCAAGCGTCGCGGCGACTTCGGCCTTCTCGGTATGAATGCCCGGCCCTTTGACCACCTTCCAGCCCGTTTTCTGGAGCAGGTTTCGGGCCGCTTCCAAAATGGCTCCCTGGTTGGGTTGTGGCTGGATGCTCAGAGGCCAGCCGACCTGTCGGGATAGCGCTTCGATCTGCGCCCGGTAACGGTCGCCCACTTGTGGAGAGATGAATGACAGTACAATTTCATCGCCCTTCAAACTGGTGCGGTACAGCGTGCTGCCTTCCAAAGCGGCTTTGAGCGCGGCATAGGCCGCGTTGATTTCCAGGTGCCCCTCCGGTGAGGCAAGGACGGCAACCGGCCCGGCAGTCTGCGCCGCGAAAACAAGATCCAGCTGATAGCCGCTGGCTTCAAGGAAATGCCGGCAGACTTCGCGGGGGTCATAGGCTTCCGCAGCCTCGGCAATGGTAACCCCTACCCGCTTGTCCTGGCGGTAAATCGCCGGTCCCTTGAGGATCTTCCAATTCTCAGGCAGCACCTGGCGGATCAATGCGTTCAAGGCGGACTGATTGACCTCGGCGGTCAGTTCCACGGCCCAACCAGTGAGGGCTTGCAGGCTGGCAATTTGGTCAGCGTAGCGCGTCCGGGCAGCATCAGGGAAATCGAAGGTCAGGATGAGAAGATGCCGGTCGAGGCGGTAACCGCATTTGCGCAGTTGAGACTCTGTTGGGAAATGTTGATTGGCAAGAGCGAGCGCCTGGTTCGGCTCCAAAATTGCCTGGGCAGGTCGGCGCGGCTGGTATGGTTCCAGATCGGTTTCGGTGGGCGGCGTCTCACCCAGAATGGTGAGCACCTCTTCTGGAAAAGCGCTTTGTTCGAGGCCGGGGGCGATCTCCACCCACAGGTGATCGCTTTCGATGGCCAGGCAGCGCGCGCTGACAGGTGTCTCCCCCTTGAGCAGCAGCCACCTCCCGACCGAGTGCGTAAATGCAGCCATGCGGGCGCGTCGCTGTTGGGCCAGCTCTGCCCATCGGGCGCGGAGGCCTCCTTCGGCGGACTCCTTCTCCATGGAGCTCACTGGGAGGTGGGTTTCGAATTGCAATTCAAGTCTTTGGCCGGCCCGCGGCAGGTGAACGATCCTCCCGCGTTCCCCCAGCGCCTTCCCCAGGCTGGCCCGCGCCGTCTCGTCACCATGGACAAGCACCACCTGCTCCGGGTCGAGGGTCTCCACCAGGCTGATGAGCTGGCCTTCGTCAGCGTGGGCCGAGAGGGAATACGATTCCAGGTGACACTGCACGTCCACCTTATCCTTGCCAATGTACAGGGAACCCGAAACGCGCTCGGCGAGTTCCTGCAAGCGACGACCGGGGGATTCTTCATCCTGATATCCGGTGAGCAGGATTGCATTTTCTGGTTTGCCGGCCAGGGCACGGGCATAAGAGGCAGACGGACCGCCCGCCAGCATGCCTGAACTGGCTACAATGATGACAGGGTCGGACTGCCAGATCAGGGCATTGCGCTGCTCATTATTTTGGACGGGATGGATGGCGCCCTCAAAGAATCTCGCCCCGCGTTCCTGGAGAGGGAGCGGGAGGATATCGGCGAAGGCCGTGTAAGCCTGGCAGATGGCGCGCACCATGCCGTCAGCCCATACGGGCACAGCCGGCAGTGCGCCGCGGCGCTGGAACTCACCCAGGATCAGCAGGATTTCCTGGGCGCGGCCGAGAGCGAAAGCCGGGATGAGCACCTTGCCGCCGTCCGCCGTCACCCGCGCCACGGTTTCCACCAGCTTGCGTTCCTGTACGGCACGGTTGGCGTGAAGGCGGCCGCCGTAGGTGCTTTCGATGATCAGCAGGTCGGGATGGAAGATGGGCGGCCTGGCCCCCTCCACGGTGCGCTGGGGTGAGACGGACAGGTCGCCGGTGATCAGAATACGGCCATCGCTGCTTTCCAGACCAATCATGGAGGCCCCGGCGATGTGGCCGGCGGGGAAGAAAGTGGCACTCAACCCTTGGCCGAGCGGCAGGCGTTGGTTGAATGACACTGGCATGAAGGCTGACATGAGGTGCTGTACAGCCACATCGTCAAAGAGCGGCAGTTCGCCTTCCTCTTCCAGGCGGGTTTGCATGATGCGCCGGGAATCCTGATGCAGGATGCGGGTGAGAGCGAGGGTGGGCGGTGTCGCGTAGACCGGAGTGTCGGGGAATCGCCCGGTGACCAGTTCCAACGCACCGGTGTGATCGGTATGGGCGTGGGTGATCAGAACGGCATCCACACCTCCGAGGGAATCGATCTGACTCAAGTCAGGGAGCTGGTCGCCGTCCAGGCCCCAGCGGGACTTGGGCGATGGACGAATCCCGGCATCCACGAGGATGCGCCTGCCGGCGATTTCAATGAGGGTGCTGCTGGCGCCGACTTCGTCCGCGCCTCCGAGGAAGGTGATTTTCATGAGATGGGTCTATTATAAACTCTGACGACCGGCCCTCAAGGGCTGGGGGGCTGTCCGTTCTTGGAGAGATCGGCATGGGTGGTGCCTGTGCAAAAGAGGCTATGTCTTCCCTGCGAGGGTCACAATCAACACCCAATCTGGCTCGATAGACGATCGGGCGCATCCGCATCACTGCCGCGCACGGGGTGATTCTTGTGCTGGTCCGGGTGCATTTCACCGGCAATGCTCCCCCATCTGGCGCAAATTCGCCGTCGCATAGCCGCGCTTCTACAAGCGTTTGCAGCCTTGCTTGACGCGGCGCCGCGCAGTGCAGGCATTGATGCTTCCAAACCGGCCGCGATCCGATTTTCGGAGACCCAACCATCCAGGCAGGCTGTGCGCTCGCCGGTGCACCGGGGATGAAACTCCCGCCAGGCTTCCCGGCTGGGCTTTCCCTCCTTCATCCAAATCCTTCTGCGCCTTTGGTCATCCTTAGCCTGCTTTTGAACAAGCTGCGGTATGATAGGGCAATGCGACCTGCGGTCGTCCAAACCACAAAGGAAATCCATGGGCAAAAAAGAGAAACGCAAATTATCGAAAGGTTCCGGCAAACGGTATGCCTCGCTCAAGCCCAGTCCGACGGCAGAACCGATCCCGCGCGTTCGCCCGCCTGAGCCCAGCCATGCCGAAAGAGTGTTGCGCAGACGTATTGAGGAATTTGCCTATCAAGGGGATCGCTTCAAGGCAGATTTTGCAAAGGCGATGGAACTGTATTTTGAGCAAAAGCCCGGCCGGGATGCGCCGCTCCGGCTTGACGATGCGGAAATACCGGGGTTCCTGGAATGGTATTTCTTTGATTTCTTCACACACACCGGCAAGCGGATCATCGACCTGTTCGCCGAGGAAGCCGGCCCGAATTTGAACCGCGAACAACGCGCCATGCTTGAGGACTGGCTGGTCTGGGATCGGGCACGCCTGCTGGAATTCCAGGAGGTCAAACCCGGCATCGGCGTGGTGGTGCAGGATTTGCTGAGCGATGAGATCTTCGAAGTCAATGACATCTCCGCCTCGTACAGCGCCTCCCGCTGGATGTTTGGCCTGTTCCGCCCTATCCGATCGGCGGGACGGGTGTCCTTCACCGGTTCGGGGATGCCCCTGCCGCCTACGGAGAAAGCCGCCGTCCTGGAAACCGCCCGTGCGCTTTGGGCAAAGTACCAGGTCGAGCATCCCGGCGGCACCCTGCCGGATTTCTACCGCGACCACAGCCTGACCTTCCACCTGGCGATGAAACGTGCCCAGGAGGAGGCTTCCCAACCGCCCGTCACACTCTCCGCCGAGGGGCATTCCCTGGTCCTCGCCACGGCCCGATATCTCCTGCGCGTCGAACAGCATCAGGTCGAGGCCGTACTGGATGCCAGCGAAGAATTCGTTTACGCCGGGCCCTCCGAGGAACATCGCGGGGCGTTGCACTACAACTGGATCCAGCGCGGACGTTCCTTGGTTCCACAAGCGGATCAAAAACCCAAAAAACGGTCTCTTCAGCTGAGGACGGAGTGGACCGAGGGTCCGGGTAAGCCCAGTTTCCTTAACTTGGGTGACCTAAGCTTGGGCCCGAGATGGATTGAACTGGAGTGCCTATCGCGCGAACGGCTGGCGGTTGGGAAAACTTTGCTCGAAGAAATTCTAGCCGGGATGATCAAACATACGGCGGACCGGTTCGAAGATTGGGGAGCTGCCATGGAAGAGAGCGAAACCAGACCTTCCCGATCGCGCCGGGAACCGTCCCCTGAAATGGCGGAGGAGATGGAAACCCTCAATCGGGAGATGCTGCATCGCCTCACGACGAACTGGCTCGACCAACCCTTCATGGACGGGAAGCTTACCCCGCGCCAGGCGGCACAAACCCCGGAGGGGCGTAATGAAATTCTTGAAGCGCTCAAGCAGATTGAGTACATCAATGACCAACGCGCCCGGGATGGAGAAGGCCCCAGCATGGATGCGGACACCATCCGCAGAGAACTCGGCCTGCCGCCGGCGAAATAAACGCGCAGGTGCCTCCTGCCGCCTGATGCGGTCACGGGTCCTCTCATTATGCCGCTCGAGCTGGTCGACTTTGACGGGCCTGCTGCCCTCGCCTACGGGCAGATCAGGGCTGCCCTGGAGCGCGATGGAAAAATCATCGGGTCTATGGATATGCTGATCGCTGCGCATGCGCTGAGTCTCAAAACGATTCTAGTCACGAATAACACCAAGGAGTTCGGGCGGGTTTCGGGCCTGCTGCTGGAGGATTGGATTTCAGAGACCTCATGAAACCCGATGGGAATGCACTTTCTGCAGGTTTTTGAATAAATCTATTTTAGATGAGGTTTTTGCATCTTACGGGGTGTTTTCGAATGACAGATAAGCCCATTCGTCTGCAAGGGTCTTCAGATAATCTTGTGTGTACTTATCGATCGTTTTCTTATCCACGGTGTTTTTGTCGTTTTATCCTAAAGCTTCTCGGTATCCTGTTAAACATGACTTTCACGGTTTGCGTCGACCACTGGATCAGTCTGAAACCCCTGGGCCTGGGGATCTCGGAGTTTCAAGGAGTCCATTCGTTGAGATCGTGATCTACCTGCTCTAGATTTTTGAGTGACATTCCTTCTGCTCGCCAATTCACGCCTTTCAGATTGGCATTGGATATGCCTTCCGAAAATGTGTGTGCTCCTTCGGTCCAGCCGGAGCGAGCAAAGCCTATATAATAGATTGTCCACTTGCCATCTTTCGGGACGACCTTATCGGTTTTGCCGATCAGATCGGTTAACACCCCGAGGCCTACCGGGCGTCTGTCCCATTTGCATTCCCCCAGAATAAGGGTTTTCTGCACGGAATTGATCCCGACCACGTCGATCTGCGCTTCCCGATTCCAAATGCTGCCAACCTGATCGGGCATGACAGGCAATTCCTTATGCCCGGTGGCTCGCAGAAGCCATTCCCTGCAGAGTTCTTCCCAGGTGTGGGTACCGATAAAATCAACCAGGTGCCTCTTGATCTCTTCAAGAGCCTGGTCCTGAACGCCCATCGCAAATTGCGCCTGCCTGCGTGCCAAGAAACGGAAATAAAATCGCAGGAATGGGTCCGTAATAAAATGGCGACCTGATCGAGAGGGGTCGTTTTCGGTCACCGGAAGCCTTCTTTCGACAAACCCGGTTTCTACCAGGTTGCGGAGATACATGGAGATGTATCTGTCGTTCAACCCGGTGGCGGATGCGATCCCCCTCGGCGTTCTGTATCCTCTCGCGATCGCTCCAAGGATGGACGCATAATTGTGGATCTCGGAAACAAAATCCTGCAGTAGCAGCCGTGGCTCATCCTGGATCAGGTTTGACCCCTCCAGGACCTTCTCCTTGATGTTCCGGTCCAGGCTCAGGGTCGGATCGAGCTGTTCCCAATAAGCAGGAATGCCTCCAAACATCGCATAAACGACAACGCGTTCATCCGGGCGGTATTTAGGAAAGAAAACCCCGGTTGCCTTAAATGGTAAAGGAGCCAGAAGAAGCTTGGAGGTGGCCCGGCCATACAAAGGAGCTTGATAGGATAAAATGCCCCGCTCCATCATGCCGATATGAGAGCCGGAAATAACGAGAAATACGTTGGCCTGCTTTAACTGGTGATCCCATGAATTTTGCAGGATACTGGCAATCCCGTGTTCAAGCGAAAGAAGATAAGTGAACTCATCCAGGACCAGGACAAGCCGGCCGTCCCTGGAGACCCGGGCGACCTGTTCGAACGCTTGTTTCCACGAGGCATAGGCAAAATCGTCCGGGGCGATGCTGGCGGTATCAATACCAAACAGCGCCCTGGAAAATGACCTTAGCTGGTCCAGGGAGGACGTTGGCTCTGCGACCCAATACAAAGCGCGCGGAGACCCTTTCTCGATCCAGTGGGTGAGGAGGCGCGTTTTTCCAACCCTTCGCCGGCCATATAGGATAAGCATCTTGGCCTTGTCCGATTCCCACTCGCTTTGAAGCAGCTGAAGTTCTCTTTCGCGACCGATAAACTGAGATCGGGACATCTGGCCGCTCCTTTGTGTAATAAGGATTAGTATAATTTATATTACTCTAATAGTAAAGGGAGCTCGAGGACTATTTGAGAACTTGATTCCCGTGATGTGCATAGTCATTACCCCACAAACTAACCCTTTGATCTGCCCAGGACAATGTGGAGAAGAATGTTCCCGCAGAATCATCCACGCAGGTTGTAAGGTGAAGCTGGTTTTCCGCCGCTCGCCAGAAATTGCGCTACTTAATTGGCTAAGAGAAGATCAATTGCTTTGCGAGCCTCACGTAAGACGCGCTCAGAAATCCAAAGCGAGGAGCTGGCGAGAGCATCCAGGGCCGCATTAGCCTGCACGTGATCATCTAGATGTCCTGCTGCTACTGCCCAAAGTAACAAGCCAACAGACCCGTGTACCTCGAGGTCCAGGCTTTCCGCAAATCGGCGCGCTTGTGCATCGTCACTGAGCAACCAGTCAGCCTTCAGCTGTAACGCCAATCCTATGCTTCCGCCTCCCCGGGATCAAGTTGGCCGGCGAGCACCCAGGATTGCGCATTTTTAGCTTGGTCGTTCTCCAACGGACGAATGGAAAGCCATTCAGGGGAGTTCCAGCCAGTAATTTGGTTCCCTAACTCTACATTCACCGCAGGCGGAATCAAAATATCCCCCGCTTGCGGTAGCAGGAAGATCATGCCCGCCTCGCTCAAATGGAGTAAAGGGCCTGTATCACAAACGATCCGGAGTGTCACTATTTTGGCCCCTTTTGCTTTTTCGCCCAGGCAATATCCTTCAATTGATATTTTTCCACCAGTGAGCGATCGACGGGCATTTTTGGGACAAGCCGGATTGAGCCGTCTTCTTCAACGACTGCCTCCAGCAAATCACCTTCTTTTAGGTTTGCCTTGCGCCGCATGCCAGCTGGCAAAGTAATCTGTCCATTGCTGCGGATCTGGAGAAAATCTGACATTTTATTCTTCTCCTATTCTGAGAAAATGATATTCTGATAATTCAAGTAATCATAATGTGTCTGTTGAGGAGTGTCAAGGGGGAGCCTCTTACTTATGTCACACGAAGAGCC
>Ga0209039_10003304_pt1 | contig 12689 bp, 11 predicted proteins | sample BogFormECP12_OM1_FD_188238 | JGI IMG/M metagenome (GOLD analysis project Ga0209039, IMG submission 188238) | Bog forest soil microbial communities from Calvert Island, British Columbia, Canada - ECP12_OM1 (SPAdes) (version 2) | ecosystem: Environmental > Aquatic > Freshwater > Wetlands > Bog ...
GCCCGCGCGAGGATGTCGCGATTCGCCAGGTGGCGCCGCGCGTCCTTCACCGCTGCGATAGCAGCCTGATACAACATCTTCACCAGTTCCACCGGCTCGGCGGAAAGTATCCGGCTCTCCAGGTACGCGTCAGGCGCGTTCTGCCACATTCAATTGCCTCCACAACCCTTATCGGTCCACCACCGGGCTTCAGGAGCCCTCAGGTCTTAGTTTGTTTCATATCCTGGGCCAGGCGCAGCACGTATTCGGGAGGCACCTGCGAGACCACCTCCTTGGTCTTGCGGTTCAGCACCCGCACCACCATGCGGTGCGTCTGCGGGTCCCGCTGAAAGTCCAGTTCGTTGTCGCCGAACATCTCCGTGCCGTTGAGCGCCTTCACCGCCTGCACCACTTCCCGGTTCTCCGCCGCCTTGTCGACCGGCGCCGTGTTCGCCGCCGGCGCGGGCACCGTCGCGGTGCGGTCTACTGGTGTGATATCCATAACGCCCCCTTCGGAGCAGATCCTCCGGCCAACCCGGTCGGACCTCTGCTCACCTAACTTATCGGCTCGCTTCGAAGAAGTTACAAGCCCGCCTTCGCCTGAAGAATCCGGCGGCGCGGCCGAAAAGATCCCTGAAGGATGTCATGGCCCAGAATGTCTCCATGATCGGCATCAATGCCAACGAGCTGCGCTGGATCCGAACGCTTGTGCAACTCCTCCGCCACCCCGATCCTTCCGTGCCCGAGCTCACCCGCCAGGCCCTCCTCTACATGGCCGAGGCGGCCGGCCGGGCAGCCGTCCCCCCCGCCCCCACTCCCTCGCGAACCTCCGCCGACACGATGGACTTCGCCGGGTAACCCCGTTCCCAACCGCTGCCCCTCCATGCCGATGCGCCGCTGATCCGCCGGACGGCCGCGCGACGCCGCGCAACTATTTCCGGGTTCCGGGTCTTAAATCATAGTGGTGAATTCCATGCCCCTTCGCGCCGCCGGTTTCCTGGCCGCGGTCTTCGCCATTTCCGGCGCGGCACAGACCTACACAATCAGGACCTTCGCCGGCGGCGGATTGCCCGAGAACGTGGCCGGGGCCAACGCCAGTTTGAGCACCATCAGCGGCATGGCGATGGACCGCGCGGGCAACCTCTACCTGGCCCTCGGCGATTACAACATCGTACTGCGCCTCGACGCCAACACCGGCGTCCTCACGGGCGTGGCTGGCAACGGCATGGCGAGCTTCGGCGGCGACAACGGCCCGGCCACCGGCGCGCTATTGAACAACCCCACCGCCGTGGCCGTGGACGGCGCCGGGGATCTGTACATCGCCGACGCTGGCAACTCCCGCATCCGCACGGTTTCGGCCGCTGGCGTCATCGCCACCTTCGCCGGGAACGGCACCGCCGGCTTCACGGGCGATTACGGGCCGGCTCCGGCCGCTCAGTTCAACGGGCCCGCCGATCTGGCCATCGCCCCGTCCGGCGACTTGTACGTCGCGGACTTCTACAACCAGGTGGTGCGCAAGATCTCGGGCGGCGTGGTGACCACTGTGGCCGGCAGCGGAAGCTACGGATACGGAGGCGATGGCGGTCCGGCAACCGGCGCGCTGCTGGCTGGTCCGGCCGGCATTGCGCTGGACGCCGTCGGCAATCTGTACATCGCGGACGCTTACAATCACCGCGTCCGCATGGTCCAGAACGGGATCATTACCACCGTGGCCGGAAACGGCACGCCGGGCTACGGCGGCGACAACGCCGCGGCGGCCGGCGCCATGCTGAAGCTGCCCACCGGGGTGGCCGTCGACTCCACCGGCAAGCTCTACATCGCCGACTACGGAAACTGCCGCATTCGCCTGGTGTCCGCCGGCATCATCACCACCGTGGCCGGCACCGGCACGGCGGCGTACACGGGCGACCATGTGGCTGCCACCGCCGCGTCCCTGGCCGCGCCCCAACGCCTCTCCACCGACGCCGCCGGCAACGTCTATATCGGTGACGGCACGCGCGTTCGCAAGGTGGCCAACGGCGCCATATCGACGATCGCCGGCGGCGGGACGCCAATCGGAGAGAACGGTCCGGCGGCCGGCGCTCAACTGCTTTCGCCGGAGGGTCTATCCATCGACGCCGCCGGCAACGTCTATATCGCGGACGCAGGCACGGCTCGCGTGCTGAAAGTCGCCGGCGGCATCCTGTCCCGCGCGGCGGGAGGCGGTGCCGCATCCGGCGACGGCGTGCCGGCCGCCAGCGCCCAGCTCACCGCGCCGTCCGGCGTGGCGGTGGAATCGAGCGGCGTCCTGTACATCGCCGACACACCGGCGGCCCGCGTACGCAAGGTCTCCGGCGGGGTGATCTCGACGGCCGCTGGCGGTGGCTCCACGCTAGGCGATAACGGTCCCGCCACCAGCGCCCAATTGCTCGAACCGCAGGCGGTCGCCGTGAATTCGGCCGGCAGTCTCTACATCGCCGACGCCAATCGCGTGCGCATGGTCTCCGGCGGAACCATCTCGACCGTCGCGGGCAACGGCGGCGCCGGCTACCAGGGCGATGGCGGAGTGGCCACCGCGGCGATGGTGTCCGGCCCGTCCGGCGTGGCCATGGATTCCAGCGGCAACCTGTTCATCGCCGATACCGGCAACAACCGCATCCGCCAGGTCGCCGCCGGAATCATCGCCACGGTTGCGGGAAACGGAACTTACGGATTCACCGGGGCCAACGGCGCGCCCACCGGCGCCACTCTGGGCGCGCCTTCCGCGGTGGCCGTGGACGCCGCGGGGAATCTCTATGTCACGGACGCCTACCGCGTGCTGCGGATCTCAGGTGGGAAGATCGCTCCCATCGCCGGCCTCGCAGCGCCTCAGGGCCTGGCTGTCGATAGTGCCGGGAACGTCTACGTTTCGGCGCCGTCCAGCCACCGCGTGTACGTGCTGGCTCCCGCCGGCGCCGCTTGCGCGGCGACTCTTTCGCCGGCGCAGCAAACCGCTCCGGCGGCAGGGGGCGCCCTCAGCGTGGGGTTGCAGACCGGGGCGGCGTGCTCCTGGACGGTGGAGAATATGCCGGCATGGGCTTCGGTTTCGGGCAGTCCGTTCGGCACCGGTCCGGGCACGGTCACACTGACCGTCGCCGCCAATCACGATGCACCGCGGACAGCCACGATTGTAGCCGGCGGACAGAACATCACCCTGGCGCAGGCGGGGAGCGCGACCATCGCCGGCCAGGTGACGCTGGCGGCGGGGGGCGGCCTGGCCGGCGTGACCGTAGCCCTGAGCGGATCGCGGAGCGCCGTCGCCACCGCGGATTCCGGCGGCAACTTCTCGTTTTCGAACCTCGATTCCACGGGCAGCTACACCGTGACGCCAGCGCTCGCCGGATACACCTTTTTGCCGGCCTCGCAGACCTTCGCCAACATGAGCGCCAACCCCACGGCCAACTTCGTGGCATGGCCGCAGCCCGCCATCGCCGCCATGGGGCCGGCGTTTCCGAGCGTGTTGCAGACCACGCCAACGGTCTTCGCCGGTGGCGAGATCGTGACGCTCTACGGCGCCAACCTCTGCTCCACGGCTGCCGCCGCGTCTCCCACCCTCCCGGACCGCCTGGCGGCCTGCTTCGTGCAGGTGGACGGCGTCAACATCCGCATCTACTACGCATCCGCGGCGCAGATCAACGCCGTTCTGCCGCAGACTCTGGCGGCGGGCTCGCACCAGGTGGCGGTAGTGCGCTACACCGATACCACCTACAAGCAAGTGGCGGCGCAAAGCCAACCGGCCGGGTTCGCCGTGGTTCCGATCGCCATGGCGTTCGTGGAGCTTCCGGCGGCCGCCGGAAGCATCCTCGCCGCGCAATACCTGGATGGCGGCTTCGTGGACTCGACGCGCCCGCTACATGCTTCCGACTTCGTCGTCCTGTATCTCACGGGTGTGGGGCGGACGGCGCAAGTCTTCGCCGATGGCGCCGCGCCCAAGACCACTTCGCCGGCCCTCCAAACCGTGCAAGTACAGGCGCAGGGGCTGGCGGCGCAGGTGGTGTACGCCGGAGTGCAGCCGCAATATCCGGGCCTCGACCAGATTACCGTGCAGATGCCCCACTACACGCTCCCTCCCGGGCAGTCGGTGGTCACCTTGCAGATTGCGGCGCCCGCTACCGGCCAGACGCTGAGCTACCAACTGCCGGCGGATTAGGCGCGCCCTTACCAGCCCTGGGGCGACCGGCCGGGGCGGGTGCGTTCCGCTTCCAGCGCTTGCAGGCTCGAAGCCGCCAGAACGGCGAACAACACCACGATATAGCCGCTTTTCTGCAGGATTCCCGCCAGCGCGATGGCCACCGCGACGGCCGCCGACAAAATCAGCGACTTCCGCCTGCCGCCCAATGGATTGGACTGTTCAAAAAGCGCCCCCGATGCCTGACCGCCGTCCAGCGGGTAAACCGGCAGCAGGTTCACCAGGCCCCAATACAGGTTCACGAACAGCAGGTCGTTCAGCAGGATATACCAGAGGTAGGAAGACGTTCCTGGAGTGGCGCCGGCGGCCACCGTTGGGAACGCCCTCAGCCACGGCAGAAACAGGTACCAACCCAGGTGGATGCGCGCCCCCGCGTACCATGCCGCGGCGGCCACCAGACCGGCGGCGCAGAACCCGGCCGCGGGACCCGCCAGCGACACCGCCAGCCGCTCCCATGGGCCGCGCAGGCCGCGGCGGGGAATGGCCAGTCCTCCCCATCCGTACAGCACCACCTCCGCCTCCGCCCCAAACAGGCGGAACGCGCAGACGTGACCCAGTTCGTGCAGTAGAATGGAGCCGAAGCACACCGCCACCCAGATCAGGATGGCGCTGGTTTCTTCCTGGTTAGCCCCGGTGAGCAGGCAGGCCGCCCAGAACCAGAACTTGACATGCACCGGTACGCCGAAGATCCGGAAGCTCCATTCGCCGGCGTTGCTCTGGGGACAATCGGTCAGCGTAGGCATGGAATTTCGCCGCAGCTACTTCACGGTGATGGTCAGTCCCGCCTGGCTTTGCCAGGTGCCGATCTGCACCACCACCGGCACCGACAGCCCCGGCGTCACGCCCGCGGGAACCTCGGCGTCAATCTGCGTGAGCCCCGCCACCAGTCCCGGGGCCGCGCCCGCATAGTCCACCTTCGCCGGCAGGCCGCCTATGGTCACTGAGACCGGCAGCGCCACAATCCGCGGGAATGGCTCCGCCAGCGGCGCCAGGGCACCGTCAGTCTGGGCCGGGCTGGTGACTCCGCCGCCCGTGGCGAAGATCTGGATGACGCTTCCAATGGTGGCCGGAGACAGGGATGCATTGAGGCTGTAATCCTGATTGAGAATCGCCCCCGGGCCTAAACCGGTAGCATCCTGCGAGAAGATCCCCGGCGTGGCTCCCTGCACCGGAACCGTCAGGGTGTTCGAGGTTTGGTTCTGATATTGCACCTGCACGGCGGTGCTGGGTCCGGCCATCCGGTAGGGCACAATGGCGTTGACCTGCGCCGCCGACACGTAGAGCAGCGTTGCGGAAGTGCCGTCGAAAAACACCTGCACGCCCGCCAGCGTGTTGGGGATGGACTTGCCGCCGGCGCTGAGTTGAAACGCAACGCCTGGCGCAGGGCCCAGGTTGCTGCCCCACAAGGTAACAATTTCTCCCGGCGAGACCACCCCCGATGCTTCGCTGGCCCCATTCTCCACCAGCGTCAGTTGCGGCGCCGGCGGCAAGGTGGCCTGCTGCGTCAGGGTGAAGGTCTGCGGTCCCACCTGAATGCTGCCGGTGCGCGCCGGGCCGGTATTCGCCAGGACGTTATACAAAAAGCTGCCAAACCCGTTCCCCGAGGTGGCGCCCGAAATCTGCAGCCAATTGGCGTTGCTGACCGCGTTCCACGGACATCCGAGGCCCGTGTTTACCGTGACCCTGCCGCCGGTGACGGCGCTCGAACTGATAGTCAGCGTAGCCGGCGACAACGCCAGATTATTGGGCGATCCGTCCTGGGTGACGGCCAGCGCGGGTGGTATGCCGGTGGCGCCCGTGTTCAAGGTAAGGCTGGCGCTGCGTCCGGTGGCGCAACTGTTCGCCCCCACCGTATAATCCACCTTCCCGTTGCCGTAATTGGTCGCTCCGGGATGGTAAATCACGGGCAGGTTCGCCGAAGAGACCAGGTTTCCGGAATCCAGCGTGAACCCCAGCCAACCTTGGTTGCTGCTGACCGACCACGCGCATCCCGTGGTTATCTGCAGCACGCCGTTGGTGCTGCCGCCCACCGGGATTTCAACGGACGGAGGCGAGAGCGTGAAGGCGGTGCTGGCGCAGTTCGCGGCCAGTTGGTAAATCGGCAACTGCAACGGGTTGTACGATTCGGTATTCGTGCCGGACGCCGTGAGCGTAAGGACGTCGTTCCGCATCACCGCGCTGTTGTTGTTGTCCAACGTGTACGGGATCGACCCGCTGCCCGTAATCGTAAGCGAGGTAACGTGGATCCACTGCGCCGTGGCGGTGACGGACCAGCTACAGGTGTAGCCGGTGGGGGTGGTGACAACCACATTGACCGCGCCCGCAACCCGTTGCGCCGCCGAACCCGGCAGGAAGTAGGGGCCAGGGTCAAAGGAGTAGGCGCACCCCACCTGTTGTTGGGCCGCCAGCGGCCCGGCCGCCACCAGGAGTAACGGAAGCAACCACCTCATGCTTCGTATAGTAGCGCTTCCCGGCATGCCTTGAGTATCTCCACCGCGCCGGGTGTGTCCCCGTGCACGCAGATGGTCCGGGCACTTCCCTCGCGCGCCAGCCGGACGGCCTGTGCCGCGGCGGCCCTGGGATCGGTAATCAACGCGCCCGGAAGCCGGCGCGGCCGCAGCGTCCCGTCGGGCTCGTACCGCCGGTCGGCGAAGGCTTCCGGAATTGCGTCCAGGCCCATCCCGCGCCACACCTCGAGCGCCGGCGAACCGGCCAGGCCGAAAACCGCGGCGCATGGGTTCCACCGGGCCACGCCCGCGCCAATGGCGCGCGCCACCGCCTGGTTGCGCGCTGCCGCAAGGTACAGTGCGCCGTGCGGTTTCACGTGGACAATTTCGCCCCCCAGCCGGCCAACCGTCCCATTCAGACGTCGAATCTGTCGACACACGGTTTCCGCGATCGCCTCCTCCGTCATGGCCATCTCGATCCGCCCGAAATGGGCCTGGTCGGGGTAGCCCGGATGTGCGCCGATCCGCACGCCGTGGGCCAGCGCCAGGCGCACCGTCCGTTCCATGGAGGCGTCGTTCCCGGCGTGCCCGCCGCAGGCGATGTTGGCCGAGCCGATCTGACGCATCAGCTCGGCTTCATAGGCGGCATCCTCCAGTTCGCCCATATCGCAGTTCAGATCGACGCTCATGGTTCCATCTTCCATTGTGCGTCTTCCGGCCGGAGAGCAAGGGGGGCGGCTCAGTCGCCCAGAAACTTGCCGATGGGCCGCAGTTCCCTGACGTTGTCGCACACCGCTTTCAGGCCGGCCGTCAGCGGAATGGCCAGCAGCAGCCCCGGAGCGTCCCACAGAAACCCCCACAACATCAGCGAAAACGTGACCACCAGCGGATTCAGATGTACGCGCGAGCCCACCACCTTGGGGTAAAGCAGGTTCAGCGCCAGCAGGTGCAGCAGCGACACCGACACCAGCACCAGCACGTAGGTGGAAACGGAGTTCTCCGGCAACGCGGCAAACAGCGGGGGCAACAGGGCCAGCGGCAAACCGATGTACGGGACCAGGCTCAGGAAGCCGCTGAGCGGCCCCACCAGCGGCGCCAGCGGAAGGCCCATCAGCCAGAACATGACCGAGCTGACAATGGCCAGGAACAAGCCGAGAAACGAGTTTCCCACCACGAAGGCACGAACCATGTCGGCGATCCCCTGCAGGCTGCGCGCCGCCGCCAGCCGGTCCTCGCCGTGAAAGAGCTGGAGAAAACTCCGGTTGATGTGGTCGTGCCAGCTCAACATGAAGTACACCAGGAAGGGAACGAACGAGACCATCAGCAGAATCTCGTAAACCGAAGCCAACCGCGCGGTGATGAAAGCTCCCACCGACGCCGGTTCGGTGTGGATGCGGACCTCGAGAACACCGTCGGGGCCGAGGGCGATGCCCTGCGGCTGCGGCGTGCGGGCGGGCTTTTTCGACTTGGCGGCAGCCTCCTGCAGCGCCTTTTGGCGCGCCTGTTCCTCGCGCACACGGCCGGGAGCGAAAACCTGCAGGGTGCGGTTCTCGGCTTCCGCGATCCGCAGCGAGACGCCGTCCACGATGTCGCCGATCCGCTGCCCGTACTTCGGCAGATCCCCGTAGAGCACGGTGAGTTGCGAATACGCTCCCATGCCGATCACCCAGAGAATCATCAGCGCCACGGTGCAGACCACGAAGCTCGCCAGGCTGCGCGGCAGGCGGAGACGCATCAGCAGCGCCACCAGCGGCTCCAGAATGAAGGCGATAGTCACCGCCGCCAGGATGGTGATGAACACGGCGCGGCCGAAATACAGCAGGGCCACGGACACGCCCAGGGCGATGACGGTAAGGGCGAGATGGTGCGCCGCCGGCGCGGAGGTAGCGGCACTGGTGGGGGGCTTCGTCGCTAGGGCCACTGTGGATGAACCTTTCCTCGACTGTAACATGCCCCTGGCGCGCTTGAACCGCCGACTATAATGAAATTGAACATGCCCGCCGCCCGCATCCTCGCGCTGGATCTCGGCAAGAAGCGCATCGGCATGGCGATCAGCGACCCCTTGGGGATTACCGCCCAGGGTTTGCCAAATCTCAACCGCATCAACAAGCGAAGCGACCTGGCTGCGCTCGACCGCCTGACCCGCGAACGCGAGGTGGGCCTGATCCTCATGGGCAACCCTAAGAACATGGGCGGGGCCGAGGGGCGCCAATCCCAATGGGCCAGGGAATTCGCCGGCGCTATTGAGGACCGAATCGGTCTTCCAGTCAGGTTCTGGGACGAGCGGCTGACCAGCGTGGAAGCTGGCCGCGTGCTCCGTTCGAGCGGCATCAGCATTGAGAAGCGTGCAGCGGCGGTGGATCGTCTTTCCGCCGTCATCCTGCTTCAGAGCTACCTGGATTCGTTGGCGTCAGGAAGGGTGGAATGAGACGCAGCCTGCACATTGCGGCGATGCTGTATTTCCTCGCCATCATAGCCGGCATCTTCGGGCTGCACCGCCTGTCGCAGCCCTACCAGGGGTTCACGGGCGTGACTTTCGTCGATGTTCCCCGCGGTCTCTCGACCATCGCCATTGGCAGCCGTCTGGCGGAGGCCGGCGTGATTCGCTCCCGTTGGGAATATGTGGCCGCGCGGATGGCCCGCCGGAGCCGCGCGCCCAAGGCCGGCGAATACCGCTTCGACCACCCGGCGTCTCCCATGGAGGTATTCGACCGGATTGCACGTGGAGATGCGTTCCGCTACACCCTGTTGATTCCCGAGGGCAAGAACATCTTCGACATCGGAGCCGCGGCGGAACAGGTGGGCCTGTTCCCCGCCGCCCGGTTCGTGAAGGCGGCGTCCAGTCCGGCGCTGGTTTGCGACCTCGACCCAAAGGCGTCCAGCCTCGAGGGCTACCTGTTCCCGGATACCTACAAACTGAGCCGCCACACCGCTCCCGAGGAGCTGTGCCGCCTCATGACGGCGCGTTTTCGAGAAGTCTGGCGCGGTCTGGGAGTGGCCGCCGGCCCGCATGACGTGGTGACCTTGGCGTCCCTGGTGGAAAAGGAGGGGAAGCTTTCCGAGGAGCGCCCCATGATCGCGGCGGTCTTCCTGAACCGCCTGCGCATCGGCATGAAACTGGACTGCGACCCCACCACAATTTATGCCGCGGTGTTGGACGGCCGTTATAGCGGCGTCATCCATCGCTCCGATCTTGACAGCGGCAACCCGTATAACACCTACCAGCACGCCGGTCTGCCGCCGGGTCCGATCGCCAGCCCGGGATTGGGTTCGATCCATGCTGCCTTGCATCCGGCGCGGACCGAGGCGCTGTACTTCGTGTTGCACCCCGACGGCACCGGCTCGCATGAGTTCTCCAAGGACATCGCCGCCCACCAGAAGGCGGTCGAGATCTATCGCCGTGGCCTCGCCAAATCCGTCCATTAAGCTGCGGCTGCGCGCTTTCCTGTCCGAGGAGCGCCCTCCCGCCATCACCGAAGAGGTGTGGAACGATCTGATGCGCCGCCTGACGCCGGTGTCGGAAAGCTACCTGCGGGATCTGCTGCGGGCCACCGGCCTGCCCTTCGCACAGCCCTATTGCGGAATCCGCCAGCACACCTTCGAGGAGTTGGAGCAGAGCCTGCGCGACATGCTGGAGGCATACACGGACGCCGTGGCTGCGAGAGACCGCCAGCGGGCCCGCTATTGCCGGAAGCAGGTCATCGCCGCCAAGGACCGCGCCAGGTTCCAGGCGCGCAGCCCTCGCACCGCACCCGATAAGGCGGCTGAGAAAGGCGAGATGGCCGAGTGGATGCTGGTGTGGCTGGAGATCCCGGAGGTCTTTCCCGCCTGGGTGGAAGCGCGCAAGAAGTACCGTCAGGATGCCGGAGGCGGAATATGAAGCTGGCGTTGGCAGGCTTGTGCCTGGTTGTTTTTCTGTCGGCGGCGGCGCCCGGCCAATCCGCCGAAACCCCGCCTTCGTTCGAAGTGGCGGACCTCCGCGTCAGTGCGCCGGGCACGGCGGAGCGAGGCGGATTCACCAGCGGTGGCCGGTTCGACATGCGCGGCACAACCATGCTGACGCTCATCGCCGCTGCCTACGGTGTGGATACGGACATGGTCGTGGGCGGTCCGGCCTGGCTGAATTCGGACCGGTTCGATATCATCGCCAAGCCGCCATCCCCGACGCCCTCGCCGGAGATCCAGCAGGCCATGCTCCAGGCCTTGCTGGCGGATCGCTTCAAGCTGGCAATCCGCCACGAGCAGAAGGACATGCCAGTGTACTTTCTGGTTGTGGGCAAGAAAGGTCCGAAACTCCAGCCGGCTGCCAAACCCGGCGAGCCGGACTGCCCCAGAGTGGCTGGCGACACGGGCATGGCGCACCGTGGGTGCCGCGCCTACACGATGGCCGCCCTGTGTGAACTGCTGCCCCAGGTCGCCGGATTCTATGCCGACCATCCCGTGGTGGACAGGACCGGGCTCACCGGCTCGTATGATTTCCAGTTGGATTGGATGAGCAAGGCCGCCTATCTTGCCGCCAAGGCGAACCCGGGCGACGGCCCGCAGCCCGTCTCGATGTTCGACGCCCTCGAGAAACTCGGGCTGAAACTGGAGGCGGGAACGAATCCCGCGCCGGTGATCGTCGTAGCCCAGGTGAACCGGACGCCCGCGGAAAACCCGCCCGGCGTGGCCGCGAAAATCCCCGACGTCCCCATGGAGTTTGAAGTGGCGGAGGTGCGGCCGTCCAAGCCCGGCGAGACCCAGACCCAAGGCCGGCTGGAGAACGGCCGGCTCGAGCTCCTCGGCTTCCCGCTGAAAGCACTGATCGCGCTGGCCTTCGATGTCGAAGATTACCGGGTCGCGGGCGGGCCGAAATGGCTGGACACGGACCGCTTCGACGTGATTGCAAAGGCGCCCAAGGCCGTGCCCGAGGATGCGGTGCAGGGGATGCTGAAGACGCTCATCGTCGAGCGTTTCAAACTGGCGTTCCACAACCAGGACCAGCCCGTGCCGGTATTCGCGCTGACGCTGGGAAAGCGCGGCCCGAAGCTCAAGGAAGCCGACGGCTCGGTCCGGTCGGACTGCAAGCTCAGCATTGAAGTGAAGGGGAGAACGTACACCTGCCAGAACACCACCATGGCGCAACTGGCGGAACGCCTGCCCTCCGTGGCGGCGGCCTACATCGTCCACCCGATGGTGGATTTGACCGGGCTCAAAGGGGCCTACGATTTCACCCTGGTCTGGACCGGAAAGCGCCGGCTTTCGGGATTTGCCGGCCGCGGTGGAGATGCGGGTGCGCAGACGGAAGGGATTGCACAGGCTTCGGCCCCGGCCGGCGATCTGACCGTCTTCGAGGCCCTCGACAAGCAACTCGGGCTCAAGCTGGAAGAGCAGCAACACCCCATGCCGTCGATCATGATAGACCACGTGGACCGGACTCCGGCCGAGAACTGAGCAAGCGCGCCGGCGCGGCAGTTCAGCTACCATGATCGAAGGTATGAATGCGCTCCTGTTGACCGAATACATGCGCCTGGAATTGACGTCGATGCCGGAACCTTCCCTCGGTCCCGAAGACGTCCTGGTGAGGGTGCGGGCCTGCGGCATCTGCGGCAGCGATGTGCATGGCTTCGACGGGAGCACGGGGCGGCGGATTCCGCCGCTGGTGATGGGGCATGAAGCCGCGGGCGAAGTGGCGGAAACCGGCCCGGCGGTAACCGATCTGCGCGTGGGCGAGCGGGTCACCTTCGATTCCACCATCTCCTGCGGCCGGTGTTATTACTGCGCGGCTGGAGAAGTCAACCTCTGCGACCACCGGCAGGTGCTGGGTGTCTCTCCGGGCACGTACCGGCGGCACGGGGCGTTCGCCGAGCTGGTGGCCGTCCCGCGCCGCATCGTCTACCGGTTGCCGGAGGCCATCGGATTCGAGCAGGCCGCGATGATCGAGGCCGTTTCGGTGGCCGTTCACGCCGTCGGGCTCATCCCCGTGCGGCTGGGCGAGACGGCGGTGGTGGTGGGCAGCGGGATGATCGGGCTGTTGGCCATCCAGGCGGCGCGGCTGGCGGGTTGCACGCGCGTGG
>Ga0209039_10003305_pt1 | contig 12688 bp, 10 predicted proteins | sample BogFormECP12_OM1_FD_188238 | JGI IMG/M metagenome (GOLD analysis project Ga0209039, IMG submission 188238) | Bog forest soil microbial communities from Calvert Island, British Columbia, Canada - ECP12_OM1 (SPAdes) (version 2) | ecosystem: Environmental > Aquatic > Freshwater > Wetlands > Bog ...
CCTGCAGCGCAAAACTCGGGGCCGAGTGGTTCGCTACACCTTTCTCGTGAGGATTTTTCATCCTTTGCTTCCTGCCGGTTTATCCCGGCGCACTAACTACTTTATTTTCTATGGCTTGGCTCTCTGCGCCGTCCATCGGCATTCTCCCGGTTTTTCGCTAACCTGCTGTGTTTTCATCAACATTCAAGCTTCGCGAGGGGTTAATGCCGGGGTCCATCCCGCGAACCTAGCCAGACACGTGTTCACCCGCACTCGAAGTGCAACCCAATTCAACTATTCCGGAAAATCACACCGAATTCGGTCCCTGCCAACTATGTTTTGCTTGGCCAACTCTCTCCGTGTTCTCCGTGTCTAAATGCTTTCAACACAGAGTGCACGGAATTTCTCCGTGATCTCGGTGTGAACGCTTTGCCGGCCACAGAGGGCACAGAGACACCGTAACGCGTTGCGCCGTCAAATTCCATTCGTCATTTCCAGTTTTCCAAAAGTGGCATGGGAGTTTCTCGTCAATTCCTCCCAGAAGGGGCTTGGCCGGAGCGCAGTCAGCAGCAGCGAGCGTAGCGCGGACCTGTCTGCTAAGGTCCGCGGCTCTTCGCGCCGGCCAGCGAGAGCCAGCCTCACGGTCTAGTCTACACACGATCACGACCCGTGTCAAGAACAAATTGGGCTATACGCAACAGCCTATGGGTCAGTAAAAATGCCGTGGCAAAACATCAGGAACGTAGATCCAAAATGCGGGGAAGGGCGGGGCAAGAGTTGGCTTGCGCCGCAGGCGCCTTGGAGTGCGGCTGCGAAGCTGCCGCCTTCTTCCCAAATTCTACTCTCAAGCTCGGGTGGAATGAGCCGTCGCCGACCGATTCCCTACTGCCAGACTCCTGCCCGCCAGCCTAACCCCTGACACCTAACCCTTAACATGGTGGCTTTTGTGACCAAGGAGTAATAGACTTGCCCCCGCGTTTTATCCGGAACTCAGATGGAAGAAGGAAATCTCATTTTGGAGGAAATGCCATGATCATCCGAAGAGTCACTCGGCCATGCGCTTGGTTCGCGATTTCACTCATAATTCTCTTCACTGCCTGTGCACGAAAAGAAACCGTGTCCAAGGCCGGGCCGGCGCAAAAGGCCGCGGTCACCGTCAACTGGGACAAGGTGGTGACTGTTTCCAAGACCACGCCGACGCTGCAAGTCGTGGTCAACCCTCCCTTGCGCCGGGGTTCACAAATTCATGATCACGTCTATCAAGCCTTGCATGACCTGGGCGCCGACTATGTTCGTTACGTGCCCTGGTTGCCTTATCCCAGGTTGGGCGTCGCCGAGATGGAGCCGCCCGCGGACGGGAAGACTTCCTGGGATTTTTCCCTGATCGACCCCATGACGGAGGACTTCATGAACGCCACGCTGGGGCACTCCGTGATCCTGAACTTCAGCACCATTCCGCAGTGGATGTTCAAGACGGAGAAGCCGGGGGCTTATCCCGCCGATGCGGATCAAGTGACTTGGGACTATGAACAGGGGACGGAGTTTCGCGATCCGAGCTTGAAGGAAGTGGGGGACTACTACGCGCGCCTGGTAAGTTGGTATACGCAGGGTGGGTTCACGGATGAATTCGGCAAGCGCCACGACTCCGGCCATCATTACAAAGTTCCTTACTGGGAGGTACTGAACGAAGTCGATTTTGAGCACCACATGTCCCCGGAAACGTATACGAAGGTCTATGACGCGATCGTGAGTTCAATTCGACGCGTGGAACCGCAAATGAAGTTTGTCGGCATGGCTGTGGCCGGGACCTCTCCCAACATCTTCCTTGACGTGAATACCCCGGCCTATTTCGAATACTTCCTTAACCCGAAGAATCATAAGCCCGGCATCCCGATGGATATGATTTCCTACCACTTCTACGCTTCCCCCTCGCCGGATCAGAGTCCGGAAGTGCAGCAGTACACGCTTTTCGACCAAGCCGCCAACTTCTTCCGTTCGGTCCGCGATATCGATTCCATCCGGCAGCGCCTGTCTCCCAAAACACAAGTCGACCTCGACGAACTGGGATGCATTCCGCCCGGCGACAATGACACACCGCGCAAACCGATCCCCGATTCCTACTGGAACCTCTGCGGGGGAGTTTATGCCTATCTCTATGCTGAGCTGTCACGCTTCGGGATCGAAGTGGCGGGTGAATCGCAAATGGTGGGTTATCCTTCACAGTTTCCGGGCGTGTCGATGGTGGATTGGAACACCGGCCAACCCAACGCCCGTTTCTGGGTCCTGAAGCTGCTCCACGACAACTTCGGCCCCGGAGACAAGCTGGTGGAAACTACGGTTGCGGTTCCCTACGTCTTCGCGCAGGGATTTGCCACCCACGACGGCCAGCGGAAGCTGTTGCTGGTCAACCAGCGTGACCGGGACTTTGATTTGTCCATTGCCGGGAGCAACGGGTCGGATGTGATGTATGTCGATCAAACCACCGGCTTCCAACCGCCCGCAACGTCTCACTTGAATGCCGACCAGACCACCTTGCGAGGGCTGGGCGTCGCCGTGGTGACGCTTCCCAAGTGATTCGTCGCGGTTTTCATCGGGGGCTGGGTGAATAAGTAATCCCTCACCCGGCCTCCTCCGTCAGGCCCTCGCCTCGGAGAGGGCGGGGATATCTGGACCGCTTCCCTCGGGGACTGTGAAGCCAACGAAGGTCGTCGGCGCTAGGATGTTCGAGGACTCGCCAGAGAGCAGCATCACCCTGGCGGCGAGCCAGGCGTTGCACGCGCTCAAGCGCGTGGGCGTAAGCGGTTTTCATTTCGGTTTCCGAACGCGGCTTGGAGATGGCCTCTTCAAGTTCGCTCGCAGTTCTTGGCGCGGCGGGCGGCGCTTCGATTCTTTCTTCCGTCAAGTAGAGCACCAATCCTTCTTCAAACCACCTTGGTACCTCTTTCGCGCGAAGTCGATGCACGGCGAGATGAGTCAGCTCATGCCGCAGAGTTTGGTTCAGGATTCGTTTTCGCGCCAACAGCTCGAGCGGTTGCAGGACAATGGACTGGCCATCGCTCGAGGCCGCCATCCATCCGGGTTGTCCCGTAGCGTGGATGAATTCTCCCACGGAGGCCGAGGATTCAATGCGTACCCGGGGTGGCAGAATCTCCGCGTGCGCGCCCAGTTCCTTTCGCCATTGTTCCAACGTATCGAGCGTTTGCTTCACCCAGGGTTCCTGGGAAGCCGGGTAACCCAGATCGAAGTGTTCGCTTGAGGCAACCGGGTCGGGGTCATCCAAGGGTGGCAGAGCAATTTCCGTCGCGCGCAGATCTTCCCCATGGGCAAGAGCGGCAAGAAGGATGGCTAGACTCCCACAGAGTTGGTTGATTTGAAATGCTGCCGAATTGCGCCGCATGGCCGTTCAACGTGCCATATTGAACATAGGAAGTCAAACGCGCGCACACCGCGGCCCAAATTTTCCGCGTGTGCGACCGCTCAAGGGGCAGCGTTCCGAACTTTACCCTTTCTTGCTCGCCGGAATGGGCGATGACTCAGGCCGCGCGAACTTATTACGGGGTTTTCTTCCCCGAGGTTTTCTAGTACGTTCCTGAATCATGATGCGCTGGCAATCGGAGCAGAAGAGGTGAAAGCCGCTCGGCGAGGGGCCAATCCGGGACGAGCCGCAATTAGGGCAATTCGATTGAGAAGCCATGACCGATGCAATGTTAGCACAGGTTGGTAGCCGCGCCTAGATACGGAAGAGCATAATTTTGCGAGTCGATACATTGGTTGATATCTAAGCGCTTCCTGACTCCAAGAGGAGGTAGACGGGTGTCTACCTGCGAGGGGCTGTTCCCAAGGCGCAAAACTCGTTAATTTGAGCCATACTGTAAGTTTGCTACCCCATGCAGGGGCCTCCGGCAGCGCGGAAAGGACATCGAGGAAGCCTGCTGATGCCGGAAAGTAAGGCTCAGGTCGCGATTGATAAGTGCATGACACACCTCGAGCATCAACAGGCCGTGTATAGCCGCCGATTTGCCGGAATCGAGCAGCGCCGCGCGGAGGTGTGGCGGAGCCTCGCCCGCCATTACTTTCATCGATGGGTAAATCCGGCGGACACAGTCCTGGATGTGGGCGCCGGATACTGCGAGTTCATCAACAGCATCTCAGCGGCTCACAAGTATGCGCTCGACTCAAACCCTGCCACTGCGGATAAAGCCGCTCCCGAGGTTACCGTGCTTTCTCAGGACGCAACCAAACCGTGGTCCCTACCCTCGGAGTCCGTCAACGTGATATTCAGCAGCAACTTTTTTGAACACCTCCCGACCAAGCAGGATTTTGCCCACTGTCTCGCTGAGGCGTACCGGGTGCTGCACCCACGGGGGTTGCTGATAGCTTTGGGGCCGAACATTCGTTTTTGCTTCGATGTCTACTGGGATTTTGTGGATCACCATTTGCCTCTGAGCGATCGCTCGATGGTGGAAGCGTTGGAAATCGCTGGGTTTCAAAAGGAACTCGTCATACCGCGCTTCCTTCCTTATACCATGAGCGACCGCGTGCCTCACCGGGCGTTCCTGGCTCGCTTGTACCTGTTGCTTCCCCTGGCGCAGCGACTATGGGGAAAGCAGTTCCTGGTGATTGCGCGAAAGCCTTAACGATGCTATAAAATCAAGAAATGGTTAACCATATGCGGAACAAACCTGACAAGAACGAAATCGCTAGAACCCTCGCAGATGCTCACCGAAAATTCGAACCGGGGATCACCCGCATCGTCCGGGTAGTTGCTGACGGGGAAGACGACCCGGGGGAGCCGGTGAAGCTCCTGGAGGTCAACCCTGACACTTCGCCATCTGGAATTATCCCTATCGCTTTTGGTCCTGTTCCGCCAGAGATTCCTTTCCCCTCGGTAATAATTGAAGTGACCGAAGGGGAATACCAAGATCTTTGCAAGGGAGTTCTGAGCCTGCCAGAAGGGTGGCGGCCTGGCGATATACTCTACCCAGGTACGGCTTGATCTATGGCAACATGGAGTGAAGCCTTCGCGGCGCAGGCCCTTTCAGATCTTCAAGCGTATGACCTCCTAAATCGGAGCACACTGCCAATCAGCCACCGGTTGCACTATCTTCAAATGTGGCTAGAGAAGCTCTGCAAAGCCTATTTGTGGAGTCCTGGAGCCCTTCCGATTGCGTCTAAAGTCTCGCACAATGTGGTCGCCGACGTGTTGCCAAAGCTCATAGTAGAACACTGGCGTTGGATTGGATTTGAGCAGAGGCCGAATCGAAAGAAAATTTGGGAGCTGTGCCGGGAAATTGATCTCCTTCACCCACAGGTGGATGACAACAATCGAAGGCCGAAAAACGTCGAGTATCCGTGGAAAGCGATTACCGGTGAAGTTGAAGTCCCGGCTCATTGGGAGTTTTCGCTAGCCAGCATGCTTTATTCAAACCAGGGAAAAATGCTCCTTAAGGCCGCCGATCGCCTCACGCGGAAGCCGGCGGTGTTCATCCGAAGAGGATGAGTTTCCGGATGGTGTCTCGAACAGTGCGGCGAAGCGCTTGGTTGGCCTGTTTCACCCTGGTCTTTGTGTCGGCATTTTTCCTCAGTGGCACGCAGCCACCGCCGCTCGAACTTGATCCCTCCTGGCATGTGGCGCTCGAATACGCCACCGTGCACCATCTGCAATTCGGCACCCAGATTGTCTTCACGTTCGGGCCTTTGGGATTCCTGAGCGCGCGGACGAGCCTGGGACATCTCCTTGGGGCACGCCTCGCCTTCGCCTTTTTCTGGAGCGCGATCGTCGCTCTTGCGGCTACGGCGCTGGCAAAACGTTTGACGGGATGGGTCCGCTACGCGTTTCTCGCTTGGTTGGTGGTTTTCACGCTTTCCGAGGGGTTGGACCAAACCGCCTTCTTCGTGATGGCGTACGGCGCATTGTTCCTGCTCGTTGACAACCCCAAGCAGCGCTGGCAAGCGCCCCTCTTCGTCTTCGCCTTTATTGTCCTATCACTTATCAAACTCTCCTTCCTAACCGCGGGGTTCGGAAGCCTAGCGCTGGTTGTCGCCTACTGGCTTCAGCAGCGCAAAATCCTGAAGGCGATCGTGCTGGCGCTCGCGGCGCCGGCAGGATTCATCGCTTGCTGGGCGGCCTTAGGGCAGTCGCCTTCCCATCTTTTCCCCTGGTTTCGGCACGGCCTCGAGTTGGAGTCCGGCTACAGTGCGGCAATGAACCTGGTTCCCAAGACCCCCGTCCTCTGCGCTGCCCTGGCGGCGCTGGCATTGTTCGGAGGCGCCTTCATCGCGACAATTGTGCGCGCCCATCGCAGCCTGCTCACCTGGGGGGTCCTGATCACACTGGCCCAATATGCTTTTCTTGCCTGGAAGGAGGGATTCACGCGTTCCGGGGATTGGCACACTTTTGTGTTCCTGTGGTTTCTGCCGCTGGGCATGGCCTTTTGTTTCCTCGAAGACCTGCCGAGTGCACCCACGGCTTCTCACCGGTGGGTGTTGAATGTCACCTTCGCCACCAGCATGGTGCTCTGCCTGGCAGCAGCGAACCTCCAGATTCCGGGGTTCGCCTGGCAGCAAATCACCCATTGCCCACGGCGCGTTGCCCATAACGCGGAGACGATCTTTGCTCCCCTGCGCGGACGCTCGGACGACCTCTATGCTGACTGTCGCGACCCCAAGAATGCTCGCATGCTCCTTCTCGACCGCGCGAAAGACGTGATCGGGAACCAATCCGTAGACGTAATGAACTACCTGCTGCTGGCGGCCGTGGTTAATGAGATGAACTACCAGCCGCGCCCGGTCATTCAAGGGTTCGTGGCGTACACGCCGGCGCTTCAGAGTCTCAACGAGGAATACTTCCGAGGCGCCGGCCGGCCGCATTTTGTGATGCTCTGCCAGCAAGCCACGGACGGCCGATTCCCCACGCTGGAGGATTCTGCCGCGCTGAATCACGTGCTCAATAACTACGTTCCTGTGGCGCGGGACGGGCGCTTCCTGATTTTGCAGCAGCGGACTTCGGAAGACCCTGCGTTCCAGCTTGTACACGAGGAAACCCTGCGCTTCGGCGAGAAATTGGATCTGCGCCCCTGGGCGCAAGGGCCCTTGTTCATGTCGGTGGGGATCGCCCCCACCCCGCTGGGACGGGCCATTACTTTTCTGTATCAGCAGCGTCCACTCTACATGCGGGTTTCGAGGGGTCAGGCCGAGGACCGATACCGCCTTGTTCCCTCCATGGCGGAGCGGCCGTTTCTGGTGAATCCCCTGCTGAATAGCAACTATGACGTTATGAATCTTTATGCTTCCTATCCTGGCAAGGAACTTGAAAGCGTGACCTTCGAGCGCCCCTCGCAGGGATCGTATGAATTCCGGGATCGTCTTACCGTGCGGCTCTATACCGCCCCGGCGTTCCTGCAAGCCGCGAAGCGGATTCCCGTTCCCCGGATGTTCGCCGATGTGCAGGGTCGTGTCTTCTGGCCCGAGCCGAAATCGGTGGAAAGTGCGGGCCCCATGCGGCTGATGATTTCCCACGGAACTCCTGCTTTGATGGTGCATGCACCCAGCAGGATCGTAGTGGAAATCCCGGAGAAGGCGTCGTGGTTTTCGGGTTACTTTGGCATCCCCGAGGAAGCTTACACCGGCGATGGCAGGACGCAAGGTGTGGAGATCTCGATTGCGGTCCAAGATCGGTCCGGCCGTAACCGAATGGCGCTTGACCATTTCCTGCAACCTTTGGCCCGCGCCGATGACCGTGGCCGATTTTCCTTTCGCATTCCGATTGACAGCGCTCGTGATCGCAGCATCACGCTCGCGACAGGCCCTGGCCCTTTCGGCCATGCCGAGGTTGGCATGTCAGTGTGGTCAGAGTGCCGATTCGAGGAGTTACGCTCGCCGTAAGAAGCCCGTTGATTTGAATTTCTTCCCCTCGCCCCCTTGGGGGAGAGGGCCCTAAAAGTAAGTCACTGCGCCCTGCGGCGACAGTGTGGGCTTGACACTTCGCTCAAAGCAGGCCATCGTATGCGCTGCGCATTGACCTTTCAGTTTCGGGTGGTGAAATGATGGACCGGCGAACCTTTCTGGTGAGGGATATACCCGCTGCGACGATCGGGTTGGCGGCAGCCTGGAAATCCTCTTTCGCGGCGAATTCAATTGGAGACAAACCCATGAGCTCTTCCTACGTCGAGTTCTACTACATTCACATGCAGAACGGCAGCCAACCGCCGCGCATGGCGAAGTGGCTGGAAACCCGGCTGATGCCGATCTGCCAAAAACATGGTTTCGGCCCCCTGGGATTCTTCAACTTGGATGTAGGCCCCAACCTTCCTTCGACGTTGATCCTCTTTTCTTATCCCAGCCTCACCGAAATGGAGGCGCAGTGGGGAAAGCTCAACTCCGACCCCGACTACGCGGCTGCGGTGGCGGAAGTTGAAAAAGATGAACCAGCGTTTTATCGCGTGGAGTCAGTTTTGCTCCGCTCGACTTCCTTTTGCCCGCCGCTTACGGCCACGCCAGCCGGCGACCCCGCCCACAAGCTCTTCGAATTGCGAATCTATGAGTCACCCACGAATCGCCAACTTGGATACCTGCACGACCGGTTCGGGGGAGGAGAGATCGACATCTTCCACAAAAGCGGTATTCATCCCATCCTCTACGCGGACACGGTCTTTGGACCGAACCAGCCCAATATGGCTTATCTGATTCCCTTTGAAAGCGCAGATCAACGCGAGAAGGCGTGGACGACGTTCCGCAATGACCCCGATTGGGTCAAGATTCGCGACGAATCGATCCGGCACGGCGGGGAGATTGTGCGCAACATTACCAACATGTTTCTTTCGCCCATGAGCTTCTCCATGATCCGATGAAAAACTCGGGGCGAATTTGTAGCGCGGACCTACAGAACAGGTCCGCGCTACCCTTCCTCGCTACTTTCGATTGCGTGCCATAATCTGGCGGATCGGTTCATTGTCGGCATAGATGCGCCACTCGGAGACGAACGAACCGCGAGTAACCGCACGCCAGGTTGCAGGCGTCGACCACTTGTTTTCAGGCCGCAAGCTGCCGTCCGTAGAGTAGGTGCCTCGTGCAGTCCCCAGCATGACCACCACCTCTCCATCCACGAAGCTTTCGTCGATCAAAATGGTGTAGTCAGGGACCATGCGAAAGTAACCTCCCCAGCCTGCCTCCATCCGCTGCTTGCCCTGGACTCTGGTTCCGAGTGAATCGACGAAGACATGGTCTTCTGTCATCAGGGCAGCGATCTCTTCGACGCTCTGGTGATTTATGGCGTCCGAGAAAGCACGGGCGACACGCTTGACGGATTCGGGGCTGGGTGATGCCATATAGGCCAATTCTGGCGCAGCAATATGAGCCGGGAGCGCTCACAGTGCAGGATTCGGATAGCGCTTGAGCGGCGTCCCGCCGTCCTCGCGGTCGGCGCCACGCAGGAAATCGAAATCGCATCCTTCGTTGGCTTGCAGAATGTGGTCCAGGAAGAGTCTGCCGTAACCGCGCGTGTAGTGCGGGGCAGGCGCTTTCCATTGCGAAAGCCGCGTTTGGATTTCCGCGTCGGGCACACGTAGCTCCAGCCGTCTCCCCGGCACGTCCAGCTCAATTTCATCCCCATCCTGAACAATCGCCAAAGGCCCGCCCACCGCGGCTTCCGGGGCTATGTGGACGACGATCGTCCCGAAGCTGGTGCCGCTGATGCGCGCGTCGCTAATGCGTACCATGTCTTTCAACCCGGCTTTGAGGAGTTTTGCCGGAATGGGCAGATGGCCCCATTCCGGCATTCCCGGAGCGCCCTTGGGCCCGGCGTTCCTAAGCACCATCACGGAGTTCTCATCGATGGGCAAGTTCGGGTCGTCGAGGCGCGCCAGCAAATCCCGATTATTCTGGAAAACCACGGCGCGTCCGCGGTGCTTCGCGAGGTGCGGTGAAACAGCCGATTGCTTGATGACCGCGCCTAGCGGGGCAAGATTCCCGCTCAGGACGACGACGCCACCTTGGGGAAGCAGGGGCTCGCTGAGAGGCCGGATGACCTCACGATTAAAGCATGCCGCGCGCCTCAGGTTTTCACCCAGGTTTTTGCCGCTGGCGGTCAGCGCATCCAAATGCAGCAATGGGCTGATTTCCTTCAGCACGGCAGGCACGCCACCGGCGTAACTGAATTCTTCCATCAGGTATTTCCCCGAGGGCTTGACGTTGGCGATAAAGGGTGTAGTGGCGGCAATTTCATCGAACGAGGAGAGGGGTAAGTTAATTCCCAGTCGCCCGGCAATGGCCACCAGGTGGACGATGGCGTTTGTGGACCCGCCCAGGGCCATGAGGAGCCGGGTGGCGTTCTCCAGCGCCGCGGCGGTCATGATGTGGGAAGGCCGCAGACCTTCGTGGACCATATCGACGATGCGTTTTCCGCTCTCCTCGGCAATCATCAGGCGGCGCGAGTCGGCCGCGGGGATATCCGCCGCTCCGGGAAGTGTCATGCCCAGTCCCTCGGCGAGGCTGGCCATGGTTGAGGCGGTGCCCATCACCGCGCAGTGGCCCGTGCTGCGCGCCACGCAACTCTCAATTTCGCACCAGTCTTCTTCTCCCAGGCGGCCGGCGCGCACTTCTTCCCACATTTTGCGGACGTCGGTACCCGCAGCGAGTGCGCGGTCGTGCCACATGCCACGCAGCATCGGCCCGCCCGGCACCATGATGGCGGGCACGTCGACGCTGGCGGCGCCCATCAACTGCGCGGGCGTGGTCTTGTCACACCCGCACAACAGCACCACGCCATCCAGCGGATAAGCGCGGATGCATTCCTCCACTTCCATCGCCATCAGATTGCGGTAAAGCATGGTGGTGGGCTTCATCAGCATTTCGCCCAGCGAGATGGTGTTGAATTCCAGCGGGAACCCCCCGGCCTGCCACACGCCACGCTTCACGGCTTCCGCAACGGTGCGCAGATGCGCGTTGCAGTTGTTGAGTTCGCTCCAGGAATTGCAAACGCCGATTACCGGCTTGCCGTCGAAAACGCCTTCGCTGAAACCTTCGGCGCGAAGCCAGGCGCGGTGCGCCAAGCCCCAGCGATCGCGTTTGCCAAACCAGTCGCGGCTGCGGAGCGTGGGGAAGTCGTTTTGGGAAGTTGAGTGAATCTGTATCCTCGAAGATGTGTTTCACCGCAGAGGCGCAGAGGCGCTGAGATTTGAGAAAACCGTCCTTTCTCTGCGTCTCAGCGTCTCTGCGGTGATGGCTTTGGGTATTTCACGCCTTCGCCAAATGGAAAAGCGGCTCGACGCCGGATGCACCGGCGAGAAGCGACTTCTCTTCCTCGGGCTTGATCGGCTCGAATTTCTGCGCGACGTCCATGGCCAGCCGGAAGTAACTTTCGTCGCCGGGAGGCACGGCGGCGGTGATGGGGTGTGAGAGAGTCCAGCGCAATCCCATGGAGGCTTCATCCGGCAGCGCGGCGGGCTGATACCAGCACTTGGAATGGGGATGATTCTCCTTCTGGGCGGCAGGCCATATCCCCTTCGCCATGCTTTTCAAGGCCAGGATGCCCATGCCTTTTTCGTGCGCCCTCGCCAGCACCTGCGGCCCAAAGTTGGCTTGCGAGAAGAGGACGAAATTGATGGGGAACAGGATGGTATCGAAATTATAGTGATCGAGCATGGAGAACGCATTTTCCACCGAGTGGGCGGAGAAACCGATGAAGCGCACTTTGCCTGCCTGGCGTGCCGCCTGGAAGGTCTCCATGGCGCCTTTGGGGCCAAAGATTTTTTCGACGTCTTCCTTCGTAGTCACCGCGTGAAACTGGTAGAGGTCAACATGGTCGGTGCGCAGCTTGCGCAGCGAATCTTCCAAATCATTCGCCGCCCCGTCTTTATCGCGCATGAGCGTCTTGCAGGCCAGGAACGAGCGCTTTCGATAGGGCTCCAGCGCCGGCCCCAGCTTTTGTTGCGCATTGCCGTATTCAGGCGCCACGTCAAAATAATTGATGCCCCGGTCGAAGGCTTCGGCCACAATGTTGTTGGCAAAAGTCTGCTCGGTATCCATCACTACGATTCCCCCGAGGGCGATAATGGAAAGCTCAGCGCCCGTCTTCCCCAAGCGGCGTTTGGGAATGGAGGCCGAGTTTGAGGTCTCGCTCGCCTGCGCGAGGGGATCCATAAGCTTCGTTGAAGCCGCCAATCCCGCGGCTGCTGCCGTTCCTTTCCTGAGAAAATCTCGTCGTCGCATTGTTTACCTCCTGCTGGGGGAAAGTCCCCCAATTCCAGAATCTAAGGCAGTGCTGACGCCCGGCTCCGTGCAAAGGAGGACTGCCAGATAAACACCAATTGGGACGAGCCGCCCTGCCGCGGAAGCGCCGCCCGCTCCCCTAGCCCGAACACCTTATTTGTAGCACCGCAGGGCTCCGGCGTCAACGCGCCGCCTCTCGTGGCATGGCCGACCTGCCCCAATTCATCGGGGTCTTGGCCATGACTCTTCCCGGGCAGGACCATCTTTCGCTCTGGCCGACCTCGTGTCTAATGCCTATCTCCTTTGCTTTCAGCAACTCATCCCGAAAATACGATAACTTATTTGTTTTCATTAAATCATTGGGAGCACTTTTTTTGCCCCTTTGTTTTCAATAGACCATCGGGAGCTACCTTCATTTTGTCGCGGTAGGGATACCGGTTACCCGGTACCCCCCGCACGGATCCGTACGGGCGCTCCTTAGCGGTCGGGTAAGACAATGGCG
>Ga0209039_10003307_pt1 | contig 12685 bp, 5 predicted proteins | sample BogFormECP12_OM1_FD_188238 | JGI IMG/M metagenome (GOLD analysis project Ga0209039, IMG submission 188238) | Bog forest soil microbial communities from Calvert Island, British Columbia, Canada - ECP12_OM1 (SPAdes) (version 2) | ecosystem: Environmental > Aquatic > Freshwater > Wetlands > Bog ...
CGTGGCATAGCCCAGCCAGAAGGTCTCCGGGTGCAGTCCGGGGTCTGCCCAACCCGCGATGAAAACCCCCATGAGGTCCGCTTGATTGGCCTTCGGCGAGTCCGGCCGCACGTCGTCAATGGCTGCAAGCGATGTGAAGGAGATCATATCCACCATCTCCTGGACACGCGTGCCGTCGGAGGGCCGGGGACGAAGCTGCTCGGTCAAAGGCAGCGGATAGTACTCCGGGAAGAGTTCCTCCCCTCCTTCTGTTGAGGTGAAAACCATCTCCCGAATCCCATGAGCCTTGAAGACCGGGTCAAATGTCGGCCCGTAGACCTCGGCATTGATCAGGTAATTCGGCAACGAAGCAATGTCGTTCGGCACCATCGGATACTCGCCCCAGAAAATCACCTGCTTCCCTCGATCGTGCAGGTACCCACCGGTCTTGGTCACAAACTCCGCCAGCAACTTCCCCACACTTCCCAACTCTTTCGCTCGATCCACTTCGTTGCACTGCGCATTAATCGCCAACCCGACGTAGTACGGCTCATCCGTCGAGAGCACAAAGTACTTGCTCCCCTTCGTCGCCTCCAGCAGATCGTCGAACATCCCATAGAACAGCTTGTAGGTGTCCGGATTGGTCACACAGAACTCGTAGTTGCTCTGCGCATATTCTCGCAACCCCGCGTATTCCGGGTGCTTCAGGATGAACGCATCATGCGCCGGCCCGTCCAGGTAGGGAATGATCTGCACGTGGTACTTCAGCGCATAGTCCGTCAATTCCTGCAACTCCGCGGGGGTCATCGCGTAGGGCTCCACCATCGCCGGCGCGTGCTGATACTGAAAATGACCTTCCAGCTTGATCGAGAAGCCGTTGATCTTGTAGAACGCCGCCTGCCGCACCGCCGCCTTCAACACCTCGGGGTGCTCCAGGTGATGCGCATCGTCCCAATAAATCACCCGCAGCTCCAGGTCCGGCCAGTCGAGGATCTCCCCTTCCGGTAACCACTGCTTCCCATTCTGCGGCTTCAACAACTGCACCAACGTTTGCACGCCGTAGAAGAGCCCGGTCGGGCTGTTCCCCGTGATCGTGACTTCGGAACCAGTCAATTTCATCCGGTAGGCCTGCTCGGCCAGGGTGGACTTCTCCTTGTCCGTGGCTTCTCCCACCTCAACCGCGTGCGGATCGATCCCCAACTTCAGGACAGACCCACCCTTACCCTTCGCTTCCGGCAAGGCAATATGGAATCGCTCTTGTAACTCTTCCCTTAAACTTTCGACGGCGACGTCATCCGCCTTGACGCCGGGCCCCAACTCCAATCGCCAGGCAGCCGCGAATTCGAAATCCGGACCGCTGAGTGTCACCTTCTGCGGCTCGGGGATCACCGTATACCCGCGCGCGAAAAGCGGCGAGGCCGTGGCGGCCGTAGCGGGTGTTGCCATCGAGAGCAGGCAGAGCCCGACAGCCAGCGCGACATAGCTGGGCGGTCTTGGCGCGAGAGCCCGGGGCAAGGATAAGAAGTAATGTTTCACAACAGCACCTCCGGAGATATTTCGGCTGATGATCTTCACTGACCGGCCGGCGGTGTTGCCGGCTCCGCGGTGTTCTTCCAATCCAGCTTGAAATTCCTCAAGGGGAGGTGGTTCGCCTCAGCGTACTGATTGCGGACGGCCAACGTCTTCTCCGCCCAATCCCCTAAGGGATAGAGAAGCTCCCGGTAGATTAAGTAGGTCATGTCCACGGTACGACCGGGCATATGATCCTTGGCATCATCAACCTTGTCGAGGAAGACCCGGCCGTTCGCCTCCGGCACGCGCGGATACCAGCTTTTGTACCAAGTCGTGACGGCGTCCTGGAAGATATCATTTCTCTGCCGCCGAATACTCTCAGCCAGATCCAGTGCGTGGTCGAGTGAAGCGACCGCGCCTTCTGCGTCCGCTTGGCCTGCCAGGCCCTCCGCCGATTTGAGCGCGTTATTGATTTCCTCGAGATCGTGCAACATGTACAAATTCTGGCGGAACAGTTGCGCGATGGCGAGGTAGATCTCCAGGTTGTAATGCTGGAATTCCACTTGGTGCATATTAGCGTGAATCAAGTCCAGCAACTCATCATTGTCCGCCAGGAATTTTCCTGTCATCCCCAGCCGCCGAGTATTCAGGGGGGCCCAGTCATAGCCCAGCCTAAGGAGTGGCGACGAGGGAACCGGCAGCAGCGGCAACGTCTGATCCTCGGCGGGACGGGGCGTGGGATAGATAATGTTCCAGTCCCCCCACAGCGGGGTGCGCGCGGCTGAGGGCTTGGTTTCCCAACTTTCTTTCCAAAATTGCCCCTGCTCGCTCATGAGCTGATAAAGCCGACCCATACGGGTCGCGCTCGGCCCGTAAAATAGCTTGTAGAACGAACTCATGGATTCCTGCGGGTCCGGCAACCCCGGATGCCAAGCGCTCGCCGACCCGGTAGCGTACCCCAGCCACATCGTCTCCGGGTGCTGTCCGACGTCCGCCCATCCCGCCACAAACGTGCCCATTAAGTCGGCATTTTGGCGTGCCGAATTGTGTGAGATCGAGTCAAACATCTCCTTCACCAGCCCCGGCCCTTGACTTACCGATTCGTAAGCCCCTCCAGAGGCGCCCGGAATGTGCTGGTCCTGCGGAAGCAGGAAGTAGTTAGGGAAGAGAAATTCCTTCCACCCGTTGGTGGAGGTGAAGATGAGTTGGCGGTTGCCATGGGCCTTGAAGACCGGGTCAAACTTCGGCCCGTAGACCTCAGCGTTGATCATGTAACTGGGCACCGAAGCAATGTCGTCCGGCACCATCGGTAACTCACCCCAGAACATCACCTGCCGCCCTCGATCGTGCAGGTACCCCGCCGTCTTGGTCACGAATTCCGCCAGCAACTTCCCCACACTCCCCAGCTCCTTCGCGCGATCCACTTCGTTGCACTGGGCATTATTCGCCAACCCCACGTAGTACGGCTCATCCGTCGAGAGCACAACGTACTTGCTCCCCTTCGTCGCTGCCAACAGGTCATCGAACATCCCGTAAAACAGCTTGTAGGTATCGGGATTGGTCACGCAAAATTCGTAGTTGCTCTCCGCATATTCCCGCAACCCCGCGTATTCCGGATGTTTCAGGATAAACGCATCGTGGGCCGGCCCGTCCAGATAGGGAATGATCTGCACGTGGTACTTCAGCGCGTAGTCTGTCAATTCCTGCAACTCCGCGGGGGTCATTGCGTAGGGCTCCACCATCGCCGGCGCGTGCTGATACTGAAAATGCCCTTCCAGCTTGATCGAGAAGCCGTTGATCTTGTAAAACGCCGCCTGCCGCACCGCTGCCTTCAACACCTCGGGGTGCTCCAGGTGATGCGCATCGTCCCAATAGATCACCCGCAGCTCGAGGTCCGGCCAGTCGCTGATCTCACCCTCCGGCAGTAGGAGTTGGCCGTCTTGCAGGCGAATCAATTGGATAAGTGTTTCAACCCCGTAGAAGAGTCCCGGGCTAGCGTTCGCGGTTATTAAGATACTCTGTGGCTTCAAAACCAACCGGTACGCCTGCTCGGCGAGAGAGGCATTGTCGTGGTCTGCGGCTTCGCCAATAGTCACTGAACCGGGGGCCACTGACAGGCGGATCACGCCCGCCCCGCCCTGTGTTGTCCGGCTTTCCGCAAAGGTGAGTCGACAGCGAGCCGCGAAATCTTCTTTCAGTGTGGTGACCGCCACGTCATCAGGCTTCACTCCGGCTGCCAACTCCAACCGCCAGCCGCTGGTGATGGCAAAGTCCTTTCCGGATACCGTCACGCTCTGAGGAGCGGGCAAGACAGTGTAACCCCGGGCAAAAAGGGGCGAGGCCGTTTCTGCAAGGGCCTGGAAACCCGTCAACGTGAACAAGGTCATGCCGGCGAGGGCGAGGAGAGGAAGTTTCCGCATGATGTGACCAAGGGAGCACATGGCTTTATCCTTTTGGAGATGGGATCTCATTGCAAGGGTCGGCAAAGGCATCAATGGAGGCACGATCTGGAATGAAACTCAAACTGCCAGAGAACTCATTAGATTCACTCAAAGCGTGCAGGCCGCGAGGATTAACGTCGCAGGACTTCGTAAGCCCTGGCGATTCAAAGCTGCCTTCGGGCCACGCAGGGGGCGAGCCGGACTAACGAGCCCGCCCCATACTAGGCATAGCGATTGATCGACTTCGTCGGATGGCCTGGGCGAAACGCTTACGCTTCCGCCTCCCGCTGGGGCAGCTTTCCTCCCCAGCGCTACCAAAGGAATTTCAGAGCAAATTGGATCACCCGCCCGCTGGCAGCGCTGCGCAGCGTGCCAAAAACTCCCGGCCCGTCGGTCACGGTACTATCGGGATTTCCGAAGTTCACCTGGTTGAATGTGTTGAAGAACTCCGAGCGGAACTGGATCTTGTAACGTTCTCGGAAAGCAAAGTCCTTGAGGACAGCGAAATCCGTATCCCTGAAACCCGGACCGCTCAGAATGCCCCTCCCCGTATTGCCGTATTTCCCGAGCATGGAGTACTTGAGACCAAAGGGTGTGCAATTGCTCGTCTCGATGTACGTCGAATTGAATGCCGAAGCATTTGGATCGTAAGAACAGGTGGGGTCGATAAAGGGGCTGGTGTTAAAGAATTCGTTGACCATGGCGTTGCGGCTGGAGTGGCTAAGGGCAATCTGCTGACCGTTGGTAAAAGCGTGCTCTTCGCCGGACCCGGTGCCGTCCAGCGCCACATCCGGGCCGGTGAAAAAGGTAATGGGAGGGCCGCTTTGGAGGGTGGTAATCGCCGAAAAAGTCCAGCCGCCCAGCACCGTGTTCTTCCACGCCTCACCGAAATGGATGGACGGCGACCAGAGCCAGGAAGCTACAAAGGCATTACGCACGTCCCAGTCCGATCGGCCGCGCTCCGTGCGGAGGTTGAACGGATCGGAAACGGCGGCGCCCTCGTTATCGGTGGAGCTGCTGTCGATCGATTTCGCCAGCGTATAGGAAGCCGTCACGGAGAGGCCCTTGCTCATGCGCTTGGTCACCTGCGTCTGGAAGCTGTGATAAAAACTGCGGAAGTCGTTCCCCAGCAGGTAGGCGGCCGGCGAGAGGATCCCCGGCTCGAATATCGTCCGGTTGATGTCATTGTTGGGGTTCGAGACCGTGTTCTCGAAGCCGGTCGTCGCGTTATAAACTGTGCCGGGGTCGAACGCCGCAGGGTTGTAAGTACGCAAGGCATTGATCTTGGTGCCGTTCTTGCCGATATAGGAAGCTTCCAGCATGATGTTGGTTGTCAGTTGCCGCTGGATACCGAGGTTCCACTCTTGCACGTAAGGGCTGCGCAGGTTCGTCTCGATGAAGAAGCCGCCCGCGGGAAGCGGGAACAAGGGACAATTCAGGCCCGGGAAAGTCGAGACTTTCACGCAGCCGAAGGAGCCGGTTGGCGATGCGGGCGGGTCGGCCTTTCCGAGGGAGCCAAAGGGATTTGCCATGTTCCCGTCATACGCGGAACCAAAGCCCGCGAAGGGTGGATTCTCCTGCGCTTCCATGTCGGCATTTATCGTTTGATAGAAGATGCCGTAAGCGCCCCGGACGCTGGTCTTCCCATTGCCGAAGACGTCCCAGGCAAACCCCAAGCGCGGGGCGATATTGTTCCAGTCGGGGTGGGCCAAGGTGCGCGGAACACCCGGATCGCCAGGGAACAGTATGCCCGGCGGGGCGTCCGGCACTTTCACCGATTGCTCCCCGATGATAAGCGTGTCAATGCGATTGTGCGTGTCGTACCAGAAGAAATAGGGCTCATAGCGGGCACCGTAAGTCAGGGTGAATCGGGGGGTCACCTTAAACTCATCCTGGAAGAAAAAGCTGGGGGAGGCCTGGTTCTGGGCTTCGTTGTCGCGAACTCCGAAGTCGAGGGAGAGGCTGGCGAAGGCGCCGAGGAGGTAATCGGCCATTGGATCACCGGAACGCGATCCGTCGAACGTGAATCCGGGAGGGCCAATCCACCTCTGGATAAAGGATGGGCGCAAGTATTCGCCGCCAAATTTGAAGTTGTGGCGGCCCTTCATCCAGCTCATGGTGTCGCGGAGTTGCTGGTTATTGCTGATGAAGCGCGTGAAGTACCCGGCCCCGAGGCTGAATTGGTTTCCCACGTTGACGGAGATCGACTGAGTGGGATCGTAGTGCGGCATAGTGATCCCGAGGTCCGACGGGGCGATGTTTTGAGTCCCAGCCTCGAAGGAAGTCGTGCGCAAGTAGGACACGACCAACTGGTTTACGAGCGAGGGGCTGATGGTATAGGTGTCGTTCAACGTGGCCATGTCGGTTTCTGCCACGATGTTATCGGCATTATAGCCCGCCAGACTTCCAAAAAAGGGTGAAACGCTAGTGTCGTGGTCGAGATAAAAGTGGCCAAATAAGGTGTGCTTTGAACTCTGGTTCCAGTCCACCCGGGCCATATACATATCGTCGTTGGCGGGGGCGGGCGCTGTCGTAGTGACCGGGCTGAAGGGCGCGGTTCCCGAGACCGTCGGAACAAATTTAAGCAAATCGGTGGCCGCCGTACCGATGCAGTTGGGGTTGATAACATTGTTGGCCACGCAGGTTACTCCTGAGGAGTCTGTATACGGTTGGCCGGTGATGGGATTCACAGGGTCAGTCAACACGGTGCCGGGCAACAGGTCCGCAAAGTCCCCGCTGCGGTGCGCGGTGGAAGGGACATACGCGACCGTGCCCACGGCCGCCGGGCGGTTGCGAAAACCTTGGTAAGATCCGAAGATGAAAAGTTTGTCCTTCTTAATCGGGCCGCCCGCCGCACCCCCGAATTGATTCTGCTTTATCGTGGGCACACTCGACGAGAAAAAGTTGCGGGCGTTAAGAGCATCGTTCCGCAAGAAATCCCAAACGGAGCCGTGAAACGCATTCGTTCCCGTCTTGGATACCACCGTCACCTGGGAGCCGGGGTTGCGTCCGTACTCGGACGAGAAGTTTGCGGTCTGAATGCGAAACTCCTGTATGGCGTCGGGCGGAGGATAGTTCATGCCGGTGTTCCGCGAGGGATTGTTGAAAAAGGCGCCGTCAAATGTGAAGAGGTTCTGGTCGCCCCGCCCGCCATTCACGTCCATGGTCGGCCCGCTGCGGGCGTCCCCCAACATCTGCGGGGCGTTGACGTTCAGGACCCCGGGGACGGTCAGCGACAAGCCGATGACGTTGCGTCCGTTCAAGGGGAGGTCGGTGATGCGTTGATCATCCACCAAACCGGATACCGCCGCCGAGCTTGTATCCACTAAAGGCGCCGCGCCGGTGACCGTTACCGATTGCGTCACCTGGCCCAGTTCCAGCCTCATATCCAAACGCACATTCTGGTTTACCGTGAGGGTCACGGCAGTCTTCGTCAAGCGCTGAAAGCCGGTCTTTTCTGCCGTCACGGTATATGTCCCCGGCAGCAGGGTCGGAAAGTTATAGAAGCCCTCGCCGTTCGAATCGGCGGTGAAGGAGATGTTCTGCTCGATCAGGGTTGCAGTCACCCTGGCCTGCGGAATCGCACCCCCGCTCGGATCAGCCACGTAGCCGCTGATAGTTCCGGTCACCTGCGCGAACAAGACAGCCGGGAAAACTGCAATCAGGAGGGCGACAAGCACTTTCGCTACCGTCCACGTCCAGAAATGAATTCGTTCTTGCATAATAGCCTCCTTACCGACATAGCCCAGGACAGCGGCCGCTGTATCTGACCCGAAACGCCAACTCACATCGCCCCTTTTTTCCAGGGGTCGCCAAACTATGCGCGGTCTCTAAGCAGTATCACACCGAAGAATATACAGTGCCGGTACCGGTACCGGTACCGGAGCATATTGCAGAGAATTCAGAGTGTCAACTGGATTTTTCAATTTCTTGTTATTTGTTTGTTTTGATTTTGTGCGGGCTCAGTCTACCTCGCCCCGCGAGTCGTCGGTGGCTCGCTCCGGAATCCCAAGCCAATCAGGGGCTTGGACTTGGGATGCATTGGCGATACCGACGCTGCCGTCGGGGTTTCTAACCTCGCGATACATGTAGAGATTCGATTTCATGACGATGTGGGGGGCTAGGTAGTAGAACAGGGGCAGGTGGCGGTGGTTGGCAAGGTGATCGACCACCAACCGCATGGCAAGCTCTCCCTGAATGAAGGGGCGTCCATGAATGGAGGCGCGAATGGTGCCCTTCTCAAAATAGGGAATCATGCCACTGTACAGATCGGTCGTGATGAGGGCGGTCTTGCCTGAGCAACCTTGGGCGCAGATGGCCCGACAGACGGGGAGACAATTGACCGTGTTGACATAGAAACCCGCCAGAGACCTGCACTGCCGGAGCAATACAAAGCACTTTTGAAAGGCCTGTTCCTCATCCTCATGGGCCTCAACCACCTCAACTACTCTACCCCCCTGGCTTAACTGAGGGTACAGATCGGAGAAGCCTTTAGTCTTCTTGGCGTGGTCTTGCGTCTCCAACATCCCAGTGACAATCGCAACCTCCGACTGGGGAGCGACAAAGCTACTCATGAGCTCGGCCGCCAGCTTGCCGGCAATTTCCGCGTTTACGGAGACTAAGGTTGATCGATGGCTGGCCGGCGCATCCGTGTCTACGCAGACCACTCGCACGTTCTCCTTCTCAGCCTGATTAATGAGAGGGGTCAGCTTCGTGGGATCTCCTGGCGCAATAAGAACAGCGTGGACTTCGTTTCGCAGCAGCTCCGCAACCTTTTCACATTCCTCGACGCCCAATCGCTTCACGGGATTGTAGATAACCTGAACTCCCAGCCGTTCGAGCCTCCTGGCCTCTGTAAGGATACCGGCGAGTAGCTGGCTAAAGTAGTGATGGATTTCCCTTGGAATGCAAACGCCGATGCGGATCGGTACGCGACCCGCAGACAAGGCTCGGGCTGCCAAATCTGGCTCGTACCCTGTACTCTGCGCAATGGCCAGGATGCGCTTCCGCGTACCGTCGCTGATGCCTTTGCGGCCATGCAGGGCCCGATCGACAGTCCCCGGAGACACGTTTGCGAGCTTTGCGATTTGTCTTACCCCGATCTTGCGCATAGTCGGCACCGCAAAAGTCTGATCCGCGACATTGTGATTGCCGTATCTGACGACGTTAACAGTATACCAGAACGTCGCTTCGATCTAATTGTGGAGGCCAACACGTTTCTGATACTGTTTATGGGAAATGAGGTTCTCCCGACTATCCGTTTCCGCAGGGCTCGCGTTGGTCCTCACGCTCCCGAGTCCTGCCCGCCCTCAGACTCAGCCATCTGCTGCGGATTACCTGCGCCAGGCGGAGGGTTATATGGCGGGGGACAATTACCAACAAGCCCGCGCGGCGGCAGAAAAGGCGCTGGAACTGGATCCCCGGTTGGCGGAGGCAGAGGCCGTGGCAGGAGCAGCGGAGTTTGGGCTAGGGGAGTTGGAGGCCGCGCAAAAGCACATCCAAGCAGCCTTGCAGTTAGATCCGGGACTCCTTCTGGCGCGGCGAACGTTGGGGGCAATGTATCTGAAGCAAAAGCGCGCGAAGGACGCCCACCGGGAGTTCGAAAGGGTGCTCGACTCTCATCCCAGGGACTTGCTTTCCCTCTACGGCCTGGGCTTGGCCCTGCTCATGGACAACCAGCCCGCCGAGGCTCGGCGGCAATTCGAAAAGGCTTCCGTTCAGAAGCCGGGCGATCCTCGGGTGCTGCTGGGGATACTTCAAGCGGATCTGCGATTAAATCAGCCTTCTGAGGCGGCCGCGTGCCTTGCGAAATTCGACTCGCAGTTGGACGCAGGCGATCCGCTGAGACGCGAAGTCGCGGCCCTGCTGGCCAGTGAGGGGGACTATGAGCTTGCCGCCCAGGAATTCCAGCGCCTGTGTGAAGCCGATCCCGAGTCATACGACCTTCATTATAACCTCGCGCTGGCATACTCTCGCGCCGGTAAGGAAACCCAAGCTGTCGAAATTTTACACGATCTTCTGAAGCATGGCGACAAGGCGGAACTTGAAGATCTGCTGGGCGACGTGGAACTCAGTCGAGGTGATGCCGCGCGGGGATTGGCAGCTTTCCGGCGGGCGGCAGAACTCGACCCTCGAAGTGAAGACTATCGCTACGATTACGCCCAGGCGCTGGCGCACAGGTGGCTGCTCAATCAAGCCTTGGATGTCTTTCGAGGGGCCGCGGCCGAATTCCCCCAATCTGCCCGGATCTGGATGGGCTTTGGGGCAGCCTATTATCTTGCCGGGAAATACCCAGAGGCAGCGCGGACGCTCCTGCACGCGGCGGAAATCGCCCCCCGGTCCGGGGAGGTTTACTACCTTCTGGGGCGAGTGTACGACGCGGCGGGCCCTCTTCAAAATGCCATCGCCGAGCGATTTGCTGATCACTGCCGGACGGAGCCCGGCGACGTTTGGGGGCATTATTTCTACGGTCATATCCTGGCGGAGAGCAATCAGCAGGCCTCCGCCACGAGGCTCCGGGAAGCGCAGGAGCACCTCGAGAAGGCTGTTGCGCTGAATAACCGCTTGGCCGAAGCCCATACGGAGATGGGGAAGGTGCTGGACCTGCGCGGGCAGATTGAGGCCGCGCGCAAGGAGCTTGAACGTGCCGTGCAACTCGACCCCCAATCCAGCTCCGCTTACTACCGGTTGGGAATCGTCTACCGAGAGGCGGGGGAGTCGGCATTGGCGCAGCAGGCCCTGGCCAAATTCCAGCAGCTTAAGGCGGAAGAACGTAAGAACCTGGACCGCGAGGAGATTCAGGGTTTTCTCGAGCGTGTGAGGCAGCGCAGGGGAGAACCCTGATCAGGGGCCCGGAGGAGACTCAGGGGCCACAAAGTCGGGATCGAGTTCCAATGCGTGCTGGCGTGCCGCGCGCGCGCCGCGAGAATCCCCTTGCTTCTCCAGTGCAAGACTCAGATTGTAGTAAGCACGGGCGTCGTCGGGTTTCAGATCAATAGCGGTCCGGAGCTGACCTACGGCGTTCGCGATTTCACCTGCTTGCAACAAAACCCCGCCCAGATTCGCGTGCGCCTCGGCGAAATCAGGTTTGATCAGGACGGCTGATTGGAAAGCGTCGCGCGCGGATTTTAGGTCACCCTTGGCGAGCCTCTGCAACCCCAGGTTATATTGGGTCACGGCCTGGGCGTAATCCGCGTCCTGTTTCTGCAAGCGTTCCACTTCGGTGAAGGCGGCCTGCGCTGGCTCGTGCTGTCCCAATTCCTGGAGCGTACCTCCCAGACTGTACAAGGCCTGGCGATACCGGGGCTTCAGTGCAAGGGCACGACGCAACTCAGCCAACGCCTCATTCAATGCCCCCTGCCGGCGAAGGGTGAAACCAAGTTGATAGTGGACTTCCGGATCATCCGGCGCGAGGCGAGCCGCGGCCCGCAATCCCTTCAGGGCGGCATCCAGGTCCCCCTTTTGGCGCATTGCCACACCCAAATTGAGGTAGGGGGCGGCCAATTTCGGATCAAGAGTCATAGCCTCGCGGAATTCTGCCAGGGCGCCGTCGAGGTCGCCACGTTTCTGCAAGCCGCCTCCCAGAAGACAGTGCGCCTCCGCATCCTGGGGCAGAAGCTCGACGGCCTTCCGATGCGCAGCAATCGCTGCATCGAGTTCTCCTTTTTCCCCGAGCACGACCCCCAGAGGAATTTCTGCTTCGGGGCGCCCGAGCGCCGCGGCCGCACGGAATTCCGCTTCCGCGCCATCGAGGTCGCGGTTCTTCCACAGCGCAGTCCCTAAGTTCTCATGTGCCTCGGGGAAATCGGGACGCACATCAAGTGCCGCCCGGCACTCCCGAATGGCGGCATCCAGATCGCCCTGACTCACTAGAAGCTGTCCGAGATTGTTGCGCCCCTCGGCAAACGTGGGTTGCAGGCGGACAACCGCGCGGAATTCCGCCAGAGCCCCCGCGACATCTCCCTTCCGTTCCAGGAGCAAACCCAGGTTGTTGCGTGCCTCGGGATAATTGGGATTGAGCTGCACGGCTTGGCGGAAATGCTGGAGGGCCGATGCCTCATCGCGCTTGGACAACAGCACGAGTCCCAGGTTGTAATGGGCTTCGGCCGAGCGGGGACGGAGAGCGAGCACCTTTCGAAGTTCGCTCTCCGCCGCATTAAATTCGCCTTGGCGCGCCAGCGTCACCGCGAGGTTCTGCCGCGGCTCCACAAAGTCGGGCCGGATCTTGAGGGCGGCCTGAAATTCCTTTTGGGCCCGGTCGAGTTCCCCGCGGTCGAAGGCCTGGATTCCTGCCTCATAATGGGCGCGCGCTTCGTCAGAATTTCCTTGCCAGCCGGCGCCTCTCGTGCCCATCACGAACGTCAACAACAGAGCGCTCGCCATGGTCCAGCCCATGCGCAGAGGGCGGTGAGGCACTTCGCCACTCCGACATCTCCACGGTTTGAGCATTTCATACCCTTCCGATCATTGATTGTTGTCACCTTTCCCGGGGCTCACGCTTCCGGCTTCGGCGTACATGGCGACAATATTGGCCGGGGGCGCGTCCGCTTGGATATTGTGAGTTGGCGCCAGTATGTAGCCGCCATGGCGCCCGAGTACCGCAATTCTCTCCTGCACAACTCGCCTCACCTCCTCTGCGGCGCCGAAGGGTAACATGCTCTGTACGTCGATGCCGCCATGGAAGCATAACCGCTCGCCGAACTCGGCCTTGATTTCCTGCGGGTCCATCATGTCGGCGCTAAACTGGAGAACGT
>Ga0209039_10003308_pt1 | contig 12685 bp, 11 predicted proteins | sample BogFormECP12_OM1_FD_188238 | JGI IMG/M metagenome (GOLD analysis project Ga0209039, IMG submission 188238) | Bog forest soil microbial communities from Calvert Island, British Columbia, Canada - ECP12_OM1 (SPAdes) (version 2) | ecosystem: Environmental > Aquatic > Freshwater > Wetlands > Bog ...
GCCACGTTTCTCGCATCGTACCTCTGCTATTTCGTGACCCCAACCCTGGGTCCGCGTATCCCGATCGATCGTGAAGCCGCGGTCCTTGGGGGCGCGGCGCTAAGCAGGGGTTTGCGCTGGTTTCTGCGCGCGGTCGAATTGAACCAACTCGATGCTTTCCCGAGTGGACACACGGCATTGTCGCTCGTCTTTCTCGCGCTCGCCTGGAGGCTGTTCCCAAGATGGCGCCTTCCGATGACTCTGCTTGTGCTGGGGATCGTCTTTTCCACCGTATATCTGTCGCTCCACTACGTGATTGACCTTGTCGGGGGTGCGCTGCTCGCTGCCCTTGTGCCCCTTCTTTTGCCGGTGCTCCGATACGGCGTGACTCCGCGGGATCACCGGCCGTCGTCAAAGGCGCGAAAGCTCCCCCCCGACCAGCCAATTCGCTCGAACCGGCCGCTGCGGTAGCGCAGCATGCGATCGGCTGTCCTGAGGTGCCCGGGGGAGACCCAGGAGCCGGTCCTCCACGTAGGGACGTTGCCGATGCGACCACGGCCGGGTCCGTAGTGGATGTGGCCGTGCACGAGAACATCGACCCCGTGGAGCAGGGGCGCGATGCGTTTCGGGAGGGCTTTGCGTCCAAGAAAACACTCGAGCGCCCCCCCGGCGGAGGTGAGCCAACCTGGACCGAATCGATAGAGCGAACGCAGCGTCGCAGATCGCCCGTAGACGAAATTCTCGAGCGAAAGGAGCCTGCGACCCACACGATCGTAGCTCTCCCAGAGCGTCTCCGATGCAGAGAAGCGATGGCCGTGGAGAACTCGAACGCGCTCTCCCGTCCGCGTCTCGAAATCGAGGCACCAGCGGTCGGGAAAGACCCGCGACGATGGACCAGGGAGCGCGTCGTGGTTGCCCTCGATGTAAACGACGCGGCGCCCTTCCCGTTGCCAGCCGTCCGCAAGCTCCGCGAGCTGCGCCACGAGCTCTTGATCGGCGGCGCGCTGAACTCGCCGAAAGCCGTCGACGACGTCGCCGTTCAGCACCACCAGCTCGGCGTCATCCACCGCCTCGGGCAGGTGGCGGAGCCAGCGCGCGTGGTGCCGAGAACAAATCGCCCAGCCGAGATGGACGTCGGAGAAGAGCAAGGCACTTTGCACAGGCCCGGAGACAGACACCGCTATGGAGTTAGCACGTCCGGGCAAGGAGGCCCAGCACACCGTCGCTGAGAAACGATCTGAGACCGATGAAACGGGCGGGATCCAGCTCGCCCGAGAGACTGCGAAGGGGGGGCCACCGGTTCAGCGCACCAAGCCGCCTCCGCCGCCTACCACTGCCTCCTCAGAAGGCCCAGCCGTTATAGACCTCATAGACCTCGACCGGTCCGCCCTGAAAATATGCCGTGGTGGGAAACCGAAACGTCGCGGTCGGCGATCGAACGCCAGTTGCAGCGGGGCCCGGGGATCATTGGGGTCGTACATGGTAAAGGAAATGGTGTCACGATGGAGCACCGCACCAAAGAGCAGTACCGCATGATTGATGGAAAGGGAGTGTGTGACCACGTGCACCACAGGGGGACGGTTCTGCTGCAAAGACTCGACGAGCTCCGCTGCCGTCGCCTGCTGCTGCTCCGCTGGAAAAGGTAACAGCATCCGCCAGTTGCCACGCTGCAAGAAGCTCTGCCACGCACCTCCGAGCTGCTCCTTGACGAGCTGCTCGCGCGCCGCGCTGAAGGCGCGCAGGTTCGGGTAGCCGGGGATCACGATCGGCGGTTCGTTCGGACGATCTTCGCGGGGATCCGTCGCGACGACACGCCGGACGAGCTCGGCGTACGCTTCATCGCTCAGCATGTGCTGCGTGGGGTCGAAGCGGGCATGCTGGAAAAACTGGCGAGCGGAGCGTGCCATCACGAAGCAGCGCAGCGTGTAGTCCGAGTTGGGCTCGTGTCTTCGCCTCGGCCCGCCCTTTGAGGAGGGGATGTTGTACTCGAAGACCGTCTCGTTGGCGAAGGCGAAGCTGTCACGGGGGAAGTCGAAAGCGGAGTGGATGGTCTCGGGCGTCTTCCGGTCTCGCAGCGCTTCGCCGTAACATGCGCCGAGACCGAACGCGCCGAAGAGAGCGAAGAGTCTGAGGAGAGAGGAATGCAGCATCGAGTCGCAATGAGGCGCCGCAACGCCGCAGATCAGACCGTTGTGGCGATCCCTCCGTCTACGGGGATCACCGCCCCGGTGACATAGGATCCCGCGCGCGATGCCAAGTAGATGGCCACACCCGCCATATCGTCGGATTCGCCGATCCGACGCAGTGGGCACGAGTTCACGATCACGTCGTGAAAGCGTTCCAGGGTTTCGGCCATCATCTTGCTTTCGAACGGACCCGGCGCGACCGCGTTGACCGTGATCTTGCGGGGCGCGAGCTGGCGAGCCAACACCCGCGTCAAATGATGTACCGCCGCCTTGCTTGCCGAATAGGCGTAGGTCTCGAAGGCGGGAACGTGGAGACCGTCGATCGAGCCAATGTTGATCACCCGCGCGGGGTCTCCGGGCTGCGCGGCCTTCTCAAGCAGCGGCAAGCAGAAGCGCGTCAAGTGGAACACACTCTTCAGATTGAGGTTCATGACCTTGTCGAAGGCAGCGTCCGGGTACTCGGCGATGGGAGCGCCCCAGTTCGCCCCGGAGTTATTGACCAGCACGTGAAGCGCGCTCTCCCGGTCCGCTACGGCGTCGGCGAGACCTCGGCAGCCACGTTCCGTCCCGAGATCGGCGCCGAAGGCAACGCATTCGCCATGCCGCGACAGCTCTGCCGCCACGCGCTCGCACTCCTCGCGCTTTCGCGACGCGATGTAGACCTTCGCACCCGCTTCGACGAAGCCACGCGTGATCATGAGGCCGATTCCGCGGCCTCCCCCCGTGACGAGTGCGACCTTGCCCGCGATCGAGAACAGATTCTTCATGCTTGCCCTCCCGCTGTCTGTCACTTGCCGTCCGGCTGGACCGCGCCCGTGGCCTCCTGCCAGGCCCGCTGGATCACGAAGTCACGATCGAGCCGCATGACAAAGGGGAAGGCCATCACTCCGTATCCGTTGTCCGCAGTGAGGACTGCGCTGCGCTGCGCTTCCGCAAGCGACTGGCCCTTGGCCGCCGCGTCGGCGCCCACCTGCCACAACTGGCGAATGAAGCGCTGGAACGCGATCAGCCCGGCGCGGTCTGAGACGGGTCCGTGACCTGGGATGACCCGATCGAAATCGAGCGCTAGCACGCGGTCGAGCGTATCTCCCCACTCCTTCACCGAGCCCCCAGAAGCGAGGTCGATATTCGGATAGAGGCCGTTGAAGTACAGATCGCCCGCGTGAAGAACACGGTCCTCGACAAAAAGCACGACCATATCACCGTCGGTATGTCCCCGGCCGAGGTGCATGGCGCGGATCGTCTTACCGCCAAGTTTGATTTCGTGCTGATCGGTGAAGGTCTCGTTGGGCAGCGTGCTGGCCGCAGCGCCCGTCCAGTACTCGGCGTCGCGGTTGCGCAGGTGTTCGAGCGTGCGCTCGGTGGCGACGATCTTGGTCCCCGGCGCGAAAGCGGGATTGCCGTGCGTATGATCCCGGTGCCAGTGCGTATTCAGCACCACCTGGACAGGGCCACCGCCAAGCTCCTCGGCGAGCTCTCGGATGCGGTCCCCCTGCATGCGAAACGTCATGGTGTCGACGACCACCGCGCCTTCGGAGGTGCGAAGGACGCCGACGTTCCCGCCGAGCCCGAAGATGCAGCTCACGTCTCGGGAGATCGTTTCGGTGCGGAGCGCGCGGACCCGTCCCACGCCATACACCGCCAGCACGGCCAGGGCGAGACCGACGACAAGGGCGATACGTCCAAGAATCCGAGCCATGAACCCCTCCTGCCCGAGATCACAGCGTCGGGAGTATAGGGAGGCGTCGGCGCGCCGCCGCCTCAGCATTCGTGGAGCGGGTCGTTCTGCGCGGAAACCCAAAGGGTCGATTTGCGAAACGAGGGGCGCTTTCGACCGGGGTGGCGGAAGGGCCGCGATCCCGACCCTCGAGGTGCGGGCGGACAGGCGCGGAGTTTCGTACGCTTAGGGCTCCTGGAACGCCCCCACTGCTGACGGAGGTTCCCCCCCATGGCGCTTCTCACCGTTCTCTCCGTCCAGATGCGCCCGGGACGTTCTCCAGCATACGAGGAGAGCATTCGCCGCATCGCACAGCGCGCTGCGGACCGGAAGGAGGGCGGACGCTGGCAGGCCCAGGAAGTGGCCTTCGGATCGATCGGGACGCTGTACTTCGTTCAGGAGCACGCGGACTGGGCAGCGCTCGGCGAACAAGACCCGCCGCCGGTCTACTTGGCGCGGTTATTTGGCGAGCGCGAAGCAACGAAGCTCTACCATGAGATGACAGAGTGCTTGGCGGAGCTACGCTACACAGTGTCACAGGACCGGCCGGACCTCAGCTACGCGCCCCAGGTGCATGCGGCGCCCCCGGCCCTCACGCTCGTGACCTTTCTACGGGCGCGGCCGGGCAGCATCCCGGCGTGCGAGGAGCTCATCGGGAAGGTCGCGGAGGCGATCCCCAAGGCAGACGATCCGAGCCGCTTGCTCGCCTATCAGACCGTGATTGGCGATTTGCGCACCTATTGGACCGTCCGGCCGATCCAGCGCGTCGAGGAGCTCGACCAGGTGCTCCCGCCCCAGGAACTGCTCGTTCGTGCCTTCGGGGCCGCCGAAGGGGACCGCATCTACCGCAAGGGCATCGACGCCCTCCAGCGCGCCGAGCGGCAGATGACCGTCTTGCGTCCCGATCTCTCCTACCTCGGCTGATTCTCGCAGGCCTCCCTCGGGGAGGATGGGCCGGCAATGGCGCGCCTGCGCCGCGCGCAGGTCTTGCCCGCCGGCAAGGCAGGACAGGCACAAGCCGCCAGCGCCGTACCTGGGCAGCGCAGGGCGCGCTTCCCCCGAAGGGGCACGCTCCTTGCTTTAGGATCGTTCTGGGCGGCTGCAGATGACCTCGGATCTCTTCACGGACTACCAGCGCGGGGACTTCTTCGACGAGGTCTTCGATGCGCAAGGCGAGATCCGGCCACACTACCGGCCTCTGGTCGAGCGCCTTCGAGCGCTGCCCTCCGACGAACTCCTCCGCAGGGCGCGTCTGCGCGACACGATCCTCCGTAACCTCGGCATCACCTTCGCCGTCTACGGCGAAGCGCAGGGCATCGAGCGCACCTGGCCCCTGGACTTGATCCCGCGGATCATTCCCGCCGATGAATGGCGCCACGTTGAGCGCGGGCTCGTCCAGCGTGTGCGGGCGCTCAACTGCTTCCTCGAAGACCTGTACGTCGGCGAACGCGCCGCCTTGCGGGAGGGCGTGATCCCGACCTGGCTCGTCCAGTCGTCGGCAGGCTTCTGCCGGGAGGCCTACGGAATCCCCGTTCCCCGGGGCGCGCACTGCCTGGTCGCTGGCATTGACGTCGTGCGCGACGCCCGCGGGACCTACCGCGTGCTTGAGGACAACCTGCGGACCCCGAGCGGAGTGTCCTATGTCCTCGAGAACCGCGCGACCCTGACACGCGTCCTTCCGCTGGCCTTCGCGCAGCACCGGGTACGCCCGGTGAACCACTACGGAGCGTCTCTGCTCTCGGCCCTGCGCAACCTTGCACCCCCTAGCGCCTCGGATCCACCGCGTGTCGTTGTGCTGACGCCGGGCATCTACAACTCCGCGTACTTCGAGCACGCCTTTCTCGCGCGGCAGATGGGCATCGAGCTGGTAGAAGGTCGCGATCTTGTGGTCGACGACCACGTCGTGTTCATGCGCACGACCCGCGGCCTCTCCCGCGTCGATGTGATCTACCGCCGGGTGGACGACGAATTCCTCGACCCAGCGGTTTTTCGCTGCGACTCGGTTCTCGGCGTGCCTGGTCTGCTGGCTGCCGCACGCGCTGGGAATGTCAGCCTCGCCAATGCGATCGGGAACGGTGTCGCAGACGACAAGGCGGTCTACGCCTATGTCCCGGCCCTTGTCCGCTTCTATCTCGGCGAGGAACCGATCCTGCCGAACGTCGAGACCTACCTGCTTTGGGAGCCTGACCAGCGAGCGGCAGCGCTCTCGCGACTCCACGAACTCGTGGTCAAGCCGGTGGACGCTTCGGGAGGATACGGGATCGTGATCGGGCCGAAGGCGACTGAGGAAGAGCTCGCCGCGGTACGCAAGGCGATCGAGGCCAAGCCCCGCAACTACATTGCGCAGGAGGTCGTCGCGCTCTCACGCCATCCGACCCTCGTCGACGACGCCCAGCGCGGCGGAGGCCGGATCGAAGGGCGCCATATCGATCTGCGGCCCTTCGTCCTCACGGGGGAGAAGATCGAAGTCATTCCGGGCGGCCTCACGCGCGTGGCGCTTCGCAAGGACTCACTCGTCGTGAACTCTTCCCAGGGCGGCGGGTCGAAGGATACCTGGGTCCTCGCAGCAGATGAAAATGGTACGGCGGGATGATGCTGGCGAGGCACGCAGAAGACCTCTTCTGGGCTGGCCGCTACATCGAGCGTGCCGAGGACACCGCACGGCTTCTTGACGTCACCTACCACGGCCTGCTCGAGTCGCCGCTTCTAGACGCCGCGAGCGCGTGGCGCGAGCTCCTCGAGCAGCTCTATCTCGACCAGGCTTTCGCAGCCAAGGGCCTGCCGATAACCGACTCTGCCGTGACGGAGTTTCTGGTGCTGGACCCTAACAACGCAGGCAGCATCGTGCGCTCGGTGGCGCGTGCCCGTGACAATGCGCGCAACGTTCGTGAGCGCATCTCGACCGAGCTCTGGGAGGCCATCAATACTCTCTTTCTGGAATTGCACGCACGCGACCTGCGTGCTGACCTCGAACGCGAGCCGTACCAGCTATACAGGTTTGTGAAGAGCCGTTGCCAAATCATCAGCGGAGTCTCCGCGGAGACCATGTCGCGCGACGACGGCTGGCGCTTCCTGCTGCTCGGTCGGATGCTGGAACGGGCGGAGATGACCTGCCGACTGCTCTCGGTGCGCTTCCGCCGTTCCGGCCGCGCGGCGGTTCCATCCGATGTCCACTACTGGATCGCCGTTCTAAAGTCGGTCTCCGCCTTTGAGGCGTACCTTCGAGCGCACCGCGCACAGATTGAACCGCAGGATGTCCTCGAGTTCTTGCTGCTCTCCCGCGAGTTCCCGCGCAGCGTGCTGTTCGCGCTCCGGGCGAGCGAGTCCGAGTTGGTTCGGCTCGGTGCAGGGACGATTCCGAGCCGGCCCGAGCGGTTGCTCGGTCGGCTCCGGGCGGACCTCGAGTTCATGGATATCCACGAAATCGTCGAGAGTGGGTTGCTGGCGGCACTCGATGCCCTCCAGCACGGGATCCTCGCGGTCGCCGAGGCTGTCGAGCGGCATTTTTTCCGGGCCGCCGCCCCGCCCGAGCTCCATGTGTTCGAATCCGTGTAGGGAAGTGAGGCAAGGCGATGCGCTTCGAAATCGACTACACGAGTGAGTTTAAGTACCTCGAGCCTGTGTGGGAGTCGCAGAATCTCTTGCGGGCCTGTCCGACGACCGATGCGCATCAGACGCTGCTGCACTATGAGCTGCGGACTGTGCCCGCGGCCCGCGTTCATTCCTACGTCGACTACTGGGGTACCCGCGTCGACGCGTTCGGTGCGCGGGCTCCGCATGATCGCCTCTCGATTCACGCGCGCTCCTCGGTCGAAACGCGGTCGACGGGTCCGATGGCTGCAGCGCCGGCCTGGAAGCGCCTTTCGGATCCGGCGTTCATTGAGGCCCACCTCGAGTACCTCGCACCCTCGCGCCACACGGCATGGAATGAGGCCCTGCGCGCGGAGGCGGAACGCCGAGCGGCGCCGGCAGGCGCAGACATCGTCGGAGCCGTGCTCTCCCTGCATCGCATGGTCGGGAGTTCGCTGGCTTACGTCCCGGGCTCGACCACCGTAGGGGTCGACGTGAACGACGTCTTGCGCGGCCGCAAAGGAGTCTGCCAGGACTTTGCCCATCTGTTAATCGCGATGTGCCGCAGCCTGGCCATCCCTGCGCGCTACGTCTCCGGCTACCTCTTCTCGGAGAGCTCCGAGAGTGAGCACGAACCTCAGGTCGAAAGCGTCAAGGTCAAAACACACGCTTGGGCGGAGGTCGCGATTCCCGCTGCCGGGTGGTGGGGCCTCGATCCCACCAACCGCCAGGAGACCGGACCACGGCACATCAAGATCGGTCACGGCCGCGACTACGATGACGTGCTGCCGCTGCGCGGCGTGTACCTCGGCGGCGGGGACCACAAGCTCGACGTCTGTGTGTCGATCCGGCGCGAGGCTTCCGCTCAACAGCAATAGAGCAATCCCCGATTGCCATATCGCGGGTGGTACGTACGCACTGTGCCGGTGAGCGTCGCCCTCCCGCTGGCACCGACGTCCGTGCGCCGCGAGAACCTCCCCCTGCGGGCCGTTCTTGGTTATGGCGCTGGCAACTTTGCCTTCTCGCTCCTTGGCCTTGTCGTGGCCGTGAATTTGCAATTCTTCTACACTGACTACGTCGGCCTCTCGGCTGGGCTTGTTTCGTGGGCACTGCTCTTCGCGCGACTCTTCGACGCCTTCGTGGATCTGGTGATAGGCTGGCTCTCCGACCGAACAAACACACGCTTGGGTCGCCGCCGCCCCTTTATCGTCGGTGCCGCGATTCCGCTCGGCATCGCTTTCTATCTCCTGTTCGCACCCCCTGAGCTAGCGAATCCCGCGCGGCAACAGGGCCGGCTGCTCGTGTACATGCTCGGGTTCTACACGCTCACGTTCCTGATCTGGACCATCGGCGCGATCCCCTATTACAGCCTTGGCGCGGAACTAACGGACGACTACCTCGAGCGCACCCGCGTGATCGCGGTGCGTGAGGGCTGGGGGCTCGCGGGGCTCCTCGCGGCGACGATCCTCCCCGCGTATCTGATTGATCTCTACGGCGGCCGGCATGGCTACGCCGCGATGGGAGCGATTCTCGGCGCCGCGACCGCGGCCTTCCTTTTCTTCTCCGGTCTCGTCGCCCGCGAACGCCCGGAGTTCCAGGGGCGTCCGGCCCTGAACCCCTACGCGGGAATCGCCGCCACCTTCGAGAATCGGCCGTTTCGCGCACTGCTCGCGGCCTTCGCTTCGAGTGCTATCGCCGGTGCCTGCCTGCGACGCTCGTGGCTCGGGCCCGGCACGGTCGGGTTCTTCTCCGCGATTCTTGTCGTCGGAGGAATGAGCTTCGGCAACTACCTGGCGCTGCCGCCGTCGATCGTTGCCGATCTCATCGACTCTGATGAAGCCAGCACCGGCCTGCGTCACGAGGGCGCATACTTTGCGATCTGGTCTCTCGCCACGAAGGCAGGAAATGCGATCACAGGCTTCGCGGCGCTGCAGGTGCTCGAGCACGTCGGGTACGTGCCGGGCGTTCCCCAGACCGAGCTCGTCAAGACGTGGATGCTGTGGATGTACTCCTGGTTCCCAGCGTTCTGGTACCTGATCTCCGCGCTCGCCCTTCTTGGCTTCCGATTTACCCGGGACGACCTCGACCAAGCGCAGCGTCAAATCGGCCGCGCCTAAGACCCGGTTGCGCTTCTCGGTTCGCAGATCGACTCGGTCGCTCTTGGCCGGTCCTTAGAGGTCCAACGTGCCGCTTGAGGAGATGCGCGCGCGCGCGATCGCCTTGCCCTTGGTCCGCAGCAGCACCTCGCGAGGCGCGCGCGCGATCATGGCGGTCCAGCGTGCGACCTCCTCGTCGAGCTCGCTGCGCGCCACCACGCGGGAGACGAGTCGGAGCTCCCGCGCCTCCTCCGCGTCGACGCGTCGGCCGGTCAGACACAGGTCCCGCGCCACAGCCGCTCCGACGAGGTCATGCAGCGGCGAGTACAGGACGTCGCCGAAAGCGATCTCTGGATGGGAGAAGTAGGTCTCTGGCACGGCGATGCGCAAATCGCACATCACCGCGAGGTCAAACCCGCCGGCGATCGCCGGCCCGTTTACTGCGGCCACGAGAGGGAGCGGGAAGTCGAGACACGCGTGGTGGTAGCGGTCACTGGAGGCCCAAAGGCGGCGCGCGAACTCGGGATCCGAAGCCTTTTGGAACTCCTTCAGGTCAAATCCCGCGCAGAACGTATCGCCGCTTCCCGTCAGCACCACGACCTTGACCTCAGGATTCGCGGCGAGTGCGGAGAGCGCATCGCTAATCTCGTCTCGCAGCGCGATGGAAAGGGCGTTCTTCCGCTCGGGTCGGTGAAGCGTCAGGCGCGCGACACCGTCTTCCGGTGGGGACAGCAGCAAGAAGTCAGGCACCCGCCGTCTCCTGAACTAGGTCCTCGCGCCCATCGCCGCCAGCACATTGGCGCGGTGGCCGAGGGTGTGCGCAATGCCCGAGAGCAGGGAAAAGGCACGTCCCACGAGCACGAAATCGCTCGGCACCCGGACGACGGGATTCTCGCGGACGGCCTCGAACAACCCGTCTGTCATCTCCTCCGTGAACTCGCCTTCGAAGCGTCCCGTGTCACTGCGGCGCATCATTCGACGTGCGATTTCCAAGAAGGGAGCCGGGTCCCCCGTCTTGGTCGCAAAGCCGAGCTCGCGAAAGGCCCGGATCATCGCGGCCTCGTTGAGGGTCATCATCGAGAACATGAGCTCGAAAAGACCGAGTCCAAAACCTTCGGGCAGCTGCTTCGACAGGCCGAAATCCATCAGCACGATTTGACGGTTGGGACGTACGAAAAGATTCCCAGGGTGAGGGTCGGCTTGAAAGAAGCCCGCCGCGAGAATCATTCGCACGAAGATCCGCATGAGCTCTTGCACGACATCGCCGGGATCGAGGCCTGCCCGGCGCAGTGCGTCCAGATCGGTCACCTTGATTCCGTCCACAAGCTCCATCGTGAGCACACGCGATGTCGACCACTCGCGGTGGATCTTCGGTACCACAACGGAGGGGTCGTCTCGGAAGATCTCGCGCACCCGGTCCGCGCTGTCTGCTTCGCGCCGGAAATCGAGCTCCAGTGCAAGGTGAGAGGTGAGCTCCGTGAGAAGCGGCAAGAGCTCAATTGGCTGCGGATCAAGGCGTTCGTAGATCTGACAGCCGCGCCGGATGTTTTCGAGATCGGTTCGGACGATTTCTTCAATGTCAGGGTACTGAACCTTGACGGCGACGGCCCGTCCGTCGCGCAGACGCGCACGGTGCACCTGGGCCAGCGACGCAGAGGCGAGAGGAATTCCCTCGAACTCGGAGAATACCGCGTCGAGCGGCTTTCCGAGTTCACGCTCAACGGCAGCGGCGATCCGCTCGAACGGCTGCGGCGGGACCGCGTCGTGGAGCTGCTTCAGCACGCAGACGAAAGCCGGCGGGAAGACGTCGGAACGGGTGGCCATCACCTGGCAGACTTTGATCACGACGCCGCGCAGATCGAGCGCGGTGCGGAGCATGACGCGCGCGGCGCGCTCATGTGTGCGCTCGCGGCAGGCAGTCGGCCGGCCGAGTGCGCGCCGCAGGTAGTCGGCGGGCTTGTACAGCAGCCACAGGACCACCCCCGTGCGAGCGATGCGGGCGCCGCGTCGAAGGCGCGTCTTGAACTTCAAGCGGCGTGTCCCTCGGCGCCGGACATGGGCTCGAAACCCGTCTTCTTGGCTGGAGTAAAGGAAGTCTCGAGCGCGTCGAATTCCTCGAGCAGCCGCTGCGGGGAGCCCGCGCGCTTCATCGCTTCGACCAGGGACGCTCGCGTGTCGGCCCGCTGTTCCTGCGGGCGGCTCGTGGTGAGGACGCCGAGCGTTCGATGCAGGAGCACATCGACCACGCTGCGCCCAGGGATCGTGCCACCATCGACCGTGAGGAGCGTGCGCGCGCAGATTTCGGAGAGCGCCGTTCGCAGGTACTCCACGTGCGGGGTCTCGTCATGGCGAATGCACCGCACCATGCTGCCGGCGCGCTCCGGCTCGGCCGAGATCTCCGGGTCGGAGAGCAAGCGGTCCCCCCAATCAAAGGTGCCCGCGGCGAAGACCTCGATCACTAGGACGTTCGCCATGGTGGCGAGCATCGCCTCCAGTGTCTCGTCGAGCTGTGGAAACGAGCGTTTTCGCTCGGAGGGGCGCCCACCACCGCCCAGGATGCGCATCAGCACGTCCGGCGGAACGCGGGGATTCTCGAGTGCGAGGTCACGAGCGGCCTCCCACATCTGCTTGTGCCCGCCCTCGTTTCGGTGGCCTGCCTCGTCCCGCGCGTGCGCCTCGAACAGTCCGCGCTCGAGGTGCGCGAGTGCAGTCCCGTCGATCGGCTCGCGCACGAGCGTTCGCAGGTCGGGCACGCGGACGTCGCGGATCACGGCACCGAAGCCTTCCACGATGGCGATCATGGTGAGGGCCCGAACGATCGGGTCCCGAACGCCCGCCCGCAGCAGGAGCTTTGCCTGCGCCACGTTCGGGTATTGAGGCGGCAAGAGCTCGCGAGAGATCGTGAGAAGGCGAGCGCCCTCGGCGGCAAGCCGCCCCTGCCATGCGCGGATCGCGGGCGCGCGGTGAAGAGTGCGGGGCGAGCGATATGCGCCGGACGAGTCGAAGCCTCCGTGGCAGCGCACGCCGTTCGCGATCAGGGGTTCGAGGCCCGGGTCGCTGGCCAGGATTTCATCGGCGGAGTAGGTCACACGCTCGTCTGTGTGGGCTCGAGAGGAAGGGAGGGCAGCATCATCGCG
>Ga0209039_10003309_pt1 | contig 12681 bp, 18 predicted proteins | sample BogFormECP12_OM1_FD_188238 | JGI IMG/M metagenome (GOLD analysis project Ga0209039, IMG submission 188238) | Bog forest soil microbial communities from Calvert Island, British Columbia, Canada - ECP12_OM1 (SPAdes) (version 2) | ecosystem: Environmental > Aquatic > Freshwater > Wetlands > Bog ...
TCATATCCCGATTGGTGAGTTTATAGACTGTTGTTTTTTTCTGCATAATTTAAACCTCCTGTACAAACGATCGTACCCAAGTATCATCATGCAACCCGGTCAGGCGGAGAGGTTTTTTTCATCTTAACTTTTTTAACTCGTTACATAGGCTGCACGATCTCTTCTTGGGCATGGGGGTGTGCCCTGTCATTTTGGCACCCGGAACGAGCTTGCGTGGGCATGGGGGGTTTGCGCAGTCGGTTGTTACGAATTTTCCTCCGTATTCCAATGGTTTTTTCGGGTTAGCTGCGCGGTATTTCTCTTCCTTGCCCCCGATTGCGAGAGCCATCACTGCAATCGCTCCGACGACTCCTACGAAACCGATAACGGGAATCCAGCTTGGGGACGCTGTGCCATCATCGGCTTGTACCGCAGTGGCTTGAGCCCCGTTGCATCCGCACATTTCTGTCACCTGTTACACGAATGTTGCCTTTCCGGTTGCGTAGTGGGCGAACTGCTTTGCGATCAGAAATCCTCCGAGAATTCCGATTCCGATAATAAATGCGCTCCCGATGAAACAAAGCGGGTCTCCGCCGTTTACGGATGATGCGGTCATCGATCTGGAAGCAATTCGGATCGGGCTTCCTTTCTTGTTATACCCGATTACATCTCCCGGATCTCCGGTGTAATTTACCTCGGGCATTCTTCCCTGAGCAACCGCACCGGCGCGGATCGGATCTCCGCGCTTCTGGTTCCATCCGATAACCGTTCCCGGTTCCGGGTTTCCCGTCCAGTCGATGTCCATCGGGGTTTTTTGCGGGGGGAAAACGTCCATAGCCGTGCCTTTCATCGTATCGTACGTCGGGGTTGTCATAACCGCGACGCTCCTCTGGTGGTGTGCCATCGCGCTCATACTTCTCTGGTGGTGTGCCATTTAAATCACCCGAATATCCTGTGACCCGCGCGCTTCAGTGCGCGTCCACCGTATCCTTTCTCAACAACACCTTCTCCAAGCGCGTAGAGTGAGACCGCATAGAGCGCAGCCCCGCCCACTAGCGTGTAGAACATAATCAAAGCCGGATCCCACGACTCACAGGTTCCTCCGCCTGCGGTATTACCCATGCTTGAAACAATATCCCCAAACGTCATACACTTCTGTTTTGAACGACAAAGTATTTAAAACTTTACGATCTAGTAGCAGAAAGCCCACGAACTTTAGTCGTGGGATGAATGCGTCATAAAATGTCAGTGTGATCGGACAAGCTTATAAACTTAAAACACCTATAAAATTGATGCACGTAAGCGAAAGAGCTAGAGTTGTGAAAAGCGTGAGTGAAAGCGTGAGTGAAAGCGTGAGTGAAATCGCTAGCCCGAATTGAACGTGCAGGTGAAAGGAAATGGCAGGCGAAAAAATCAAGAATCTTGACGAAGATGAATTCGTCAGGAAAGTCCTTGCGTATAACGAGGACGTAACGAAGCAGGCGGAAGCTGCAGGAATTGATATTAAGGCTTTCGTCGTAGGAACAAAACATTCTGTCGATAAGTATGGTATCTCGACAGGAGTTGCGTATGCAAATGCGCGACTCAAGGAAGCCGTGACCGAAGCGAACTCCGAGACCATCAAGGGTCTTATCGTAGGTCAGCGCGACCGATATGGAACAAACGCTCCCATGCGCATTCCGGTGTTAACCTCATCCGGAGACAATTCTGAGGTCATTCTTTGGGGGCACACGGTGAAAAACGGCGACAGCAAGATCGAGATTCCAATCCCGAGCGTCGCTACGATGCGTGTAATAACCGAGGGAGACTACAAGGGCGTTCCAAATGTAAAACTTGTATCCATCGAGAAGTATGACAACCTATCGATCCCCGACACGGTCGCAAGACTGACGAAGATTGCAAAGTCTCCCGGGGAACTCGGCCCCGAAGACGAACTCAGCGTAGTTGTTGTCAAGGGAAAGATCGGGTTCATCACCCCATGCACGAAGTGGAAAGGCAAGGAGAAGGATGGCAGTTGGCCGGTCTACCTCCCGAACCAGCGCGACAACCCCGCGCACCACCCCGTCATGCAGGTGATCTTCGAATCGCAGAGCGGGAATATAGCCCGCGTTGCGTTCGACCGGAACCGCAATGCAGCTCCAACCGTTGCAGTCGAGGATCTGGAAGAGATTTGCCAAGACTCACTCGCACAGAGCACCGAGCCCGTTGAGCAAGCCCGGTTCGTGAGCAACATCTTCCACGGTCGTGAAGTTATCATCGTCGGTTTCATGACCAAGTACAGCTCTCAGGCGGACGTTAACTACATCGACATTGGCGCATACGCCATCTTCGATGCAACGATTGGCAAGCAGGCAACTCTTGCCACCGCAAAATCTTCTGCAAAGAAACCCGTCCCATCAGAGGACGACGAGGAAGAGGCAGAAGAGGCTCCGAAGAAAGCTGCTCTGAAGAAAGCTGCCCCGAAAGCCGGAAGTAATGCTGTCGACGATGTGAAGGAGAAGATCCGCCAGTACTGTGATGCCCTCGGCATAGAGCCCGCGACGCTTCCGATCACCGACACGACCAAGTATGCGAAGCTGAAGGAGATGTTCGCTCCCGGAAAGTCCGATGCCTTCTTCCGCACCGTGCTCGATGAGATTAAGGAAGAGTGAGGTCATGGGGGGTAAGAAAAAGGAAGTCGGGGAGTTGTCGATCCCCGATCCGACTTTCCCTGCAATTTTTGATCGCAATCTTTTAGAGTCCGATGAATACAAACGGTTTATCTACTCGATACCTTTCAAGAACAAGAAGACGGGGGAGGTTTCATATAAGAAAGGTATTACTGTATCGGGGTTGATCCGCGCAGTCCACCCGTATCTGAAAAGTATCAACTCGGAGATACTTCACTACGGGGCTCCCGAGGGACGGAAGATCGTGAGCTGCGTGGTCAAAGTCACCGTTACACTGGAACTTCCATCAAAACAGGAGATTAAAGTATCCGCCCTAGCGGACGGGGATGTGACCGGGGTTCCGAGTGCCGACACGCTGGTACGAACCACGGAAACTCGTGCACTCAGCCGCGCACTCGAAAGACTTCTCGATGTATCGAAAGCTGATCTCAATCCAGAGTCCGACTCTCCCGACGAGGAGGAGCGCGGGACTCCCATGTCTTTAACGGAAAAGTTAAAGGCGCAGCGGGACAAACTTAATGCGGCTGCCGAGGAAGAGGAAAATGGCGATCAAACCATTACGGGATCCAATTCAAGCGATACGGATGAGTTCGGAGAAGGACAAGTCAAATCCGAACCCCCGAACGACGACTGGTGACGACGAACCTCGTCGCCAGACCCGCAGCAATTTTTCTAAAGGTGTCGAATGCTGATCAAGCCGCTGCGGGACGGATCGTGGGCGAGTCGAATCCCGAGGAAATCAACGGATCGGATAGAAGAGGAGAAGCCCCATCGATTAACACGTAATAACTTTATGAGAGGTAAAAAAAGAATGACCGTAGAAATTAATCGATGGAATAGCCACCCATACTTCTTCATCAATGGTGATCTCGATTTCCGCGTTATAAAAGCTCTCGAATACGAGATGAGCTATTTCATTGAGGGATATGAGAGAAGTAAAAAATTCAAAGAGGGGAGGTGGAACGGGCAGGAGTGTCTTCTCTACAAGAGCAAAAAGGGAACGTATTTCTTCCCTGCGGGGCTGATAGATACAGTTAAACACGTTCTTTCCGATTTCGAGGTCGATTATATTGTTCAGGATATAAGGCTGGCCGATGTTCGAAAGAAGTACAAGCCTCTTGATTTGACGTGGACGGGGCCGGAGTTGAGGGATTACCAGAAGAGAGCCGTGATCGATATTATGAACAACGAGGGTGGGACGGTTTGCCTTCCCACAGGATCGGGCAAAACACTGGTCGCGCTTCGGATTGCCTACGAGTACAATCTTCCATTCTTAGTACTGGTGCACACAAAGGAACTTCTTTACCAATGGGAGAAGAACATCAAGACGTACTTCAACGGTCGGTGTCCGGGGCTTGTGGGGGACGGGTATTATAATATCGAGCCGATAACCGTGGCGATGATGCAGACATTGTCACAGAAGATTGTAAGTGAAAAGATCGAGAACCTGAACTTTCCGGTTCTATTTGAAGACGAGTGCCATCGCGCGCCTTGTGATACAATGTATATGGTGGGGATGCGGTGCAATGCTCCCGTACGGTGTGGTCTCTCCGTATCCGGAGACACCGTGGTAACTATCCGAAATAATAATCTTGTTTCACGAATGCCGATACGGGAATTGTGTGATAAGTGGGAAAACGGAGAACGCGGATTTGATACAGTATCTGTAGATTCCGTCGGCAAAGTAACTTGGTCGAGAGTTAATAACGTATGGAAACTACCACATGCGGATCGTTTATATCGCATCCGTGGTGGATATAATGCGGATATTACAATTACACGCGGTCACTCGATTATGGTATATGATGCTGAATCATCATCCATCGTCGCCAAAACACCCGCCGAGTTAAAACGTACAGATTACCTGATTAAGATGAGAAGCGGGCGGTGCGATTTGAACTGGTTACTGGATAACGATGTCTTATTCGTACCTGTAAAATCTGTGGAAGAATGTAATGCGGAGGAATTTGTGTATGATATAAGTACTGAAAACGAAACGTTTTTGGGAGGTAACGTTTTCTGTCATAATAGTGCAACCCCTACGCGTACAGACGGCGCGCAGTTAAAAATATGGGCAACTTGCGGCGATATAAAATGCAAGATTACTCCGGATGAGCTTATCAAGTCGGGTGTTCTTGCAAAGCCGAAGTTTGAGTTTCTCACACCTTCGGGTATGTATATCCCAAGGGGCACGAAGTATTTTGACGCTTACCTTAGCGGTATTGTGCTGAACGAAAGCCGTAACAACCTGATTGTAAAGAAGGCGATGGAGTATGCTGCTCATAAACACACGGTGTATATCCACGTTGAGCGAATCGATCACGGGGAACTTCTGCAGAGCAGGATCCCGGGTTCTGTATTCCTGAGTGGGAGAGATGGGGCGACAAAGCGTCAGGGTGTGCTCCGTAAGTTCTCTAAAGGAGAAATACCCGTGCTTATATCGACGCTGCTGAAAGAAGGTGTGGATATACCGACCATCAGCGTGTTCATAGCTGCAGGTGCTGGCAAGTCTGAAATTGCAGTTATCCAGAAGGCAGGCCGGGCACTTCGTGTCGCGCCGGGAAAAACCGAAGCCATCATCGTTGATTTCCGCGATTCCGGGAGATATCTCGCGGATCATTGGGCGGAACGGTACAACACGTACAAGTCGGTGTTCGGGGATTACGTCCCCGACGTATAACATAACCTTTTTATACTGTTAGAGACGTACCTTGTGCATATATGAAACCCATCGGCAGTGGTGGTGAAGATGATTCCAGATGTCCGAGATGCCGGCAATTTCTGGAAATAACGGCGAACGTATGCGACCGGGTTGATACGATTGAGAGTAGTATCAACGCTATAAAAAGATTCATTGCCGAAAACGAGTGGGTTCTTGTTGAGAATGCCGAGAACATCAGAAAGTTTCGCCACCCCGACAAGGAGATCGAACCGGAGTCGCTTCAGCTCGCCTTCGCGCAGGCCGCGCGGTTCGAGCGGTTGATTCTTATGGTATCCAGAGCGGTTGATCGCATGACCACGCAATGTGAAGACTTTGCTGCGGTGAATGCAAAGACCAGCACGGAGGAAAGCTAGTATGACGAATTACGGAGGAAACGGATGGGGCTGGACTGGTTCCACGGGTATATCGTATGAGAATGTAACGACACCAATATCAGCATTAGGTGGGTTGGATGTAACAGCAGGACAATCTGTGGGGTTTTCCGGGGGGGTTATGTACCCGGCACTTGCGAATGTTGCTACGATTGACATCTGGCTTGTTGATGGAAATGGAAACTATGTCTCCACCATTGATAGTGGCACTACAAATGCGCTGAGTCCCGTATTTGGGTTATCGTTCAATGGGTCGTTTACGGTGGAAACAACAGGAACATACGGGATTGCAGCCGTGTATTACGACTCCAACGGAGGCGGGGCTTACGGCGATGTTCTCGAAACCGATTTCACAGTGAACGTGTCGTCTTCGGGAGGGTACTCTTCCGGAGGAAGCACCATCGGAGACCCCACAATAGTTGTTACCAATGTTACATACAACGGGACAACGGCAGGGGGAGAAGGATCGTGTATTTACAACGGGGCATCCAACTGCACGTTTGTCAACGGGAGCACGATAAACGCGATTGTGTATTTCTATTCGACCGGGGGGCCGACGGCTGGCGTATCGTGCACGTGCTCTATTGAGTATAACGGGAATGTTATTGGAAATAGCAATGTTGGAGTCGTGGTTCCATACGAATATAACAACAGTAATACAGCCGAGGTTTCATTCCCGATGATGGGATCTGGCACTTACACGGCTGCGATCTCGTTTAATAGTACGGTTAGCAGGTCTACCATAACCTCATTCCTGTCAATGCAGCTCTCGTCGTATGTTCCCACCGCAGCCCCGGCAAACCTTGTAATCACAACGGGGCCGGTACTGAGCAAGACGCAGATTTACACCGGCGGGACTGCAACCATAAGCGTGACGATACAGAATAACGGGGGTTCTCCTTCAAGTGTTGCCTTGTTGTCGCTGTGGCCTGCAACCGGAGACCCCACGTGGGGGGGGACGCAGGTTTCTATACCGCAAATAAGCCCCAACCAGTCGTACACTGCAACCGCGACATACGCAGCTTCCCAACAAGCTAGCGGCACAGTTACTATCTGCGCTCTGATATCAACATAATTACTTTTCTAAAAAAAGAGGGGTTTATACCCCGAGTGCCGTGACTTTGAACACGAAGTATCCTGAGTATACGGCTTGTGTCGCCATCGAACCGTTCAGGCTCGTGATCGCAATGACGTTTTGTCCCGACAATGCTCCATGATCGGACTGAAGACCACACCCCACCTGTGGTGGCAGGACGTGCCCAGAGAAGTCGGTAACCAGCGGGTTCTGCGTGTATCCCGAGATGAAGATCGGGTTTCCAGAGAATGTTAGTCCCTGCGATACAGCCAGTACATCGACGACTCGTCCGAGAACCGGAATCGCCAGAAGCGAAGTGTCTCCCGACGCAGCGGTTTTTACACCCACGGTAGATGTTACAAGCTTCCTGCTTCCGCGAAGCTGAGCAACGACGTGATGAACAGATCCGCTCATTGCAAGACCGTAAGCGGTTTCACCGGTCGAGGTTGTTATGAATGTGAATGCCATGTTGTATCACCTGTAGTAACCCAAAATTATTGGGCTTAGTTGATCAACCCGCTTGTTGCGAACCGGCCAGCCTGAATGTTCTTGTTGAAGTTCGTCTCGTAGTACGTCATCCCGAGGAGTGGGAGTGTTGAGACACCACCAGTGTTCGGCATTGCGTAAATCTGCATACCGACGAGGTGAGAGATCGGGATCATTCCCGGAGTTGTGTACTGGTAGACTGACTTCTCGGACTCGATGGTCTGGGCGAGGGTTGGCGGCTGTGCAATCGGAGTGTACTTGTCGAGTAACTGCGAGCGGAAGAACAACTGCTCAATCTTCGGGGTTGTACCGATTTCGATGATACCGTCCTGTGCGATCACCGTGTAGGAGTGATAGCTTGTGATTCCACTTCCTGCATAATACAGTGAGGAGAGTGCGTTGATCGATGCGGTCTGAGTTGCGGGGCCGCCTGCAATAGCAAACATGGCTCCTGCGGTCAGGGTTGCGTCCCACGATCCGTATCCCCCGGGGACACTGTCGTTGTATCCGGTGTAAGCGTTGTTTCCAGATCCAACACCAGCCGATGTCTGAGTGCCGTTGTACATCCAGAGGTACGGGCAGAGGAAGTCAACACCGAGTCCGCCAGACTGTCCCGGATATGCGAACACCTTGGTCTCAGGGAAGATTCCCTTTGCGATCTGTCCCCACTTTACGAATGCCTCACGCTGCGGGCGAAGAGTTGCCGCGAGCTTCGGGGAAACGTTTTCGATCTTCTTTACGTTGAGGTCGAATGCGTAGAGAATTGCGTTTCTCTCGTCAGACGAAATGTCTGCAATATCGACCAAGTCCTGTGCGCCGGTGAAGATACGGATACCTGCCGCAGCTTCGGGGGCGAACATATCTGATATAGATGCTTGGGTCAATTTGGTCACCGTTTGCCATTTTAACGATTTTACGCGGATATTTTCGATTTCTTCATAGGTGAAACACCGTTTCACAAGCCTGTGCGTCAAACCGCAAACTATATTTAGTCTGTGAGCCTATATAAACATACTGTATGGAATTGTTAGAATTCCACGAAACACGCAAGGTGTGGAAATCATGACGATACTCCGAGGCGAGACAAAGATTGATATCAGGTGTAAAGACCCAGAGACAAAGGTGGAATTTAAGCGCATTGCAGCCGAGTTTCGAACGTTCGAAGACGTTATAAAATGGCTGAACAAAAACTATGTTTTATTCTCTAAGATGGCTCCTCCACGCCCCCCGCACGGGGGTATATTATGATCGTTGGGCACGTGTTCGAGGAAGAATACTGTCCGATAGAGAACAAGACGTGCCGGTATCATTCAAATGAGCGTGTGTACCAGTCACGCCCCGCGTGTAGCATTCATACCAAGAAGCCCGTTATCATTCGTGCTACCGTAGAACTCGGGAGCTTCTGTAACAATGCGGGAAAGTTCACACGGGTTTTGCACGGGTTCTGCATTGCTAAGTTTGCACTATCCACATCAAAACGGTACGAAATGCCCAAGAAACCGGATAAGAAGAGACGAGTTGTTAAGAGGAAAAGGTGAACATCCTTAGAGGATATTCATCTCTTTTCTTGTCGGAGCGCTGTATCCGCCCGCCGGGACTGCGCGAACTGCTGCAGCGCGTGGGAATGCGCGAACTGCTGAGCTAGCTGTAGTCATTGTCATACCAGACAAGATTCCAGTTGTGAGTGCAGCTCCACCGTATGATACGAGAAGGTTCTGCAGTCTCGGGTCGCCGAGGAATCTGTGGGTCTTCATAGAAACGAAACCGAGGGCAATCGCAGCAGCTCCTGCTACAATACCAACAAGCGCTGATGGCTTACCAAATCCCCCAATCTGAGGTACCCAGTTTGCTCCGGAGTTGTCGACGAACTTCTGTAACAGATAGGTCTGGACAATACCGATAGCTGATCCACCAGCGAGCATGGCTACTTCCTTTTCGTATACCATAATAAGTGTGTATCTGCTAACAAACTATAAAAACTTTTTTGAAAGTTATTATACTTATTCACTGTTTTAGCTGGTTTTGGGCGGTGATGATGGTGGTGTTTCATATATGATCTGCGGAGCCCGTTGTGCCGTCCCACCGTGATACCACTTGAGCATGTACGCTGCTGCGAACAGTCCGATGACAGCTAATGCGCCGTATACGACAACTGCAGCTTCGGGACTTGAAGCTGCAATCGACGCAAGTTTTCCAATCGACTCCGGTACAACATCGAGTGCGAACCAAGCGATTATACCTGCCGCGATCAGGCTTGCGATAATGCTTATTGCAAGTTCCTCCCATATCTGTGCAGAATGAAACGCCGAGCTTGTTGCTGGAACGATTGGCGTATATTGAACAAACGCAGTTTTATTATCAGGATCGACTGCTATGTAAACGGGTGTGCAGTTTTGCGATGCAAGTGTTGACTGGACTTGTTGAATTACTCCCGGTTGCCAGTTGATATTGAGCAGATCATCTATACCTGTAAAGTACGATCCCAGACCTGTGACATTAAACGTAGTCTGGTATATATCACCGGGTTCAGGGCTTGTGTCAGTATCCATCTGTATTAACGTGCCATTAACCTTAGTCCCGTACGTAGCCGGTGTAACCATAATTTACCCGCCTCTACCCACCGGTCTCGAAAGCACGAGGAATAAGAGTACGGCTCCCCCCGCGATAATATAGGGGAGGTATTGGCTCGTAGTGATCTGGCAGATATAATCTGTTGACGCGCACGTGCTACCCCCGGTAGACGGGGTTGTACACACCCCGTTAACGCATGTTTGTGGGGATACACAGTTGGCGGTAGATGTGCACCCCGTTGATCCCGTAGTTCCCCCGTTGCATCCTGCGGTTCCAGCCCCGCATATCGAGAGTGATACGGGGATTGTCTGTGTTGTGCCCGCGTATGATGCACTAACAACGAATGTGTCGGAGTATTCCGTGTACCCGTATTTTACCACGGTCATGGATACATTTGAACCCACCGGGAGACTAACCGTGTTCGACTGCAGCCCGTTGATTGTTACTATGGCATCCGATGGGGTTGGAACAACCGATATGGTAACGTCACTTGCCGTCTGCTGCGGATTCTGATATTGAGTTATCACGTAGTTCGTCAGGGTTGCGGTTCTCGAAGCAGAATATGGGATTCCCTTCGAGTAGTCCCCGTTATCTACCACGATGAAGTCATACGTACCTGCTGGAAAATCCTTCCCGGATGGGATTGCGGCAGATACCTGATCGGAGGCCGACCAGTACCCGGCGTTGCTGATATTCGGGTCGGTTTGAGATCCCGAGAAACAGTTGTTGCACGCATAGGTCATCAGTTCATTCCACGTGGTAGTACCCGACGGACGATACAGTATATACCAGCTCGTGCTGAATCCGAACAGCGAAGACGCCAAGTCTATATCGTCTTCCTGCGCAATGAAAGAAAATGTGAGCAGTTGAGCACTATTTGGACTTGTGGGGGATATGCTCAATGTTCCGGGTACAACGAACGCCATAGTAACCCATTGGGCAACAGTAATATTTAAATGTTATTGACCACCTATACACAACTATGCCAAAAATAACCGGAACCGTTCTGGACGTGAATGATAATCCTGTCGAGAACGCCACGGTGGTTCTTCCGTCTGCGGGGTTATTTGCACTCACCGATGAGATGGGGTACTACGAGATAGACAACGTCCCGCCGGGTATCCAGAGGATAAACGTGGTTCAGCGATACTACCAGAAGTTCAGGGCGGATATGCACATAAACGAGGATATGATTATAACTATAAACCTCGATAGAAACTGATGGTGATTCTGTTGGTGACCCTGCTCGAAGCCAAGAAATCGATTGAGTCCATCCTTATGGCGAGGGACGATGTAATTGGACTTGGGATAGACTATACGGACAACTCCATCAAGGTTTACGTAAATACAGAAGGCAACGCAACGCTCCCCCCCCTCCCAACAATCATAGCGGGATATCTGGTAAAGGTTGTCGATATGCCCGGGTTCAGACCAATGGCTTCGAGAAGTTACCGCGCAATGAAGTTTCGTCCGGTGGTCGGGGGGGTAAGTGCTTCCCACCCGGACGTTACTGCAGGAACCGTGGGGGCAATCATCCGGGACAGCGTGAGTGGAAACAAACTATTTCTCTCGAATAACCACGTGTTCGCAAATTCCGCGTCCCTCACCAATGGACGAGCAAACGAGGGGGATCCGGTGTACCAACCCGGGATCTACGACGGGGCTACTGCAGAAGACATCGTGGCGACACTGTACCGTTGGATACCTTTTGATGACGACGGGATGAATATTGTAGATGCGGCACTCGCACTTCCGGTTGACCAGAATATTGCTTCCCCCTATCTTCTCACAGACAGCAGCCTTGACCTTATCCCGATAAATGGGATACATCCAGTTTCGTCCCCGATAAAAATAAAGAAATATGGGAGAACAACCGGGGCGGATACCGGAGACGTGGTGGACTGGAACTTCACCGTGGCGGTCGATTACGACGACGGAAAATCCAGAAATTTCACCGATCAGATCCTTACAACCGCAAGAACCGAAGGCGGGGATTCGGGATCGATTCTTCTGGACGAGAACAACAATGCGGTTGGTCTTATTTTTGCAGGCGGTCAGGATCTTTTCGGAACTAATTACGGTGTTGCGAATAAAATCCAGAATGTGTTGGCAATGTTCGGTGGAGGAGACGTAGATATCTCTGACGGATGGAGCAGTGCCGATTGGGTAGATCCGATGCCGGTGTTCAGGTTGGAGCAATGAAGCAAGAACCTTTAAATACGGGTTCTGACAATAATTCACATGACGGTGCAATGTAATGGCGACGTGTGCTACAGTTACAGTATTAGGAGCAGCGACCCCCACAACGTGCACGTCTTCATGTGTCATCGGTTCCGCAGACGTGTGTATCAATAACAACACCTATATCTGCATGAGCGGGTGTCTCGTGGCAACGGGGGTTTTCTGCGGGACGCAGCCCGGGGGAGGGGGTGGAGCAACCATCGGCGGTATAGCCACCGGCGGTGGAACAACGTCGGTTCTCCCCCCGGTGTGCACGGAGGGGTCGGAGGTGTGCAGTGGGTCTACACTTTACACCTGCGCGAACTCAACGTGGAAACTCGTAGAGACCGACTCCCCGACGTGTGTTGGTACACCGAATACTGGCACAACGACAACAACCGCGTCTCCGGATACGACGATGACGTATCTGGTTCTCGCGGCAGTGTTAATCGGGGCATTTGTAGTTCTTCGGAAGAAGGGGTGATTAATATGGCATGTGGGACAATTCTGGTAATAAATAACAATGCTTCTACCGGGGGCGGGAATACCGGCGGGAATACCGGCGGGAATACCGGCGGGAATACCGGC
>Ga0209039_10003310_pt1 | contig 12672 bp, 12 predicted proteins | sample BogFormECP12_OM1_FD_188238 | JGI IMG/M metagenome (GOLD analysis project Ga0209039, IMG submission 188238) | Bog forest soil microbial communities from Calvert Island, British Columbia, Canada - ECP12_OM1 (SPAdes) (version 2) | ecosystem: Environmental > Aquatic > Freshwater > Wetlands > Bog ...
GTGTTCATCTGTGGCTAAAAATGCCTTTCTGGAAAGTTCCCCGGCGACCTTCGGCCGTCAAGCGAAAACGGCTGGATTTCGGCCGCACTACACTAGTATGCTGTTGCATCGGCGATCCGTCCCACACGCCGGTGACGCCCTGGCGGCTGGCCCACCAACCCGGAATTATCTGCGCATTTTCCTAACATTCACGCAACTTGTTGGACGCAAGCGGGAATCACAGACAGACAGGAGTTTTATGCGCGGCTTGATTCGGAAGGTCTTGGGACTTAGCTTGATGAGCGCCCTGCTGGCGGCGCCGGTTCTTCTGGCGCAGCGGTCGGGAGGCGGCGGCGGGAGGGGCGGCGCTGGAAGCGGCGGCGGAAGGCACGGCAAGCGCGGCGGCAAGAAGGCCCCCACCAAGGGCGGTGGCCGCGGCAGCCGCTAGCCCGCTGGCTCTCCAGCCGGCCTCCTTAATACCTGCAGGTGGTGGTACACCAGCGCCACCGGCAGCCCCACCACGTTGAAGTAACAGCCCTCGATCCGTTCCACGTAGCGCGAAGCCAGTCCCTGGATGGCGTAGGCCCCGGCCTTGTCCATGGGCTCTCCGCTGGCGGCGTACTCGCGAATTTCGCGCCGGCTCATGGCGCTGAACCATACATGTGTGGCGGCCCAATCGCGCACCACCTGTCCCTGGTGGCGGAAACAGATGCCGGTCAGTACCTGGTGACGCCGCCCGGCAAGCCGCACCAGCATATGACGCGCCTCGGCCTGGCTGGCAGGCTTGCCCAGCATCGCCCCACCCACCACCACGATGGTGTCGGCGCCCAGCACGATTTCCTCCGGCGCCGCTTCCACCGCCATGGCTTTGCGCTCGGCCAGGCGGACCACGTACTCCTCCGGCCGCTCGCCAGGCAGAAGGTTTTCGTCCACCGGGGCCGCGCGGGTCACGAACGCAATCCCAGCCTGGCGCAGGAGCTCGGCGCGCCGCGGCGAATGGGAGGCTAAAACCAGGGTTTCAAGGGGCATTGGTAACCATTGTAGAATGAGCGGCGACCCGGCCTATCCTGGCAAATCTTCCATGTCCTGGCAGATTTGCAAGGTTCGAGCGCCAGGCCCGTTCGGCGGCCCATCGAAAATGCCCATCCAAAAAGCCTTGCCGCCGGGGAGCGGGCGCTGCGTCTCCCAGGTCTGGAGGAAGCCGTGTCCGGCGAGCGCGCCGCGCAGGTGCGCCGGGTCGATTAGGTGGAAGTCGCCGCTCAGTGCTTGCACCGACGGGTACGGGCTGGCGCCCACCTCCGGCGCCTGCGCGCTGGGCATCTGCAACACCACCGACAGGCTGCCGCCGCCGGCCGCCATCGACACCGCATTCCGCAGGCAACCGTCCAGCCCCGCGTGTTCGAAGATCAGCGCGGCGTGGACCAGCCGGACCGGACGCAGATCCAGCGCCTGCCTGGCCAGATCCACGCAATGCAACTCCAGGCCGGGCAGACTGCCGTAGCGCCGCCGCACGGCTTCGAGGTAGAGCGGGTTGATGTCCACGCCACAGACGCGCGTGGTCACATCCGGCGAGATGCGGTCCAAACCGTTGCCGCCGGCCACGCCCAGGATGGCCACCGATTCGGGCCGCGTCCGCTGCAGCGCGCACTCGAACAGTTCCGCCAGCGCTGCCAACTGCGCCACGCCGGCGGAGCCCATGTGGCCTTCGTAGTCGTCCAGGGGGATGGCCAGCCAGGGGTTGTCCACGCTTCATTATGGCAGGAGGCCGGCGGAATCCCTGGTAAGTTGGAAGGATGGCGGATAGAGCCTTCATCGAAGAAAATGCGGCGTCGCGCGAGGAGTTGGCCGAACTCATCTCACGCCTGGACGAGCGCTCGCTGCAGTGCGCGGCCGGGTCCGGCTGGACTGTATCGACCTTGCTGTGCCACGTGGCCTTCTGGGACCAGGTGGCGCTCTTCAAGCTGAAGAAATGGGAGAGCTGCGGATTTGAGGCACAGGGTCTGAGCCCTCAGACAATCGACGCCATCAACGAAGCAGTGAAGGCCATCTCGCAGACCGTGCCCGGTCCCGAGGCGGTCAGGCTGGCCCTGGACAGCGCGGCGGCCGTGGACCGGCTGGTGGAGGGAATCTCCGGCGAGTTGTGCGACCAGATCGCTGCCGCCAGTTTCGAGCGGTCCCTGAGGCGTTCCCTGCACCGCCGGGGGCACCTTCGGAGAATCAAGGAAGCCCTGATCTGACAGCCTGCCGTGTCCTGTTGCCGGAACACACCAGGCAGGGCATAGGCAGCCGAATCCCGGCGATCGGGAATCCGATTCCCAGCCTGTCTTGGCTGAACCAGGAGAGCCTGCGGGCGGGTTCGGCTGCTAGAATGTCGTTCCTGTGCCGGTCAACTGTTATGAGATGCTGCTGATCATTGCAGCGCATCCACGAAGGCACGCGGAACAAATCCATGAGATCCGGACTTCATTCGCGCAGGCGCAAAAGGCGAATGAGTCCGCGCCGTGATGGGCTGGCCGGTACACATCGTGGAATCGGCGGACGCGGCAGACATCGCCGCCGTTCAGGAACTCTGGAGCGAATACTGGCGGTCTCTGGGTTTCTCCTTCGACTTCCAGGACTTCGCCGCGGAGCTTCGCGCCCTTCCCGGGAAGGGCGCGCCGCCGGCAGGCCGCCTGCTCCTCGTGCGCATCGATGGCCAACCCGCCGGAACCGCGGCCTTCCGCCCGCTGCGCCAGGACGCGTGCGAGGCCAAGCGTCTCTACGTGCGCCCAGCCTATCGCGAGCTATATGGCGATACCCTGGCAACCATGGCCCCGGCCCGCGATCTCTACCGCGGCCTGGGCTTTGCGGAGACGGGCCCCCACTCGGACGATTCCAGCCCGGGCGCCATCTATCTGCGGTTGAGATTGTGAGTGGCCTGGCGGGCGCGCGGCCCTTCACTTCCGCTGGTAGCAGAACTCGGCTTTGGCCTCGCCGGCCCGCGCCGCGTCCCAGATCAGGGTCGCACGCGGGGCGCGCATGCGGACGGCCGAATCGGCGATCATCCCCGGATCCGGATAGCACCGCATGTAGATCGGGCCGTTCACCTGGCGCGCCAGCACGATGAGCCGTTCGGTGGGCGCGGCGCGCTCCAGAAACTGCCGGCGCTTCTTGGTCCACAGAATGCCCACGTTCACGGCGATGGCGAGCGCCGCTGCGGCCAGCGCCCAGCGCAGCCCCACCCGGTCGCGCAGCGCCACGAATCCCGCGCCCACCAGCAATGCCAACCCGGCGCTGGCCAGGTAGGTGTGGCGGCTGGGGAGGCGGTGCATGTAGGTGATGAAGCTGTAGGGAACCAGCGCCAGGCCGGTCCATACCGCCGCCAGAATCGCCGCGCGGCGATACTCCACGGCGCGCAGCCCCAGCAATGCCGCCAGCGCCAACAGGCCCCACACCCACAACAGCCTCACATAGCTCTCCGGCCACGTAATCCAGAAGGGGGCGTGCAGGGAAAAGCTGCCGTCGTGGAAACGGAACGAGTAGGAGCGCACGCCCAGGAGCAGCCACACCTCGGCCGCCGCCATGAGCGCAAACGGCAGCCACAATCCCAGCCGCCGCCGGCCTTCGAGCGCCGTCGGAACCAGCAGCAGCAACGCGAAAATGACCGCGGTTTCCTTCGAGAGCAGAGCCAGCGGAAACGCCGCCAGCGACACGGCGTACCAGCGCCAGGAGCCCCCGTCCAGGAACTTCACCCACGCCAGGAAGCCGGCCACCCCGAACAGAAACAGCAGTTCCTCGTGAGCGGAGTTGTACCACATGACGGCTTCCTGATGGCCTTCGTACACCGCAAAGAACGCCGCCGCGGCCGCCGACACCCGCCACCCGATGGCTTTCCACGCTCCCAGCGCGTAAACCAGCCACGCGCAAACGATGTGCAGCGCGATGGCCACGGAGTAGGCGGCGGCCGGCGAGAAGCCCAACAGCCGGTCGGTCCAGTAGGCCATCACCCACCAGGTGGCGCGATACCGGAAGATGGGGTGCGCCAGCATGGCGCCCAAACCGGAGGGCGCACCGTACACGCGCGCCATCTCGATATCGGGGTAGTCGTCCTGCACGAAAGGCTGGGTGAAGAGCGGCGCGTAAGCCAGCACCGCCAGCGCGCCAACCAGGCACAGGATCAAGGCTCGCGACTGAAGGGTTGGCGGCACACCCGATTGTAACAGCGCACCGGGCGCCGTTCACGCCTGGACGTGCCCCATTCTACGGTTTGGCGGCTACCCGTCCGGGTGGAACCGGGTGTCAGACATCGAGGGATCCGCCGGATGTGTTGGCGGCACTCGTGAGCTCAGCAGCAGCACGGTCATCCAGCCGATTGATGCACCCAGGAATGCGCCCGCGATCACGTCGGAGACCCAATGTCCATTGGTAACAACAACCCCACCGCAGAGGAGGACCGCGAAGAACATGCTGGGCAGCCGTAAACGCGGAGCCACATGCCAGAGCGTGGCGACGATTGCCGCTGAGATGGTCGCCGTTCCCGAAGGAAATGAGTCCCAGTGGGGACCTCCGTGCAAAAACCTGAATCCGTAGAGGTGGTTCTCCACATAACCAGGATCGGGCCACGCCCGGCCAAATATCTGCTTAAAGACGAACTCGGCCGCCAGAGCCCAGATGGCGCTCCACGAGCAAAGCATGGGTTTCAGGGTCCAGCCGCGGAGACTCCGGCCGGAAAGCACCCACCACCCCAGGCCGAGGAGGAATAACAGCGCGACCACCGGGATCAGCACGAACGGGCCGAGCAAATGGACCAGCCAGCCCCACAATTCGGTGTGGCGAACATGCGTGTCGAGGAAGCCGGCCGCCGGCCGATCGACATAGGACACGCTCACCAGGACCGCAATGACGCACAACGCCAACGCGAACAGCCAGCGGCGAAATCCACCTTGGTAGATCATTCGGGTGCGCGGAGAACACCTTCCATGTTATCGCCGGCGGCCGGCGATCAGGGGGCCCTCGCATTCACTTGGCCGTATCACGCTACCCGTGGATGTGCACGCGAGCCGGTTTGGGCCGGATTGCCGGCTTCCAATCGGGATGGCTCCTCGAAGGCGGGGCCGACCTGGATGGTCCGCGTCCAGCGTTCGCGATCATGTAAGCTGATACTTAGCTTCGGCCGGGACTGGGCACGATGGCTACATCGGCATTGAGAGCGTTCTCGCCCGCCGTGAAGCAGGAGTACCCAAAAGATGAAAACCACTTCCGCATTGTTGCGCTTCCCGCTGGCCGTTCTGACCGCTACACTCGTCGCCGCGACGCTCCAGGCCCAGACCCAGGTCCGTCCGCTGCCGCGCATCGTCGAGAAGAGCGGACGCTTCGCTCTGTTCGTGGACGACGCGCCATATCTGATCATGGGTATCGAGGATCTGACCATGGGCGACTGGCCCATGCGGCCAAACGTGTGGCGCGCCCTGGAATACATGCATGTCAACACCGTCGAGATACCCGTCTACTGGGAGGATTTTGAACCGCAGCCCGGACACTACGACTACGCGGTGATCGACAGGCTCCTCGCCGAGGCTCGCCAGCATGGCGTTCGCCTCGTGCCGCTGTGGTTCGGGACCTACAAGAACGGCCATCCGCACTATATGCCCGACTGGATGAAGCTGGACCCCGCCCGCTATGCGCACGCGCTCGACAGGAACGGCCAGGCAGTGGACTCGCCTTCACCCTTCGCGACAGCTTCGCTCGATGCCGACAAGCGCGCCTTTGCCGCTCTGCTCGGACACCTGAAGGAAGCCGATCCCGAGCGCACCGCGATCATGGTGCAGGTGGAGAATGAGACCGGCAACTGGAACTCAGTTCGCGATTACTCCCCGGCCGCGCAGAAGTACTTTGTAGCGCCCGTTCCGCCCGAGGTTCTTAAGGCGATGCATGTTGGAGCAACTTCTCCATCTCCAAACTGGGAGCAGGCTTTTGGTCCGGATGCGGACGAGTACTTCAACGCCTGGGCCGTGGCCAGGTACGTGGGGCAGGTGGCGGAGGCTGGAAAGGCCGTTTATCCGCTGCCCATGGTAGCCAACGCGGCCCTGCGCGACCCGCTGCACCCAGGTCCTGCCGGCCTGCCGGGCGCTCCCGGCGCCTACGAGAGCGGCGGCCCCACCGACAACGTGCTCGGCATCTGGAAAGCCGCGGCTCCGGCGATCGATATTCTGGGGCCCGACGATTACCAGAACAATCCCGCCGCATACTTGAAAGTTCTGGATCTCTATCACCGCAACGACAACCCCTTGTACCTGCCGGAGACCGGTTGCCCCGACTGTGCCCGCTTTTTCTTCACGGGACTTGGCCTGCAGACCATAGGATTCTCGGCGGCCACCGACGTTACCAGACCATCCCTCTTGGGTGCACAGGCCGGAATCCAGGCCGCACAGGCAGGCAACCCGAGCGCGTGGGAAGAATACAAGCCGGTGGATGAGTTCCTGACTTCCTGGGGAATGAACTTCCGCTTGATCGGTCCCATGCAACGCGAGATTGCCCGGCTCAATTTCGAAGGCAAGCTCCAGGCCGTGGCGGAAGAACCGGGCAGGAGAATGGAGATTCTGCCTTTCGGAAGCTGGAATGCCGAGGTTACATTTGGCACATTCCGCGGTGGTTCCAACCCGCCCGCGGAAAATCCCAAGCCGGCTGGGCGCGTTCTGGTGGCCCAACTTGCCGACAACCAGTTCCTGGTGGCCGGTTACTTTTGCCGCATCGACTTCCGTCCCGCCGGAACGGAGCGGCAAAGAAAGTCGCAGCTCGTCGTCCCGGGAACCGATGAAACCCCGTCCGCTCTGATCGATGGAATTTGGCAGCACCGGCAGTTCCTCCGCCTCGAGCAGGTAACCTGGGAGGACGGCGCCTTCAAGCACGTTCGCACCTGGGGCGGACGAGGCGGTGAGACCAACGGCCTCTACTTTGGCGAGACACCCGTCGTCTTGCGCGTCTCGCTCACCACCTATTAGGGGCTGCGCATGCTTCCAGGTACGTTCGTGTCAGGTGTGAAAAGGATGAAAGTGAATTCCGCCGTAATCGCCGCCCTTGCGGCCGCGCTCGTTGCTGCCACCCTCCACGCCCAGGTCGAGCCAGCCAGGTCCGATGCCCGTCCTCTGCCCCGCCTGGCCGAAAAGGAGGGACGATTCGCTCTGTTCGTGGACGACGCTCCGTACCTGGTGCTGGCGGCACAGGTCAGAAACTCGAGCGCCTGGCCGGCGGTGTTTCCAAGGCTGTGGCCGACCCTGGAATACATGCATGTCAACACGGTCGAAGTGCCCGTTTACTGGAATCAGTTCGAGCCGCAGCCTGGACAGTTCGACTACACCCTGATCGATATGCTCTTATCCGAGGCGCGCAAGCATGACGTCCACCTTGTGCCGCTCTGGTTCGCCACTTGGAAGAATGGCAGCCAGCACTACATGCCCGACTGGATGAAGCTGGATCCTGTCCGCTACGCGCACGCGCTCGACCGGACCGGGCAGGCTGTAGACTCTCCATCGCCATTCGCGTCCCCGTCGCTCGACGCGGATAAAGCTGCGTTTGCCGCCTTCATGCGCCACATCAAGGAAGCCGACCCGCAGCGCACTGTCATCATGGTGCAGGTCGAGAACGAACCCGGCAACTGGAACAGCGTTCGCGATTTCTCCCCGGCTGCGCAAAGGGTATTTGAAGCGCCGGTTCCGCCGGAGGTGCTCGGCGCCATGCATGCGAAGACCGCTTCTGCATCTCCCAACTGGCGGCAAGCCTTTGGTCCCGATGCCGACGAGTACTTCAACGCCTGGTCCGTGGCACGCTACGTGGGCCAGGTCGCGGCCGCGGGAAAGGCCGTTTATCCGCTCCCGTTGTACGCCAACGCGGCCCTGCGCGACCCGTTCCACTCGGGTCCTCCCGGCCTGCCGGGCGCTCCCGGCTCCTACGAGAGCGGCGGCCCCACTGACAACGTGCTCGGCATCTGGAAAGCCGAGGCTCCAGCGATCGATATTCTGGCGCCAGACAATTACCAGACCGACCCCGCATCCTATCTGAAGGTGTTCGACCTCTATCACCGCGCGGACAATCCCCTCTTTGTGCCCGAGACCGGCCGCCCTTACAACGCCCGCTTCTTCTTCACGGCGCTTGGTCTCCAGGCCATCGGGTTCTCACCCTCAGGAGGCAACACGGAAGGTGAATTCAAGCCGGATGAGGTTTCGAAAGCGCGTGAGGAGTTTCTGAACCCATGGGCAATGAATTACCGGCTGATCGGGCCCATGCAGAGGGAGATCGCGCTCCTCAATTTCGAGGGCAAGCTCCAGGCCGTGGCCGAAGAGCAGGGAAAAGCTACAGAGACCCTGAAGTTCCGATCATGGGATGCAGTGGTGTCGTATGGAACGTCGGGCAGGGGACCCGCGCTGGGGAATTCGAGCCCGATGGGCCGCGCCCTGGTAGCTCAATTGAATGACAACCAGTTCCTCGTTACCGGATTCTTTTGCCGCGTCGATTTCCGCCCCGCCGCGACCGACGAGCAACGCAAGTCCCAGCACATCGCGGAAGGAACCGGACAGACGCCCTCGGCCCTGGTTGAAGGCATTTGGCGGCACCGCCAGTTCGTGCGCGTCGAGGAGGGAACCTACGAAGACGGCAAGTTCAAATTCCAGCGCATGTGGAATGGCGACGAGACAGACTGGGGCCTCAGACTTGGTGAGGATCCCGTGGTGCTGCGCGTCACACTTGCCACCTATTAGCGCTCATCAGGCGGCCATCGGGACCAAACCCGTGCGAGCGTGTGCACCGCTCGCCGCATCCTGTCTGCCCCCAGGAGCACGAGCCGGTTGCCACCTTACGGAAGACTCCCGGAAATCCCAGACTTCTACTGCCACGCCGGCGAAGCCCGGGGGATCTCCCATTTTGGTTTAGGAGTGGGTTTATACTCACTGGAGGCCTGAACCAGAATGGGAGTTCCGGCTTACTTGAGAATCGGGAGAATGACATGAAAGAGTCGATACTGGCGTGCGCCGCTGTTTGTCTGCTGACGCCGTTCGTGGCGGTAGATGCGCGTGGGCAGATCAACAACCTGACCCGCGAACAACTGATCAAGTACACCGCGCCGAATCCCTTCGGCCGGTTTCCCGACGGCCGGCCCAAGATTCCGGACGCGCTTCTGGAGAAATTCAAGGACATGTCCTCGGAGGAACTCCTGGGCGCGGGCCAGCCGCCAGCCGGCGACAGCGGCCCCCGTTATTTCGGGAGCGGGCCGGCGGTCACATACACGGACGGCTGGCAGATCCTCCACCCTGGAAAGAAGCTCATCGGGCGCGCCTTCACGCTGCAGTTGATGCCGACGCGGCTTGAGATCTTCGACGTGGAGCAAGCGGAATGGAAGCAGAAAGGCAACCTGGTCTCGCTCAGCCACCAGTCCGCCCTGGATATGCTGCAACCCGGCGATGTGATCGTCATAGACGCCGGCGGCAATCTCGACCTGGGAGGCATCATCGGCGACAACCTGGCTTACTACATCTGGACGAAGACGGGAACCGGCTTCGTCATTGACGGCGCGGTCCGCGATCTCGAGGGTATCGCCGAGTTTGACATGCCCGGATATTTCCGGGGTGCAGTGCCAGGCATGGCCGCCAGGCATATGACGACGGGCATCAATGTTCCCGTCCGGATCGGCAAAGCGACAGTCATGCCGGGCGACCTGGTCTTTGGCGACCGGGAGGGCGTGAACTTCATTCCGCCGCAGGCGGTCGAGCGGCTGGTCGAAGCCGCCAAGACGACGCACATCCACGACGATTGGGTCAAGAGCAAGTTCAAGACGGGCCCGTATAAGTCCACCGATGTGTACGGCAGCGGCAGCCTGCACGATCCGGCGTTGAAGCGGGAATACGACGACAACATGAAGGAGCAGCTTTCAAAGCAGAAATAACGCTCGGCTCACGGTATCCGGACGCCAGGCGGCGATCACATATGACCGTCGAACGAAGTCTCGCTGTCCCATTCCGTGGTGGGCTCGAATAACCCGCCTTCATGCAGATTTGCCTTGAGAACGTCCATGTCGATCTCAAAGCCCAGACCCGGACCGTTCGGCACCGTGAAGTACCCCCGGTCGATGATCGGATCGTTCGGTTTGTCCGTCCTCCTCACCCGGTCGAGGAAATGTGGAACATCGGCCTGGTGATACTCACACGCCAGAAATTGGTCGCCGGCGGCGGCGGCATGGCAACTGGCAAACAGTGTGATGGGCCCGTTGTTATTGTGGATGCAGGACGCGACTCCATATTGCGTGGCCAGATCGATCGCCTTTTTGGTCTCGAGAATTCCGCCCAGATTGGCGAGATCCGGATGGATCACGGAGATTGCCTGCTTTTCGAGCAGATCCCTGAAGCCCTCGGCCAGGTAAACGTCCTCGCCGGTGCATATCGGCGTCGTGCAGGCATCCTTGAGTCTCCGAAGGTGGTCGGGATAGAACCACGGCACCACATCCTCGTACCAGGCCAGGTTGTATTTATCCAGTCTCCGCGCGAACTTGATAAAGGTCTCGATGGGAAAGTGACCATAGTGATCCGTGGCGATCGGAATCTCATAGCCGACAATACTGCGAACGGTTTCACAGTAGTCCGCCAGCCAATCCAGTGCTTTGTCGGTGAAAAACGTCGAGGTGAACAGGTGCTCGCCGTAGGGGTTATAGGCGCCCATCGGGATCTTAGTACCGGACGGCGGCGCGCCTGGCCTTGAATCAGCGAAGCCGTTCCGCACCGGCCGATTCGCCGTCGGGTCGGGGGCGGGACGCGTATACATTCCCACCGTGCTTCCCTGGGTGTGGGTGACCTCGTCTTCGCCGCCGGCATGCAAGTCCATCTTGCAAAACGTCCAACCCTGCGCGATCCGTTCCTTCAAATGTTGACCCATCGTTTCCCCGGTCGGCCTGCTGGTGGTGTCGCAGTACAGGCGGACACGGTCGCGCATCTTGCCGCCGAGCATCTGCCAGACGGGCACGCCCCAGGCCTTGCCCGCCAGGTCCCAGCAGGCCACCTCGATGGCGGAAACACCGCCGCCGTCGCAACCGAACCCGCCGTGCTTCTTGATCTTGCGGAAGATCTCCGCAACGTTGCACGGGTTCATTCCGATGATGCGGCTCTTCAAGATCAGGCCGTGCGCCTTGCTGCAATCGTACCGGATCTCGCCATACCCGGAAATGCCTTGGTTGGTATCCAGGCGCATGAGCATGGATCGGTCCGAATGGGCAATACGCATGTCGGTAATTCTCAGAGCCGAGGGCCCCGAATTCGTATTCACCTGGGCGTTGATGTTCTCCAAATCGGCGTTGGTGACCAGGCTGCCAGCGGCGACCGCCGCCGTGGCAGAGGTAGTCCCGGTGATGAATGTTCGACGAGATACGCTTGATTCCTGCTCAGACACCACAATTCTCCTTTACAGTGGGCGTTTCGCCCTTCCAGCAGATCTTCTCCTCTAAGCCTTCCCCACGGTTTCCTCATCTTCAACGATGAGGGACTGCCACGAATCGACCGTCGCTCGCGACGTGGCAGGCGTGTCCTGAAACACGGTTCTACATCCGCGGGCCGGCGGATGCAACTCCCGCATGCATCGGCGGCGCTCGGAGCAGCCGGAGCAATTCGCTGAGAACGCCGCTGCCTCGATCATAGCGGTAACGGCCCTAGCCGCGGGCGGCGGCACTGTCATTGTAGCTCTCCTTTTCACACCGCCCGTTGCCTACGATTCTGTTGTTGCTGGCGCGCTTCCTCCAACTTGCAGTCTCGCGCCGCATGGATGTCCGGTGTTGCTGGAGATCTTCACCTCCGGCCTCCGTGGCGATCCCTCGGCCGTCGAACCGGGCCGCCACGTCGCGCGAAAAATGGGGTGCAAACGGGAAGCGAGATTAGGTGCACTCTGTCATAGCAAAAGCAGCTCCTTCATCCAATCCCGACTACCTGTGGAAGCTGAACTCGGGAAATCGCTTCGGTGACTGGCTGTCGCCGGAAGGAGCGACTGCCACCGATCGCCCCCGCTGGGACCGAAGTCAAGGCCGGCAGAGAACCCGTCGAGACGCAACCTGGATACGTGCTGGCGCTTCACATCACGGCGCTACCACGATGTGGAAACGCTGGAACGGCGACCCGGTGCGCGATGACCCCAGCAGGAACTCCTACAACCACTACGCCTATGGAGCTGCAGGCGAGTGGCTTTATCGATATGCCGCCGGGATCGATACCGTGGCCGTCGATCCAGGCTTCCACACGATCGCTCTGCACCCGGCCTTCGATCCCCGCCTGGGCAGTCTGGATTTCTCCTACGAGTCTCCCTACGGCACGATCCGTTCCACCTGGAAGGTGACGGGCAGCCAAGCGAACTGGCAACTCACTATTCCGCCCAATTCGAAGGGGCGGTTGCGGTTATCGCCGGAACAGGCGCGCTTGTACCGGCTTGACGGGAAGGCTATAGCGCGAATTACAAAAGCGAAGGTGGTCGCGAATGAAGGCGGGGAACAGGCTTACGAATTTGAAGCGGGGACTTACTCGTTCACTGTGCAGCTTCCTCAAGTGCGTTGAATAGTCGGTCGCTAGTGTGACCGGAGTGCTCGCTGCTAGCCTTAGGGGCATCGCAAAAATAACTTCACAGATTCGGTCGGATCGTGTAGTTCCATCGCGGGAGTACCTTGCCTGGAGTGAGGCGGAGTGAAGAGATCAA
>Ga0209039_10003311_pt1 | contig 12671 bp, 13 predicted proteins | sample BogFormECP12_OM1_FD_188238 | JGI IMG/M metagenome (GOLD analysis project Ga0209039, IMG submission 188238) | Bog forest soil microbial communities from Calvert Island, British Columbia, Canada - ECP12_OM1 (SPAdes) (version 2) | ecosystem: Environmental > Aquatic > Freshwater > Wetlands > Bog ...
ATTACAACGAGCATGGGCGAGAACTGCCGTGGAGACAGACGCAGAACCCTTACCGGATACTCGTGTCTGAGATGATGCTGCAGCAGACGCAGGTAGATCGTGTGCTCGAAAAATACCCCGCTTTTGTGCGGCAGTTTCCGAACTTCAGGGCCCTGGCGGATGCGTATCTCAGAGATGTTCTTGCTGCATGGCAGGGCCTGGGATATAATCGCCGGGCTGTATCGCTTAAGAAGATCGGCGAAATTGTCACGGAGAAACATGGCGGGAGACTTCGCGCGGACGTGGACTTTCTCAGGGGTCTTCCCGGCATCGGGCATAACACGGCCTGTGCCATCCTGGCTTTTGCGTTTAACAGACCGGTCGTATTCATCGAAACGAACATACGCACGGTATTCATCCATTTTTTCTTTGCAGACAGGAATGATGTAAGAGATAGTGAAATCCTGCCCTTGGTAGAGCAGACGCTCGATCGCGAAAGCTCCCACAGGTTTTACTCGGCTCTGATGGATTACGGAACCATGCTCAAGAAAATCCACGGGAGCATCAATCCGAAGAGTGCCCATTACCAGAAACAGTCTCCCTTTAAAGGCTCGGACCGCCAGGTCCGAGGCATGCTCCTCAAGCATCTTCTGGGAAACCCGAATTCTTCACAATCTGACATGGCGGAAAAGGTTGGCATCGCAGCGCAACGGTTGCAGCAGGTGCTCAAGAATCTTCAGGCAGAAGGCTTTGTGAGGGAGAGTAACGGACTCTATTCGATAGCCCAGTGATGTTCTTTCCATTTTATCTGAGCGTTTTCCGGCAAACATATCAGTGCGATAGGCGTGCACTTTTAATTCTTAACTGACAGAGCATCTCTTTGTGCTTGACAAGCGTAGGAGCTACTATATAATGGGGAGGAAAACCCGTAGACCCCCACTTGGAATACTCGGGAGGACCCATGGCGAGCGAGGAAAGAACCAAACAGATCCTAAAGTCACTGCACGAGGCAGTGGCTGGATTCGAAGAAGAGGATGCCGCAAAATGGGCGAGGATTGCCTTGGAAGAAGGAGTAGACCCGTTCCTGGCAACCATGGAGGGCTTAGCTTCGGGCATGATGGAGGCGGGTGAAAAGTACAATGCAAAGGAGTACTTTGTCCCAGAATTGCTCCTTTGCGCTGATGCGCTTTACGCTGGCCTTGACATCTTGAAGCCCGCCATAGAGGCATCGGGCAGGACGTCAGAGGCGAAGGGATCGATCGTCCTCGGCGTCGTTGAGGGAGACGTCCACGACATAGGCAAGAACCTCGTCAAATTGATGTTTGAAGTGGCCGGCTGGACCGTGTACGACCTCGGGAAAGACGTCCCGCTTGATAAGTTTGTTGAGGAGCAGCTCAGAACAGACTCGGATATCGTGGGTATATCGGCGCTGATGACGACCAGTATGCTGGCGATGCCGGAGGTCATCAAGCGGCTACGAGCCAAGAATCCCAAAGTCCGCATCATGCTCGGCGGCGCCCCGGTCAACCCGGAGGTCGCGGAAAAATATGGTGCCGATGGCTATGCAAAGACCGCAGGAACCGCGGTGGATGAAGCAATGAGGCTGCTCAAGATGCTGAAGCAGGAGGAGATGAAAAAGTAATGCGGCGCCGAAAGTGGGTATTCGGCTAATGGTAGACTGAGAGGAGGGGTAATGGAGAAGGTACTGGGCATGGTCTTTCAGGTGAGCAAGGGGTTGAACAGCATAGCAGCGGGAGCCCTCACACTGATGATCGCCATCACGGTCGTGGACGTATTTTTGCGGGCTATTGGACATGCTGTTGTCGGAGCTTATGAAATCGTTGGCCTGATCTGCGGGCCACTCGTTATCGGCTTTGCGGTGCCGCTTTCTACCTGGAATAAGAATCACGTCTCCATGGATATTTTGCTTACCAGGCTATCCAGCGGGAATAGGGACGTTTTGAATGTGACGACGCGCATCATTTGTATTCTCCTTTTTGCCTTCATAGGCTATAACCTCTTTTCGGTTGGCAGTGAATTCCGTACCGCCGGAGAAGTTTCTCAGACACTGCACTTACCGTTCTATTGGGTGACTTACGGGGTCGCAGTCTGCTGTTTCCTTGAGTGTATTGTTTTCATCTGCGACATCGTAAAGACTTGGCGGGTGGGAAGATGACGGGAGTCATAGCAGGTATTGTAGCTTTATTCGTCTTACTGCTGCTTTTCGCGACGGGGATAGAACTGGGGTTTGCGATGGCAGCCGTTGGCTTCGTGGGCTATACCTGTCTTGGATCTTTCCATTCCGCTGTGAATCTCTTGGGGAGAGATATGTGGGATGTGTTTTCGTCTTACGGCTTCACCGTCTTTCCCCTTTTCATTCTGATGGGACAGGTTGGGTTTAACGCGGGCATAGCCGTGAGACTTTACGACACGGCACACAAATTCATTGGCCATATACCGGGCGGACTGGCTATGGCCACAGTGATCGGGGCGGCAGCGTTCAAGTCTATCTGCGGGTCAGGGACGGCCACATCTGCGACCTTTGCAAGCGTCGCGATTCCCGAGATGGACCGCTACGGTTACGACAAAAAATTATCGACGGGCGTAGTGGCATCGGTTGGTACGCTGGGCACGATCATACCCCCGAGTGTTTTCCTCATCGTATTCTGCATCCTTACTGAACAATCCGTGGGTAAAATGTTCCTTGCAGGGATCATCCCAGGTCTCATTGCCGCGTTCTTTTTTATCGTTATCATTTATGGCTGGGCTAGGCTTAATCCTGCCCTCGCACCGCGAGGCGCGACGTCGACCTGGAAGGAGAGAAGAGCGTCTCTTCCCGAAGTGCTCTGGGTGCTGCTCATCTTTATGATTGTAGTGGGAGGAATCATGACCGGCTTCTTCACGCCTACGGAAGCCGGCGGAATAGGAACCTTCGCCGTCATCGTCCTGGCCGTCGTAAAACGGGATCTCACCTTTAAGAAATATACCAAGTCTCTCCACGAGGCTCTGGGCACAGCCTGCATGCTTCTCATGCTCATTGCGGGCTCCACGATACTTGGCCACTTTATTGCCGTGACTAATATTCCACAGATGGCGGCGGACTGGATCGTCGGGTTACCTCTCAACCGTTACCTTATCATGTTCTTCATCTGCCTCGTCTACGAACTGGGAGGCTCATTTATTGACGACCTTGCATTTATGGTCCTGGCAACTCCGATCTTCTACCCGGCGGTCCTCAAGCTTGGTTTTGATCCCATATGGTTCGGCATGGTAGTCTGTGTCACCGTTATGATCGGCGTAGTAATTCCCCCTGTTGCCATCTGCGTGTTTGTGGTCCAGAACATAACGAAGGTGCCCATAGGAACCATTTACAAGGGTGTGTGTCCTTTCCTGATCTCTCTTGTCTTGGTTGGGGTCCTGTTGTTTCTCTTTCCATCGATCGCTCTGTGGCTTCCTTCGCTGTTGATGAAGTAGCGTCAGCAGTGCGAGAAAAGGGGGAAAGGGACGGTGTAAGGAAAGACGATGGTCTGTCACTGAGAAAGGGGTGTTATACAACGTGCGAACTCACGGCGAGGATGAAGAAGTCGGGCGGCTCTTAAGAATATCATAAAGGGGGGTAACTATGAAGAGAGTAGCAGTTTTTGTGTTGGCGGTTACGTTGATGCTCGTAACAGGCTTGTCAGTGACCTTTGCTGCGGAACCGATCAAACTGAAGTATGGCCAGTATTTTGCGACGACTCACAAAAATGCTGTCCTGAGCGGTCAGTTCTGCGAAGAGATCAAGAAACGCACGAACGGAAGGGTGGAGATCACACATTATCCTGGTGGCACCCTCACCACGGCTCCCAAGATGTTTCAGGCGGTTGTTACCGACATTTGTGATCTTGGCTGGGGAGCCATCGCGTACAATCAAGGCCGGTTCCCTGTGCTGGAAGCAGCTGATCTTCCTCTTGGCAGGTCAGATGGCTGGGTGGCAACACAGGTCGCCGATGACTACTACCGTAAGTTCATGCCCAAAGAATGGGACAGCGTGCATGTGCTTTTCTTTAGTGCTACCGGTCCAAACATCGTCTACACCACGAAAACACAGGTGAAGACGCTGGAGGACATGAAAGGGGTGAAGCTTAGGGGTATTGGCAAGATGGCAGACACGCTGAGAGCCCTTGGCGCGGCGCCTATACCACTTGAGATCGTGGATCTCTACGAAGCAATGAGAAGAGGCGTTTTGGAGGGCGCCATGCTGCCACTCGAGACGCTAAAGGGCTTTAAGGTAGGGGAACTGGCGAAGTATGTTACAGGCTCGTGGAAGGTCGGGGCCACGAATACGTTCTATGCGGTGATGAATAAGGAAAAGTGGGACAGTCTCCCTGCCGACATCAAGAAGATCTTCGATGAGGTGAGCATGGAGTTCAAAGCCAAGCAGGCCATGGCTTGGAATGAGCTGGATTACGAGGGCGCCACATTCTTCAAGCAGTACGGCGGGCAGATCATTCAACTATCTGATGCCGAAGCACGAAGATGGCAAAAGGCAGTAGAGCCGGTCATTGCAAGCTACAAAAAGGATGTACTGGCAAAGGGTTTCAAGTCAGAGGAGGTCGACGGCTGGATCAGTTACATACGTGAACGTGTCGAATTCTGGGAAAAGAAGGGGAAGGAACAGCATGTACAGTCACCGTTCGAATAACCGGTAAGCAATGAATACTTTTCGAGCACTGGTAAGCATCGGTGACCACTATGACGCTCGCGAATCGGCCTCTGAGTGTGAAGATGATCCATGGCCCAGTTGTTCTCCGGATTGGAGGTGTAGATACGAATGAACCGAGAACCTAAGATGACGAGCGCGGAACGCATGGCAGCGCTGCTGAGTGGCAGGCGTCCGGATAGAATACCCTTCAACCCTTTTGCCACTGGCTTTTGCGCCAGGATAGTCGGTTTTGAGATTGCGGAAATGTATAGCGACCCCCGGAAAAGTTTTGAAGCCCAGCTCATGACCAAGGAAATGTATGGATTCGACGCGAACCCGGTGTATGCTTATGCTTCCCAGGGGGGATGGGAGCTGGGAGGAGAGATACAATTTCCTGCCGGACAGTTCGCGCAGGCTCCAGTGATTTCCCGCTGCCCAATCATAACTATAGAAGATATAGAAAAGCTCGATATTCCAGACGTCTCGCGCGCTGGCGCAATTCCTTTAATGATGGAATTTGCGAGGCTACAGAGAGACCACGGCATGGCGGCTACCGTTCATTGCGGAACGCCCTTTAAGCTCGCTGTAAACGCTATGGACTTGTCGAGAATGGCTCGGTTGATGCTTAAGGAACCCGCTTATGCGCACAAATTACTTAGGAAAACGACTGACTTCTGTATCAAAGTCCATTCTTATTGGGTGGAAGTCTTTGGCGCCGATAAGATTCTTTGTATGGACGGGGCGCCGACAGAGGCCAATCAGGTTATTTCCGCAAAACAGTTCGAGACTTTTTCTCTTCCGTATCTTGTCGAAGTGCATGAGAAAGTCTTAGCCATGGGGGTGAAACGATTTTCGACGCATGTGTGTGGTGAACAGAACCTTAACCTGGAGCATTGGCAAAAGGTGCCTATGGGAGATCCGGGCATCATGAGCTTCGGGCATGAGGTTGATCTGGATAAAGCGAAAAAGATGTTCGGAGAAAAATGTATCATAGCGGGGAATATAGAACCTGCGGTGGTCCAATCTGGCACCGCAAAGGAGGTGTATGAACTCAGCAAAGAGGTTATCATGAAAGGAAAGGATAGTCCCAGGGGATATATCTTCATGCCAGGCTGTGAGTTGCCTCCCGATGCTCCCCCTTACAATATATACGTGATGAAGAAAGCTCTAGAAGATTTTGGATCCTATTAGGGTATTCTCGAACGTGTCTCGCTCTTTCTCCGGCACGAGTGGACCAGTGAACAGGCTGGTTGATCTGCACAGTCCTTTCGCACCTGTCACTGCACCCCCTCCCGCGGTTCAGCAGTTACTCAAGAACGACACGGCATCTCAAGTGAACTGTGCTTTGGAGAGCTTCTACAGAAAACAGCTTCGACAGAAAACATCGACAGAATTTCGACAGAAAACACTTGTGCACACAGGAGAGTCATGCTATTAAAAGAGTGCGTGCTCGTAGAAGCGCGTTAAATTTATTCGCTTGAGGAGGAGTTATGACAAAAACAGAGCTTATCGATAAGATCGCGAAGGATTGTAAAATCAGCAAGGCGGCTTCAAACAAGGCGGTCGATTCCTTCATCGACGGTGTAAAGAAAGCCTTAAAGAAGGGCGACAAGGTCACCCTTATCGGTTTCGGGACTTTTTCTGTGACACAGAGAAAAGCGAGAAAGGGAAGAAATCCGCAGACTGGTAAGGAGATAAAGATTCCTGCGAGGAAGGCTCCGAAATTCGCAGCCGGCCAAGCCCTTAAGAAGGCCGTAAGGTAAAAAGCAGTACGTTACTCGAGAAAACGATTTTTCCACCCTGACCAGCAGGACCTAGCTATCGCTCTGGAACGGTGGAGTGAATTAAGCTGAATACATAATCAGCAAGGACACCGTTGCGCTGATTCGAAAGCCTCGTTTGTTCCTTGCTGAAACGGTTAAAATTGGGTTTCTACAGCAGATAGAAGATTACAATCGTAAATCGACGATCAGGGCAACAAAAAAAGGCAGAGCCACCCTCCCGGTTTTATTTCGCACAGTCCTGAACATTCTGCACGGCAGGGTACCTAAGTCCTAGTCAGGCAAATAGTAGGGAACATCAGAACACTTCAAGCCAGTGCGAAATTTGAGAAGAGTCAACATTTTAGGCATAATGAGCCAATTAGACCGATAATTACCAGGAAATTAAAGCCCCCAAAAAAGAGCCAATCCAGGACTTTTGCGTCGGAGCTCTCTTCTCTCACGAGGTACAAGGTGATCATCGCCAGAATCATGTTCACGAACATCATCACTCCTATTGTCGTGGACAATTCACAATGATGTTTTAAAAGCATCCCGAGAGTTAAGAATCCAGCAAGATACGGAATAGCCAGTGCGCTTCTTCTATCCAGTGGGCTTATCTTCCCTGCGTCATCGCGGTCGCTCTCCAATACATTACGCATTTGTTCACCTCCGTTTAGGTTCCAGCCCTACACACTGTGCACGGCAGGGTACCCCAAGTCCCATTCAGGCAAGGGACTTCTCCATACTGTTAGATTCGCTCTTCTCGCTGACACTCACAATAGGGGTATTCCTGATACTGGCGGGTGAAAAACCGGATAAGAAGATAAGGAAACTACCCACTAAACTACGGAGGCAGGATGCTCACCGCTTTACTGTTGGCATTCGTTGTATCAGACTTTACCAGCATCTGCGCGAGAATTAGAAATCATCAAACAGGCCACGAGAGAGCCGTGCAGCGAATCGGCCATAAAGCGGCCTCTCGCTGATGCCCATGCTATCACCAGTTACAAATGGTAATGGCATGCTCTCGGTCATTCCTGAATATTACATTGTAGGAGGTGGAAGCCAGGCACCACATACCGTTCCTGATCCGGTTATCGTTGTTCCTTGAATGTGGCCTGGATTAGGTCATCGAGTCGCTGGAGAAAGCGGGAACGATCTCGCTTCCCGTAGGGGGTGGGTCCTTTCGTAAAGTTCCCTATGTCGCGGAGATAGGCCATGAGCTGTCTATTCGCAAGAGCCTCACCAATGGATTCTAAGCTGAAAACGCGCCCCTTGGGATCTATCACCCGAGCGCCTTTTTGCAGACACCGCGACGCAAGAGGAATATCGCTTGATACCACAATATCCTGGTTGCTAACACGCTCTGCAATCCAATCGTCCGCAGCATCAAAATTGCCGCTGACAATCACCAGTTCAACTGATGCATCGTGCTCTATCTGCATTTTGGAGTTAGAGACAAAATAGACCTTGAGCCCATAACGTTTTGCTACCCTGATCACTTCGCTCTTCGCCGGGCTGGCGTCGGCATCGACGTATATCCTGACCAAACCGAATCCTTTCAATTCGGGATATTCAGTGACTTAGGGCAAGCCTGCTGACTGAGGCGTACTGATAGTACGTCGAAGGACTACGACGACGAAGGCAACGAAGATAGGCACGGAAAGCAGCCCGGCATTAAGCGAAGAATTCGTACGAGCACTTGGGACAGTTAAAGCACCCCCGGCTGCCCTTGGGTACCTTCATCGCCAGGAAACAGTTGGGACACCAGAGAAAATCGGTTGTTGGCATCGGTTCACGCTGAACAAACGGAGTTTCACTCAGCCCGTGCCCGGCTACAAGCTTAAGGCTATTGAAATAATCGCCTAGTTCCCTGTAGTAGTTAGTCAGGACAGGTCTGAGGCGCAGAGCTGTGTGGTAGTCCTGAACTGCCCGCTCGTATTCACCAAGCTTGTGATAGGCCACACCCCTTTCGGCATAGGCCAGCGCGGCTCTGGGATTCAACTGTGTGGCAATGCTATACGCGTCTATCGCCTCTTCATAGTAGGCCGATTCTGTCATTCGCCGGCCCACATCCATCCAGTCGGAAGCACCCAGCCCGCCTATCTTCGGCTGGAGACTGTAAATCGTGGAAGCAATGATGAATCCGAGGACTGCGTAGACGAGCAGCCCGCCGATATTCGGCCGAACGCTTTCTTTCGATATAATTGACAGGCCGTACCGGCCCGCCTCCACCGCTGGCACCGCAATTATCGCCTTGAGGCCAACGAACGAAGCCATTCTGTTGAAGCCGTTGTTACCACCACCAAAATCGATGAGACAGAGCACGGTTATTGCTATTAGAAATAAAACCACACCAATGGCTATTCTTTTCTGCAATCGCGGCATCGCGCTGACCTACTTTAGTGACAGCACTAAGTATAGTCCGATTTCACGCGTGTGTCAATCATTTCCTGCACTTGGGTCCCTTAAGGGTGACTTGCGGAAGGCTGGCAGTCTGGTAGCGAATCTCCACCACGAGACCATTGGAATACTCCGTTGGCAAAAAACCGTTGTGTTAAAGTGAGAAATTGTGAAGAATATAGAAAGCTCCTGAGGGAACAGGTACTGCACGCGTCGGGCTGAGGAGAAATCGATTTGACGGAAAAACGTTTTGCATCCCTGCCTTTTTTCTATGGATGGATCATTGTTGCTCTCGGTCTTCTCGGCATGGGTGCCTGGACAGGCATCCGCACCACGTTTGCAGTCTTTTATGCGGTTCTTCTCGACGAGTTTGGATGGAGCCGGGGCGCCGCAGCGGGGGTTCAGTCGGTTTCCTATATCATGTATCTGATACTGGCGCCACTCACGGGCGGCTTGATCGACCGGTTTGGACCGAGGCGGGTTATACTTCCCGGGATTGTTATTATGTGTTGCGGTCTTGCTCTTTGCCGTTACATCAGCAGCCTCTTCCAGTTCTATCTTTTCTTCGGAGGAATCGTTGCCATCGGCGTTACCTCAGTCAGCATTGCCGCGTACTCACCTCTCCTCGCTCACTGGTTCGAAAAAAAACGGGGCGTTGCTGTCGGTTTTGCGGTCTCAGGGATGGGGCTGGGAACATTTCTCCTGGTGCCGCTGGCGCAGTATTTCATTTCTCTGTGGGGTTGGCGGACGGCCTTCGTGGCCCTGGCAGTCCTGTTTTTCGTTGTCCTCTTTCCCCTGATGCTCATCTTTCTTCGTCATAAACCGGCAGATCTTGGTCTTTCTCCCGACGGGTCGGTCCTCGGCCGCCTTGCAAAGAAGAGAACTGTACAGGTTGTGGATACTGTCTGGGCTGAAACAGACTGGACGGTAAAACGGATCTTCAAAACCAAACGCTACTGGGCAGTGCTGGTGTTTGCGTTCTTGAGCATCACCCCTGTCTACCTCATGGTCACTCACTCAGTGCGATTTCTCGTTGACAAGGGCATTGAACGCATGGCTGCGGCCTTTTTCCTCGCCGTGGTAGGGATTGTCTCGCTGATTTCCAGAATCTTCTGGGGCTGGCTTTCTGACCGGATCGGCCGAGAGCCGACGTTCACGTCAGGGGCCATTGTTCTCTCCATGGCAGCATGTTCTCTTATTCTCATTAATGTAACGGGTATCAAAAACCTTGCCTATCTTTTCAGCCTTCTTCTTGGCATAGGATGGGGCTGTACCGCTCCCATGTTCATCTCCGTGACCGCGGACCTTTTTCAGGGCAAGCGATTCGGACTGATTTACGGCATACTTGAAGGGGTGATAGGCGCGGGATGCGCTTTTGGCGCATGGTTTGGCGGCTTCATTTATGATAAGACCCAGAGTTATCAACTGGCTTTTCTCCTTTGTGCGGTTTTCGCTCTCGCTTCCAGTATCATTGTTTGGTTGTCGGCCCCGAGGAAAGTCAGGAGAATGGTGAAAGTGACGAGTGTCGAGTGACGAGTGTTACGACTTACGAGTTCCGGGTTACGAGTTCAGCGCGTGAAAGTTTTGATGGCGAGTGCCATGCATAAATCGTAAGTTTCGTGCAGGAGAGAAGATGAGAAAAAGATCAGGTAAGCTGCTACCGGTTATTCTGGCAACGTTGTTGATCGCCGCAACCGGTCTGTATGCGGCAGATCCTGCCACCACGCTGCTCACGATACTCCACGTAAACGACTATCACGGCAGAGTGAAGCCCTCTATCGACAAAGGCATCGATCCGCAAGAACCGCTGGGCGGGGCAGCTTATCTTGCTGCAATGATCAAAAAAGCAAGGGCCAAGAATCCGGGTAGAACCCTGCTTCTCTCAGCAGGAGACATGTTCCAGGGGAGTCCCGTGTCGAACGTATTTCAAGGTAAGCCTGTAATTGAGATCATGAACGAGTTAGGATTCGATGCCATGACCTTGGGGAATCATGAGTTCGACTGGGGTATGGAGGTCCTGGCGCGCATGCGAAAAGAAGCACACTTTCCTTTTCTGGCGGCAAATGTGGTGGACAGCCGGGGGAACAGACTTCCTGGCATCAGGGCTTACACAATTCTGCGAACAATGTACGCCAAAGTGGCAGTGATAGGTCTCACAACCACTGAAACAGAGTACATTACCAAACCGGACAACGTGAAAGGGCTCACGTTCCTCAGTCCGGAGACAGTTCTCTCCCGTCTCATTCGGAAGGTGAGACAGCAAGGCGCCTCTATCGTTATTGTACTTTCTCATCTGGGGCTGGACGCTGACAAGGGCCTTGCCGCGGCTGTTCATGGCATCGATGTCATCGTCGGGGGCCACAGCCACACCGAGATTCCGAAGCCTTTGAAAACGGAAAGCGGTACGATCATCGTGCAGGCCGGTGCGTATGGTCTCTATCTCGGAGTGCTGGAACTAATAGTGAATAAGGCAACAGGTCGGGCCGTTGGTTACAGCGAGAGCAGCGGCCTCAGGCTTGTGTCGGCAGGGCCGCAGAATGTGCCTGACAGAAGAGCCGCGTTGATAGTGAAAAGGTATCAAGACAGAGTCAAACAGAAATTCGCTGCTGTCGTTGGAGAAACTTCAGTTGACCTCACACCCGGAAAAGGCGCTGAATCTAATTTAGGCAATCTCGTAGCAGACGCAATGCGCGCAGCCGCGGGATGTCGGATCGCCTTTATGAACAGCGGTGGCATCAGGGCCGGTATTCCTGTTGGAAAGATCACTATGGAGGAGGTATACACGGCTCTTCCATTTGATAACGTGCTGGTTTCGATGAGTCTTACAGGGGATCAGGTGAGACAAGCCCTGGAGCAAGGGGGCACCATGGAGTTCGGGGGCTTGCAGGTATCGGGCGTCACGGTGACGTACGATCTGAATAAGCCCGTGGGCGAACGGGTGGTGAAGGCAGACGTCGGCGGGGAGCCACTCGGCCCGGACAAAGTATACACGGTGGTTACAAACGATTTTTTGGCGGCTGGTGGCGACAAGGTGACTGCTCTCAAGGAAGGGAAGAATATCGTATATGGCGACTCGCTTAGAGATGCTCTCGTGGAAGATTTAAAAAAATATTCTCCCGTTTCTCCGAAGGTCGAGGGAAGAATTGTCTTCGTACAATGATGACCGAAGACTCTATCCAGCCACTGTCCATGCTATACTATTGGCCTGGTGTTAGATGTACGCTGTGAGCCCGGAAAAAGAAAAGGCACTTCAAGAAAAAATGGCGGAACTCGGCATCCGCGAAGAAGACCTCATCGAACGGTTCATCCGGTCCCGTGGCCACGGTGGGCAGAATGTTAACAAAGTCTCCACCTGTGTCTACCTAAAGCACGTGCCCACGGGAACTGAGGTCAAATGCCAGCAGGAACGCTCTCAGGCTCTGAACCGGTTTTTCGCTCGGCGCATCCTTGCTGAGAAGATTGAGAACATGATTCTCGGCAAAGAGAGCGAGCAACAACGGCGTGTCGAGAAGCTAAGGCGCCAGAAGAGGCGCCGCTCTCGCCGCGCCAAGGAAAAGGTGCTGGAGCTCAAACATATCACGTCGCAAAAGAAGCGATCCCGCGCAGTCAAACCGGACCCGTCGGAATACTAAGCAAGCACCGTTGAGTTGCTGAGTCGTGCAGACGTTGACTTGTACAGTTACTCTATTAACTACTCAACTATTCAACTAGCTACTAAGGAGTTCATAAGTAAAGCCCCCTCACCCTCGCCCTCTCCCTCCAGGGGAGAGGGGTGTAACATTTCCCCGCCCTTGAGGGGAGGGGATGAAGGGGAGGGTGATGTATGTGGCTTTACTAATGAC
>Ga0209039_10003312_pt1 | contig 12669 bp, 9 predicted proteins | sample BogFormECP12_OM1_FD_188238 | JGI IMG/M metagenome (GOLD analysis project Ga0209039, IMG submission 188238) | Bog forest soil microbial communities from Calvert Island, British Columbia, Canada - ECP12_OM1 (SPAdes) (version 2) | ecosystem: Environmental > Aquatic > Freshwater > Wetlands > Bog ...
TACGGTGTCGGGCGGTCGATCACCACCCCGGACGTTCGACGCCCAAGGGTCCGAACGGGAGGAGAAGTATGCTCTTGACATCGCCTTCCATGGAAGACGTCCGGGTCACATCGCTCGTCGTCGCAGAGACGCCTACGCTCCCGAAAGGCACTGCCCTGGCCGTCGTAGTTTCGATACATCGCAAATGCGCCATAGATGAAACTTTCATCTGCAGAGAGCTCCCACAGGGCGGCTGCATAGACCCCGTAACGCCCAAGAATGCCGAGCACGTCGGCTTGGGCGATTCCGCCAGAGATATCCTGTCCTCCTCCGTAGTTGTACTCGCTCAGCGACAGCATGAGTCCCGGATCGTGTGCCGCGATCTTGGCCTCGAGCCGCGGGAGGAGGGCGATCGGCCCCTGGGTTGACCACTGCGTAATCCAGGTCGCTTCGGTGTAGGTCGGATCCCAGAGCGAGCGCGGTGCTTGGAGCCGCGCTTCGACGACGGCGGAGGACGTTCCCGTGTCAGTGATGCGCTCCCTGCCACCGGTGGCCTCCGGGTACCAATGCAGGTCGAGTACATCGATGAGCTGGTGGCCGGCCGCGACGCTGGCCAAGCGCAACCGGTCCATGTACCAGTCGAGGAAGTCGCCGTCGGCTGCAGCGTCTGGCGCGTTCTGAAGCGTCAGATAGCCCTCCCAACCGCAGCTTACGGGCCCGAGCACGAGCGCTTCCGGGACCACGTTCTTGACCGCGGAAGCAGTCGCGATCGTGCGTGCCAGCAGTTCGTCATAGCGAACAGGAGTGGGATGGATCCGAGGATGCGTAGAGGTAGCGCCGTTTGGCCGAATTCCGCGGGGGGACGCGAGCTACGCGTCGGGATTCGCGAAAAACTGATTCGCGACACCAAAAACGTTGGTCGGGTCGACGGCCGCCTTGATCTCCCGCGCCCACGTTGCAACACCCGGGGAGCTGATCCGCGGGAGGAATCGCTGGCGGATCTTGCCGATCCCATGGTGGTGGGACAGCGAGCCGCCGGAACGCAGGATCTCGTCGCGCGCGGCTTGCTCGATCTCCGCATAGATTTCCGCCGGTTTCGATAAGCCTTTAAAGTAGAAGGCGAAGTAGAAGTAGATGCACACGCCGGTCGGATAGAGCTGTGTCACCCGGCAGGTCACGAACGGCGTGCCCGCGATGTTGCGCTTCGCGCACTCCTCGTGGATTCGCCGCTTTACGTTCTCGCACAAAGAGAGCGCTTGACTCCATGGCACTGAAGTCTCGAAGGATTCCCCGAGCAGCCAATGGTTCATGATCCAATCGCGGATGTAGGCGATGCCGAATGTGAGCTGGTAGCCGCGCTGACCGTTCGACGAGCCGCCCGCAAGCCCACCGTGGCGACGCGCCAGCGCATAGGTGGCCTTCTGCTGCGCCGCCACCTCCTGCCTTGTGCCCTCAAAGACCAGCGTACAGGCTGACATGCGATCAAGGGCGAAGCGCCTCACCTTCGTGACGAAGAGGCGCTGGAGACGGCTCTCGAGCTGCTTGATCCCAGTCGAGCGCGGCTTCAGCATCTGCGAGAGCTGGAACTGGAGGTTGTCGACAAGTCGCGCGCTCGCCGGTGTATTTCCTTGTGCCTGGAGGTCGTAGAGGAACCGTACGCCCGACTCAAAGTCGGGGAACACGATCGAGCCGTAGACCTGCGCCTCGGGTAACGGTACGACCTTCACCACGGCACTCGTCACGATCCCGAAGCAGCCTTCGGAGCCGAAGACCCATCGGCGCACGTCGGCACTTCCGACCGACTCGCGCGGGAACGCCGCATTGCGGTCGAGCAGACCTCGTGCGGTCACAACTCGCAGATCGAGGACGATGTCCTCAATGTTGCCATAGCGGTTCTTCTTCATGCCGCTGCAGTGCGTTGCGATCCAGCCGCCGAGCGTCGAAAACTCAACAGAGTCGGGCTCATGCCCAAGCGTAAAGCCGTGCTTTGCGAGGACCCGCTGAATGTTTCGTCCCACGGCACCGGCCTGGATGCACGCCATTCGGTTTACCGGATCAATCCAAAGCACCCGACTCATGCGGCCCATATCCACGGACACGATCATCCGCTGTTCACGAGAAGGACAACGCAGGGCGTCCGTCACGTTCGTACCGCCGCCGTAGGGAATGAGCACGACGTCATACCGCACGGCGGACTGCACGATGGCTTCCACCTGCGCCTCGTCCTCCGGCCACACCAAAAGGTCGGGTACCCGCGCAAGAGAGGCATACTTGATCGCCCACATCTCCTCGAGCGTGTGGCCGTGCCCGCGACGCAATCGAAGCTCTGGATCGTCCGACAGCTGATCTGCGCCCACGATCTTCCCCAGCTCCTCGAGGAAGGCTTCGTTGCGCACAGGCGGCGGGACGGGCGGGGGGTAGTGTGCGGGGTTCAAGTCGTGCGGCGAGACGCCGGGGTGGATCGTGTCCTGTACCCAACGCAGAAGGTCCGGCAGCTCCTGGCCCGAAAGCTCGTAGCGCCGGCCCGTGAGCTCGACCACTCCGTCGGGGCGTGCGCGGAAGCGCGTGTCTCGGAATCCCCATACGTCGAGTGACTCCGCATCGTCGGGATGGGTCGGTAGCGGCTCGGGCTCGATGCGAGCGAGGGCTGAACGCGGATCGAACGGTCTGGCCACGGCTTCCCTCCAAAGACCCAAGCGCCTGGATGCAAGGCTAACACGAACCGAGACGCCGACGTCGCAGATCCCAGTCGCTGAGGCGAGCCTCCAGTTCGTGTCCAATCGCGCGCCTCTGGCCACGCACCAAGCCGATTGCGTCGAGCCTGCGTGTTCGCATGGACACGCCCCCGACTTCCCTCAAGCCCTGCGTTCGGGCCGTCGATAGGGTTCTCGACGCCTCACGCGTCTGGAGCGGCGTGCTGGGGCAGGCTCCAAACGAGCCGCGAGGCGCCCCTCCTCGCCCGCATCGTCGCGCCGGTTTGTCCCGGACCTCGCCGGTCGGGCACTCGGGTTGGCCGGCTTCGCAATGGGGTGAGCACGTCTCTGGATCGCCCTCGCGGGGCGAGCGTGGCATAGCACGATGGGCGAATCGGCGGTCTTCGAACGCACCTGCAACGAGCTTGCGCAGGCCACATCTTTCGACAACCTGAGTGCGCGGGGCACGGTGCGCCTTGCGCTCAAGAGCGCCGGTCTTGACCCGCGCGAGGTGACGAGCGCGCAGATGCTCGTCGTCGTAAAACGGCTGCTCCCCGGCGAGCTCAAAGCCCGCGGGGTAAAAGAGCCAGACGTCGTGTGCTCGGCGATCGCCGCGCGGATTGCTGGCGTTGCCCCCGAAGCGCAAGGTCAGTCGGTCGAGGACGTCTTCCGGCGGCTCGGGGGTGGCTAGACTCGTTCCAGATCAACCCGTGCTCGCCCAGTCTCGTAGTCTCTGGCGGCTTAGGGTTTTCGAGCGCCCGACCCCGGACGCCGGAACACGGATCGCTTCAGCGTCGAGTGTGCCTGCCCTCCGCGGCTTGCGTCTCGTGGGGAGAGCCACTCGATGTCGTCAGGGCCGCCGGTACGAAAGGGCTCGAAGCCCAATTGGTGATCGACCCCGAGGCAGGCTCAGGGGGCGCCCTGATCGCGCCGATCTGTGTTGCTTGCCAGCCGCGCACGGACATGAGGCCCCGGTTACATCCTCGCTCGCTTCGGCGATCGAGCGAGCGGCTGACGGCCGCCAGCGCCAACCGCGCGTGATCGGCTGGTGGGAGGTGGCCTCCGGGGCCGAGGACGCGCGTCTTGGTCCTTCTTGGCGCGCGCCAGCGGCCCGGGTCTCGTTCCTCGCGGCGATGGCCTGATCGTCGCCTGGCGTCCGCGAGGTGAATCATGCTCAAGAGGGCCGGATCTTCTAGTCTTAGTCTGTCTAGTCTAAGCCATGGAGGCACCTCATGAGAGCGATGGTCGTAGGCGCGGCGCCAGAGCCGATTGTGGCCGAAGAGCGCGAGCTCCCTCAGCCCGGACGCGGGGAGGTTCGAATTCGCGTCCACGCCTGCGGCGTCTGTCACAGCGATCATTTTGTGACCGAGGGACTCTGGCCCGGGCTCGAGCTCCCGCGGGTCCCGGGTCATGAAGTGGCGGGCGTCGTCGATGGAATCGGTGAGGGCGTGTCCACCCTTCGGGTGGGAGATCGGGTTGGTGTGGGATGGTACGGGGGCCACGATGGAACTTGCGCTGCGTGCCTCAAGGGAAAATTCATTCAATGCAAGAACGCGCGAATTACGGGCATCACCAAAGACGGGGGATATGCCGAGTTCATGCTCGCCCCTGAAGTGGCCGTTGCCCGAATGCCGGACGGCATGGGATTCGCCGAGGCGGCCCCGCTATCTTTGCGCAGGAGTTACGACGTTTAACGCTCTTCGGGACGCCGAGGCCCGCTCCGGGGATTTGGTGGCCGTGCATGGTCTCGGAGGTCTTGGCCATCTCGGGGTCCAATACGCGAAGGCGATGGGCTTCGAGGTGGCTGCAGTCGCTCGAGGTGCGGAGAAGGAAGACTTCGCGCGGAAACTTGGTAGAGCACACTACATTGACAGTGACAAACAAGAGGCAGCCCAGGTCCTGGCCAGGCGCGGAGGCGCGCGTGTGATCCTCGCGACGGCACCGAGCGCTCAAGCCATCTCATCGATCGTTGGAGGCCTCGGGATCGAGGGCTGCCTCCTTGTCGTCGCCGCTCCGTTTGAGCCGATCCAGTTGGGGCAGTGGATCTCATTTCGGGCAACCGACGCGTCCAGGGCTGGTCATCGGGAACCGCTACCGATTCCGCCGACGCCATGGAATTTGCAGAGCGAATGGGTGTGCATGCGCTGATTGAGAATTTTCCGCTCTCCGAGGCTCAAGCTGCAGTCGACCGGATGCTGAGCGGGCGCGCGAGGTTTCGGGTGGTGTTGGGGTTCACGCAGAACTGATCGGCTTGCTTGCGGAAGCAGACGATGATGTGATTTCTCGAAGAGATCGATGTGTCGGCGACGAGAGAGGCACTCGGGGCTATGTCCTGTTTTCAGAATCGCAGTCCGCGCCGAGGCGCTACACAATTTTCGGAGATGACACGATTATGAGTGGCTACCTCCGCCGGTTGCTCCGATACCTCATACCGCCGCCGGAAACCGGCGAACCGGGCGAAGAACGACTCTCGGCGAGCCTTCGCCACACAGCGCTCTTGTTCGCCGCGGTGGGTGCACTGTGGGCGATCGCGACCCTCCTGGTCTTGCACTCCTCCGTGCTTGTGACTGCCGCAGCGGGCGGAATTTCCGGAACTCTCCTGGCGTCCCTCGCCTTTGTTCGTTGGGGCCGGCCGCGGGTCGGCGGGGTTGTGCTGGTGAGCGGACTTTGGATGGGGAGCACCGTCATCGCTGCGCTGACGGGCGGAGTTTCCGCGCCGGCCGTCCAGGCCTACACCGTGGCGATCCTTGGGGCCGGGCTTCTCGTCGGACGCCGAGCCACCCTTGGGATGGCGGGGCTCTGCGCCTTGGCCGCAGCGGCACTGGCGCTGCTCGAGACCTTCAGGGCGCTCCCGATGCCGGCGCTTCACTCGCCTTGGAAGATCTGGTGGGTCGAGCTCAGCATCTTCCTCGGGGCGAGCCTTCTTCTCTTCGATGCCCTAGGACGTGTGCAAAAGGCGATTGCGCGTGCTGTGCAAAGTGAGGAGCGCGCGCACCGACTTTTCGAGCAGGGAGCCGACGCCATCTTCGTCCTTGAGCGCGGCCGCTTTGTGGACGCCAACCGGCAGGCCTGCCAGCTCACTGGATACTCTCGGGAGGAGCTCTTGGCGTTGTACGTCCGGGACATCTTCGCTGAGCCAACGCCTGGCACGTTCCGACGCGATCTCGAGACGCTCGCCAGCGGCGAGACGATGTCCGAGCAGCGCACCTTGCTGGTCAAAGGCGGGAGCAGTCGCATCATCGAAGGCAACTCACGGCTCCTTTCCGACGGACGCATCGAGGTGTTTACTCGGGACGTGACGGAGCGAGTCGAGGCCCAGCGCAAGGGCGGGCAGCTACAGGTGGCGCTTGATGAGGCGAAAGAAGGGATCGTTGTGCTCGACGCAAATGAGCGCCTGGTCTATGCGAATTCCTTCTTTCGGGGCCTTTACGACGGCTCCGTCGATTTCAACGGGCACCCCTCTCTCGAGGAACTCCTGAACGACGCGAGGCGGAGCGAACTCGTGGCGAAGATCCGGTCCGATGTCGTCGGCGGCAAAGCATTCTCGGACCGCTACCAAGGACGGCTGCGGAATAGTGAGCCGGTGGTGCGCGACATGAGCTGGGCTCCCATCCGCGGAGCCTCAGGAGAGTTCCTCGGATTTGTGGGCGTGGTCCGCGACGTGACCCGTGAAGTCGAGCTCGAGGCCTCGCTTCGCCACGCGCACAAGATGGAAGCCGTAGGCCAGCTGGCGGCCGGAGTTGCCCACGACTTCAACAATCTTCTGACCGCGATCCTCGGCTTCGGCGAATTGCTGAAGCCATCTGTTCAAGCGGACCCCGCGGCGTACGAAGCGGTCTTGCAGATCGGCGAGGCGGCGCGGCAGGCCGCGAATCTGACCGCGCAGCTCCTCGCATTTGGCAGAAAACAGCCGGTGCAACCTGAGGTACTCGACCTGAACGATGTCGTGCGCGAGACAGCCGGGATCCTGCACAGACTGATTCGGGAGGACGTAGAGCTAGAGCTCGCCCTCGCTCCGGCTCTCCCATGCGTACAAGCCGATCGGAATCAGATCCGGCAGGTGCTGCTCAATCTTGTGACCAATGCGCGCGACGCGATACCGCGAGGAGGACGCATCGAGATCCGTACGGACGAACAGGTGGTCTCGGGCGAAGCGTCCGGGGGCGCTCCGGCCGCCCGGAGGGGACGCTACGCAATGCTCTCGGTCACCGACACGGGAGAGGGAATGGACGCCGGGACCCGTGAGCACATCTTCGAGCCTTTCTTCACCACGAAGGCCGTAGGCCAGGGGACAGGGCTCGGCTTGGCGAGCGTCCACGGAATCGTCGAACAGAACTGCGGAACGATCGAGGTGGAGAGCGCTCCCGGTAAAGGCGCGACCTTCCGTATCTTGCTCCCTACAACGACGCGTGCTGCGACCCCGGTGCAGCGGACCGTTCCCAAGCCCTCGATTGCTACCCCGGGAACGGTGCTCGTGGTGGAGGACCAAGATCGCGTGCGGGGCGTTGTGGTGCGCGTCCTTCGCGACGCCGGCTATCGAGTGCTCGAAGCTTCGGACGGCGAGAGCACGCTGAAACTGCTCGACCAGCAACCAGCCATCGACGTCCTTTTGACCGATGTCGTTATGCCAAAACTCGACGGACGTTCGCTCGCGGCGCGGCTACGCCAGCGGTGGCCTGACCTGCAGGTGCTGTTTACCTCGGGCTACGCTGAGGAGACGGATCGTGCGTGGCTCACGTCAGACGAAAACGCCGCTTTTCTCGCCAAGCCTTTTACGCCGCGGGAGCTCCTCGAGGCGGTTCAGAAGATGATGGGTGCCGCGCGCACCAGTTCCGCGTAGATGTCGAAAGACGAAGCTCCTGTCGGGAGGTGTCCCGGGAAGCACCAATGGCGCGTGGCCCACAGGAGCCTCAACCACAAATGTCGGGGGTGAGCAAGCCCATCGCGTAGTCACCTCAGCGGGTACACGCGGGCCGCCGCGTTGGATCCCTGAGGCTCAGCCGAGCGCTCTTCGGGGACTCAAGGGCCTCCCCTGGCAGCCCGATAGCAATCCATGGCCAACCCCTCCAGGCAGCACAGCGTGAAGGGCACCCTGGTGCTCGGGGCTGTGGTAACGGTCCGGCGGCTGCGGGACCGAGGTCGCATCTCGCCAGAGCAGCTCGCGGCACGCCTTGGTGCCGCCGCGCTCGCGCTGATCGACGAGAAGATTGATATCGGCCGCTGGTACCCCCTCGACGCATTTTGCGAGATCCTCGACACCGATTGGGACGTCGGAGGCCATCGCGACCCGGACTACATGCGGGAAGAGGGAACACGCGCCGCTGATCGCCTATTCGAATCAGGGATCTACCAGCAGCTCCAATTCGCCGAGCGCTCGGAACGCGCGCAAGCCGCCGACAAGCTGATCCGGCGGACCAAGCTGATCACGACCATCACGGGTTCGTTGTTCAATTTTTTGATGGCAGACGTACGATTGAATCCAGATCAGCGCAATTCACTTGAGATCTTGTACAGCAATGCCACAGGGTTTTCGGAGGCCCTTCGCTACACTACAGAGGGCTTCATGAATCAAATCAACAAGCGCCAGGGCTCCTCAAAACGCTGGTCTAGCAATCGGCTACGGCCCGATCTCGTAGTCTTCACCCTCCCGCTGCCACGCCGCCTCACCGAGGGAAGCTGAGGGCAAGCGGGGTGGGTCCTCTCAGCCCCGAGAGAACCCGACTGCTCCTTGAGAAGTTTCCCTTGACTGGGGACGCTTCGAATCCATAGACCTCGAAAAGGGCGAGCGCAGCAAAGATCGGATTGAGCCGGCTCTGACGCGCGGTTCCGGTGATCCCGGAACGGAAAGATTCCCTCGTGCGATCGCATCAAGATCGGGATCTTGACCAGACCCACCTTCCAAGATCAAGATGGCTTTGCTCGGAAGAAGACCGCCGCTCAGAGGACCAATCGGAAGGTTGCGCGAACCCGCTCGGGAGGGTGCGCGCTCAATCTACCTCGGGCCTGCTTCGCGACGTCTTGAGTGCTTGTTCTCGCAACCGAGGAGGCGGAAGAGTGGGACAAGAGGAGACTCGCGATGCGTAAGGTCGATCATGTGGTCGATCCGGTGCCGCGAGCCGCGATCGAATTCTTCGACCTTGTGAGCCTCGATATTTTCGATCCGGGTCTCTATGTCGAGAGCGTTCCTCACGAACGGTTCCGATTCCTGCGCAAGCATGATCCTGTCTTCTGGCAGGAGCTGCCGGCGGGCCGCGGATTTTGGTGCCTGACGAAGCACGCCGACGTGAAAGCAGCGTCGGCGGCTCCCGAGGTCTTCTCCGCCGAGCTGGGTGGCGTCGTGATCGACGACCTCTCGCCCGACCAGCTCCAACTGCTGCGCTCGCAGCTTCTCTCGATGGACCCGCCGCAGCATGGCGTAATGCGCCGAAAGGTGCTTGCAGGCTTTACGCCCGGCAGGGTCGGGCGCATGGAAGGGTTCGTGCGTGAGCGCGCACGAGCCGTAGTGGAGCGCGCCATCGAGCGTGGCACTGTCGAGTTCGTCCACGAGATGGCCGCCGAGCTCCCCCTCCAGGTGATCTGCGAAATCCTCGGCGTGCCGGCAGAAGATCGACCGTGGATTGTCGAGATGGGTGACCGAATCATCGGTCGCGACGACCCTGAATTGAATCCGGACGACGAGGCCTTTGCGACAAGCCGCGAACTTGGGGCCTACGGTTTTCGGCTGGCGATGGAGCGCAAAGGCAGCCAGCGCGACGACCTGATCTCGGCGCTCCTCCATGCGCAGGCCAGAGACGACCAGGTGAACGAGGTCGAGTTCGCGGGGCTCTTCGTGCAGATCATCATCGCCGGCAACGAGACAACCCGTACCCTCCTTTCCGGAAGCGTCTTGGCCCTGCTCCAGTACGACGATTCATGGCGTGCGCTCCAGCGAGAGCCCGGCCGTCTCCCCACCGCGATTGAGGAGATGCTGCGTTGGACCACACCGGTGCACTACTTCCGCCGCACCGCCACCTGCGACACAGAGCTGCGCGGAAAGCGCATCCGCCGGGGCGAGCGTGTCGTGCTGCACTACACCTCTGCCAACTTCGACGAAGAAGTATTCGAGGATCCCTACCGGTTCGATATTGCCCGTGATCCGAATCCTCACCTCGCATTCGGCTGGGGTGAACACTTTTGCCTCGGCGCAAAGCTGGCGCGGCTCGAGGCGCGCGTCTTCTGGGAGGAGTTCTTTGCGCGCGTGGCCTCCGCCGAGCTCAACGGGCCGGTGCGCCGGATGCGCTCGAATCTCAACAATTCGCACAAGGAGATTCCGTTGCGCCTGTTTGCACGCTGAACGTCGCGCGGCCCGATGCTCATTGCGGCGAGGGGATAAACCGAAGCGTCGGCAAGAGCGGTGGCCCCGGCTCGATCCCCTGGAGTCTCGCGAAGAGCGGAGTGTGCGGTGGCGATGGGCTCGCCAGGTCTGCCCGAACTAGAGCTGCCCGCAAGCGCGCACGGTGGCCGTGGCGGCAGCCTTTGCGGCTCGGCCCGAGTCGCGGGCCAGTGTCATGAGCGCGGGCAGGCGCCCGGGATGGGTGAGGATGTAGTGCGCCGCGGCGCGGAAGTTTGGCGAACCGTCGGGCTTCACCAGGCCGAGGATGTCGATCGGCAGCTCGCCCACGCGATCGCTGATCGCACGCACGACTGACCAGGGGCACTTGCGGCGCACGCACACCGCCGCGATCGAAGAGGTCTCCATGTCGACCGCGATCACGCCGCGTGCCACGAGGCGCGCCACACGGTCCGGCTCGGCGATAAACTCGTCCGAGGTCTCCAGGAGGCCCGCCGCCCGGAGTCCTCCGAACGGCGCCGGTGGGTAGGTCTGGCCGCTTACCCCGTCGATCACGAGCTCGGGGACGACGACGTCGCCAATCGTCACAGCCGGCCCTACGCCCCCCGCGATCCCAACGACGATCAGGTGGTCCACCGGTTCGGAATCGAGCAGGTGTTCGGCGGCTTGCGCCGCAGCGCTTGTGCCTATGCCCGTCGTCGTGGCCACGATCGTGACATTGCCGACGCGGCCACGATACAGCCGCGACTTGTCGAACCCCTCAGGACGCAGCGAAGCCGCGCGGATGAGTGGGCGGAGCTCAGAGGGCATCGGGGCGAGCACGCCGATGCGAAGGACGCTTTGAGATCTAGGCGTGGGCACATCTGCGCCTGTCGTTGCGGGCGGCATCTTGCGGTAGCGACATGCTCACCCAGGTGAGGGAAGATCGGCGGTCGAGATCACCCCACAAGCCAGCCAGCTCCCAGGGAGCGTCGCATACCTTCCGGCGCGAATTCCAGCGCGCGTGCCACCCGGGACAAAGCCCCTATACCCGATCCTTCACGCGAAGATAACCTGCCCCCGTTGGCTTGAGGTTTGACGCGACAGAAGGCTTGGAAGCGATGTTCCCACGCTTCCGCGGTCGCCGGTCAGCGAGGCCACCGGGTTGGTGCACACTCCCTCGCCAGCGAAATCCGCAAGGCAGGCTTTAAGCCGCAGATTGGGGGAGCGCGCAATGTCAGGCCAGGTTCGTTCCCCGCTGCAGACAAGTGGCGACTATGGGGTTTGCGCCGCCGGCGGGGAGGCCGCTGGGTGTTTCATCGGACCGAAAACCGCCCAGGTACGGGCGCGCATGAACTCGCCTTGGTCACGCCAGACCCCCATGTCGCTCGCTTCGCCAATCCACGCGAGCTCCCGGCGCAGCACTTCGCGCTGGCCACCGAGCAGAGCGAGACGGGCCAGCAGATTGTGGCCGTAAGACGAGTCCGGGTAGCTGGCGAGGAATTTCTCCAGCGCTCCGGAGACCTCGGCCCACACGTTCGGCGCGCGGTAGTACTTTTGCTCTGCGGACCAATCTGAGCTGACGACTTCCTGGTGGGCGCGTACGACGAGGAGGGCCAGATAAGGATCGTCAGGTTCGCGGTGGGCCACCTCCCGTGCGAATGCAAGCAGCATGTCGTGCGCACCGTGCCATCTTGGAGTTAGGGCGAGGAACATCGCGTCATGGGCCTTGGGCGAAACCGGATCAACACGCACCGCTTCATTGAACCGGGCCGCGATTTCCTCCGCCGGAAGACCCCGGTACAACGCCAGTAGTACCCGTGCGGCCAAGGGTTCCCGGGCACCCGGCGCGATCTTGAGCGCGCGCGCGAGCGCCGCTTCGGCGGATTCGAGATGCGCGTAGAAGGCCAGCCAAGCGTCGGCAGGGACCGACCCGGCGTACCCTCCGCCCCGCGCTCGCCACGCAAGCGATTGCTCACGGGTGGCTTGGCTGAGCTCGGCCCAGGGTCTGCGCTTCGAGGCCAGCCGCCAGCGCTCAAGCTGCGGGAGCAGCGTCTCATCGGCGGACAACATCTGCCCGAGTCGCGCGATCAAAACGTCCGTCGCGCGCTCGCCCGTATTCATGCGTACGTCATCGTTCGCGAGGCGGTCGAGCGTGGCATCGAGCTCCCCAAAGCGGCCCCTGCGGAAAGAATCAAGTGCGAAATCCGCCGAGTCCAGAACCGGAGCGGTCGCGGCGGCTCGCGCCATCGCTACGGCAAGGACGATCGCGCACGCGAGTCGTCCCATCAGGTCGACTCCGCGGGGCGCGGCTTGACAGTCGGAATTGTCTGCGGAGGTCGAGCCGGCGGCAGCTGATCCTGGAGCTGGTGCAGTGTTGCGCGCCACCAGTAATCCTGGCTCTGATCGAAGCGCTGTGCTTGGGCGTGGATGTCACCGAGGAGACGGTCCGCCTTCGGGCCAAAGCGCTTCAAGGCGGGGATCGCACGATCGCCGATGCCGAGGAACATGGCGCGCTTTGCGTACGTGGAGGCGATGCCCCAGTCGTCGGGAGCGAGCCGCAGCACTTCTTCATAGTGAGGGAGCGCCTCGTCCACGAGCCAGCAGTTGCGCAAGAGGATCTCGGCTAGGCGCAATGCCGGGTAGTTTGCGGGGTGACGCACGACATCATCGGCTCCTCGGGTAGCT
>Ga0209039_10003313_pt1 | contig 12663 bp, 11 predicted proteins | sample BogFormECP12_OM1_FD_188238 | JGI IMG/M metagenome (GOLD analysis project Ga0209039, IMG submission 188238) | Bog forest soil microbial communities from Calvert Island, British Columbia, Canada - ECP12_OM1 (SPAdes) (version 2) | ecosystem: Environmental > Aquatic > Freshwater > Wetlands > Bog ...
TGGTCGCCCGACGGCCGCTGGATCGCCTTCCTCCGCAGTGAGTCGCTGGGATCTCCTCGCGGAGGAACAATCCTGCAAACCGCAGGAAGCGAATTGCTGTTGATCCCCCCTTTGGGCGGGCCGGAGCGCAAACTGGCCGAGATCCGGCTGGGTGAGACCTACTGGAACCAGACGTTCCTTGCCTGGTGTCCCGACAGCGCCTGTGTGGTGGTGACGGATTCCCTGGGCGAGGGGAAGCCCGACGCCTTGTTCGTGGTTTCACTCGAAACCGGGGAGAAGCGGCAGTTGACCAATCCCCAGCCACCTGCGGCCGGCGACGTCAACCCGGAGGTCTCGCCCGACGGGCGCTGGCTGGTCTTCAAGCGTGTCATTGGTTTCCCGGGCCACGACCTTTACCTGCTTCCCCTGGGAAAGAGTCTGACGGCTGGCGGCGAACCCAGGCGCCTGACGCCGAACGTGGGTGAACTGAGGTGGAACGCAGGTTCCGTGGCGTGGATGCCCAACGGCAGGGAGATTCTCTATTCAACCGGGAGAAGCCTATGGAGGGCCGCAATTCCGGGCGACTCCCCGCCGGCGCGAGTCCCCTTTGTGGGCGAGAACGGGATCATGCCCGTGGTCTCGCGCCCGCAGCCCGGCAGGCCGTCCCGGCTGGTCTATGTTCGCAGCACCGACATCATGAGTATCTGGCGCATCTCGACCTCCGCCCCCGGCGCTCCGGCATCTTCTCTGCCCAGCGCGGCCATCACCTCCACCAGCCCAGACATGTCCCCCCAGTTTTCCCCCGACGGCCGCCGCGTCGCTTTTGACTCCGATCGCTCGGGACCAAATGAGATTTGGCTGGCTGATCCCGACGGCTCGAACGCCGTCCAGCTCACCTCAATGGCCGACACCATGGGCGCTCGCAGAACAGGCACTCCCCGCTGGTCGCCGGACGGCCAACTGATTACGTTCGACTCCAATGTCGAAGGCCACTACGGGATCTATGTAGTCTCAGCGGCGGGCGGCAAGCCGCGCCGCCTCGCCCCCCATCCGGCCAACGACAACGTCCCCAGCTTCTCCAGGGACGGCAAGTGGATCTACTTCAGCTCGAATCGAACCGGAGAGTATCAGATCTGGAAGGTCCCCGCGGCTGGTGGAGAGCCAGTCCAGGTCACCACCAACACCGGCTTCGTAGCCTTCGAGTCGCCAGACGGCGCCTACGTCTATTACACGCAGACCAGGGGCGAGCCGGGTCCCTTATGGCGCCTTCCGGCCTCCGGCGGCCAGCCCGTCAGGGTGCTGGAGGGAGTCGTTCAGCTTGCGTTCACGGTGTCCGACAAAGGCATCTACTATATCGACCAACCTGCAGGCGAGACGCGGCTCCAGTTCTACAATCCGGCCAGCGGCAGGTCCACTACGGTGGCTCGGAATCTCGGCGACGTTTCGCAGGGTCTCACGGTCTCTCCGGACGGCCGCACGATTCTGTACTCCAGAATGGAATCCCCGGTCAGCGACCTGATGCTGGTGGAGAACTTCCGCTGAGGCGCCGGCTTACTGCCGCACGAAGCCGTGATACGCGCCTTTGTTGTCTATGTAATATCCGACGATGCTGCCCGCCGGGTTGTTGGTCATGGGGAAGGTGCCCTGACCGCTGCCCGTGCCCGCCGCCGGAGCGTCGAAGAAAGTGTACGTGCCGTCAACCGCGCGCACGTAACCATGGGACACATTGTTCGCGTCCGTGTAAAATCCCGTAATTACCCCTGCCGGGTTGATGCCTTCGGCCTGGGTGCCTTGGCCGGCGCCCGTGCCCGCGCCCTTAATGTCAAATAGAGTGATCTTGCCGTCGGCCGTGCGCAGCAAGCCGTGATAGACGCCGTTGTTATCCTGGGAGGTCCCCGCGGTTTCGCCCGCCGGGTTGATGGCCCAGGTGTAAGTCCCCAGGCCGGAGCCATTGCCCGCGCCCGGAGCGTCGAACGTTGCGATCGTACCGTCGGGATTGCGCACGTAGCCGTGAGCCGCACCGTTCTGGTCAAAGTAATATCCCGTGACCGCGCCAGCCGGGTTGACGCACTGGGCCCACGCAGTCGTCGTGCCCAGGCCAGGGCCGGTGGCGGCGGCTGGGACATCGAACTTGGTGATGGCGCCGTTGGCGGCGCGCAGGAAGCCGTGATTCATACCGGTGGCGTCAACGTAGCTACCCGCAATCACTTCCCCCGACAGGCTCATGTTCCCGGCAAAGGTGCCCTGGAAGTAGCCAGTGCCCGCGCCCGGTACGTCGAACGTGGTGATTGTGCCATCAACACCTCGCAAGAAGCCATGGGCCACGTTGCGCGTGTCAGTGTAGTATCCCGCGACCATCCCGCACGCGTCACCGGCAACGGCGTAGGTGCCCGGAGTGGTCCCCATTAGGGGGAGGGGAATTGTCCCGCCCGCGGCTTGCGCGTCCGGGATGTCGAGCACAGTGATCTTGCCGTCGGTAGTGCGCAAATAAGCGTGCATCCCATTGCCATAGTCTGCGTAGAACCCCGTGACTTGCCCCGACGGGCAGATGGCGATGGCCTCCGTGCCGTAGCCGTTGATGGTGCCCGCGTGCGGAGCGTCGATGGTGGTGATGGTGGGTTGTTGAGCAATGGCGGAGACGCCCAACATTAACATGCACAGGGCCGGGGAAAGCATCCCACAAGCCATGCAGTTTCTCAGGTCTATGAGATTCGAGAGGAACCGCACAAAGTTATTTCGCGTTTTCATGGTTTTCTCCTTTCGGGAGGCAGACAGCCGATGCCCCGCCGTCCCTGACTGGCCTGCGATGCTCATCGTCTCCTCCCTCAAAGGGCTAACCGGAAAATCGAGGCGGAAAGGATCATCGATTTGAGATTTTTTTGTCGTGTAATCGGCCGCCGGGCACGACGAGGAACCGCGAGAGTCCCGCTACCTTATTGGAGCCGCGCGCGCCGGCCCGACTGGGGGCCTCGCCGCGATCTACGCAGCCTTCTTCGGAATGACGTCCCGCTCGATCACGGCTTTGTCGAGCGAGTCGAGATCGAAGCGATTCTGAATGTTCAGCCAGTACTGCGGGGAGGTCCCGAAGTAGCGGCCGAGGCGCGCGGCGGTGTCCGCAGTGATCCCGCGCTTCCCATTCACGATCAGGCTGATGCGGTTCGCCGGCACCCGGATCGCCTGCGCCAACCCGTTGATGCTGATCCCTTCGTCCTGCATGTCTTCGAACAGGATCTTGCCGGGGTGGATCGGCGGTAGTTTCTTTCCGCCTTTAGTGGTAGTCGGTGATTTCGACATCGGTCGGTCCTTTCGCTTCCCAGTTGGCCCTTGCGGCTGCCGCTCAACGCTTCCAGTCGGTTCCCGCGAAGTGCCCGCAGGTCCTCCAGCGAAGTCGCGGAGTCCAGCCGGATCAGGCGCGTTCGAGCCTGAGTAGAGCGAGTCACTCTTCTCTGGAGCGTGCCCGACCGGATGTACGTGCTCAGCGGCGCAATCGGGATTCCGACTCACATGGTCGGCGCCCATTTGGCCGCCGTTCTGGCCAGCGCCATCGACCTGGCAAACTCGGTGGATTGACTGCGCGGATCACGACTCCGCGTAAGGCGGCCGAGGAACCTCGTGCTGCCCAGTCACACTGCGGCTGATTTCCTTTGCCGCACTCACTTGTTCCGGCGTCCTCAAATCGGGCTCCGACACTTTGACCCGCTCTCGCGCCCGCGCCACCTGGCGCTTATGACGCTTTATCAGCCTCTTGTCCATTTGTGTCCTCTACCTACTATGGTAGCGCCACCAACAAGTTCTCCGCGTCCTCCGCTGTCTCCGCGCCCTCAAATCCCCCGCGCAGCGGCATACAGCCCCAATCCCCACACGCCCCCTTATCTCTTGTCCGTGTTTTTCTCAGCGTCTCTGCGCCTGCGGTGAAATTGCCTTTGTACTTCCACGCACCCCCTACACCGCCACCAACAGGTTCTCCGCGAACGCCCACTCGTCGTCCACCCACTGCGCCTCCGTGCGGAATCCACAGCAGACAGCCAGTTCCGCAATCTCTCGCCGGGTGTACTTGTGGCTGCTCTCCGTCCAGATCGTTTCGCCCGCCGCGAACGTCGCCGCCCAGACGCCTCGCCGGACGCTCACCACCTGCCGCCTCCTCGACCGCAGATGCATCTCGATACTGCCCGTCGCCTGATTGAACCGTGCGACGTGCTCGAATTGGCGCAGATCGAACTCGCCATCCAGTTCCCGGTTGATCCGCCCCAGCAGGTTCAGATTGAACGCCGCCGTCACCCCCAGCGGGTCGTCGTAAGCCTCCAACATCCGCTCCGGCGGCTTCATGAGATCGGTGCCCAGCAGCAGCCGATCACCCGGCGCCAGAACGCTTCGCACGTCTCTCAGGAAACGGGCATCCGCCCCCGCATCGAAGTTGCCGATGGTGCTCCCCAGGAACAACACCAGCAGGCTGACGCCATCCGCCCGCAGCGCGGCCACTTCGCGCAGGCCGTCCAGGTATTCCCGCTCCACCCCCACGATGCTGACGGATTCCACGTCGCCCAGTTCGGCCTCGCAGGAAGCCAGCGCGGCTCGCGAGAGTTCAATGGGGTAATACGACACCGGCTCGCGCTGGCACAACGCGCTCAGTATCCAGCGCGTCTTTCTTCCGCTGCCGCTTCCCAGTTCCGACACCAGCACCGGGCTCGGCACATATCTCACAATCTCCTTCGCATTGTGGCGCAGCAGCCGCTCATCCGCGCGCGTAAGCCCGTACTCCGGAAGCTCGGTGATCGCCTCGAACAGCGCGAATCCCAACGAGTCGTACAAATACTTGGATGGAAGTTCCTTCTGCCCCTCTTTGCACAGCCCCGCGCGCACATCCGAGGCGAACTGCGCCACGGGGTCGATCAATGCTTTCGCGAAGGCAGCCATTTCAAATCTCTCTCCTTCAATCCGACTCGCCCACGCAGCGAAACCCCGCGTAGACATATTGATAGTGGGGCTGAAACCAATTCCGGAAACTGGGGCGCAGCATCACCGGGTGGGTCCGCACGCTTCCGCCTTTCAGGACGTAGTGCTGCCCATCGAAGAACTGGGCCGAGTACCCGGGATAGCACGCGAAGGGCCTGAATCCCGGGAACGGCGCGAACACGGTCGATGTCCACTCCCACCCATTGGCGATCGACCCCACGACGCCGAACGCGCTCACTCCCGGCGTGCGCGCGTTCACCGGCGCCGGGTCCCACGCCTCGGAAGGCGGATACCGGCCTTCCGCGGCGCCATACGCCGCCCGGTGCCACTGCGCCTCCGTCGGCAGAGCCTGTCCCGCCCACCGCGCGTACGCGCTGGCTTCCGCGTGGCTGGTATAGACCGGCCAGTCGAACGGTAGCGGTATCTCATCGAACATCGACCGGTATGCCCACCCATCGCCGCGCTTCACCCAGAACACCGGATGTGAGACCCCCATCGCGGTCTTCCACTCCCAGTCGGCCGGCGTCCAGAGCGCGCGCTCGTCGTATCCCCCATCCTCGAGGAACCGCAGAAACTGGCCGTTCGAAACCTTGTGCCGGTCGATCTCGAATTCCGGGACATCCACGCTGTGCGCCTCGAACTCGTTGTCCCACCCGAACGCGTCCGAGTCGCGGCGCAATCCCAAAGTCGCATGGCCCGCTGGAACCCGCACGCTCCCGGGCGTAAACGGACTGCCCTCGATTACGCGCGGCGCCGCTTCGCCCATCTTGCGCTCGAATGGCATCTGGTGAAACATGTACGCCAGGGTCTCGGCGTGCATCAACCGATGCTCGATCGCGATATTCAGCAGGTTCGCGAACGAGCTTTCGCCCTCTTCCGGCACCGGCGCGGACTCAATCCGATCCAGAGCCTGGCGCACGCGGTTCCGATAATCCTCCACGTCCCGCATGCGCGGCCAGTCATGGGGACGGTCCGTCGGCAGACTGCTTCCCACCGGGTCGATGCCGAACGCGAACAGGCGATTCAAATCCGGGCGGAAGCTCTCCACCCCGCACGCGCCGCTCAGCAGGTTCCAATCGAATGCCTCCAGGTGGCCCACGTAGAAGATAATGCGGTGGCGCTCCGGAATCGGCCGGTCGTAGATCGCTTCGGGCCGGACCATTTGGAACAGCGCGTCCGTCTCCGCTCGAGCCTCGATCAGCCGCGATACCAACTTCCGGCGCTTGTCCGGCGCCGCTTGTGCTGCCATCATTCGGATCCCCTCTCAGTCGATCCCGGTTTTCACTTAGTATATACCAGACCGCTCCGCGAATCGACCGTACGATTACGCACCACAGCCCGTCGCCGCAACCGTCAAGCCGGCTGCTCTTGCGGTAAACTGGCAACACGACGTATGCGGCACTCGGAGCGCTGGCCACCCTTGCCACTGAGCGAATGGGAGAACACCTACCGCACCCTTCACATGTGGAGTCAGATTGTAGGCAAGATCCGCATGGCGCTCTCCCCGCCGCTGAATCATTGGTGGCATGTCGCCCTGTATGTGAACTCCCGTGGGCTGACGACGGGGCCAATACCGTACCCGCCAGGCCTCTTCGAGATTCAGTTCGACTTCGAGAAGCATGAAGTGCACATCTCCACCAGTGAAGACACCTGCGCGTCGCGACCCCTGCGGGACGAGCCGGTTGCCAGCTTCTACAGTGGCATCTTCGAGGCCCTGTCCTCGCTGGGCATCGAGGTCGAAATCAATCCCATGCCGCAGGAGGTCGCGGACGCCGTTCCGTTCGACCGGGACTACGCCAACGGCTCTTACGACCCCCAGTACGCCAATCGCTTCTGGCGAATTCTGGTCTCCAGCGCCAAGGTGCTTCAACGGTTCCGCGCCAGGTTTACCGGCAAATGCAGCCCCGTGCACTTCTTCTGGGGCAGTTTCGACCTGGCGTGTACGCGTTTCTCCGGGCGGCCCGCGCCCCCCCGCAAAGGCGTCATCAGCGGCCCGGCTTATTCGCACGAGGTATCGAGCGCCGGCTTCTGGCCTGGCGGCGGCGCCGTCGACAATCCGGCATTCTACTCGTATACCGTGCCTCAACCTCCGGGCATCGAAACACAGCCCGTTCGCCCCGCCAGCGCGGGTTGGAACACCCAACTCTCCGAGTTCATTCTGATGTATGACGACGTCCGCCTCGCGCCATCGCCGGAGGAAACTCTATACCAGTTCCTGGAGAGTACCTATGATGCCGGAGCGCGCCTGGCTAAGTGGGACCGCGCCGCGTTGGAGATTTGAACATGCCCGAACTTTGTCAACACCTCGATCAGATTAAGATCACTCATACCTCTAAGAAGGGCTGCGAGGAGTGTCTCAAGATGGGCGACACCTGGGTACACCTCCGGCTCTGTATGTCATGCGGCCATGTAGGTTGCTGCGACGACTCCCGGAACAAGCACGCCACCGCCCACTTCCACGCGACCAGACACCCCCTGATCCGCTCCATCGAACCCGGCGAGTCCTGGATCTGGTGCTATATCGATAACCTCATAGCCGGCGAGTTAGATCGCTGAGACCATGCCTTCAACCTCCCTCTTCCATCGGTATTCACGGTTCTCCGCTCCCTCTGCGCCCTCAGGCTTTGACTTTATTTTTCTATTCTTCTTTTCTTCCTCTCCGCGTTTTTCTCCGCGTCCCCGCGTCTCCGCGTCGAAACAGGCTTCCCACGGTGACCTATGAACGAACACAACCTTCTCTCAGTCGCCTTCCCCACGCTGGATGACACACAAGTCAGTCAACTGGCGAGCTGCACCCATGCCGCGCCGAAGTTATTCCGCGACGGCCAAACCCTCTTTGCCGCCGGCGAACGGAACATGAACTTCTTCGTTGTGAAGTCGGGCGAGGTCGAGATCGTAGACCGCTCCGGCGACGAGCGGAAGACGGTCACCATCCATCGCCCGGGCGAGTTCACCGGCGACATCTCGCATTTGACCGGCCTCCCCGCCGTAGTCAGTGGCATCGCGCGGGGCGACTGCGAGGTGTACGAGGTGACGGGAGACGCCCTGCGCAACGTTCTGAATCGGTGCCCGGCCATCAGTGACATCATTCTCCAGGCGTTCATCGCGCGGCGGCAGCTACTGCGCGATTCCCCCAACTTCACCGGCCTGCGGGTGATCGGGTCGCGTTACTCGCCGGATACGTTTCGGGTGCGCGATTTCCTATCCAAGAATCGCGTGCTCTTCACCTGGGTGGACATAGAAACCGACCCCAATGTGGACCGGTTGCTCAGGCAATTCGGGGTGACGGAGGCCGATACGCCCGTGGTCGCCTGCGGCCGTATGCTGCTTCTGCGGAACCCCTCCAACCGGCAGCTCGCCGACGCCATTGGCATCCACCAGCCGCTCGCGGACCAGGTGTACGACCTCGTGGTTGTGGGCGCCGGTCCAGCCGGCCTGGCGGCCGCGGTCTATGGCGCTTCCGAGGGGCTGAGGACCGCCGTGCTCGAACACACCGCGCCCGGGGGCCAGGCCGGCAGCAGTATGCGAATCGAAAACTACCTCGGCTTTCCCACCGGCTTGACAGGCAGTGAACTGGCCGGCCGCGCCATCCTCCAGGCCAACAAATTCGGCGCCCATCTCTCCGTTCCCACCCTGGTGAACCGGTTGGCCTTCGACAACGCCTACACCCTGGTGCACCTGGACGGCGACGAGACGGTGACCGCCAAGTGCCTGCTGATCTCGACCGGCGCCGACTACCGCCGCCTGGATGTCGAGGGGTCCGGCCGATTCGAAGGCACCGGAGTCTACTATGCCGCCACCCTCGCCGAAGCCCAACTGTGCCGGGGATCCCAGGTCGTGGTTGTCGGCGGCGGCAATTCCGCCGGCCAGGCGGCGGTTTTTCTCGCCGGGCACGCCCGCCAGGTGCTGATTCTGATCCGCGGCGACGACCTCTACAAGAACATGTCCAGCTACCTGGCCTTGCGCATCGAGCAGACCCCCAACATCGAGCTGCTCCGCAACACCACCATCCGCCGCATGAACGGCAACGGCCACCTCGCCTCCGTCGACATCGTCAGCAGCCAAGCCGGGGAGGAACGGACCGTGGAAACCCCGGGGGTATTCAGTTTTATCGGCGCCGACCCGAGAACCGGTTGGCTCCCCCCGGAAATCGAGAGGGATGAGAAGGGGTTCGTCCGCACCGGGATGGATCTGGCTCACTCCCCGCACTGAACCTCCCGTCGCCAGCCTTTTCTGCTGGAGACCAGCCGACCCGGCGTGTTCGCGGCCGGCGATGTGCGCTCCGGCTCGGTCAAACGCGTTGCCTCGGCCGTCGGTGAAGGCGCCATGGCGGTTCAGTTCGTGCATGAGTACCTCAAGCACATGTGAAGCAGCCGGCGCGCCGCAGCCCCCTTACCGCCGCCTGTTAGAATGAACCTTCCCGGAGGTGCCCATTCCGACCGTACCCATTGAAACCCTCGCCAACGAAATGTTCGACATGGTGGCGGAGTGCGCCGGCAAGCGCAATCTCAAGCCTGGCGACCTCACCAAGGCCATGATCGCGCGCCACGGCGAGGCCAACTGCGGCAAGGACGATTGCCGTCAGGCTATCCGGATCCTGATCGATTCCGGACGCTGCATCTACAGCTATCTGGGCGGCTCCTATATCCAGCTTCCCCAACCCGGCGAACCGCAATAGCCCGCGCGTCGTCGTCGCCGGGCTGGCCGGCGATTCCGGAAAGACGCTGGTCTCCCTCGCCGCCATTCTGCTCGCCCGGCGCGCCGGCATCCCCGTCCGCGCCTTCAAGAAAGGTCCCGATTACATCGACCCCGCCTGGCTCGCCTGGGCCTCCCAGCGGCCCGCGCGCAATCTCGATACCTTCCTCATGGGCTTCGATGGCGCCGTGGATTCCTTCGCGCGCCACGCCGACCCCCAAGGCTTAAACCTCATCGAGGGCAACCGCGGCCTCTACGATGGCGTCGATTCGCGCGGCACCCACAGCACCGCCGCCCTGGCCCGCGCCCTGTCGGCCCCCGTCATCCTGGTGGTCAACGCCGCCAAGGTCACCCGCACCGCGGCGGCGTCCGTCCTGGGGTGCCGTATGCTCGACCCCCAGTTGCGCATCGCGGGCGTGGTTCTCAACCGCATCGCCGGCGAGCGGCACGCCGCCGTGTTGCGGGAGGCCATCGAGGAGGTGTGCGCCATTCCGGTTCTGGGAGCGCTGCCGAGGGCCGGCCGTGCCCTGCTGCCCGCTCGCCACCTGGGTCTCGTCACTCCACTCGAATGTCTCGGCGTCGCGGAACTCGAGCGCCAGATCCTCGAGTTCGCCGAAGGCCGGCTGGATCTCGAGGCCATCTGGAACATCGCCGCCGATGTTCCCACGCCCGCCCCTCCGGCGGCCTTTACCCGCCCGCGCGCCGGCCGGCGCGTGCCCATCGGCTACCTGCGCGATCGCGCATTCAGCTTCTATTACCCCGAGAACCTGGAGGCGCTCGAAGCGGCCGGGGCCGAGTTGGTCCCGATCTCTTCGCTCCTCCCCAATGCCCTGCCCCGCGGCCTGCGCGCCCTATACATGGGCGGCGGGTTCCCGGAGACGCACGCGGGCGCACTGGCCTCCAACACAGAACTGCTCGGCGGCATCCGCGCCGCGGCCGCCGCCGGCATGCCGATATGGGCCGAATGCGGCGGGTTGATGGCGCTTTCCCTAGCCATTCGATGGAGCGGCGACCGCTGGCCCATGGCCGGCGTGCTGCCCTTCGAAGTGGAAGTGCTCGCTCGCCCGCAGGGCCACGGGTACGCCGTCCTGCGCGTCGACCGTTCAAACCCTTTCTTCCCCGAGGGGACCGAACTCCGCGGCCATGAGTTCCACTACTCGCGCATTGCCGAGGGCCAGCCGCCCTCGACCGCCTGCGCCGTGCTGCGCGGCGCCGGTTGTTTCAACGGCCGCGATGGCGTCATCGCCGGCAATGTCTGGGCGGGCTACACGCACCTGCACGCCACCGGTACACCTGCGTGGGCGCCCGCGCTGGTGCGGGCGGCGAGGAATTGGCCATGACTGTGTTCCTCTCCGGTCTGGTTTACCTGGCCGCCGCGGTCTTCCTGGCCGGCAGCGCATTCCGCGCGGTGAAGTATGCCCGCACTCCGGTCCCCCTGCGCTGGGAGCTATACCCCATTCCACCCGGGGCGGCGGGCCAGATTCGCTATACCCTGGCGGAAATCCTGCTGCTACGCGGCGTCTGGCGCCACAACCGGAGCCTGTGGTTCCGAACCTGGCCCTTCCACTCGGGAATCTACCTGTGCGCGCTGGCGCTGGCGTCGCTCGCCGCCGGCGTCGGGCGCTTCACCGAGGCCGTCGCGCTGGCGGGCCTGTTTCTGCTGCTGGCCGGCGCTTGCGCGCTGCTCGCCGCGCGTCTGTTCGACTCCGCTCTGAAGCCCTACACCAGCCCGCTGGACCTCTTCAACCTGGGCTGGTTCATTGCCGCGGCGGCTGTGCCACTGGCGGCATTCGCACTGGAAGGCACGCCCCCGGCCTCGGTCTGGCGGGCGGTTCTGACATTCCATCGAACGTCGCCCCTGGCCGGCGCGGGCGTGGCCCTGGCCGCGCTGCTGGCGGCTTACATCCCCTTCACCCACATGGCGCACTTCGTGGTCAAGTACTTCGCCTACCACAAGGTCCGCTGGGACGCTAGCCCCGCCCCCGCCGTCGCCGCGCAAGTGCTTTACACTCCGCACTGGTCCGCCCCGCACGTGGGCGCGGATGGCGTCAAGACCTGGGCCGATGTGGCCGCCGCCAATCCCCCATCCAGGGAGAAGAAGCCGTGAGCCCCGACCGCTACCAGGCCCTTACGCTGCCGCAGCCGCAATCGCCGGCCGAGGAGCGCGAACTGCTGCGCGCGTTCCTCAGCGGCCTCGAAAAGCTCTTCCGCCGCCAGGACAACTGGACCTTCCTTCGCCCGCTCCTCATCACCGTCGAACACTGTGTCCGTTGCCAGACCTGCTCCGAGGCGTGTCACATCTTCACCGCCAGCGGCCGCCAGGAGATCTACCGCCCCACCTACCGCTCCGAGATCCTGCGCCGCCTCTACTTCAAGTACATCCGGCGTCGGCGCTGGCAGGGCGCGGTGGAACTCGATTGGCGCACGGTCTCCACTCTGGCCGAGCTGGCCTACCGCTGCAACCTGTGCCGCCGCTGCGCGCAGACCTGCCCCATGGGCGCCGATAACGGCCTGGTGGCGCATGAGCTTCGCAAGCTGTTCAGCCAGGAAATGGGGATCGCGCCCAAAGAACTGCACGCCGCCGGTTCGCTCATTCAGCTTCGCACCGGTTCCACCACCGGCATGAACCCCGCCGCCGCCCGCGACAGTTTCGATTTCATCGACCAGGAGATGACCGAAAAGACCGGCATCCCCATCAAAACGCCCTGGGATGTCGAGGGAGCCGACGTGCTCCTCATCCATAACGCCGGCGAGGTGTTCTCTTGGCCCGAGAACCCCGGCGCTTTCGCCGTCATGCTGACCGCCGCCGGCGTGAGCTGGACGCTCTCCTCCGAACTCACCGCCTACGATGCCGTCAACTACGGCCTGTGGTACGACGACGTGCAGTTCGCGCGCGTCGCCCTGCGCCAGATCGAGGCCGCCCGCAAGCTCAAGGTGAAACGCATCGTCGTCGGCGAGTGCGGCCACGCCCACAAAGCCCTCATCACAATCGCCGATCGCCTGCTGCCCTCCGGCCTCAACCTCCCGCGCGAAAGC
>Ga0209039_10003314_pt1 | contig 12662 bp, 10 predicted proteins | sample BogFormECP12_OM1_FD_188238 | JGI IMG/M metagenome (GOLD analysis project Ga0209039, IMG submission 188238) | Bog forest soil microbial communities from Calvert Island, British Columbia, Canada - ECP12_OM1 (SPAdes) (version 2) | ecosystem: Environmental > Aquatic > Freshwater > Wetlands > Bog ...
CGCGGCGGCATGTGCCCAAGCCGCGTCGTGGGCGCGCAAAGCCTCGCGGTAGGAAAAGCGCAACAGGGCTGCACAATCGTCGATCTCAGCCGGCAGATTCTTGCCGCGGTAGTACTGCGATTCAGCCAGCAGGGTAAACCATCGGCGAAAGGTCGCACGGTCGGCAGGATCGTGCAGGCGGAGGAAGTCCGGCGTGCCGTCGCCGATGGCGTCGCCGGCATCAGGAATCGTTTGCAACGCGATTTCCTGCGGAGTGAAACCGGGAGCTGCGACCCGGAGCTTTATCCCGCCGGGATTGACACCGGCGCGCAAAGACACCGTAGCGGAATCGGGGCCGGTCGTTACAGATTCAACTCGCACTCTTTCGAGTCGCGAAAAAGGTGGAGCGCCCGGTGGATTCTCAACCTGCACCTCCAATCCGCGCAGTGCGCGGCCGTTCGAGGAGTGGACGTTCAGTTCTGTGGAGCTGAATCCGTCAGCGGGAAGCGAGACATCGGAGAGCTGCAATACCAGTGCCGCGGGCACCATCGCGCGACGCACGGTGAATGCGCATACCATCACGGCTATTGCGACCACAGCCAGCACTGTCAGCCAGCGAGGTACGCCGCGCATTTCGATCGCCCTCCGCAGATGGGCGGATTATAGCGCAGAGCGACCTGTTTGCCCGGGGCGAAGTTGTTCTTTTGCAGTAATTGTGTCATTCGGCGTAGGCTGATTTCGCGCATTAGCCATCAGGAGAACCTAAAAGGCCAGAAGAGCATGAAAACGAACGTGACTCGGGTCAATCCTGCAAAGCGGCTGGCTTATGCCTTTGTTGGCCTTCTGGTGGGTGACGCGATTCTGCTTCTTTTCTGTCTGCTAAACGCACTCCTAGTCCGTGCGGCTCTCCTCAGAGCGCATGCGGGAGAACCAGCGAAGGTCGTTCCACAAATGCTTCAAGCGTTCCTTCTCTATGCGGCCTTTTCGTTTGTAGGGTGGTTGTTGGTCGGGCTTCCGGTTTCGCTGCTCTTCTCCGCGCACTTTATCGCGCGTCTCTCGTGGCCACTCAGATTGCTGGTAGGTACTGCTCTAGGCCCGCTCGCTTTGCTCGCGATCCTAGGCTTGCTTGGTCACGGTCACATAAGCTTCCCGGCTAGCTTTACGGGCACCGGCGCGTTGTGGGCTTACTCAATTCTGGTTTCCACCAGTTCGTTTCTGGTCTATGCCGCGTTGCTACAAAAAGATGTGGGTCGCCGAGCGCTTTCGTAGTGCGCTACCGCAGCAATTACTTCGCCAGCTTCCGCAGCTCCTCCACCAGCCGCTCTACTTCTGCGGAGGTGTTGTAGTGGGCCAGGCCGATGCGTAGCATGCCGCCACTCTGCTGCACGCCCAGGCGTTCAGCGAGATCGATAGCGTAATAGTTTCCGTCCCAGGTGAAGATGCCCTGCTCGCCCAGGTACACCGCCAAGTCGCGCGGAGAGCGATTTGCCATGCGAATGGCCACGGTCGGAGTTCTCTCGTTGAGTTTCGCAGGGTCCTTAATGCCGTAGAACGTGAGCCCGGGAATCGCCAGCAGTCCGCTGATTAGCAACTCCAGGAGTTCGCGCTCGTGTTGCCGAAAAACGTCGTAGGCGGCGCGGATTGCCTCGCGCCGCGTGCTGGCCGAAGGATCGTGATGCCGGCCGGCATCGGCGATGTAGTCGATCGCCGCGATCAACCCCGCGAGACCTTCGTGGTTCTGCGTACCGGTTTCCCAGCGGTCGGGCAACTGCTCGGAGCAGGCGCGCAGCTTGTAAGGACGCAGCCGCTGCAATTGCTCGCGCTTGCCGTAAAGGATTCCCAGGTGCGGGCCGAAGAACTTATAGCTCGAGCAGACCAGGAAGTCGCAGTCCAAAGCCCTGACGTCAATCGGACCGTGGGGTGCGTAATGCACGGCATCAATAAACGCCATCGCGCCAGCCTCATGGGCCAGGCGCACAACCTCGCTCACATCGTTGATAGTGCCGACCGCGTTCGCCGCCCAACCCACGGCCACCAAGCGGGTGTTGCGTCGAATTTTTGCCGAGAGATCGAACATGTCGAGCGTGCAATCGGTGGGATGCACGTCGGCGGTGCGCACCTTCACGCCGCGCTCCTCCAGGCAAACCCATGGTGAGACGTTGGCATCGTGGTCGAGGCAGGTAACCAGCAACTCGTCTCCAGCTTTCAGCTCGCGCCCAATCGCGCGGCTCAGCGCAAACGTAAGTGTGGTCATGTTGGCGCCGAAGACAACTTCCTCGGGTGAGCAGTTGAAGAAGTCGGCCATTGCCGCACGGGCGTCGGCGATCACCTGATCAGTGGAACGGCTGGTAACGAAAGCACCGCCGGTGTTTGCGTTCGAGCTCGCGAGATAGTTCGCGATGGCATCGATGACACGTTGCGGCACCTGCGTTCCGCCCGGAGCGTCGAAGAAAACAGCCGGCTGGCCGGTTACGCTCTGCTGCAGCGCGGGAAATTGCTGCCGTACCCATGCGATATCAAGCTTGCGGGCGGGCGAAATAACTTTTGCACTCGAAGACATATTTATGCACTCCTGACTGCGGTTATGAAATCAGCGAGCAGGCCGTAGGCGGTCGCTTGCGGCCCCGGGTCACGCTCGCCGATGATGAGTTCGGGAAAGATATCGGTTTCGAAACTTATGAGGAGAGAAGTGCCACGCACTGTGCTAAACGGATCGCGCGCCTGCAACCGCTCCGGGGCAACTGAGGCAGTAATGGAGCCGCCTTCGCGACGGGCGCGGCTCACCAGCCGCCAGACTTCGCCACTTGCCTGAGCGTCGCGCAACTGCTCCCTGTCGATGTCGCGGATGCCGTGACGGCGCACGTCCGCCAGCGTGAGATTTCCATTCATCAGCACCGTCGTCAGACCCACGATCTTCACCGCCGCATCGATGCCGTCAACGTCATGGGACGGATCGGTCTCTGCCACGCCCAGACGCTGCGCCTCGCGGATTGCATCGTCGAAGCTCAAGCCCTCTGCCATCGCATCCAAAACCACGGTCGTCGTTGAGTTCAGCACTCCGCGAAAGCCGCGCACCTCGATGGCAGGAAGCGTCTCGCGAAACAGAGAAAAAATCGGCACGCCGTCCATCATGGCGGACTCATGCAGGAAGCGCCGATTTTGGGCCGCCGCCAGCGTTGTCAATTCGCGCCAGGCGTGCAAGACAGGACCTTTGTTGGCCGTGATGGCGTGGGCCCCAGCTTCAAGCGCCGCTCGAAGGTAGTCAGTCGCCGGCTGGCCCGTCGAGGCGTTCAGCGAACTCACCTCGAACAGGGCATCGCCCTTCCCCATCCGCAACCACTCGCGCACATCCGTCGTCTTCTGCCCCTCCGACAAATCTCCGCTGAGCAACTTCTCGGCGCTAAACCCGTTCGCTGCAACCAGCCATCCAAGCCGGCGCGAAGATACGCCTGTCACGCGCCAGCCAATGCTGTAGCGGTCGCGGAGCTCTGGCTCTTTTTCTCGAAGCAGCGCGACCAAGGCCTTGCCGACGTTGCCAAATCCAACGACACAGAGGTTGTAGGTGCGGATGCAGGTATCTCCAGGGTGAAGTGGCTGTGCTCTTTATTGTAAAGGCAAGGTCCCACTGCCGGCCGCTTGCATCCATTTTGGTGCAGTCGGTCACAATGCAAGGCGCGAAACAAAACGCTTGACGTGGGGCCAGCCGCCTTCGGTTATAATGCGCAATTAACCGATTCCCTGATGCCCCAACATCATCGATCGCCGAAGCGTTTATGTCCCAGTGAGCATCTCTTCTATGCAGCGCGTTGGGCTAGCTTGCACAGCAGTTCGAACCACACCGATTTTGAAGGAGCGCCGGGATGTCCATCAAAGCAACTGAGTACGTTTGGCACAATGGGCAACTGATTCCCTGGGATGATGCGAAGCTCCACGTGATGGCGCACGTGGTCAATTACGGCTCATCGTTGTTCGAGGGAATCCGCTGCTACCACACCGTGAAAGGCCCGGCCATCTTCCGCCTGCGCGATCACATGCAGCGTCTGGTGCAGTCGGCCAAGATCTACCGGATCGAGCTGGACTACTCGCTTGACGAGCTTTGCCATGCCGCGGTGGAGCTTGTCGGCGCCAACAAAGTTTCACCGTGTTACGTCCGTCCGATCGTGCTGCGCGGTTATGGGCAAGTCGGCGTCAACCCCTTCAACTCGCCGACCGAGGTTTACATTGCCAACTACGAATGGGGCAAGTATCTCGGCAGCCCCGACTGCGACGATGGCGTGGACGTGTGCATCTCGTCGTGGACGCGTCTCGCGCCCAACACCATGCCGACGATGGCGAAAGCCGGCGCCAACTACATGAACTCGCAGCTCATCAAGATGGAAGCCATTGTGAACGGCTATGCCGAGGGCATCGCGCTCGACGTTAACGGCTATGTCAGCGAAGGTTCGGGCGAGAACATCTTCGTGGTGCACAAGGAGCGCATCTACACGCCGCCGCTGGGCAACAGCGTTCTACCCGGCATCACCCGCAATTCGGTTATGCACCTCGCGCATGAGCTGGGCATTCCGGTGGTCGAGCAAATCATTCCACGCGAGTTGCTCTACATCTGCGACGAGCTGTTCTTCAGCGGCACGGCGGCGGAGATCACGCCCATTCGCTCCGTAGACAAGATCACGGTCGGCCGTGGCATTTGCGGCCCGATTACGAAGACCATCAGGAACGAGTTCTATGGGATCGTGAACGGCACAGCAGAAGATCGCTTCAGCTGGTTGACGCCGGTTCCGGTGAAACAGCCTGCGCCGGTCAGCGTATAGAAGAGCATTGGATCGGGAGGAGCCGCCGGAAGTTTCCGGCGGCTTTTTGTTTTTGGCGCGGCTTCTTGTGCAGCCCGCTATGCCAGCTACTTCAGCGGTGCCAGGTATTTTCGTCCCGGAAGCCGTAGCTGCGCAGGGAAGGCGCAGGCGCACGGTAACCTAGGCGCGCTGCTATCCTATTGACGACTTACTTCTTAGTGAGACCCTAACTTTCATGTCCGACCCAAATATTCCGGAACCTCATATCAACACCGAACCCGACGAGTCGTTTGACAACATTCTTTCCCGCTTCGAAGAGAGCCATTCGCGCAAGGCCGAGGATGGCAGCAAGCAAATCGAAGGCACCGTGATCGCCGTCTCTGCCGAATCCGTGTTCCTCGATATCGGCTTCAAGTCCGAAGGCATCCTGCCGCTGGCGCTGTTTCAGAGCTCGGGCGAGACCGTAAAACCCGGCGACAAGTTGACGGTCTCGGTCAAGGGCCGCGATCCCGATGGCTATTACGAGCTTTCCCGTTCCAGGATCGCCCAGCCGAAAGACTGGTCGTCACTGGAAGAGGCCTTCGCTGAGAAAGCTACGATCGTGGGTACGGTCAAGGGCGTTGTCAAAGGTGGCCTGAGCGTGGACGTCGGCGTGCGCGCCTTCCTGCCGGCTTCACGCAGCGGAGCGCGCGACGCCGCCGAAATGGAGAAGCTGGTGGGGCAGGAGATCCGTTGCCGCATTACCAAACTCGATGTCACGGATGAAGATGTGGTAGTGGACCGCCGCGCCGTTGCCGAAGAGGAGGAGCGCTCGGTGAAAGAGCGCCGCTACTCTGAGGTAAAGGAAGGCGAGACAGTACAAGGCACGGTTCGCAGCCTCACGAATTATGGCGCCTTTGTCGATCTCGGCGGAGTGGATGGCCTGCTGCATGTCGGCGACATCGCGTGGGGCCGCATCAACAACCCCGCGGACGTACTCTCCGTAGGGCAGGAGATCGAGGCTAAGGTCCTAAAGATCGATCCGGAACGACGTCGCATCTCGCTAGGGATGAAGCAGCTTCAGCCAGATCCTTGGCATTCAGTCGCCGAAAAGTACAAGACCGGCGACCGTGTGCGCAGCACTGTGACACGCGTGGCTGAGTTCGGAGCGTTTGTGGAACTGGAGCCCGGAATTGAAGGACTGATTCACGTTTCCGAGATGTCGTGGGCCAAGAAGGTGAGGGCCGCGAGTGACGTCGTGAAACCGGGCGAGGCGGTTGAGGTCATGATTCTGGGTGTGAACGCGGCCGACCGCCGCATCTCCCTGGGTCTTAAGCAGGCCCTCGGGGATCCTTGGGCCGAAGTTGCGCATAGGTTTGCGGTGGGTTCGGCGATTGAAGGGCCGGTCACCAGCATCACCAAGTTCGGAGCGTTCGTGCAGCTTTCCGAAGGCGTCGAGGGCATGATTCACATCAGCGAGATCAGCGCCGAAAAACGCATTAATCACCCACAGGATGTGCTGAAGCTTGGGCAATCGGTCAAGGCCCAGGTGCTCGCAGTGGATACCGAGAAGCGGCAGTTGCGGCTGAGCATGAAACAACTTGTGCCCACGAGCCTGGATGAATACATGGCCGAACACAAGGAAGGCGACGTAGTGACCGGACGCATGATCGAGGTTTCGGACGGACAGGCGCGCGTGGAGTTGGGCGAAGGCATCCAGGGTACGTGTCGAATTACCGCGGCAGCCCCGGCGAAGGAGGAAACGGAAGCTGGCACAAAAGCGGACTTGTCAGCGCTGAGTTCGATGCTGAAGTCGCGCTGGAAGGGCGGCGCTGCCAGCAGCACGCCCAAGCCGGAGGCTGTCCGCGCCGGGCAGATTCGCAGCTTTCGAATTACGAAGCTGGACCAGGCTGCGAAGAAAATCGAATTGGAGTTCGCGTAGCGAAACAAACGTGATCGCCTTTACGCCAGCGGTCATCGTCGAGAACCCTGCCGGACGACGTTTACTGACCGCCCTGATACGGCTGAGGAGTGGTTGCCGGCGGTGAAACAGGAACATATTCCGGCTCTTCCGGCATCACGATCCAGGCAATGATGTAGGCCAACACACCACCGCCGCCGAACAAGGCAACGATCAGCCAGACGACACGAACTACGGTGACATCGAGGTCGAAGTACTCAGCGAATCCGGCGCAAACACCCGCGATCTTGCGATCGGTGCGCGAGCGCATCAGCTTGCGCCGTGACGCAACGGTACCAACGCGGCGTCCACAATAGGGGCACAGATTGGCGTCGTCCTGAATCACTTTCCCGCAGTAGTTGCAGTACATAAGACCTCCCTGTAAGGAGATACGAGCAGCATAGGCAGAAGTTCCCGCGAATGCAAAGGGAGGCTAAAAAGTGCTCATGCCGGAGGGGGTTCTTGTGAACCGGTTATGAGGCCCGACAAAGGGGGATGGTGTCTGCAGGAGCACTGAGAGAAGAAATAACTTGATTTCACTAGGTGAAGCGGCGCATCATGACGTTCAACCGTTGCTGACGTCAGCGGTAACCTAGCTGTTCGTGACGCGGCAAGGGTACAAATTCAAACATGGACGATAGTAGCCGGAGGATATAGCCATGGGCGCAAAGAAGGCAGCGAAGAAGAAATCAACGAAAAAGAAGGGCAAGGGTGGAGGACATTGATTTGTCGTCCAATTCCTCCCCGCCCATAACCCTCCAGACTCCCGAATCGGAGGCACGACGCGCTGCACTAGAGAACAGCGCCAAGGATGGCCTCGCGGATGTTAAAGGCGATTTCCTCTACTGGACTGGAAAGCTGACCGATAGCAGCTTCCAGCTATCTCTAGCACTGATTGGCGCAAATTGGGCGGCATTTGGTGGCTCGGTTAATAAAATAGTTGGCAACCCTTGGGCGAAGTCCTCACTCGGCCTAGTGGTAGGCGGCCTGGCCCTTAGCTTGGCTGGGGCAAAGTGGATGAGCGAATTACACGGCAGCAGAATCGACTATGCCGACGCAGACCCGGCACGTTGGGCTAGCGACTGTGCGGCCGCGGCTCGTAGAAAGGACGCATGGCCCTACACCCAAGGAATCGAACGGCTCGGGCGATTTCTGCGCGAAGCAAAGTTCTGGATTCCTCTCATAGCTGGCACTTTGTTTCTGGTTGCGCTTTTCCGCTAACTTCAAAACCAGCGAAGCTACAGTCCTGCTTGCTTCATGGCTCAGTTCCTCGAGATGCTTCGCTATGCTGGAATACTGCCGTTAGGGCTGTGACTTTGATCTCTTAGGGGCTCTTATACGCCTGTTTCATGTAACGGCGCGCAAGGTCCGCCGAGCCCGACGCCGAGTTCTCGGCGACAACCGCCCGATACTTCGCCATAGCGGTGTCGCGCTTTTGCAGGACGTCATACATTTGTCCCGCCGCAAGAGTGGCCTTTTGCCGCAAATCGGGTTGTGTCGTGTTGCTGCTGGCCGCCAGTTCGTAGGCTTCTGCGGCTTCCAGATACTGTCGCTGCCCGCGCAGCGCTTCACCCAAGCCGTAGGCCGGAACTTCAATGCGGCACGAGGAATAGGCATTGTTGCGGCAGCCGGCAATGACTTTATGATAGGCCGCGATCGCTTCCTGGCCATGTCCAGCGGCGTTCAGAAGGTGCGCGTACTCGCTCGCGACCAAGAAATTCCGAGAGAACTCGGTCTGCATCCGGGCAACGACCTGCAGGGCTTCATTGTACTTTTGCTCGCGCCGCAGGAACAGGGCGAGGATGATCTGGGCGTCACTGGCCACCTCACTGTGCACTCCAGTTGAAGCCTCGCGTAAGTAGTCAAGGCCTTTCTGCTTGTTGCCGCTGATGCCGACGATGGAAGCCGCCACCTTGGTCGGCCAATTCAAGCTGCCTACAATGTACAAATCCGTCCCGACGACCACCTTGGCGTCGGTGTACTTCGGGTCAAGCTCCAGGACGCGCTCGTGGTCGTGCCGCGCGCCCATTGCGCTACGCAGGGCTGAGAACCAGGCTTTCTCTGCAATGCCCGTGTAAGTGGCGCGCATGCCGCGGGTCACACCGCGGGCATAGAGTGCATCTACGTCGTTGGGATTCTTGTCGAGCCTCGCCTGCGAGAGCGCCAGCGCCCGGTCGCTCAACTGCTTGACGCGGTCGCGCACCTTGGGATCAAGCGGCGCTAGAGGCTTCTTGGTGAGAAAGCTGTCGGCGGCGTAAGCCTCGGTATCGAGCGCGCCAATGCGATACAACTCCTTGAAGATCACGCCCGCCAGCGTGTGGTTGACGGCAAACGGATCGTCGGGATGCGCCTGCTGCGCGGCCTCAAACTCGCGAATGGCCTTGTCGTACTCGAGGTTGTAGAAGTAGTCGAAACCCTTGCGGGTAGAGGCATCGTTGTCCGAACGGGTCGGAACAGGAACAGTGTCCGCCGCCAAAACGATGGCGTTGCCCAGAATACCTATCGCCGCCAAAATGCAGCCCAGGGTCAGAACGCATAGCACTCGTTGATAGGATTCCATCGGCAGCCCTAAGAAGAGTCTACCCCATATATCAGACAGTCAAAAGCATGAGCAAGGTTGTATTCTGTCGTAAGTTGAGCTGAGCGCGCCCGGGACAGCAGTTCGGGTTGCGATTGCGGAGCGATGCCCTCGTGACTGAACGGCTCTATTACACCGATTCCTTCCTAAGTGAGTTCGAAGCTCGCGTGGACGCTGTGAGTAACGACGCAGTAACGTTGAACCGCTCGGCGTTCTATCCCACCAGCGGGGGACAGGTTTTTGACACAGGTTGGCTGGAGGCGGACTCTGCCCGTATGCGGGTCAAGGAGGTCGTAGAAGATGAGCAGACCGGCGACGTCCTTCACATCGTGGAAGGCCGAGGTCCGGCTTTACGGCCAGGGTCGGTTGTGCGTGGCCTCATCGACGCCGAGCGACGCCTGGATCACATGCAGCAGCACTCCGGACAACATGTGCTGTCGGCAGCCTTCGAAAGGCTGTACAGTTTCGCGACCGTTTCATTCCATATGGGCGAGGAGAGCTGCACGATTGACCTCGCGACCGATGCGGTCACTGCCAAGCAATTGGAAGCGGCTGAGATGCTTGCCAACCAGATCATCGCGGAAGATCGTCCGGTCGAAATTCGCTTTGCTACGCCGGATGAAGCGCGGGCAATGGGTGTCCGCAAAATTCCTCCTGCTGAGCGCGACAAGCTGCGACTTATCGATGTGCGCGATTTTGATTTGAACGCTTGTGGCGGAACTCACGTGCGCAGCACCGGTCAAATTGGCGGCCTTTTGGTGCGCAAGACGGAGAAGGTGAAGCAGGGCGTTCGCGTGGAGTTTGTCTGCGGACTGCGCGCCGTCCGCATTGCGCGCCGTGATTTCGAGACTCTCACAGAGGCGGCTGCTGTGTTCTCCACCCACATCTGGGAAGTTCCGCAGCAAGTACGTAAATCGCTCGACGAGATCAAAGTCGCCCAGAAGGCACAGCATCGGCTACTGGAAGAAGTCGCCGAGTTGCAGGCGCAACGAATGCTGCAAACGGCAGAGGAGCGAGGTGGGCGCAAGCTCCTGGCGCAATTTTTCCCCGACCGCGATCTTAACTTCATCAAGATGCTGGCGCAGAAGCTCACGAAATCCGGCAAAGTAGTCGCTCTGCTTGGCTGTGGAGGCACGCAACCGTCGCTGGTCTTCGCACAAACGGCAGGGCTTGTTAATGACATGGGCGCCCTGATGAAGCAGACTGTGCAGCAACTAGGCACGCGCGGCGGCGGCAATCGGGACATGGCACAAGGAGGAGTGCTTGATGCAGCTAGCGCCGAAAAAGCGCTGGGACAGGCCGCCAGCGTTATAGGATTGACAAACGACGCTTGCACCTAGGTCCTGACCATGGACAATCGCCTCATTCTCGTTACGTTGCTCGTGCGGCTCGGCGTCGCCGCCGCGATCAGCAGCGTCCTGGTCCGTGCGCGGCGCTTCCGGGTTCTGCTGTTTCGCGAAGAGCGCACCCTCGGCGAGAAGATCGAGATTGTCTTCATTGTCGGAACTCCTATTGCGCTTGGCGTAATAGCACGCGAGTGGGTCCGCAACTTTTACGCTGCCGACATCTCCTTCGAGGGTGCGATTCTGATGGGAGTCATCGCCGGCCGCCTTGCCGGTACGGCAGGAGGAGTGCTGGTTTCGCTGCCGGCGCTGTTCTGGGGCGAGTGGCTCACGCTGCCGATGAACGTCCTCGCCGGAGCCTTGGCGGGTCTGCTGCGGCACGTTGCTTCCGACCGTGAAGCCATCTGGTCGTTCTCGCCGTTGTTCGATCTCAGCATCTACCACTGGATCCGGCGCAGCATTCGCAAGTCGTTCATCGACTGGCAGACGTCATTCTTCTTTCTCATTCTTGGTCTGGAGTTCGTCCGTATCCAGTTGCACCGCGCTTTTCCGCGGCGCATCTTCGCGCTCTACTCGGACAATGGTTGGGTCACTCTCGCGATTTATGCCGGCACGGTGATGGCGGTCGCCATCGCCCTGAAGGTGCTGAACAATGTTCGCATCGAGATGAAGCTGGAGCAGCAGGCCCGGCTGCTCTTGCAGGCGCGCATGGAGGCACTGCAAAGCCAGATCAATCCGCACTTCCTGTTCAACACCCTAAACTCGATTTCCTCGCTGGTGCGACGCGATCCGGACTCGGCGCGCGAGATGATCGTGAATCTTGGCAACATCCTGCGTAGGCTGCTGCGCAAGGGAGACTCGTTTGTGCCGCTGCGTGAGGAGGTGGAGTTCCTCGACGATTATCTTGACATCGAAGTCGCGCGCTTCGGTAATGACAAATTGAAGGTGGTGAAGGAACTGGAGACGAGCACGCTCGACCACCTGGTGCCGAGCATGATCCTGCAGCCGTTGGTGGAAAACGCGGTCAAACATGGCTTCGCGTCGAAGGTGGACGCAGGAAGTATCCGCATCCGCAGTCGTGACGCCGGCCACCGCGTGGTGATCGAAGTCGAGGACGATGGAGTCGGCATGCCTGTGACGGGCTCCAGCACATCTTCAGGGACTGGCATCGGCATGTTGAATGTCACCGAGCGGCTGCAGGTGGTTTATGGCGACGCGGCCGAGATCACGATTCAGAGCCAACCGGGGCGCGGGACCCTGGTGCGCCTGGTGCTTCCGGTACTGCAGGCCGAAGAAATGGGCGGCTCCGTAGCGGGCGCGATTTACGAAGAGCGCTCCAGCACTTCGCGGTAATACTGCTCATACATGGGAATGATCTTGCTGGCGCAGAACCGCGCCTGAGCGCTGGCGCGCGCCGCTTTCCCCATCTCTTTCAACTTGGCTTCGTCGGACAGAAGGTCGATCGCATAGTTCGCCATCGTGTCAACATCGCCGACCGCGGCGAGAAACCCAGTCTTGCCGTGCTCGATGACCTCCGGAACTCCGCCCTCATTCGTAGCAATGGGTACCACTTCGCAGGCCATCGCCTCGAGGGCTGCGAGGCCGAACGATTCCAGTTCGCTCGGCAGCAGCATTACGTCGGCGACCGGCAGCTTCTCATGAATGCGGTCTTGCTTGCCTAGAAACTCCACTTGGTTGTGGATTCCCTTGTTCACCGCCAGCCACTCGGCACGTGAGCGCTCTGGCCCGTCTCCGATTAGCACCAGTCGCGACGGGAGCTTCTTCTGCACACGATCGAAGATCTCGATGACATCAGTAAGACGTTTCACCGGACGGAAGTTCGAAAGATGCACCAGTATCTTCTCGTTGGGCTTGGCATATTCTGAGCGGTGCTGCATTGCCTGCGACGTGCGGTGATAAAGATCGCAGTTCACGAAGTTTGGAATCACTGCGATCGGGGTCCGCACATCGAAGACCTCGATGGTCCGCTTCTTCAAATACTCCGAAATCGAAGTCACACCGTCGCTTTGGTC
>Ga0209039_10003315_pt1 | contig 12657 bp, 10 predicted proteins | sample BogFormECP12_OM1_FD_188238 | JGI IMG/M metagenome (GOLD analysis project Ga0209039, IMG submission 188238) | Bog forest soil microbial communities from Calvert Island, British Columbia, Canada - ECP12_OM1 (SPAdes) (version 2) | ecosystem: Environmental > Aquatic > Freshwater > Wetlands > Bog ...
GCGCCGCCAAAGTTTGCTGTCGCATCCGCCTTTTCACCTCGACTTACACCTTACCCGCTTCCCCTGTGGATCGGAGAGTTCTTCAGAGGTTCCCTAGGGCACAAGTAGCTTGAGTGCCCGAGGCTGTGCTTGGAGTTGTGAGCGCTCTATTAGTAGATTCTAGGGCTGGTTTTTGACCCCTTGACCCGCCCCGTATCCACTCTCGCAACCAAAATGTGCGGATCGGAACCGTGCCAAGACGATTCGGAAGAAGTTTGCCCTGTGGATCGTGGCGGCGCTCTTTCTCGACGACGATGATGTCGCCGGACGCGATGAGCGATTCGAGCGCGTACTTCACGTTGTCGCGGTTGCCGCCTCTGATGCAGTTGGCGATGTAAGAGATCGACTCTGTGAAACAGTGATCGGGATCGCGAGGATTGGGATGCGTGGCGATAAACATAAAGACCGCCACGCGGCGCTGATCTGCCAGTTCCTGTCGTTCAGAGATTGGTTGCTTGCTGAGTTTGGTGCTCATCGCGGTTCTCCCGCGACGGTGTTGGATCCATCCATAAGTTTTTCTTTTCTGGCCGTGCCTCCGACAGCCGGTGTTAGGGCACCCACTGGTTCGCTTCGATAAGCCTTCCTCGACTTCTGGCGCGGCCTCGTCAGACTCCTTGCGTACCACAGAATGTTTCGCTACTTAGCCTCGACTGCGGCCACTTGTGCGCGTGTTAGTTTCATCGCTTTGCCTTTCCGGCCTTGTTCCCCGTATCCAACAAATCTCTGATATCTGCCCATAGTTCGTTGCCTTCATGGGGCGCATCGGGAAGATCGAACGGTCTATCCTTGGGCTTATGCGTGCTCGACCACTCCACGGAGTCTTTCAGGCCGAGACCCTGCACGTACTTTCTAGCTTCTGTGCACGGAAGCCACGGCTCGTGCCGACATGGGATGTGTGTGTACGTATCCCAAAACGACTTGGGCGCGATGGCTTTGACAGCGGCGACCCGTGGGGGAATAAGGATCGGCATGCCATTGTTCTCCTAAATCAAAAGCCCCAGGCGGTGGTCGTCTGAGGCGGGTAGTCCTGTACGACCTAGTCACTCTTTCGGAGATGGATGAATCCCGAAGATTCACCGTATACCAATGGCGGGGCCCGGCGATCTTACGAAGGTAACCCCGGACTTGCACTGCGGCCTCCAGCCTCCAGCCTCCTGCCTCCTGCCAATCCGCTCAACGCCTGAACTGCCGGAGCAGGAACTCCGCAGGGCTCATGGAAAGATGAATGAGCAGCTCAAGTAGCTCTTGGGTCTGGAAGTCGGGCAGAAAGTGACCGCGTATCTACGCAGTGCACCTAGGAGCTGAGAAAAGGGTAACCGTATGGAACATAGCTGGCACCGGGAGACGGGGGCAACGCATTGGCTGGGCGGAGCGCCTCAGCCACAGGAACCCCGCCGGGCGTCCCCGGCGGTGGCCTGTCCTAGAGGTAGTCGCGACACCCCTATCTTGGATCCCTTCCGCTACTCGTCGCTGTACTTCTCTCGGAGCCAGGAGTGGCAGGGGCATTACCCGTCGCCGTCGCGACTGGAGAGTATATTGATAAACGAGGGTCGCGGGTTGGAGAGTATATTGATAAACGACGTCGTGGGTTACACACAAACAGAATTCCGCCGCCCTTACCGCTGTCAACTCCAACCACGGTCGTTATCAGCTTGACACCCCCACGACCCGACTGTACCCATAAAATCCCCTTCCGGCCCCTCTTTCCAAGGACACGAGTCTCACATGAGGCGAGTACTCTCTTTGAATCAATGAGTTAAGCCAGGAAAGAATTGCACTAAATGGTACCGAATGGGACCGATTCGGCACCAGGCGTGGCCAAGCGGACTTGGTAAAACGGGCCCCGGGGGACTCCCGGGGGCGTACCCCTGTCCTTGCTCAGTGACCCCCTATCCAATTGTAAATATGTGACTTACAGTGGGGCGATCAGAGGCTGACATGGACCTAAGGATGCGCCGGTCGCGTTACACATATACGAATTCGCAACTTTCGCTTCTCTTTCGGGGCGAATATACGACGTAGAGAGGCCAATTCGATTCAAGCCATTGATAACAGGAGAGATAAGTGAGAGGTTGACACTTGTATATTTTGACAACTAGGCAGAATGGCCACTCACCGCTAGAAAATCGCTTCGCCCGCTCGAGGGGCTTCGGGCGTAGCCAAACCGGCGCCCCGCGCTCTGCGTACTGCGCCTGTCCTGCTATATCAAATACACTGCTCCCAGCCGCTCGGAGCTCATCCCGTTCTCCGGATCAAGACACCGTGATTAAGGCTGCTCTCCCCACGGCACCTCAGGGCCACAATCCGGCATCGTCATTCGTACCGGCTTACTTGGCCACAGCACTTACGTCGTAAACCAATTTCCCGCCGACGAACGTTTTCAGAACTTTTGTATCCCGGATTCTGCCGGAATCAATGGAAAGGATGTCGTCGCTAAGCAGCACCATGTCGGCGAGTTTGCCGGGAGTGATCGATCCTTTTTCGCTCTCCTGGAATTCAGCATAAGCCGAACCCATCATATAAGCTTCGATTGCCTCAGAAACCGTGAGCTTCTGCTCCGGGAACCAACCGTTGGGGTTTTTCCCATCCAAAGTGGCGCGCGTGACGGCGGCATAGACAGTCTGCATCGGGTCAAGCGGGGCAACTTCCCAGTCCGTTCCGAGAGCAAGACGTACGCCGTGATCCAGAAATGTGCGGAAGGCGTACGTTCGGCTGGCACGATCGTGGCCGATATGCGCTTCGGCAAACCGGCCGTCGTCAATTGCGTGATAGGGCTGAACCGACGCGATCACGTGCAATTGTGCGAAGCGATCGAAGTCCTTCGCGGCCATGTGCTGGGCGTGTTCGATGCGGAAACGGCGATCGGCTTCGCCGTGCGCCTTGATCACGTCGGCGTACAAGTCAAGAATGGTCGATATGCCCTCGTCGCCAATGGCGTGCGTGCAGATCTGCAATCCAGCGGCGTCGGCTTTCATCATGCGATCGCGCATGAGCGAGATGGGATACATCTCGTCGGAGAGCAGGCCTCGATTGTTTCCCTGATTCAAGAAAGGCTCGTAGAAGTAGGCTGTACCGGAACCCAGCGATCCGTCCGCGTATGCTTTTACCGCGCCGATCCGCAAAAAAGGTCCGCCGAAAGAATGCCGGATACCGATCTTTACCTGGTCCTCAACGTTCGTGACTAGAGGCGCTGCATAAATCCGAATCGTCAATTCACCCCGCTGGAGCAGTTCGGAATATACAGCGATATCTTCGTAGTCCGGATTCATGTGTTGAACGCTGGTGACCCCCAGGGATACTGCATAAGCCAGGGCGCGTTTGACCACTTTCATTCGCTGATCGTGCGAAAGTGGCGGGATGACTTTGTCAAGGTAATCCATGGCGGCGTCTTTCAAAGCGCCGGTGGGATTCCCGTGAGCATCGCGCACGACCGTGCCCCCAGGTGGGTCGGGGGTCTGGGCCGTGATGCCGGCGAGGCGCAGAGCCATAGAATTGGCGAGTCCCATGTGGCCGTCATAGCGGCTGACGAAGACGGGAGTGTCGGGTGTGACTGCGTCGATCATTTCTTTCGTGGGCATGTCGGGTGGGTTCCACTTGGTTTCATCCCAGTTGCCTCCCAACACCCACTCGCCCTTGGGAGTAATCCTGGCGCGCTCACCGATGCGGCGGGCGAATTCTTGGGGATTCATGACATCTTTCAGCTGGACGTTATCGAGTTGTTCACCGCCCGACACAAAATGCACGTGCGCGTCATTGAAGCCGGGCAACAGAAGCTTTCCGCCGGCATCGATCACTTGCGTGCGGGGACCGCGCCAAGCATCGATTTCTGCATTTGAGCCTACCGCGACGATACGATCTTGCAGTACGGCGACCGCTTGGGCCAGGGGTTGAGACGCATCGACCGTCCAGATCTTGGCATTCGTAATGATCAGATCGGCCGCGGGTTTTGACTGGGCCTCAACGGCGCGTGATAGCAGGAGCACGAGAGCGCTCAGCAACGAAGTGAAATACCGGGCAAATTTTGCCATGATCCCTCGAATGCGAAATGAATGAGATGTTGCTCGCCTTGGCAAGTTCGCGGATGCCATTGTCATGATCCTTCGCTGCATTTACGAAACACTATTCTGCTGGGGCCCGCGGATCGTTCGCGAGTATACACTTGATCCGGACTGCTCGGAGATTGCGGTGCAAGCGGCTATTTCCTGAATGACCCTCTAGTGCTGCGATTACGCTAGCCCCAGCGGCGACTCCTCTTCAACAGCTCGTTGAAGGCGCACCAAGCCGTAAGGATTCACGTCAACTTTGTTCTTGTTCGTGGGTCGAACTGCTCCTACCGTATCACGCTAGTGCTGACGCGCCACTCGGAAGTTATCCCGAAGTCCTCTTCGAGGAGATCGCCACCGATCTCCCCCAAGCCCGTTTCTGGACAGGTTTAGGGGATTCTCAGCGTGTTCCTGCTGGTCAGCTCTTTGTCTTTTTCTTTCTCTTCTTGCAGAGGTCTTCCAGCACGTATTTTAAGGACGCGCACTCCTGAATGACGCCTTCGAGTTTGGGGATCGTCGCCTTCAACTCATTTTCTTCAACCACGCCGTCCGCCAGAGTTTCCGCGACGCTCTCCAGCGCCTCTCCGACCTCCTTGATAAGGTGAGAAATCGCAACCAATTCCTTTTCCACTGTCACGTGGGGATCCGGCAACTTGAACGCCACGCGCCCTGCCTTGCTCTCAAGAAAATCCAGCACTTCGCAATTGTCTAGAAGAACGCATATCCGGGGCAGCAGATATGCGGGCAGCGGGCGCTCTCCTCGAAGCCAGTACATGAGTGAGCGATAGTTAGTCCCCAGTTGTTGTGCAAGTAAACGTGTGTCGTACTCGGTCTTCGCTTCCACCACTCGGCTCAATATGGACGAAATCTCGTTAGTAGGCGCGGGATTCATTGAGGAAGGCCCCTCTTGTGTTCAAAAACATAGGTCAATCTGAACGGACAAAGTGTTCATTTTAGCTGAATTGCACAGCGCCAAAGTTTGCAGTACATTTGCTCCCACAGCGTGGATGACTCGATGCACACAGGATGGGATGGCAGCTTCGCCAGTGAGTTGTTTCAAGACACGTGGAACTCTATGAAAACAATTGACAAACATCGTATTCGGTCGTAGTTTTCAAGGTCACCCTCTTCTTTCTATAGTTGTAGTTGCCCTGAACACCTGACACGCGAGGATTGCGTCCCCGGAGGCAGAATGTCCAAGAAGTGGTACAACTACATCGTTTCTGTCGACGGTGCGGCGAGCACCGAGCCAAATCCGCCGAACGCGAAAAGTGCGCCGGTCACGGGTAAGAATGCGGCCCAAAGCGTGGCTGATATCGCATCCAGCATAGCCATGGAGCCGAAGTTTACTACACCTGTCTCCGATCCCACTTCGTTCGAGGAGATCTACAGGGCAGCGGAAATCCCTCCGGCACCGCAGGGCTATTCGATCCTCAAGATTTCACACATGCTGGAGAGCGAGCACCTTCGCAATCTGCCTTCGGACGTGAAGCGGTCGTCGGTGCTGGTCGCGCTCGACGCTGCGGGCGTAGACATCAAGGAGGTAATCCAGGACGCGGTTCGGCGCGATCGTGCCCTGGACACCTATGAGCGCGTGCAGCAGCGCGCAGCCGACGAACTGGAAGCTCGCAAGACAAAAGAGAATAGTGAGATTCAGGCGCAGATCGATAAGTACGTAACCGAGCAAAGAGCGAAGATCGAGAACAACAACCAAGAGGTTTCGCGGGAGAAAGAACGCTTTACTGGCTGGCGGCTGAAGAAGCAGCAGGAAGAGAAGAAAATTGCCGAGGCGGTTGGCTATTTTGTGACCGAAAATCCAATTACAACGGGCGATCTGCATGCGCCGCCCCCATCGAAGACAGCGCAGCATTCTTGAACAGGAGGCGTTATGTGGCAACGGTTGACGAGATTGGTGCGGTCCTTCGTCGGTTTCTTCATCTCGGCGGCAGAAGACCCGGAGATCATTCTGCAGCAGAATATCCGCGACATGAACGACCAGGTGCCGCGGATGAATGAGAGCATCGCCATGGTGAAGGCCAACGTGACACTGCTCGAAAGAGAAGAGGCGAAATACAAGGACGATGTGGCCAGCTTGACGGCGCGAGTGAAAGCGGCGATCCAGGCCAATCGCGACGACATCGCCGGCACGTATGCCGCCCAGTTGGAGCAGACGAAGGGCGCTCTGGCCAGAAATCAGGGCCAGCTCACCACCGCCCGGGCCGCCTTCGACAAGGCTATGGCCGTCAAGCAGGCCTTTATGCGCGAGAAGGAGCGGAAGACGCAGGAGGCGTTAAACGCCATAGCCGACTACCGCCGCTCTCAATGGCAGAAGAAAGTCGCCGATGCGATGGAGCAGTTCGAGGTTGCCGGGATCAGCCAGACGCACGATGAGATGGTGCGTAAGATTGAGGAGACGACTGCCGTCAACGAAGCCCGCATGGATATGGCGATGAGCAATGTAGACCAGCAGAAGATCAAGATCGATGACGAAGCCGAGAAGCTCCAGGCCAGCGAATTGGTAAAACAGTTCAAGATTGAGATGGGCCTGGCGACTCCACAAGCCGCGGCGCCCGCGAGTGCGGAAAAGACCATCGCCGCGAAGGAACCACAGCGGACTTCTTAGCGGGCAATGGAAATGCCCGAATACGAAGGCGGATGCAAGCGTGCGAAAAAGCAGGAGGAAAATGGTATGGCAGTGAAAATTGAGAAGGGTGGATGGATTCTTATTTTCCTGATTGGCGTGGCCCTGGTTGGCTACAGCCTGAATCGATACGGAGTCATAGATGTCAGCCAGTGGACGGGCGGCAAGGGCGCGTCGGGTAAGGGAGAGACGGTGGATGCCACCAAGCCTCTGTTGTTGCCCGCATCTTCGACGAGCGGCGATGCCGAAGTCCGCGTGCGCGTCAACGTGTGGGTTGGGTGCGTCGGCGGATTGGTGGCGAACGGCGGGCTCGACACGCAACCGGATTCGATCTACGGCAAGAAAGGCCTCAAGGTTTCGTTCAAGATCATCGACGATTGGACGGAAGGAGCGGCCGCTCTGGCAACCGATAATGTCGACGTAATGCTGACGACCGCCGACGTCTACGCAAAAGATTATGCGCAGTTTAAAGAAAAGGGATTCGGCTCCCATGCATTCCTGATGGTGGATTGGTCACGTGGCGCCGATGGCGTAATCGGCAAGCAGGGAATCAACAGCATCGAGGATCTGGCCGGGAAGAAAGTGGCTTTTGCCCCGTACACTCCGTCACACTTTTTGTTGTGGAATGGACTCAAAACTTCCGGGTTGGGCACAGAGCAGCGCAACGAAATTTTCAACCAGGCCATCCACACTAAAGATGGCATCGAGCCCGCAACCCTGTTCGCTCAGGAGAAAGTCGACGCTGCCGTGGCCTGGGATCCCGATATGAGCGACGCAGTGTCCAAGCGGCCCGGCTCGAAGAAGATTTACGACACGAAAATTGCAAACCGCCTCATCGCCGATATTCTGGTTGTGAGTGACGACTTCTCCGCCAAGCATCCGCAGACTTTGCTGAAGTTTGCCCAGGGCTGGCTCGAAGGCGTTGAGTTTATCAAGAATCAGCCGGAGCGGGCGTACAACCTGATCGGGACGGTCAAGGACTTCAACATCCCATCTGACTTGGCGAAGACCATGCTCGGTGGCGTGAAGCTTGCCGACTACGCCGACAATCGTTCCTTCATGGGCAGTCCCGGCTCGAATTCCGACTACGACAATATCCTGGGCATGGCTCAGGACATGTATCGGGAGTTGCGGATCATTAAACACACGTTCAATCCGGAGGAGAGCCTGGATCGCCGTTACGTAGAGAAACTAGCCGACAGTTTTTCCATGGCGTCGAGCGAGGCGCCGATTGAGTACAGAGAGCCCGCGAAGGGAGCAACGCCCATCGCGACGCAACACCGGTCCATATACTTCGATCCCAATTCCTCCGCCATGAGCCTCGATTCGCGCGCGATCGTCGATGAGCTTGCCGCCACCATGCGCGCATATGAGAACACCGTTGTCGATATCGATGGCAACACCGACTCGACGGGTGCGCGTGCTTACAACATTCAGCTCTCCCACGCGCGGGCGGACGCGGTCAAGAACTACCTGATGGAAAAATACGGCTTCCCCGGCAAACGGCTGCGGACGGCGGGCAACGGTCCGGACAAACCGATTGACAGCAATGCGACGCCGGAAGGACGAGAGAAGAATCGGCGCACCGACATCAAGGTCTATGCCAACCCATCCAGCTAGCGAAAGATTACGATGAGTGATTGGTTCACCATTCGGAAAGAAGTCCCGCCGTGGGTCCGCTGGGCCGCCCCGTTCATTACTTGGGGTGTCATCCTAGTGCTCTGGATCTTACTGCCCTACTGGCAGGGCCCGCATTTTTCGCTGCTGCCCAGGCCTCTCGGAGTCATTCGATCCTTTCGCATGCTCTGGTCGGAATACGATCTGCTCGGCAACGTATTCATGAGCTGGTGGCGTATCGCTCAGGCGTTTTTCTGGTGCGCGGTTGTCGCCATTCCGCTGGGTATTCTAATGTCCAGCTACCGATGGCTGTTCGAACTCATCAACCCCGTCGCCGCTCCCATGCGGGCCATGCCGCTCACCGCGTTTCTTCCCGCTTTTATCGCTCTGTTTGGTATCGACGAAACCGAGAAGATTGCGTTTCTGTGGTTCGGGATGTTTTTCTACTTGTTGGCAGTGGTTGTGGAAGAGGTCAATCGCGTAGACAACGCTCTGTTGGAAACGGCCTACACGCTCGGTGCCAAGCAGCGGCACGCATTGTGGCTCGTGTTTCGTGCATCGTTCCCAGCGATTTTCTCGTCGTTCCGAATCCTCTACGACATTGGCTGGACCTACGTGATATTGGCCGAGATGTTGAATGCCCGCAAGGGCGTAGGCTACATGGTTGAAGCGGCTCGCAAGGTGCTCGATTTCGATCGCGTCTATGCGGGCATCATTGCCATCGGTGTAGCCGCGTTCCTCTTCCGGTTTCTGCTAACCTTTTTGGAAAAACGCCTCTTCCCCTGGCGCCAAGCGACTTCCATGTTTGCCGGGGGCGGGGCGGCGGTTCCGAGCGCCACCGCGCACCTGAAGGCCGCCAAGCACCGAGCCTAAGAATATGGAGCCTAAGAAATCGAAAATCACGGTTCGCAATGTCAGCCGGTCGTTTCCCTGCCCGGACGGTTCGAAAGTTGACGCCCTCGAGAACATCAATTTCGAGATTGAGGATGCGTATTCACGCGAAGGGCGCGATATTGGCGAATTCCGCGTCCTGCTGGGTCCTTCCGGATGCGGCAAGTCGACTCTGCTGCGCTTGATCGCCGGCTTGGATCAAGCCGATACTGGCGAGATTCTGGTGAATGAGCAGCCTGTGCACGGCCCGGGCAAGGACCGCGGCATGGTGTTTCAGAAGTACACTTCGTTTCCCTGGCTGACGGTCGCTGGTAACATAGCGTACGGATTGAAGATCAACGGTGTCCCGGAAGCGAAGCGCAAGGAGACGGTGGCGCAGTTGGTCCAGGATATCGGACTCAGCGGTTTTGAGAACGCCTATCCCGAGACGCTCTCCGGGGGTATGCAGCAGCGAGTTGCGATTGCGCGCACGCTGGCGCTTCGCCCGGCGGTCATCCTTATGGATGAGCCCTTTGGGGCTCTCGACGCGCAAACTCGCAGCGAGATGCAGCAACTGCTTCTGAAGGTGTGGCAGGAAACCGCCGACACGATCTTGTTCGTTACGCACGACGTGGAGGAGGCGATTTACCTGGCCGACAGGATATTCATTATGAGTGCGCATCCGGGAACGATCGTCGAAGATGTTCAAATACCCTTCGAGCGCCCTCGCGAACTAAGCCTGAAAGAGCGAAATGAGTTTCACGAGCTGCAGAGCTACGTTCTCAGCCGTTTGCGTAAAGCTCCTGGGAACGGACAAGTGCGGGTGAGTGTCTAAATGGCTCCCCCCGATTTGCAGGCCATGCGCGATGACGATCAGCCCCGTCCTCAAAGTCTGCAAGACGACATCAACTACGTAAAGGAAGCCTTCCATTCGCAATACAACTGGATCGGAATGAGCGCGGCCGGCATCTTTGCCCTGATCAGTGGCACCTTTTTGCCGATAATTCTTGGGGCGGGACTGGAGATGATCTACCTGGCCATCGTTCCGCAGAGTTCCCGTTTTCGCCGGCTGATACGGTCCTTGAAGTTCGCCGAAGAACAACGAAAACACCAAGAGAAACTGGACGAGATGCTGAAACACTTGCCCGCTGAAATGGAGAGCCGCTATGTCCATGCGGCGCAAGTCTGCGCGTCGATCCGCGCCAATTTTGCGCAGTTATCGAGTGCATCCCAGATCTTTCTGCAGCAGATTGATTCCAGCCTCCAGGGATTGCTGACCGGCTATGCCCGGTTGCTGCTGGCTGCCGCTCAGCAACAGCAATACGTGAAGAGCACCGAGCAGGATGGCATCAAGCACGAGATCGCGTCCCTGCAGAAGGCGCTGAGCAGCGATCCGCCAAAGGTGCAGGAGATCAACCAGAAGCGCATCGAGATTCTTACCAAGCGCTTGGAGAAGTTCGACAAGATTTCCGAAAACCGCAAAGTGGTCGACGCGCAATGTTCTGCAGTGGAAGACGTGCTGATGCTGGTGCGCGATCAATCGGTTACCATGCGGGACCCGCAACAGGTTACCGACCGTCTCGACAGTCTTGTGAAAGATGTCGAACAGACCGAGCAAACCGTACAGCAAGTAGAAGCGATCTTCAGCGGCATTTCGCCAGACATGGACGGATTGATGTCGCTCGACGATACCTCAACATCCTCGGGACCGAACCGGGTTCGGATGTCAAACTAGATGCCCACGAATATAACAACGACTACAACGACGTTAGGAAAATACCTGGATGCACTTCCCGCATGGGCGAGGGAACTGTCTGAGAAGTACTACTCGCGCTCGTTCGCCCTGTTTGTGCTGTACGGAAATGTGCGCGATCTGGTGCCTCTGCGCCGGCAGGAGAGCACGGAGTTTGTGCCACTGGACGAGTTTCTTTCAGGTGCGCTCTTTGGCCAGCGTGACCTGGTTCTGCACTACGACCGTGGGGGGTTGACCTTTGGTTCCGCAGACAGCCAAGCCGACTTCCGCCGCGCACTCGAAGGATACGACAGCTTTCACGGCACCAGCTATTCGCAGGCGGGCCTGCCACGCAACCCGGATGCGGCGTTGAACCTGCTTGACAACTATCTGCGGCTGCGTATTGCCGACGGCAAGAAGATCGGATTGGTCATTGATTTCGCCGAAACCATCGCCCCGGCTGGCGATGTTTCCAGCATGTCTGCAGATGATCGCAATGCCCTGGTCATTCTCAAGCGCTGGGCGCGGAACTCCGCATTTTTGAATGCGGACGTCACCATCTGCCTCGTGTCGGAGAACCAGATCGAACTGAATCAGGGCATCGTCCAGCATCCGGGTGTGTCTTCGATCGGGATTCCGTTGCCGGACTATGCCGATCGGCTGGAATTTATCCGATCGCAATTGAAAGACCAGGAGTTGCCCACTGGCTCCGAGGTGAACGATGAGTCTTTGGCCAAGCTGGGTGCGGGCTTGAAGCGAGTTCAGCTGCAGAGTCTGATCTCCCATGCGGTGCAGAACCGGCAACCGCTCACGCTCAAGTTTCTCTCGAACCGGAAGAAAGACCTGATTGAAGCAGAATCCGGTGGCCTGCTGGAGTTCGTGCAGAGCCGGTTTGATCTGTCGTTTGTCGCGGGAAACGACCAGGCAAAGCGGAAACTGCTGGACGCCGCGCAGGCGATCCGCGCCGGCAACACCGATGTCCTGCCTATGGGTTATGTAATCTGTGGACCGGTGGGGACGGGGAAGACTTTCATCACCACCTGTTTCGCCGGCGAAGTCGGAATTCCCGCGGTCACACTGAAGAATTTTCGCAGCATGTGGCAAGGGGTCACGGAAGGCAATTTGGAGCGGGTCTTGACCCTGCTCAAAGCGATGAGCCCAATTGCAGTGATCGTGGATGAGGCCGACGCTCAACTGGGAGACCGCTCCAGTTCCGGCGACAGCGGTGTGGGCAATCGAGTGTTTGCCCAGATCGCGCAGTTTATGGGCAACACCGAGTTCAGAGGCAAGGTGGTGTGGTTTCTCCTTACCTGTCGTCCCGATTTGTTACCCGTGGACCTGAAGCGGCAGGGCCGGGCGGAAGAGCATATTGCTTTGTTTTATCCCGATACGCAAGAAGAGCGCCTTGCTCTCTTGCGCGCCATGCAGCGGAAGGTTGGCATGAAGCCTTTCCCGGAGGATGTGGAGATGTTCTTCCTGGCGCGTGCGGGCAGTCTGTCGGGAGCCGATATCGAGGCCGTCCTGGTGCGCAGCCACATGAGGAGTAGCCTGCAAAACAAGTCGGTCGTCGATACGGAAGATTTGAAAGCAGCCCTGGAAGATTTCATCCCACCGTACTATCCGACTGAAATCGATCTGCAGAATCTGGTTGCTGTACTGGAATGCACCAGCAAGAGCCTGTTACCGAAACAGTACCGGGATATGGATCGCGGTGA
>Ga0209039_10003316_pt1 | contig 12656 bp, 5 predicted proteins | sample BogFormECP12_OM1_FD_188238 | JGI IMG/M metagenome (GOLD analysis project Ga0209039, IMG submission 188238) | Bog forest soil microbial communities from Calvert Island, British Columbia, Canada - ECP12_OM1 (SPAdes) (version 2) | ecosystem: Environmental > Aquatic > Freshwater > Wetlands > Bog ...
TGACGTGTATGCTATGGGCGGGCGCCCCATTACTGCTATGAACGTGGTCTGTTTTCCCATCAAGAAGCTTGGGATCGAGATGTTGAAAGCCATACTCCAGGGAGGTATGGACATCCTTCGAGAGGCTGGGGTTGCTCTGGTAGGCGGCCATAGCGTGGAAGACGACGAACCCAAGTACGGGCTGTCAGTGGCCGGTCTGGTCCATCCGGACCGCATAATGACCAACTCGGCCCTGCGCCCAGGTGATCGTTTAATTCTCACCAAAGCTATCGGAACCGGCATCATTGCTACGGCCATCAAAGCCCAACTCGCGGCAGCCTCTTCTATGGAAACAATGATTCGTTCTCTTTGCACGATCAACAAGAAGGCCTCGGAGGTTGCCTCCCGGTTCGATGTCAAAGCCTGCACGGACGTGACAGGCTTTGGCCTTGCCGGACATCTGGTGGAAATGGCCCGAGCCGGCAAATGCAGGCTGAGGATTCGGTCGCAAGAGGTCCCAATCCTCGAAGGAGCGATGGAAGGGGCCTCCATGGGACTCATTCCCGGTGGCGGGCACTCCAACAGGAAATTCTTCAGCTCGTGGATAACTGTGGACTCAGGTATTTCCGCTGAAACCGCGGACTTGATGTTCGATCCTCAGACGTCGGGAGGGCTGATATTGGGGATCTCGGCCGACCGCGCGCGAGATTTGCTCGATGCTTTGATCGCTGAAGGAGTCGATCCTGCGGCTGAAATAGGCGAGGTCCTTGAGCCCGATCTGGAGGGGCATCTGGAGATAGCCTGAAGGCTGGGAACGTTAGAACTAATAGAAAAAAGCAATCCACCCGAAAACAGTCTGTATCAACTTATGGCGGATTATTTTGGATATAAACGCGACTCTCATGTCACGAAGGTCGCAGCAATGTGCAGCATTGATCGATCAGCTTTGATCCAAGGTCTTGCGAACCTGCCTCAACAGTTCCTTAAATCTGAACGGTTTGCTAACAAATCCCTTGGCGCCCAGCCCAAGAGTCTCATCAGTGGAGGCGTCTGCTGAAAACCCACTCGCGATAAGTACCTTCGCCTGAGGATCGATCTTTAGCAGCTCCTTGAGACACTCTTTGCCACCCATGGCGGGCATGATGAGATCGAGAATGACAAGGGAAAGCTGCCTTCTCTCCTTCTCGAAAAGATCCAGTGCCTCTTTACCATTCGTGGCGGTAAGCACTTGATAGCCAGCCTTACTGAGAATTCGGGCTCCCAGATCTCGCACCAATTCTTCATCGTCAACCAAGAGAACCGTTTCAGTTCCAAACGCGGGCATCACTGCGGTCTTCTCCATGTCAGGCTCTACTTCGCTCTCAAGCGCCGGAAAATAGATATTGAAAGTCGTGCCGTGTTCAACTTCACTGTAACACGTAATGTAACCCCCATGCTGCTTCACTATTCCATACACCATAGCCAGTCCGAGCCCAGTTCCTCTTCCCAATTCCTTAGTCGTGTAAAACGGCTCAAATATATGATCAATTGTTGCCCGATCCATGCCATGGCCCGTGTCCGAAACGGTTAGTAACACGTATTCTCCCGGACGGGCTCCAATATGATATCTGCAATATTCCTCATCGAGGGTGACATTCCGGGTAGAGAGCTTGAGTTTGCCGCCGTCAGGCATTGCATCACGAGCATTAACGCCCAAATTCATCAATACCTGTTCCATTTGAGTCGGGTCAGCATTGATTTCCCCAAGGTCCTCTGACAAATTCATCTGAATGTCGATCATCTTGGGAATGGTTCGCCGCAGAAGTTTCCCCACTTGCGCGATTCGTATGTTGAGATTTAGTGGTATAGGCTTCGGCTCAACTTTTCTGCTAAATGTGAGCATTCTTTGGACCAGTTCTGCTCCGCTTTTGGCTGCCTGAAATATTTTCGAGAGGTCTGCGTATTCCTGGTCATCTTCCTGCTTCTCCGCCAACAGTAATTCTGAATAACCCAGCGTGACCTGGAGCAGGTTGTTGAAGTCATGCGCTATACCACCAGCCAGCGTCCCTATGGCTTCCATTTTCTGCGCCTGTAAAAGCTGTTGTTCAAGGATCTTGCGGTCAGTGATGTCGAGAATAACCCCAATAAGACCTGAGACCGGGCCGTCAGAATCACCATATGTGGCTTTGTGGAGAATCACCTCGCGTGTTGACTCGTCGGATCGCTTAACAGAAGTCGCGTACACTTGCGTACCTGGATTGCGAAACAGCGTCTCATCATACTGCTTGAAAATCTCAGCAGTCTCCTGGGAAACTACCTCGAAAACAGGTTTTCCGACTATCCTTTCTTTGGGCAAACCAACGAACTGAGCAAATGCGTTGTTACAGCCTACATATGTGTGATTAACATCTTTAAAAAATACAGGTAATGGAATTGCCTCCATCAGATGGGTCATGAACTCCGCCTGCTTGCTTAATGCCTCCTCGGCTCGCTTGCGTTCCGTGATATCGACAAACATGGCGCGTGTGCCGATTACCTGTCCGTCACTATCCATTTCAGTCGCGGTATACAAGAGAGTCGGGATGAGTCTGCCGTCGCGCGTTCGCAGTTGTCGCTCACCCATGAGGAATTCGCCCGCTAGAGCCCTTGCGTACCCGCCACGCTCAAGCAGTTCTTCGCGTGACTCAGGCGAGTAAAAATCCGCTAAGGGGTGTCCCACTATCTCTTCTCGCGAGTATCCGACGGACCTCAAAAACAATTCGTTGCAATCGCTGATAAATGGCACGCCCTGTTCATTCCGCGTGATGACATATATTAAGGGTGCATCCTCAAACAGGCTGCGGTACCGGTGCTCTGCTTGCCGGAGCTTTTCCTCCGCGTGCTTGCGCTTGGTGATATTGTCAAACACAGCAACAAAGTATTCCCGTTCCGAGCTGTACACAGAGATAGAAAACCAAATTCCCAGGGAATCTACATATGTCTCAAACCTCTCCGGATTGCCCGTTAGGGCCACCCTGCCGTAAACCTCAAATAATTCCGGATTAGAGTCTCTTATACCTGGTATAACCTCGGTCACTTTCTTGCCAACGACATCCTTCAAACCTGTCAATCTTTCGAATGAGTCGTTGACATCGAGATAGATAAAATCTTGCGGTTTACCGTCTTCAAAAAACATCTGGCAATGGGCCAGACCCTCAGGCATGTTCTCGAATAACGAGCGATAACGTTCTTCGCTCTCTCGCAGCGCATGGACGAGCCGTTCCTGCTGCGCAAGACTTCGTGCCAATTCGATGCTGCTGTAGCTTAGCGTAGACAGCATGTTGGCAAGCCTTGCGTAGAAAGCCATAACCGTGTCTACCGTTTCCCTGCTCCACCGGGGCACCCTTTCCAGTGCCGCGAGGTATTGTTGTTCGTCGAAGCCGAATTGGCGAGCTTGAGACCTGAAGACTTCATGGTCAGGCGATTCACCTTCAAAGAGAAACTGCCCCAGAAACAAGTTCCCAAGGTGTTTCCCCCCCACAATGATAGGTGTTGCGATATCCCACATGTTGTTCTCGCACCGGTACAATTTGAAGGAGCCCGGTTCAAGTCCGTCGGAGAGCAGCGTGTCGCTTTCCAGGCAGTGCCGGCTTGTCTCGGGATGCTGCCGGTGAAACTTGGTGCAGATTTCCTGCCAACCCGTCGCCGCTAAAATCTTGCCTTCCAGATCTAATATTCCCACCCCGATGTTTGTTAGGCTGAAGAAATCGTCCATGAGGGCCTGGATTGCCGTCGCATCCATGACATCGGCGAGGTTCAAAGTCCCTATGTCACCCTCGGGCGAAAGGATGGCATCAAGTTTCATCCGGACGCGAGCTTCACTTTCCTTCAGAGCCTCTTCCGCTCGTTTCCGATCAGTAAGGTCTGTGATAAATGAGTAGTAGTAGATAGGTTTGCCGGACTTATCTGTCGTCACATGAACAAGTAATTCTACAGGAACTCGGCTTCCATCCTTGCGGATGTATTCCTTTTCGTACCTGACAGGTTCACCAGTTCGCACAAGTTCGGCGAGTTTGCGGGACTCTAATTCATGATACTCTGGTGCGGTGAGATCCTCGGCCCAGTCGGCACGGCGCATTTCGTCTTCGGTATATCCCACCAAGTTGCAGTACGCTTTGTTAGCAATTCCGAGGCTGCCGTCCGGGTAGCCAACTCCGAACGGCTGAGAAGAAAGTTCGATCACACTTGCGAGGAACCGGTTTCGTTCTTGGCTCTCACGCAGCGCTTCCTCCGATCTCTTCCGCTCGGTAACATTCGTATGCGTACCGATCATTCTCAGGGGTTTCCCGGCTTCGTCGCGAGTCACAATTTTCCCGCGAGAGACAATCCATTCGACATCCCCTGATTTTCTAACCATACGAAATTCCGTTTCGAACGTTTTTCGCTTGCCAGCGATGTAGTCCTCCAAAGTGTGCCGTACCAGGCGAAGGTCTTCAGGATGCACTAGGTTTTGCCAGTCGCCAAAACGGCCACTGAAGTCTGCCGCTTCATACCCCAGCATTGAGAAGAAATTTGGACTGCGATGAACCTCATTTGTGGTCATGTTCCAGTCCCAGACACCTTCATTTGAGGCTTCCATTGCCAGCGCTAACCTCTCCTCGCTTTCCTTCACCGCCTGCTCTGCCATTCGCTCTTGTGTCTGGTCACTGAAAACTAGCACTACGCCGCTGACGGCACCTGTCTCGTCGCGAATGGGAGCGCCGCTGTCGGCGATGGGACGCTCAGCGCCCTCTTTGGAGATGAGCAGAGTGTGGTTGGCCAGACCGACTACTATTCCTTCTCGCAGGACTCGGTCCACCGGATTTTCTACCACATCCCGGGAGTCCTCGTTCACAATGTGGAAGACTTCGTCTAGGGGTTTTCCCTTGGCTTCGGCTTCCAACCATCCGGTGAGCAGCTCGGCCACCGGGTTCATCTGCTGGACCAGACCTCCGATGTCCGTGGTTATCACAGCGTCACCGATGCTATAGAGAGTGGTCCGAAATTGCTCCTGAGCCTCGCGTTGCTCTCGCTCCGACCGGTAAAGCTCTTGGTAGAGCCGGGCCTGTCGATACCTGTAACCATAGGCGGTCACGCTGGCGGCCAGCACAATGAATAGCGCGGCAAAAAGGGCGACTATCCCGCCTCGGTAACGAGCCTCCGCCAGGATCTCATTCGCATCCACCTTGGCCACCATAAACCAGGGTGAATCGGGCACAGGTCGTAGGTCAGCCAGCACCTCCACTCCACAATAGTCTCTTCCTTAGAACATCCCCGACTTTCCCAACACTGCCTGCACGGCGGGAAGGTCGGTCAGGCTAAGAGGGTCTCGCAGTGACAGGGCACTGTTGGGTCGATAACGGAGGTCGTTCAAAAAGAGAACTCCGTCACCGTCCTTGCGGATCAACAGGGTTTCAGCCGTCCCACTGGACGTTGGCCAAGACTGGATCAACGGATACAGGAAAGACTCAGCATTGCTCCTGAAAAGCACCGCCGCGATTGGTTGTCCCTTCCGGTCCAAAATTGGGCCTACGGCGTCGATCAGGACAGTGCCCTGCGGATTGCGGTAAAGGCCGCTCAAAACCGGCGAACGGTTGGCAAGCGCCTCTTCAGTGGCGACCTTTGCACCGGGGCTCAAGGGATCATCCTGGGGCTGGGCAGATAGTAATACGTGACCATCCGGGCTGAGAAGAATTGCGTTTACGTACCCCTCTGTTCGCTGTTCTTGGACCAGCCTTTCCTTTAAGTCCGCCAGGAGAACTTCATTTTTTCGGTCTCGGAGCCACTCTTCAAACGTCTTCTTGAACAAAGGCCCCCGTGACAATGACCCTATATCCGCCAACCTTTCCCGTCGCCATTCCCGGATCTGACCGGCCTTCAATTCAGCGATGGCTGCGAGGTCTTCGTATTTCCCTTTCCGAATTCGGTCGGCCTCAGAGCGGTAATACGCATACCCCCCGGCCAAAAGAGCTGAGGTAAGTACGACGAATAAGGCCACCCAAACCCACCGGGCTGGGCCAGGATAGAAGCTTTTTCCCATCACACGACCTCCGGCAATCACTGTGGGATTTGCTAGACACGCCTCCCCTTGGCAACTCTTCAGCCCACTGATGGTTCGATCAATTATTCCTCACACCGCTCAAACGGCCGCTACCTTATCTAGAATGGACTTTTTCGCGGTCAAGAACTCCAAGCAGTCCATTGAAATACCTGTTTTTTCCTGTTCTTGAGGATACCTAAACCAGAGTCTCCAGTCAAACATGGTTTTCGGCGCTGCCCCTGACCCATCGACCAACGATCCTGCACATGATGTGGTCAGGTCTATTTTCTTTTCATTCCTTGGTTCTTTGCTTTGTCGCCGACTATCCGGCTGATCCGACTGAAGCCACTCGTTTGATGATGAGGCACTTTATTTTGGGGAGAGTCTAATTCTTGTCCTGGCAGAGGGGTGCGACTGAGACAACGGAAAGGCCAAACTCAATCTTCATCCCCTCTCAGCCACAATATCAACTTGCTGGATCTGAGCCCATTTTTCACCACACACAGCGGAATGCGCTAGGAACCAATTAGAGGTGGGATCGGGCTCGGTGCAGGCGTATCTTGAAGAGGTGGTGGCGGCGTGCGTACCGAAGGGCCACATATTTTGGGCCACGGAGTGATGTCAGGGCAGATTTGAGCCGCGTCAGTTGAAGCGTGGAAATCAGACCTGAGGTCCATGCGTTGCGGGCGAGTCGCGCCTCGGGTGAGATCGCGGTTGACCAATCCTCAATCCGCCCGAAATTGGACGTGAGGTGTTCAACTCCTCGCCACGCGATGCCCGTAGGAACTGAACCATCTTGGGCGGTAATCGTGTCCAGAAGGACCAACTCCCGCCCCGACCTCTTGAACAGGAGTAGACTCTCGTGTGGGGCCGGTTTGTCCTGCCTCTGGCCTCGGCTCAGAAATCCCGCGGGCATGGCTACCGCCTGTTGGTAGACATGGTCGGGCCAGTGATATGCGTAGGGATAGACGCGCCACGCACACAGAGTCTGGTCCGCGTAGAGCATTCCGATCAGTTCGCGCAGACCGTTCTCCCTGCGAATCACTTCCGCGCGCTTGTGCGAACAGTTGAGATCCAGAAACACAAAATTAGTGCCGGATCTCACGTCGGGAACCTGACTGACCAGACTCCGTATGAGATCGTTGCGGATTTCCGCTGCCTCTCTCCAGTCCAGGCTTAATCCCGCGTGGAAAACCGCCATGAAACCGATAATAACCAGGGCCGCAGCCTTTCCGAGCAGCCTGGCTGATGGCTTCCGCCACCCACTCAGTCCCGAGGCCAGCAGAATGGCCACACCAACCGAAGCCGAGGAATAGATTCTGCTCGCCCAACTGAAATTGAACCACGAGAGATCGCCCTCCAGCAGCATCCCACATTTCGCCATCAGCGTTTCGGCCAGCCGTGGAGTGAAACTACCGTACCCGGCTAGCTGGTACGGCAGCATCCCCAGAACCACTATCGCTCCTCCGAGCACGACCAGATACCATTGCGACCCCGGCGCGAACCGACTCTCGGCCGTTACCTCCGCCGCAGACCAGCCTCGACTCGAGAAAAGGAACAGACCAGCGGTCCCAAGCACCACCAGGAAGCCCGCCAGAAGAGTCCATCGGTCCGCGGACAGGGACGTGAACGGTGCGAGCAGATAGAACGGAAGCAACGCAAGATATGACCACAGCAACTCGAAGGGCGGTAATAGATAACTGTGCCCCACCGCTCCGCCGTTCAGGTAGACGAATCTGAGCCCCACCGCCGCGGCAAACGCGGCCAGGATTCCGACGCAAAGCTTGATCAGAAAGACGCGATCGGAAGGCCGATCAGAACAGCACCGGTGAACAGGCCAAACCAGCAACGGCACCACGAAAATGAGGAAGCTGGACGCTTCATAGGTGAGGAACGAACCCACATACAGACCCATAGGCAGAGTCAGACCGCACCACGGTGACGACTGCCGGGCCCACCGCTGGAACGCGAGCACGGAAGCCCAAAACAACAACATGCTCAGCCGGGAATTATCGGTAAACATCACGTACGTCAGGCAGGAAACCGGGGGCAAAAAAAACGCCAGCAACACGGCGATGGAAACACAAACCCGCCGATCGGGAAAAGCCCAGTCCAGGGATACCCCCATGAGCGCCGCGGAGCCGGCCAGCAGCAACAGTGAACATAAGTGGAACACCACTTTGTTGAAGCCGAACAACTCGAAGAGGCTGATCCAGTAGAGCCCTTCCACCGGCCGCAGGAACTTGCTTGCGTAGAGAACCAGCGAGTCCGGAAAGCTGTTCCAGTAGGGGACAGAAAGTACCGACCAGTCGTCACCGTCGAAGCCGATGTCACCGGTTATCACAGTGAGGACAACACAATAGAGCGCCAGCCCCACTGCGGCAAACCACAGGTATGACTTGTCGCCTTCAGGTTGTTCCGTGGACACAGACCGAGGGCCTCCGCTATGGTTGAGAGATGGATTAATGCCGCACTGTGCTCGTCAGGGACACGTTCATCGTATAGCAGATCCGCGACCGCGTGAAAAGTATAAAGCTTCGTTACCGATCACGCGTAAAGCTGGTATTCGGGATAGTACATGATCGACCTGATTGAGGCCGCCAGGTCGTCAGGCTTCGGCTTGCGAGCAAGACCTCGCTGGTAGGCCAGTTCAGCCACCTCAGTAGCAATGGCCGCAGACACTTCCCTGATTCTGTGCAAGGGGGGATACACACTACCCTGTTGGAGATCGGCTTCAGACACGTACCGCGCCAGAGTGCGGGCGGCAACCAGGAACATCTCGTTGGTCACGTGTTTCGCCTCGCAGGCGAGGACGCCTAGCCCCACACCGGGAAAGATGTACACGTTGTTCCCTTGAGCGGGCACAAAGGTCTTTCCGTGGACCGTCACCGGATCAAAGGGGCTGCCGCTTGCAAAAACCGCGCGGCCTTGAGTCCAGGTGTATGCCTCTTCCGCGCTGCATTCGGTCTTAGAATTGGGGTTGGACAGGGAGAAAACTATGGGCCTGTCGTTGAGCATTGCCATGGCCTCCAGCACCGGTCGGGTGAACATCCCGGGCTTTGCGGACACCCCAATTATCGCGGTGGGCTTGAGTGCTTTAGTAGCAGAGAGAAAGTCAGACATTAACTCATGATCGTGTGCATAGAGCAGCTTGTGTCCAGTCAGATCGGTGCGGCTTTTTACGACAAGCCCCTTGGAATCGACAAACCAGCACCTCTCTCGCGCTTCCTCTCTGGACAGCCCTTCATCAACCATTGCAGAGACCAGCAGGTCGCCGGTGCCAAGTCCAGCCTCACCTGCACCCAGAAAGAGAAATTTATGGTCCTTGAGCTTGCCCCCGGTGATGCGCAGGGATGAGTAAAACCCTGCCACCGTTACTGCAGCCGTACCCTGAATATCGTCATTGAAGCAGCAAATCTTAGTCCGGTATCTCTGCAATAGACGAAACGCATTCCGATTGGCAAAATCCTCGAATTGGATGAGGGCTCCAGGGAACACCTCCTGCACCGCGGTGACGAACTCATCAATCAACTCGTCGTATGCCTCCCCACGCACGCGGCGTTGTTTGAGACCAATGTACAGGGGATCAACGAGCAGGGCTTCATTTTCCGTGCCCACATCAATGGTTACCGGCAGGACTTGAAACGGATGAATCCCGCCGCATGCGGTATATAGCGCAAGCTTCCCCGTCGGGATACCCATGCCATGAGCCCCGACGTCTCCAAGGCCGAGGATGCGCTCTCCATCCGTAACCACGATGACGCGAATATCCTGAATCCTGGCGTTGCGGAGAAGATTTACAATTCGGCCCCTGTCGTTTGCCGTAATAAAGAGACCGTGGGGTCTGCGTAGAATATTGCTGTATTCAAGGCATGCCTGTCCCACCGTGGGGGTATACACGATAGGCATGAGTTCCTCGATGTTTTCCATGATGACCCGAAAGAACAACGTCATGTTGCGATCCTGAAGGCCGGCGAGAAAGATGTATTTATCCAGATTGGTGGCCTTCCTTCTAATGTTTCCAAGAACCCGCACAAGTTGCCCCTCGAGAGTATTGACGCGGGGCGGCAAAAGGCCTCGAATGCCTAATGCATCCCGTTCCGCTTCGGTGAAAGCTGTACCCTTGTTGAAGGCCGGATCTCTAAGCACTGCAACTCCTATGGGGAGACGTACCATAAGATTCTTTGCGTCTTTTTTCACTGGGGCACGTGACATCGAGCCCTGTTTGTTGTCGGGTTTACCCGCGCCGGAGTCCGAGCATCCGGAGGCGCTGCAGCTTTCAGACTGACGTTGAGTGCACTGAACCACATTATCATTTGCATCGGGTGTTAGATTGCCCATCAAATTCTCCCATTTCAGGTACCGATCTTAAACTCCGACAAACGACCGCCTGTCGTGGCTTCACTTTACCACAATCTTTCGTGCGGGATGAGAGAGGTCTGAGATATGACGAAATTCGGGGACGGGATCATCCTTTGAAAGGCCGTCTACCTGAGGACAATAGTTAGCCGGGCGCTAAAGAAGCTCTTCCGCCAAGCTAGCCAGGGAAGAACGAACGGTATCTTTGAAATTGACAATTCCAACCATGCTTTGATTTGCCATCTTATTCATTGCATACGCCAAACCACTAGTTTTACGGTCAAGTCTACGGTTCCGATCGATCTGTCCCAGATCTCCCGTAAACACCATCTTTGTATTTGATCCCGCCCGAGTAATAATCGTCTTGACCTGGTGAGGGGTCAAATTCTGAGCTTCATCAATCACTATGAAAGACTTGTGGTAAGTCGCTCCCCGAATATAATCAAGCGGCTTAATTATGATTTTTTTGTTCTCTTGAAGTCTCGCTATTAGATCCCCGTTTTCACGTCTGACGCTTCCCAGGAAAGAAAAAGCCTGCAATATCGGTTCCGTCCAGGGAGCCATTTTTTCTTCGAGACCTCCAGGCAAGAACCCTATTTCATCTCGATCTTCCAGGTGGACCATTGGACGTGCGATGACGATGTTGGTGTATTTTTTTCTCTGCTCCAATGCGCCTGCAAGAGCTATTAAGGTCTTGCCTGTACCAGCGCCACCCTGCAAAAAAACAAGATTGATCTCCGGATCAAGTACTTGTGCGAGGGCAACGTACTGTGACCAGTTATTTCGACTATCTTTGCTGTGAGATTTGTCTTTGCCGGCCCCGTTGCCGTTGGAATCGAGCGTGAATGGTTTTAACCCAAGGGCCTGTATGTCAGACGGAATGATTTTGAAGTGGTCCGCCTTAAATAAAGCGGCGAATGATTCCTCCCAATCTCCTCCGTTTTTGCTCCAGCAAACTACCCCCTCATTTTGTTGCATAGGTTCAAGATCCTCGCAGCCGCAATTAAACCTGTCCCCTATTTGAGAGAGGATGCCCGTTGGCACGTTGAGGCGTTTCAAGGAAGAGTGAAATACAGCATTTACTTGATTATACGGATAATCTTCGGCCCTTATTCCAAGCTCTCTGGCAAGGACGCGCACTATCGTATCCCGAGACATCAACAAAACTTCAGTCTTTGAATTAGGGTTTGCTTTAAGGGCCCGGGCCGTTGCGATAATCTGGTGATCAGCCTTATCTTTCTGAAGATCGTTCTTGAAGTGCTTGTTACTCGGCTTCGGCTCTATTTTGAAACAATTGGTGTCAGTTCGGGCCAGTTCTTCGATCCTCCTTATCACTTCTCTTGCATCCCAACCAACATTAGGTTTGTTTTTCAATTGATCCAATTCTTCCAGCACGATCCAAGGAACAGCAAGAATGCTGTCCTCGCCCGGCAGGATGTCGAGCGATTCGGGATCGTGGACCAGCACACTGGTGTCCAATACAATTGTTTTCTTTCCATTGCCTTCTGCGCATTCCGTCGGATTTTCCACCCGTTTCTTGGATTTTTTTGAACTCGGTCGCTTATGAAATCGACTCGTACTGTCGGAGTAAGCGGGGATGAACCCTGATTTATCTGCGAGAACTCCATTACATTGGGATCGATGTCGATTTCCTTGAGTCAGGCCACCGCTGAATCTGTATTTGAAACTCATGATTGGTAAGCTAATGCGCCTCCTTTCGAATTCTCATCATGGTAGCTTCAAGTTCGGGTCCGAATGGAAAGGACAAATCATCTCCAATGCCGCGCTTATCAACACAGAAAGCGGGCCTCTGTTTTTTTCGGAACCGAAGTAGCACGTTGTCGGAACATTTTCAACTGAACTTTGAACTATCTGCGTTCATATCGTATTAAAATTCCATTACCTTTTAATTAAACATGCCGTGCGGCCGCTTGGAAACTGTCCATTCCCTTCCGGAAATTAATTAACAGAAAAGCCATCTTATCTGCACAAATGATGAACGTAGCCGTGTTTGATTAGGTACCAAGGGTCATAGTCATTTCCAATAGTTATCATAGCCAAGGAGGATTGAACAATGAAATCCTTGCCATTGCACAATTCGGTTTCGGCAACCAAACGATCCAAAGAGCGGACGCGGTCTCTTATCTTGAAGGGGGAGAACTTCAACCTGGACAACTCCTACGACTTCGTTCCCATATTGAAATGGATGAAAGAGTCATATCAGGTACTGGCCCCTCTTCCTGAAGAACAGGATCGGTTTGCTTTATTTTCCCTGAATTCC